>Ga0326727_10017812_pt1 | contig 14640 bp, 16 predicted proteins | sample MB2enrmetagenome_FD_207643 | JGI IMG/M metagenome (GOLD analysis project Ga0326727, IMG submission 207643) | Lab enriched peat soil microbial communities from McLean, Ithaca, NY, United States - MB29MY | ecosystem: Environmental > Terrestrial > Soil > Wetlands > Peat | place: USA: New York... | reverse complement strand
GCACTGATCATCCCGCGATCGGGGCGATCCAAACGGGATCAAGGTAACCCGCAGGCCATGTATTTGCGGATCACCGAGCGGCACGGGCTTGTGCAACAGGCCACCCGCCCGACCTGCCGGAGTTGCGGCGGGTCACCATCGGCCCCGACCTGGTGTTCGGACGGTTACGCATACCAAACCGAGTACCGCCGGGGCGGCGCAACAAAGGGTAGGAATACGCCTACTGCCTGGGCATCCGCCCACGCAGTAGGCAATTTCCGCAACTATCTGTCGTTGTATTTACTGAGGTGCACCCTCTAGCCACTTGCGAAGGCGCGTAATCCCTTCGCGCATCGTGGTTTCCGGCGACCATCCGAGCTCTCGGCGGGCACGCTCATTGGAAATGTTCAGCCGAGAATGTGCCGTTCCTCGTGCATTCCGAGTATCGTCCAGGTGCTTTGGTTCGAGCGGGCTGGCGTACTCCTTCAGGACCATGTCAACAATCTCGTTGACCGAAGTCGATACCCCTGTCGCGATGTTGTAGCACTCCCCGTTTTTCCCCCTTTCCATCGCCATCATGGCTCCACGGGCGGCATCCGTCGCATAGATGTAGTCGTGAGCTTCCTCACCCGAACCAAGAATGGTGGGGGGAATACCGCTTCGGACCGCTTGAAGCGATTCCAGGATGTACAAGGCATTCACGCCGCGGGTATGTTGGTTTTCACCGTACGCCGTAGAAAAACGTACTATCGAGAAGTCAATACCGTACTTTTGTGTATATAACCTTCCAACCTGTTCTCCTACCAGCTTGGTTGCTGCATACGTAGCGAAGGCTGAAGAACTGCCGAAGGACGCGAAAGGTCTTGCCTCTTCGACCAGACCGTCGACCCCGTTCCCGTAAACAGCTATCGATGAAGCCAAAACGACCTTTTTGCCACCGAGGATGCGGGCCGCTTCCAGGACGTTCAGCACCCCCATGACATTGACCTGGACGCCCTCCGACGGAGCTTTGGATATCGGCAGGGTCATAAAAGCGGCGAAGGCGAAAACACCGTCCGCGTCGCGGACGCTGTCGACTACCTGGCTAAGGTTGAGAACATCGCCTCGCACGAACTGAACGGAACTTTTTGGGAACGACGCGATTGCCTTCTGATCACCCAAGCAAAGGTTATCCAGTAAAATTACGCTCTTGGCTCCTGCATTGAGGAGTACCCGCGTCAGATGCGAGCCGATCAGGCTTGCGCCACCCGTAATCAGGAACGTCCTACCGTCAATATTCATGAACATCCTCCATTGCACCAGGTGAGCGATTCATCGCATTTCCCTCTCACAATTTGGCTCGTCCAAGTTCGCGGCAAGCGTCCGCCGCAACCTTAAGTGATCGCGCCAACCAAAGAAGATCGATCCGAAGAATGAAGAATTTAGACCCCTTCTCAAGCCAAGTCGGGACGTCGTTGGGGTCGTTGATATACATGCCGAATGGGATATTTCTCCTGCGTGCGGCGGCCATCATTTTTTCGATGCCGTCCACGACTTGTGGATGACGGAGCTGACCCGGCAGCCCCATGGAGGTTGCCAAATCAGCTGGTCCGGGGGTTAGCCAGTCAACTTCGCCCTTGTTCAAGATTTCATCGATACTATCGATACACTCCCTGTCTTCGACTAGGCCTATACGAAGCACCTCCCTATTTGACCGCTCGACGTAAGCCGCAAAATCAGACAAACCATAGTCGACCGCGCGAACCCCCGTACAGGTGGGACGGTTGCCTTCCGGGCAGTACCTCATCGATTGAAACGCTTCGGTGGCGCCCGATCCCTTGACCCCGTAATGAGGGACAATGATCCCTTCGCAGCCAGCGTCGAGTAGCCGTGTGACGTTTCCAAGATTCGCCTGCCCGACGCGCACCAGGGCGTTAATACCGGCACCCCGTGCGGAACGTAGGTGCGCTAGCGCATTCCCGAAGTCGTTAAAGCCGTGTTCCATATCGATAACGACAAAGTCGAATCCGGCTGCTGAGTAGATCTCTGGCAGAGCCGGATCGGTAGAAAATACAAATGCTCCAAGCAAAAAATCTTGCTCCTGCGCCTTTTTCTTAAGGCACGATATTTGTACTGCCATGATTTTTCTCCCATGTCCGAGACTGTTTACCGCAGTGCGAGCTTCAGTGGGAAGGAGTATACCCTACGTCGTGATGCATTTTTCCTATCACGCAGATGCCGTCCTTGCCCTTAAGGAAGTGCAATCATTGGGGTACTAAGTAGCGGCTGTGCAGGGTGACGACACTGTGCTCGGTTTGCTGTTGCGGAGCTTGTGATCTGAATAGAAGATCCCGGAGGGACGCGGCAATGGATGACAACGAAACATACCAGCTATTTGCGATAAGATATTGCTCGCGATCTGCCCAAAGGAATGAATTCTTCCTTGGCGGCGATACGACTAAAGAAATGAATCTGGATTACTTCGCCTTTCTGGCGAAGAACGACCGACGATCCATCCCCATCGATACCGGCTTTCCTCCTGCGGGCGGAAATATTCTAGGCCGTCGTTACCTGAGGTGTCCCATAGAGACGTTGAAGGAACTTGGTGTCGATCCCGAGGACGTCAGCGATGTGGTGTTGACACACCTTCACAACGACCATGCGGGCAATATTGGACGTTTCCGAAGAGCCAAATTCCACGTTCAAGAGAAAGAAGTTCGGTTCGCCGTAGGGCCGGCAATGAGGCATAAGATTTTTTCCCGACACTACAATCCCGAGGATGTTGCCCTAATCGCAAAGCTCAATTTTGACGGCCGTGTCGAGATGTACAATGGATCTATGATAATAGCTCCGGGAATCTCGGTCGACCACGTTGGAGGACATTCCGCAGGGAGCCAGATTGTCAAAATACAAACTGCGAGAGGCCCGGTGGTCATTATTGGCGACGCGGGGCACCTCTACGAGAATATTTTTACTCAAAGACCTTGCCCAATTACATACCACGTCGGCGAAATGATGGATGCGTTCGAAACGATACTGCAAAATGTGCCAACGACGGATCACATCATTCCGGGGCATGACCCGTCGCTCATGCATTTGTACCCCCCAGCCGCTCGCGGCCTGGAAGGTGCCGTCGTACGTCTCGATCTGCCTCCCTGCCATCTTGACCAGAAGGACTAACCAGCACGAGACCGCCACTCAACTGCGGTAGGATCGGCACCCTCAGGGTGACGCGGGGCTGGTAAAACACCTTAGTGTCCGTCCGGGAGGATCGCGAGTCATTTGTATCGGTTACGGGAGCGGGCTTGAGCGGCTCGAGTTGTGTGTGATTCTATTTACGGCACTGATTCACGAGGTGCCCTATGTGGACGATGAGGAACCGCCCCCGCTACGACCGGGACCAGCTGCGCTACCCGAGTGATCTGACCGAGGAGGGGTGGTTGCTGGTTGAGCCGCTGATACCGCCGGCCAAGCGCGGCGGCAGGAGGCGAGAGGTAGTGGTGCGGGAGGTGGTGAATGGCGTGATGTATGTGCTCAGCACCGGGTGCCAGTGGCGCTACATCCCCAAGGATCTGCCGCCACGGAGCACGGTGCACGACTACCTCACCCGCTGGAATTACGACGGGACGATCGAGAAGATCCAGCACGCGCTCTATGTGCAATGCCGCGCGGCGCTCGGCCGGGAGGCCAGCCCGACCGCCTGCGTGATCGACAGCCAGAGCGTGAAGAGCACGGAAAAAGATCCCATGCGGGTGGACGGCAGCCTGGGTCGGTAGACTGAGGTTGCCACACATCAGTATGGAGGCGACCGATGACGACCGATCACCCCACGACCGAAGTCCAGGCCACCGTCTGTTCGAACGATAGCAAGCTCTTTCTTTCACTTGAACTGAGCAAGTCGGCATGGCTTGTGACAGTGAGTACGCCGGGCAGCGACAAGTTTTCGAAGCACGTCGTGACTGGCGGCGACAGCGATGGGTTACTCCGTCTCCTCGATCGACTGAGGAGAGCGGCCGAACGGCGGATGGGTACGCCCGTCCAGGTGGTTGCCATCCAAGAGGCGGGTTTGGATGGGTTCTGGATCCATCGTTTGCTGGAGAACAATGAGATCGACAGCCGCGTGGTCGACGCTGCCTCGATTGCGGTTGATCGGCGGCACCGTCGCGCCAAGACCGACGCGATTGACGGCGCGACACTGCTGCGCACGCTGATGGCCTGGGCACGCGGTGAGCGCCGGGTCTGTTCGATTGTGCGGCCGCCAAGTCCGGACGAGGAGGACCGCCGTCGCCTGACGCGGGAACGCGGTACGCTGATCAAGGAGCGGATCCAGCACACAAACCGGATCAAAGGTCTGCTCTTCGGGCAGGGAGTGGCGGTCTACGATCCGTTGCACAAGGATCGTTTGGCCCGTCTCGATGCGCTCAAGACCGGTGATGGACGTTTGTTGCCGGAGCGGCTGAAAGCGCAGATCCGCCGAGAGATCGAGCGGCTCGATCTGGTCAGTTCCCAGATCGCCACGGTCGAGCATGAGCGTGATGCACTGGCCAAGACGACGTCTGACGCCGAACCGCAGACAGCGGCCGCGATGCTCGCCCGGCTCAAGGGTATCGGTGCCGAGTTCAGCTCGTTGATCTGGCTGGAGGCGCTGTTCCGCAGCTTCGCCAACCGACGGCAGATCGCGGCGTATGCGGGTTTGGCGCCGAGCCCGTGGCAAAGCGGTGGCACCGACCGCGAGCAGGGCATCTCGAAGTCCGGCAACCGCCGCCTGCGCCGTGCCATGATCGAACTCGTTTGGTTCTGGCTGCGCCATCAACCCGACTCCGCGTTGAGCATCTGGTTCCGTGCGCGGGTCGGCCAAGTGCGGGGACGGGTCCGCCGGATCGCGATCGTGGCACTCGCCCGTAAACTACTGGTCGCACTATGGCGCTACGCGACACAAGGTGTCGTTCCCCAGGGCGCCGTTTTGAAAGCGTAAAATACACCAGCGAGCCAGACACAGTTCCGCGGACCGGGTCGCGACCGGTTCGTCGGATCCGGGCGGGTGATGACCGCGGGTTAGCCCCCTGGCTGAGACATGCCGTGAAAAAGGATGGTCTCACCCTCCCGAGCCCGATGCCCTCAAGCATGAGGGATTTTGGTCCGAGCACCAGCGTGCTCGACCGGATGTGAGGTGATGCGGTCATCGCCGCCGCATGGTGAATACGGGCTCGATCTCGGATCCAAACATCACGGAGGTAAGCATGATCTCTTGAAATACTCTTGACAGCAGACACCCCATGTGAGGGGGGCCTGCATCGATCCGCCCGGGTATGATGCGGGCAAGAGTGCGCCTCGACGGCGCGCATCATCTATGGAGGAAGGTTCCATCCGGAGAGTTGTCGATTGATCCGGAAGCTGACGAGCGGCTCGGCTGGGCAACCGTTCGGGTCGAAGCCTCGTGACAAAGGCCGCCTTGGGCGGCCGAGCGATCCAGCGGGCCGTAACGTGAGTGAAGTTCGAGCAGGCCTCGAAAGAGTCGATGCAGGCGCCGACCCGTCTTTTGCTCGGGGAAGGCCGCGCGGGCAGGGAAGTAATCGACACATGCACCTGCCTGGTCTGCCGGGGTATTGGACACAGCACGTTGGAAGGGTGATGCGGGTAATCGAGGGAGGCCCGTTCGGGTCGGAGGTCGCGGCTCCAACACCGCACATGAGCGGTGGATTCGAGCGGGTGTCGGACGGGGTCATAGTACCGTCGAGGCCGGGTAATGCCGGCGGAGGGAAGGGCCCTGACTTCTGGTACGCTTTCGACGATGGCGAGGTGAGGGTGATTAGCGATGAGCCTTGAAACACCCGAGAAGATCAGGAGCCTTCAGAGTAAGCTCTACCGCAAGGCGAAGGCGGAGCCTGCCTTCCGTTTCTATGTTCTCTACGACAAGATCTGCCGCGAAGACGTGCTTCTGCACGCCTATGCGCTGGCCCGTGCCAATGCGGGTGCGCCGGGCGTTGACGGCACGACGTTCGAGCAGATCGAAGCGTCGGGTACAGGGGCGTGGCTGGCAGGCGTGCGTGAGGAACTCGTCTCAAAGACCTACCGGCCCGATCCGGTGCGGCGGGTGACGATTCCGAAGCCGGGTGGCGGTGAACGTCCGCTCGGCATCCCGACAATCCGGGATCGGGTGGTGCAGACCGCCGCCAAGATCGTGCTGGAACCGGTCTTTGAGGCGGACTTCGAGGATAGTGCATACGGCTATCGACCGCGCCGCAGCGCGATCGATGCCGTCAAGGAAGCGCACCGGCTGATCTGCCGGGGCTATACCGACGTCGTCGACGCTGACTTGTCGAAGTATTTCGATACGATTCCGCATGCGGACCTCCTCAAATCGGTGGCCCGCCGCATCGTCGACCGGAACGTGCTGAAGCTGATCAAGCTGTGGCTACGGGCGCCGGTCGAAGAGCGGGATGGCGACGGGAAACGGCACATGAGCGGTGGCAAGGACAACAAGCGCGGCACGCCGCAGGGCGGGGTCGCCAGTCCATTGCTTTCCGTGATTTACATGAACCGTTTCCTGAAGCACTGGCGCCTGACGGGACGCGGCGAGGCGTTTCGCGCACACGTCGTCTCCTACGCCGACGACTTCGTCATCCTCAGCCGCGGTCACGCGGAAGAGGCGCTGGCCTGGACGACGGCGGTGATGACGAGACTCGGGCTAACGATCAACGAGGCGAAAACCTCGCTGAAGGACGCCCGACGCGAAGGCTTCGACTTCCTTGGCTACACACTGGGACCGCGCCACCTGCCCAACGGGGGACGCTGGTATCTGGGGGCAAGCCCGTCCAAGAAGAGCGTGCAGAGGGTCAAGCTGAAGGTCGGCGAACTGCTGGTGCCGAACAACAAGGGCGCCTGGGATGAGGTTCGCGCACGATTGAACCGCGTCTTGCGCGGGTGGTCAGCCTACTTCTCCTATGGCGCTCTTGCGTCCGCATACGAGGCCGTCGATCAGCACGTCTATGACCGGGTGCGCAACTTCCTCCGACAACGACACAAAGTGCAAGGGCGTGGAACGGACTCGTTCTCCCGTGAGCATGTTTACGGGGCACTGGCCGTGCGATGCCTTCGACGCGAGCGCGGGTGGTCGTCGCCGTGGGCCTTGCGGTGAAGCCAGTCGGAAAGCCGGATGCGGGAAATCCGCACGTCCGGTTTGATGAGCGGGGACGGGAAACGGGGCATCGCTACCGCGCCCGTCCTCGACTCTACAGATCAAGGGCAAGAAGCGCCATATCCTGGTCGACACGGTAGGTCTGTTGCTGCACGCCGTGGTGCACCCGGCGGACGTCCAGGATCGCGATGGCGGCGTTCTGCTCCTCTCGACCTTGTTCGGGATGTATCCCTTCCTGGTGAAGCTGTTCGCCGATGCCGGCTATCAGGGACCGCAGTTCGCCACCGGCGTGGCAGAGGTTCTGCCCCATCTCTCGGTCGAGATTGTGAAACGTTCGGACCAGACGAACGGCTTCGTGGTGCTGCCGATGCGCTGGGTTGTCGAGCGTACCTTGGCCTGGCTCAATCGCTGCCGCCGCCTCGCCAAGGACTTCGAGAACCTCAGCCGCAATGCCTTGGCATTCCTCCAGCTTGCATCAATCCGCCTGATGCTGCGAAAGCTTTGTAACCCACCATGAACTTTTCGGACGGACTCTAAAGATGGCCATCGATGAGGCAGGCAACATTTAGGTATGCCATGCCGGCCTTGGCGCTGTGTGGGTTTTCAGCCCCTTGGGCGAATCAATTTTTCGCATCCAATCGTGCCGGGGTCTGTCGACCACGAACTGTGCCTTCGGCGTTCGGCCGGGCGACCGCAACCGTCTCTACATCACCGAATCGAGTACCGGCTGTGTGCTCGTCGCCGAGCTTCCAACGGCCGGCCAGCGCCTGTTTTCGCATGTGCCGACATGAGGTGAGTGGACAACGGCAAGTCCAGTGTCGGTGGCGGTCAGAATCCGCGTAATTCCGGCGGCGACCGAAAAATTGGCATACCGTTTGCTTCACGAGCGCCCGTCAGTCCTTGCCGTCGTTCGACCAGAAGCCAACGACTGCCTGCCAGCCCCCTGTCAACGCCGCAAGCCGCCGAAGGCGGTGGCCGAAGGCCAGCGTTTACAGGGGGCTGGCAGGCAGTCACCCTCAATGATCGAAGTCGACGACCGACGGCAGTCGCCGCCTCCCCGGCAGCGGGCTTGCCGACCGCGTCGCGCGAGACGCTGTTCGAGCCAAGGAAGACGCCTTACCGCAACGAACTCGCCGCTGTTTGTGCGCGGATTCACGTCGCCGCTGACAGTCCAGTGCCGGCTCCCAATCTGCAATGGTCTGGTCGCCGGCTCCGGGCGGAGTTTAAGGCCCAGCACCGTTCATCTGAGAGGGCAGCCAGAGTGCTAGTTCGGGGAACAGCACCAGAAGAAATAAAAGGAACAGCATGATGATATGGAACGGGATCGTGCCCAGCGCGACCTGACTCAGCTTTCCATCCCACATGGCCTGGATGACAAATAGATTGATTCCGATCGGGGGCGAGATTTGCCCCAACTCGATGAACATGACCAGGATGACGCCAAACCAGATCGGGTCGATGCCGTATTGCAAGAGTACGGGAAACAGCAACGGCACAGTGATCACGATCATGCCCAGGCTTTCGACTAAGCATCCCAGAACGGTGTAAAGCACGAAGAGGACCACGAAGAATTCCGTGTGGGTCAAATCGAGCGAGACGACCGTCTGGGTGAACGATTCGCCGACGCCTCCGTAACTGATGGCATAAGAAAATACGAATGCTGTGTAAATGATGCACAGGATGTTGCCGATAATGACGATCGTCCGAGTCATCGCGTCGATGAGGCGTCTCCAGGTAAATTCGCCGAAAATGGCCGACAGGCCGATCACGATGATGCATCCGATAGAGGCCGCCTCGGTGGGCGTGGCGATCCCGGAATAGATGCTGCCTAATATGAAAAAAATGAGCAGAAAGAACGGAAGGATCTGGATGAAAGCCGTGGTAAACCGGGCCACCGAGTAGTCCGCCGCCTCGACTGGCACCTGATCAGGCCGCAGCTTGCCGCGAATGCCGATGTAAACCATGAACATGGCGCTGAGAATCAACCCCGGCACCACGCCGGCCATGAACAGGCGGGCCACCGAGGTATCCGTGAAGGTGCCGTAGATGATCATGGCGGTGCTAGGCGGAAAAAGGATACCAAGCGTGCCGCCAGCGGCCAGTGCCCCCGCCGAAAGTGGACGGTTGTAATTGCGCCTGGTGAGTTCCGGCAGGGCGACGCCGCCGATCGAGGCCGCGGTCACCACGCTCGATCCGCTGATTGCGGCGAAGATGGCGCAACCGACGATGCTGGTTTGCAAGAGCCCGCCGGGCACACGTGAGACGAGGACTGCTAAGCCGTTATAAATGCGCAAGGTCAAGCCGCTGCGCTGCATTATTTCGGCCATCAGGATGAACAGTGGGACGGCCATTAGGGTAAAGCTGTCCATGCTGCCCCAGCTGACGAGGCCCAAACCCTTCAATCCGGCCAAGCCGCCTTGCAGATAGAGATAGACCACGGCTGGCACGCCGATGGCGAACGGAATGGCCATGCCGACGGTCAGCAGGCTGAGGAAAACCGCGAAAGCGACGGCCAGTTGGAGGGTCGGACTCACGGTGTCCTCCGTCTTCGCGCCCGCAGTGACAGCTTCCTCACATGACCGCCGAGCGACTTGGCGAGGGACCAGCACAGGACGACAACGCCGAGCAGCATGGTGAGGCGGGGAATCCACAGCGGCATCTGCAGTGAGGTGACGGAGGTTTCGCCGTACTCCCAAGACTTGATCTCGAAGGCTCCGAACTGCCAGACGAGGACCACGCAAAAGCCGAGGGACAGGAGGTCCAGCGCGGTCTGCAGGAGCAGCCTCCCCCCCTCGGTAAGCCGCGACTGGACCAGTTTTACCTCGTGAAAGCCGCGATACGCCTGGCAGACCGGTAGGCTAACGAACGACAGGGCGACAAGAAGATACCCGCCGATCTCGTCGGTATTCTGGATAGTCACGGGGAGGAAGGTACGGCTGAACACTCCGACCCCGATCAAAGCCGTGATCGAAAACAGCGCCAGCTTGCACAGCCAGTCGCACACCTGCTCCGGCAGGCCCAGGCGAACCGTGTGGCCCGGATCGTGCGTCCGTTCCCCGTGGCTTTCCGTCACCTGCCCAACTCCGCCCGGATCTTGGTCAGGAAATCGCCCGCCAGGGGGCCATGCTGCTTGGCCCAATCGTCCCAGTAGGGAGTCATCGTTTTCGTCGCGTTGTCGATGTCGGCCGGGTCGGCCGGCGTCACCACCATGCCGGCCTGGATCAGCTTGTTGGTCAGTTCAGTTTCCGCCCGCTCCAAGCCAGAGGTGATCTTGTCGCAGGTGCCGCCGATGATGGTTCTGACCTTTTCCTGTTCTTGCGCCGGCAGTTCCTCGAGGCGTTGCGTGTTGACGACCAGCAGCGCGTCATTGATGTTGATGCCGATCCGGTAGTTGGATTTCAGGAGATCGCGCCAGGAATAGCCGGCACCGGAGGTCGCCGTGAGCACGCCGCTGACCACTCCGCGGTCGAGGGCCGAGGGGATCTCAGGCGGCCCCATGGTCACCGGTATGCCGCCGAAACGCTTGATGAACTCGCCCTGCTCGGGCGCGGTGATGCGGATTTTCTTGCCCCTCAGGTCGGCCAGGCGGACCAGCCTGTCCCGGGACCAGATGACCTGCATGGGATAGGCATATTGGCAAAGCACGGTAACGCCCCGCTTGGCATACTGCTCGGTGATGTAGGGCAGGACGATGTGCCTGATTTTCTGGTATTCGGCGGCCGTATGCACCAGGAACGGCAGTCGGAGCACGCCGGAGATTGGGACACTGCCGAGGTAGAGGGAGTCGTCGGCGAATTGCACCACGTCATCGCTCACCGCGGCCGTAATGTTGGTGCTGGCGATCGATAGGGAACCTCCCGGATGCATGACGATCTTGACATCGCCGCTGGTCGCCTCGGCGAGTTCTTCGATCATCTTGTTCTCGAGGAGCACCGCCGTATTGGGATCGGCATTGAAGGTGTAGCCTTGCCACACGTGCTCGGCACGAGCGTCCGGCATACCGGCGAAAAGCAGCGCGGCAGCCGACGCTCCCAGAGCCAGAAGCGCAAGACGTAACCGCTGTTGCGATTTTCTCTGCAAGTGAGCCATGTGGCCGTTCTCCCTTCCAGTTTGAATCATCTTCTGCGCGCGGCGAAGCACGCATCGTGGCGGGTGCTAGCCGATCGGGTTGATCGTCCGCTCTTGCCGTGAGTGCTCATATGGGTCAGCGTCGTGTGAGTGCCCCTACTTTCTTGGGTCGCGCGACCGTGTCCGCGTCGGCGAAAAACTTTCAACGACCGTCTCGGCCACTTGGAATCTTTTCGTAATCCCACAAACGCTGTATACTGTGCGTCGCGATGCATTTCTCTTATCATTCAGATACGGCGATCTCGGTGGGGCGCATGCCGGTGAAGGCGGCGATCATGATGTAACAATGCAGGATCGCGCGGTCGCGCCGGACGTGCTCATTTACGGCGAGGTCGGCCATACGTTGCCGGCTGAGCTGCTCGAGTCGGGTGAACTCCGAGGCCTCGAAGCTCGGCCGCGCTTTCGCCGGTAACTGGGGCACTTCAACCTCAGGCAGGCTGCCTTCCTTGACGTAACCTCTCTTGGCGGCGTGCCGCAGCAGCATGCGCAGCACCACGGCTTCGCTCCGTTGTGCGCTGGGAGAGGGTTGCCTTACGCATGGAAGCGGTAATTGGCTTGCGGATCTGTCGGCCGGCGCGCTGATAGGTGAGGAACGGGATGCCTTTGCCAGGGCCATTGAGCCAGTAGTCTCGGCGCCACTCCCAACAGTGGGTCACGTCCGCATCCCGGAGGTGATCGATTGGGCGATCGGCAAAATAACCGCTGAAATACCGTTCCACTGTGGATCGGCGTCCAACCCTGACCCCGGGGGCGGGGGGCTTACAGGATTGAAGACGTGCCGGAAATCGGTCGTTGGAGGGGGTCAACCTTGGACGCCGGCCGAGACCCCTCTGAGATCGCCAAAGCGCAAGAATTTCAGGTGCTTACATCTCGCGATCGCTGGGGTCAAAGTTCGGCGCCGACCCACAGTTTGGTCTTGATCGGAGTGCTGGATGACGTGGTTCGGCCGCCGTGTCACCTGCGCCGTGTTCAGCGCATCCAGCACCAGGTGCGTGGCCAGCGTCGCGGCCATCGACCAGCCGACGCTGCGGCGGCTGAACCCGACCGATGCCTTCATCCTGGCGCTGGTGCAGGTGGAAGGCGGGTTCGCGCAAGCGCCTGTTTACCTTCAACGCTTCTTTCAACGCGAATTTGGCTTCGCCGAGACGGCTGTGGTCTTCAGCCTGGCCGACCTGCTGTCGCTAACGCAGCCTATGGTGTAGGGCAGTGGCCTCGACACCGCACTGCGCCTGCTCTAAATTTCTGGACACATCTGCGAGCGTGGAGGACCGTTTGGCTTCAAGCCTTAGGCACAAGAAGACCGACTGCTTCGCCCCGGCGCCGGCCACCTTGGGGGTGGATTGTGACTAAGCGGCAGGGCAATCGCCCTGAGCGCCGGGTGGCGGCGGCCGGGTCGATCCCTCCTGAGGTCCTCCAGACGTTGGCCAGCGCTCTGCGCTATGAGGGTAGCCCCCACCACAAGCTTCATCCCGGCGACTACCACCTCGTGCCGCCCGTCAATCCCCGGCCCACAAAATCGCCCTGCGACGAGCTTCGGCAGGTGCAGTTCGCGGAGGCATCCGCCCTTTTCCAGAAGGGCATCATTCTGGGGATGGTCAGCCCTTTCGAGGTGGGATCGACGCCGAAATTCGTCTGGGCTGTTGATGAGGCTGCTGAGGTTTACGAGGCCAAGACGAAGCCCCCCGACACTTTGTATCACGGTTATCGTATCGGAGAAGACGAACGGGACATGCGCCGCTATATTCTTGCCGAATGGAAACTGCGATGCCCGCAAGTTTAGACATTTCGCTGGCGCCCGAGCGGCTGGATGACGGGTTGCCCGAGGAGCGGGCGTGCTTCGGCTTGTTCGCAATTCGCTTCGGTGAAGCCGACTTAACCGGCGGGATGGACGCTTTCATCTCGGCCTATCGCCGTGGACCGCTGGTGTCGGGCTACCACGCCGCGCAGTGGTTCGCGTGGAACTGGTGGCGGTTGCGCTACGAACCGCGATCAACGGTGCCCGAATGGTGGCGAGCCCACAAGATGACCGCCATCGGCGAAGGCTACGTGTGGCCGAATGTGACGATCTTCTCCGACGGCGTCAGGACGGTGCTGCTCGCGGAACCCTCGGTGCGCCCTGACGCCAAGCCGTTCCGCTATCTGGGGGCACCCCCCTCTGTTCTGCCGTCGCGCGAGTTCGAAGCGGTGGTCGATGCCTTCATTGCGCGCATCCAGGGCCGGCTGGAGGGCATGGAACAGACGAACCTCGGCCGCATCTGGGAGGATGTGCTGGCGGAACGCGCTGATACCAACCGTGCCTGGCGCCGCCGTCTGGAGGCGCTGCTTGGACGCGATGCTGATGAGGTTGAGGACGACGCCGTCGAGCGGCTGGTCGAGGATGCTGCATCCTTGGGCAAGCAAGCGGTGGAGGAACTGGCTGCGCATCGTGCCCAGGGGGGGGAACTCCCAGGCGCCAAGGAACTAGGGGAGGTTGCCAAGCGCAGTGGGTTTGCCGCTCGCCCGCAGGACAGCCCGCGCCTCGCACCTGGCGCCGTTTCGCGATTGCACGACGCGCCGGCCTGGAAGATCGGAGCCGATGCCGCCCGCGCGCTACGCACGCAACTTGCTCTTGGCGAAGCGCCGATCGCAGATACCCGACTCGCGGAGCTGGCCGGCGTGGAGAAGCGCGCGCTGGAAGAGAACGCGCCCGCCGCCGATCTTTCCTTCGCTCTCGACCGCACGGCGACTGATGGCCGGGTGGTGTTGCGTTCGCATTGGCGGACCGGGCGCCGTTTCGATCTCGCCCGACTGCTCGGGGATCGCGTGGTCATGCCCTACGCCGACCGCCTGCACGCGGCGACCCGCGCTTACACCTGGCGGCAGAAGATGCAGCGTTCTTTCGCTGCGGAATTCCTGAGCCCTTTCGCTGCGGTGGACGCTAAGCTGGCCGGCGACTACTCGGACGAGGCGCAAGCCGATACCGCGCGCCATTTCGATGTTTCGGACCGCACCATTCTGACGCTGCTGGTCAACCATGGCCGGGTTGATCGTGAGGAACTCGGGGAGGAGCTCGGCGTCGTCGCCTGACGGCCGTCCCGGAGAGGCTATGACCGTTCGCCGCAAGCTCATCGAGGTCTCCATCCCGCTGGAGGCGATCAACCGGGCGTCGGCGCGGGAGAAGTCAATCCGGCACGGACATCCATCGACGTTGCATCTGTGGTGCGCGCGACGGCCGTTGGCGGCGTGCCGGCCGGTGCTGTTCGCACAGCTTGCGATGATCCGTCGGCCTGGCTGGACCGGTTCCCAACCGAGGAGGCGCAGGAAGAGGGTATCCGTCCGCCGACCGCCGCCTTGCGGCGCGGGAAGAAGGCTTGTGACCTTACGTGCGCTTGTATGAGCGGCGGTAAGGACAGGAGCGGGCTGACGGATGGAGGTGA
>Ga0326727_10017811_pt1 | contig 14641 bp, 13 predicted proteins | sample MB2enrmetagenome_FD_207643 | JGI IMG/M metagenome (GOLD analysis project Ga0326727, IMG submission 207643) | Lab enriched peat soil microbial communities from McLean, Ithaca, NY, United States - MB29MY | ecosystem: Environmental > Terrestrial > Soil > Wetlands > Peat | place: USA: New York... | reverse complement strand
GATGCAAGGCTTTGCTGGCCGCCCTCATACGCTGCGTGACTGGTTACAAAAGCATTATGGCCGCAGACGTGAACGCCAGCAGCAACAAATACCAAAACCAATTCAACCGCATGTGTCGCCGCGCAAAGTCACTTGGCAGATACTGAAACCGCTTGAACAGGCGCAGCCATTTCTGGAGGAACTCAACAGACGCTCCCCGGAAATCGAGACCTTGGCCAAAACAGCCCGCGAGTTCTTCCGCATCATCAGGGAACGCGACATAACGGCATGGCCAGAATGGCAACGCTCCGCCTCTGCTGGTCCACTGGCGGGCTTCGCGAAACATCTGTGCCACGATCAAGCAGCCTTCCTCGCCGCTCTCCAACACCCCTGGAGCAATGGCCCAGTTGAGGGGAATGTCCACCGACTCAAACTGATCAAGCGCTCCATGTATGGCAGAGCCAGCTTCGATCTGCTCCGTCTTCGCGTCCTTCTCGCCGCATAAAACCAGCACCACAATTCTGCAACTCGCCTCGCAGGAACTTCACCAAATGTGAGGAAGAACCCCTTTTACTCCGGCCTTGACACTCTTTTTCATCTGAACTCGGAAACAACACGCTCAGATTTGAATTTTCGTGAAATTATAACCTAACAGTACTCGTTTGAGAGAACCTACAGTACTCCATGCCGTACTTTGCGCGCTTGTTATCTGCCTACAATAGCACTGTAGGTGCTGCGTACGGTTTGAGCTGATTGTTCCCATTTGAATTGCTGAACTCTGGACAAACCGCGCTCGATCAACTGCTTCCGCAGTTCCGTGTTCTCCTCCAGGCGCATGATGGCGTCGACAATCTCCTTTGGATGAGCAGGATTGATCAACAAAGCGGCATCCGCGCAGACCTCAGTCAGGGCGGTATTGGCAGAAGAAACCACTGGAACTCCCGATGCCATTGCCTCAAGCAGCGGCATTCCAAATCCCTCAGCCCAACTGCAATAGATAAAACCTCTGGCGTTGCGATAGATCGCAGGTAATTGCATATCCGAAATCTCTTCTAGCACGGTGACACTCTTCTCAAGACGCAGGTCACGAATCAGATCGAAAATATCGCCACACTGGAAGTGGCGTTGACCGACGATGACCAGTGGAAGCCGCGGAAGGGGCATCTGCGCCCATGCACGCAGCAAGGCGGGGTAATTCTTGCGTGGCTCAAGGCGTCCGACGCTTAGATAATAGGAGCCCGGATTCAGTCCGAGAACTTCGACCTGCTCACGGCCAGTATTCCCTGGAATGTATCGCGCAGTATCGACACCATTGTGGATGGTGTAAATCTTGGATAAAGGGATGGAATAGGTGTTACTGAGGGCTTGGCGAGAGAATTCGCTCACTGTGAACAGTGCCGAACTGCGCCGCGCCGAAAAGGGCATGAGCAGACGTGAACGCAGAACGAAGGAGCGTTCAAAATATTGCGGATGCGATTCGAACAGAATGTCGTGTATGGTTACCGCGGTTTTGCAAAAAGGCACGGGCGGAGCAATGTACTGCATGTGGAGAAGGGACAGGCGATATTTGAGCGCCATGCGTGGCAACTGCCACAGAAGCCTGAACGATGCCGAATGTTTGGGCATATTGACAAGCGTCACATGCGGGAGCGCAAAGCTGTTGCTGAAGGACAACAGGGTTTGCGGATCGGTGGAGAAGACGAAGAAATCGTACTCCGGCGCGATGGCAATAACACGCGAAAAAAGCTCAAGGCAATGGGTCCTAGATCCCTGAAAGATTCCCTGCGCTACATGCAGATCGATGCCGATGCGCGGACGGGGGCCGGGCAAGCCACGGTCATTTTTCATCATGTTGATGGACATCCTCGTTTCGATTCTTGATCTGGCGCGCAGGCACTCCCGCAACAATGGAATAGGGCTGAACATCTTTAGTGACTACGGCGCCGGCGGCGATAATCGCATGGTCGCCAACAGTAACGCCATCAAGAATAGTGACGCAGGCTCCAATCCACACGTCGTTGCCGATCGTAATGCCCTTGTTGTTGACCCCTTGTTGATTCATGGGCCGAGAACGATCGGCAAAGTTGTGATTCTCGGCAATCATGGTGATTCGAGGGCCAATCATGACATCGTTGCCGATAGCGATCCGCCCGGAACATCCTAGATAGGAAAATGCTCCAATCGAGCTTCGACTGCCCATCGTCAACCCAGAACCCAGGCTTCCGCCCCAGTGCCCGCTCGGTCGGATGGTGGTGCCTTCGCAGATGGTGACATCGTCGCCAAAGCGCATGGGATCTTTGCTGATGGCCTGCAGATAGACGCCGGATTCGATCTTGAATCGCTTGCCGGCGATCACATTATTCTTAGGTCCATCCATGCACACGTTGCGCCCAACCGAGATCATACCGCTGCTCTTGATCCTGAAAATGCGATAGCGAACTCCCCGCAGAACAGTGCCCGCAAGATGGCGCCAAATATATATACTGAAGCGCGAACGGTCATCCCCCGCATATTGCAAACGGCCGCAGAGACGCTTCCATGATTCCCAAAGATTTCTCATGGCTGTATCCTCATCTTCGAAGCCAGGCGGCACATATCCAACACCTCGGTGATCATGTTATGAAGCATGCGACGCAGTCTAGTCTTTGGCGAAACGAATCTGATCGTATACCGTGCGGATCACCTCTTGTTTTCTCTCCCAGGAGAGATTCTCTGCGGCTTTTTGGGCAGCAAGGGCCATGTTATATCGAAGAGATTCGTCCCTGCCAAGCATTTCAATGGCCCGGGCAAAGTCATCGATAACCTGATTGAGCGCAATGGGAGCAATTTTAATTCCACACTCAGCGTTCACGGCATCCTTGAAGCCGAAATGGTCAAGACAGACAACCGGCAGGCCGGAGGCCAGAGCCTCGGCAACTACTGTGCTGGTTGCATCATAGAGACTTGGCTGCACCAAACAGTGGCTAGATGCCATAATGGAAAGCACTTCGGACCGTGAAACCCTGCCACGAAACTCGCAGCGGTCCGCGATGCCCAAGTCGTGCGCGAGCGCTTTCCACGGCTCGAACAGCGGACCGTCACCCATAGCAATCAGCCTCCAGTCGAGCGTGGTCCTGTTTACCTTTTCGAGTGCGAGAAGTACGATATTTAGCGCCTTCAGCGGATCGCAATTCCCGCCCCACGCGATTCTCAAGGCTTCGCCGTTCTCTCTGCGTCTCAGATGCACTGGTTCCAATTCAGGCACGGTTACTTCGCTTGAGATGAAAGATTCCCGGTTCCACAGAGTCCGAATTTTGGTCCCAATTTCACTCGACGAGGCGATGAGCACCGCCGCCGCCGCCGCCGCGCGCCGGGGCTTGGGTGCAACGTGCATGGCCCACGCAGTCGAGAGGTTCTTCAGCACATAGAACGGTTTTACAGACGACGGAATGGCCTGCAACAGATGGGAAGGGATGTATTGCAATCCGCCAAGCGGCCCCCAGACAAAGGGCTTGCCGAGTCGCCAAAGGTGCCCCGGCTCTCGAAATCCAATTCCGGTGAGCTGATGCGTCAAATCGAAGTCGATTTGTTGAGCAAGAATGCGTCCCTGCTGGTAAGCATCCCAGTGCCACCGCTTGTAGCGGAGATAGTTTGTGATCTTCCCTATAGGACCATTCAGATTCCTAAACCGCTCCTCGACATATTGAACGGTGATGTTGCGCAGTGAGTCCGGATGCTGAAGTTGATACTGTTCAATATCATCACGCTCTAGGCTTCGAGTAAGAACCCAGACCTCATTCTCCGCAGCAATGGCGCGTACATAGTTCCACCCTACTGCGCATTCAGAGCCTTTGATCGGATTAAATGCAAATGAAGATACCAGAACCTTTCGCAGCTTATTTTCGTTCATGCTCGGGATACCTCGACTCTGGTATCGTGGCGCATGTTGAACTCGGGGAAGAAATTGTTGAAGGCAAGAAACCACATCAGGTATTCCTGCACGTCTGTACCAAAGCTCCCTGTAAATTGCTGGGAAAAAGCCACAACGAACATGGCAAGTTGGAAAAGATTCCGATACACCTTGGTCTTAAAGAAAAAATACCCCTGTACTGCAAGCATAAGGGATACTCCAAAAATCCCAAATTCGGCGAAGATGCCAGCAACTTCATCAGGAACGCCATTCGTTAGTCCGAAACCTAAAAATGAGATGTCCATCATCTTCATTTGCCCCAAACCTACACCCCACCAGATGCTTTTGGATGTCGCGACGACATAAGCGCCGATAAAGGCAAAAATCGTTCTTCCCTGCGCGGAGCCGTCGTTTCCGGCTACCACCTGGAAGATGCGCGCCGAGATGGTGTTTGGAACAACGATCAAAACGCTGATCGCAATAAACAATCCCACCAGCAGCAGCCGCGATCGAGTGCTCCGCAAAAGCTGACGGCGGCCAGCGACGAGTGCGGCGGCAATCGCAGCGGCACTGATGCTCAGCCCACCAAAGGACTGGCTCAGCATCAGCGGAAGAAGAATCATTGCAAGATAGGCCACATTGCGCATGGTGCTGTGGCGCAGCAAGACCAGCACGGCATAGATCAGAAGCGGAAACATCAGTTCCGCGTAAGCCGATGGTTCATGCGTGAACAGATTCAGACGCAGCACGCTCGGCCCGCCAGTAATGGGAGAAGTATCCATCCACACCAGAGACTGGAGCGGCGTTGGACGGATGGCCAGGGAAATCAGTGCCATACAAAAGTTGATCAATATCAACTCATCAAAAATTCGCCCAAGGTTGTTGCACTTCCAGAGTGACCAGCAGATCGCGCAAACCGCAATGTAGGCTGTCCACCAATGCAATAGCGTTCGCAAATAATTGGCCGGATCCGGAATGCCAAGCATAATGTGTGCCAGCATGAAAGGCGATAGGACGAGGAGGAACTTCGTCGTCAGCCAGCGGCATTTCTGCAGGTACAGCCAGATGAAGAGAAAAGGAGATAAGAGCGAGGTATAAAACAAGCCAATCGGTAATCCCGCATGGTTCAGAAAGAAGTAGAAGGCGGCAAACGGCAGGTAGCGGTGCACGCGTATTACGCCAGTTTTGCGCGGATGAAGCGCTAGGTCGGCTTCGTTCGGAAAGGCGCGCTCGGGATGGACTGAAGTACTCATCAATCGCTGTTTCCTCTATGTTTGCGCCGCAACAGCGCCTTCCATGCCTGCCAGAAGGCAGTTGCATTGCTCCGGTCGCCAGCATTGCCGGAAAGAACAGCTTTGCAGCGGTAAGCTGCTGCGCGCAAGAGACAGCCGGCCAGCAAGACGAATTGCGCCAAATAACGCTCAAACCCTAGCATATGTTTGTCGACGTAGATGGAGAAACTGCACAGGAGATTGGGAAACCGGCTCGTGGAAAATCCTCCCCAATGCAGATACTTCCACTGCGGAAGATAGGCGCATCGGAATCCTGCGTCGTGAACTCTCTTCGAGAGATCAAGGTCTTCGGCATACATGAAATATCTCTCGTCCAAGCCATCGAGAGCGCGCCAAAGATCAGACCGAATCAGCAGAAAAGAGCCTTGCATCCAATCAACGTCATAGGCCTGTTCGGCACCATAGGTCTCAGGTGCAACCAGCATTGAGCGGAGCAGTGCGAGGCGCGGGACGGTGGGAAATCTCCCCGTGCATGCTCGCAAAACGCGCTGACCATCCAGCATGCTGATGGTCAGCGCGCCATAGTCAACATGACTCTCCAGCCAGTCAATGACCGGCGCAAGGGGCTCAAGCAGTAGCGTATCTGTGTTGAGCAGTAGTAAAAAACGCCCCCGCGCGCTCTTTCCGGCGAGGTTGTTGCCGGCAGAAAACCCCAGATTCCTGTCGCTTCGAATGACTTGGATATGCGGAAATCTTTCTTGTGCAACCTCAGGAGAGCCGTCGGTCGAGGCGTTATCCTCCAATATCACCTCGGAGCCAACAGGTGCATAGCACCGGATCGACTCCAGGCAAGGCTCAAGATAGCGCATTCCGTTGTAGTTGACCAATAGGATCGACAGACGCACAGCATCCGATCCGCCGCGTGAACGAACGGTGGCGTCAGGTGTTGTGTCCGCCGAGGTGGTCATTTCGAAACATCGCTTTCTTGCTGGCGGCAGGCAAAAATTGCGGGCCAGTCGATCAGCGGTGACAGGTATGAGGCTTCCAGATGCGTAGCCAGTGTTGGCATGGGCGCCCATAACCTGTAACGCCTGCCGAACAGAATCGTGCGCAAGCCCCACCGCCAAGTTTTTATCCAACGCATGATATTGAATGGGCTGCGCCATTGCAGGCGCAGATTCGCCAACTCGCACTTCTGCGTGAGGCTTTGCCACAATGCGCAATCCCAATTGCCCCGAGAAAAGCTTCTGAAAGTTGAGTGCGTCCTAAGCAGATTGGATCGGGAAGTGAGAAAGGTCAGGCAGGTGGAGACGGTCGTATGCCAGTAGCGGTCCCCATAGGGCTTTAACCATTGACGCGCAGGCTGGTTTGGCGCAAAGTAGCAGTCGGGATTGTCGTAGGGCGTGACAAAGTCAACCTCTGGATTGTCTTTCATAAAATCGAGCATCTTCCCGAGCGCCCCGGGTAAGAAGAAATAATCATCTTCCACAAAAACAACGTACTCGGCCTCTGTTTGCTGGGTCAAAATGTCGATCTGCCGCGAGAAGGTGGCATAATTTCCTTCCCCGTTTAGGGAGATGATCTCCAGCTCATCCTCACTAAATGTCGCATGAAAGAGAGCCTCATACTCAGGCGGGCATTTATCGAGCAGTACCCAGATTTTCACACGCAGGCCATCGCATGCCCTGCGAAACGAGTCCAGACACATCTGCGACATTTTCAATTTATCCAGGCCCAGAAATGCCGCATTTTTTGATAGACCCGGGTAGATGCGGTAGCAAACCGCTAAGTCTCGCATGTTCCCATCCTGCTTCTCCCCGCTCAATGCGACAGGGATTGTTGATCGCCTCGTGTCCGATCTCCATCCGCGTACAACTGTTGGCGCGGTGTCTCCCGGCGTGCGAGGACTACTCATATGCTAGCAAAGACTCTTGGTTACGGACAGGTTTCTGGTGACTTTAAGCCACTTTGTGATTGCCTCAATATCTCTGCGTAGCGGGAAACAATATCGGGCCAGCGGTATAAAGATCGAGCGCGCTCCATCGCTGTCCGCCTATACATCTGCAGCGAGCCTTCGTCCTGCTCGCTGTGGTCAATTGATCGAGACAATTCAGCGGCATCGTTGAAGTAAAGCCCGCTTGTTCCCAGGGTCTCGCGATTGAATGGGTTGTCATGGGCAAAGATGAGATTGCCGCAGCCCATGGCCTCGAGCAAAGAGGGGTTCGTTCCTCCGACGCTGTGACCGTGCATATAGGCGAAGGAATGGTAGCGCAGGCTAGTCAACACGGTCTGTTCGTAAACCGTTCCAATCATGCGAATGCGTGAATCCGCAATTGCGCACAACTGAGCCACATAGTCGCTTCCGGTACGATGATTGCCCACAACGATAAGCTGCCTGCGGCTCTTGGACTGCTTAAATGCCTGCAAAATCTCCAGCACATGATTCTCGGGTTCGAGACGACAGACCAGAATGTAGTAGCCGCTGGGAGAGAGCTGCCACGTGTTAAGCGAATCGGTCGGGGGCGGAGTCTCGATAACCTCGCAACCATAAGGGATTACCGTGCAGGCTTTGAGCCTGCCATGACGCTCGGCCAGACTCACGGCAATTGCCTCCGCATCGGCGACGATGCGATTGGCCACCTGCAGCGAAATCCACTCCATCAGGCGAAAGTAGCTCTTGGCTACAACCCCCCACTTGGCGCGGGCCCACTCCAATCCATCCGGATTGATCCAGACCTCGGCACCCCACAAACGAGGGATAAAACAGAACTGCGCCGCGCCGTAACCGAGCATATACACAACGTCAAAGCCCCGGCGGGCAGCCCACAGGCATTTCAGGTCATAGAGGATCGTCTGGAGCGGGCCCAAGGCCGGCGAGCAGACATAGCTCAGGAGAACGCCCTGAAAGCACTCTGGAGCGGTCTCCCTGTCGGACTCGCAAAATACCGTTACTTCGATACCATGCTCGACGAGTCCCACGGCGAGCTTTTCCGCGAAGGTCTCAAATCCACCGTATCGTGCGGGAATACCCCGCGTACCGAGAATCGCAATTTTCATTCCGCCAATTCCTGATAAGATGAGTATCTCTAGGGTACATTCAAAAACCAAGAAACTTTGCGCCTCTATTAAGAAGCTAAGTTTCTAATTATTCGATTTATCGATCTTGTCGCGCATTCGAAATGCAAAGTCATTGTCGAAATTCCCAGTAACGCCATCTATAACAGCACGGAGACATACATGCATCCGAGTCAGTAAAACTGTGCGATCCACGAACAAGATTCGCAGTAAAGCAAACCAAAGATCTTTACCGATGTCGATGAATCCATGAACTTTGTGATTAGATAGACGAGTCTCCATCCATATCCGATTCCGAGTGCCAATATAATCACGAAAGATAAAATCCTTTGTAGAGTATATTGGGATGTTCATACCGAAATGGCGTACTGACTTGACTGACCTAGCGATTTCCTTATGAATAATGATCGATTTCTCCGCAAGAAGAATGCGACCAGCAGATTGCAGCCTCATGCAATACTCGGTGTCATCCAAATATATGAAAAATTCTGCCTTTGGCAATCCAATTGATTTAATTGCCCTGCGGCTCACCATAAGTCCCACAAACGAAGAGAACGTAATCGCTGTAGAATTCAGTGGAGACGAATTCTGGGAGCGGCTCCGAATGATGTGGTTTTCATCCGCAATGCCAGTGACGGACATCTTAACGTTGGCAATCGCAACAGTATCGGCTTCCGATAAAAAAGGGAGCATCTGAGCAAGTGCCTCGGAATCGGCGACAGCATCGTCGTCCATAATCCATATCCAATCATAGCCTGCCTGATAGGCCCTTTCCATGCCACGATGAAAGCCGCCAGCCCCCCCCGTATTGTTCTTCGAACGTTCATAATGAATCACCGGGTTTTGCAAATATCCACTTTCCTGCAACAGCTCAGGCGTACCATCTGAACTAGATTGATCAATAACAAAAATGGCATCCAACGGATGCGACTGACGTAAGAGCGCATCTAGACACTCCACAAGAAGCGTTTTACGATTAAATGTAACCACAACGGCAGCAAACTTGTACCCGGTTGAAGCCGTAGTGGAAGAAGTATCAGAGTTCATAGTTCCTGTTGGTTCAAACGGCATATTCTTCATCCAATCGTGTGCGCAGTTTACGCATAAATTTCAGTTGGCATCACTCAGAAAGAGATTCGCCGCCCTCAATGCAGCACCTACCACCTGGTCCATGTTGAAGTAGCGATACTGAGCGAGCCGACCGACGAAGATGGTCGTTGGTTCGGCTTCAGCCAGTGCTCGGTACTTGCCGTACTGCTCATGATTCTCTGCCATTGGTACGGGATAATACGGATCGCCCTCGCTCTCCGGGTACTCGCGCATGATCGATGTGCCTGCGTGTTGCTCTCCGGTCAGATGTTTGAATTCAGTGATCCGCGTAAAGGCGAAGTCATTCGGATAATTGACGGTACCGACCGGCTGAAATTGATCCGTATCCGCCTTGTGCTCATGCTCGAAGCGAAGCGAACGATACGGCAGTTTCCCGAGCGAGAAATCGAAGTACTCGTCGATCTGCCCCGTATAAAAAAGTATCTTCCAATGGTTCTGCTGACGGAAGCGGCTAAATTCGACGCCTGCTTCGATGCGAATATTAGGGTGATCCAACATGCGCGCAAACATGGCCGTAAAGCCCTCGGTGGGCATCTTCTGAAAGCTGTCGCCAAAGTAGCGATCGTCGGCGTTGGTGCGCACTGGAATGCGTGCTGCAACGCTGGCGTTTAGTTGCGAAAGGTCAAGCCCCCACTGCTTGCGCGTGTAACCGCGAAAGAATTTGTCGCACAGATCGCGGCCCACGCTTGCAAGTACCACATCCTCGCTCGTACGCATCGCACTGCGTGGCTCGCGCACACGCTCGAAGAAGGCCGCAACACCTGCCTCATCAAGGGAGAGTCCGTAGAGTTTGTTTACCGTTGTCTGGTTAATAGGGATGGGATAAAGCTGGCCATCGCACATGGCCAGTACCCTGTGCTCATAAGGCCGCCACGAGGTAAAGCGCGACAGATATTCGACGACTCCAAGAGCGTTTGTATGAAAGATATGTGGACCATAACGATGCACCAGAACGCCATGCGCGTCCCGCTCATCAAAGGCATTGCCGCCTATATGCTCACGCCGATCTATCACCAGTACGGATCGGCCCGCCGAAGCACACCGTTCCGCAATTACACTGCCGGCGAATCCTGCTCCCACCACGACTACGTCATGATTCATGCCCGCTCACCCGTACGTGTCCAAATGTAAATGCCATGGCGTTGCAAAACAACGATCATGACAACGGTAACCAGAACCTCGGTAAGGAAGACAGAGGCTCCTGCACCAACCGCCGCGTAAAGCTTAACGAGGGGGACCGCCAAAGAAAGGTTGAAAATGCCCGCCATAATCAGGATTCTGCTGAACTGCTTATCGAAGCCAAAGGTGACCATTACCTGGATGCCAAGCACATTGCTGACGGCCACTAGAAAGGGGATAAATGCGATCCAGCGAATCACGCCAAGACTGCCAACAGCTTGATGTCCAAAAAGAAGAGTGACAACATAAGGCGCCAGAAGAAAGAGCAATGCCGAGCCAACCCAAGAGATCGAACCCGTCCAGCGCATGGCTTTGCGAGCAAATTCAAGAGCATCTTCTCGCGATTTGGTCATGAGCGAATTGACATGCGGGAAGATCGCTTGATTGATAGGGCCAATCAAGCCCTGTATGGCGCGAATCATCTTTTCAGCTGCACTGAAATAGCCCGCCTCCAAATTGCCGGCCAATAGCCCCACCAGAAATACATTGGTATTGGTGTACAGACTGACGGCAGCCGTAGAAACAAACAAATGCCACCCATCCCGCACCGCAATCGTCAAATCTTCAATCGTCGGCTTGCGAATGTGAAGATGAAAGTTTCTGAATGCTATCCACATTCCCGCCAGACCGCCCCCTAGCACCGTCAGAGATTGAATGGAGAGTGCCAGCAAGCCGTCTTCCGGTCGGTGAACAAAGACAAACAAGGCCGCGGTCCCGATCACGCGGGAAAAACCGATAACCGCCGAAACATAGCGCATCTGCTGTAACCCCTGAAAAAACCAGGTGGGAAAGAACACGGAGCCGAGCACCGCCGCATAAGCGACGAGAAAGAAACTCTGGTTTTCCTGAAAGCGCGGCACCGCATGGACGATGATCAATAAAACCACCGTACCAACTAGCGAAAGAGCCAGTTTGATCAGCATTACAGCGCAAAATATGCGCGACAGCTTCTCGTGATTGCCGTTCTCCTGAGCAATGGCCCGCGTAGCCGAGAAGTTGAATCCATAGTCGGTGAAGAGCGTGAAGTATTGGGCAAAGGATTGAGTGAACGCCAGCAGCCCATACATCTCCATGCCCAGCGTACGAACCAGATACGGAAGCACAAGCATCGGAATGGCATAATTCAGACCCTGCAGAATGTAGAGGGAAAAGATATTTTCCACCAAGCCGCGCTTGTGCGGGGCAGTATTGAGCAGTGGCGCTTCGGGTTTGTTCGATGCGGCTAGCTCTTGCACGTTTTTCCTTCATCTCCCGGCAGTGTGTCTGCAAAATTTCCCGCAGAAATACCGTTTGGGTTCCGTTCAACGAGTATCCGCATAAACGCAGACTCAAGCGCAAAGAAAGGCATCTTACCTTACCCTAGTCTGCCAAACACCTGCATAGCCCCGTTTCTGAAATCAATCTCCCAAGCACCATCTGCACGCCAATAGCCCAGGGCTTGAGGGCGCAACTACCGTCGAAAGGCAAGGGCGCCTTTAAGAACAGCAAGCTTTTCCATCGTCCCGGCATCGGTCTTCAAGCGGCGGAGGCCTAACTTGAAACACGCAATGAGAACTCCAATAAAGAATCCCACTGCGGTGGCTGTGATCACAATAATGCCCCGCTTCGGGAAGGATCTCGTGTCGGGAATAACAGCGGCATCGATGACCTGAATTGGCGCGCCTTCCTTGGCTTCGTCGAGCTTGGCTACCTCGAATTGCCGCGCGAGCATCTCATAGATCGTCTCGTAGTATTTTACGTCGCGCAGTTTGCGAACATACTCGAGGCCGGCTTCAGTAACCTGGCCTTTGGGAACAATAAGCCCACCACCGAAGCTGTCCTTCGCCCCTCCCAGCTTTGCCAACTGTGCTCGCATGCCTGCCAACTCCTGCTGCGCCTGCGCCAGTTGGGCATTATCTTCGGTAGCGTAGGTCCTCATCCCTTGAATCTGTACTTCTTTTGCTGTAATCTGCGCCTGTAATGACACCGCCGCTTCAATCAACGCACGCGATTGGCCGCTGAGTTCAATCACGCCAGTGCTCTGCTCGGTCCGCTTCAGGGCCTCTTCCGCATCGGCTAGATTGTTCTTTGCCTGCTCGAGCTCTTTCTCGAAGAAGAGTCGTCGCTGTGCGGCCTCGGTAATCGCCAAATGCTGAGATTGCAGGCGGATCTGGTCAATATAGCCATTGGCAAGCTCCGCCGCACGCTTCGGGTCGCGATCGTCGATTGAAACCCGGATCAGGCCATCCTTTGCGCCGACGTCCACTGTCGCATGGCTATCAAAAGCCTTCCTCGCATCAGAAAGGCGGTGTGTGTGGTACTCCTGCATCAAGCCGAAATTCTGCACCATCGCATCTTCAACGGTACGGCTCTTGAACATTGCCACAAACATCTCGTTCGCATTCTTGAGGCCAAGACTGCCTCCAGCGAGTGCGGCCACGCTGCTTGAACCCAACTGAGAGACCAATGCCGCTCCCATCGAGGTATTCTGCTGCGGAGGCAAGAGCATCACTGCCGCGGTGTAACGCGGAGGCAGTAACAGTGCAACTACAACCGCGATGCACGCAAAGGCGATAGTGACTCCAAATACGATCCATTTCTGCTCCGCAAGGGCGATCAGAATATCCAGCACGGATATTTCAATTTCATCGTTCTTCTGCCCCAAGGTAGACGAATTTGATGAAGATGTAACCTGTTCACTGGGCGCAATATGCGAAGATTCGGTCGGCATTTCGTCCTTGCAAAATTCTGAGATTAAATTACATGTGAACTGACCAACCGGCTAAGAGCCGATGGCTTCGGAGTTACGGCTGAAAGCCTGACTGATCGGCCATGCGGCCGATATTGCTGCTTCAGCTTGGTTATCATGAACACCATTGTTATCACTCCCTCACGGGTGGCCAGAATAGAGCTAAAAGACAAGTACAAGTGCTACCGCCGCCTGAAGGCGAGGGGTTTACCTATCCCCGATAGGCGACTCTAAAATTTATAGTACCGCACTTCCGTCCAGGGTACGGGTGGAGTTTTGGACCAGGGCAATCGCATGAACGTAGGGGTATCGTTCTAGGTGTGTGTCGGGCATAGTGTTTCTGCGAGGCAGATTCATCGTTTTGCAGGGCTTGTGTTCAATCTGGGGCGCGCTGGCAGTAAACCCGTCGGTAGCATTTAGCAAGCTTTCTGTGCCGTTTCTGGTCCATCGGACCCTTTGTTCTAGCCGTTTTACGACATTTCCAGAACCCCACTGGCCCGAAACAGCTTCAGCAGGTTGCTGGCCGCGCACGCCATCTTCCACTAGCGGCTGACATTCTCTTTGCCACGCAAGTAGAAGCGGCGAAAACCGCACTGTTCCTTTAACTGTCAGAAAACAGGCTCGACGATCGCCTTGCGCATCTTGTAGACAGCGCGGCCAGCCTCGGTTCGTAGCTTTTCCCGCACAGCCTCTTTCGGCGACGCGCCGGGAAGCGGCGGATCGCTGTTCGTCTCCATCACGTCGCCATGCTTGTCGCGGCCCGTAGCCACGTACAGGTCAACGTCCTTGACCGACTCATCGGTCACATTTGCCTCGCTGAAGTAGCCTGTGTCGGCGCTGACCATCTCCGGTTTCTGCTCCAGATTCGCTGCGATCTGCGCGTTGTACCCCTGTACGAAGCTGCCCTTGTTGGCACCGTCCGGCATGATACGGCTCTCTGGATCGGTGATGTTGCGTTGCGCCGTGTCGTTTAGCTTGGCCTTGTCAGGATCAGGCAGTTCAGGCTTGCCACCGCGATTGACGCCAGTAATCACGACGAGCGGCTTGCCGTTACAGCTCACGGCGGCGCCAACTGAAAAGGGCTTCTACGGGACCGAGTTCGAGATCCGTCTCAAGAACAGGCTGACGCAGCGAGCGATCGCCAGAGAATGTGCCGATTGGATTCGCCGGAAAGCGCAGTTCAGGTCGAACCGAAGCGGGGCGCCGAAGCAGCAATTCGCATGTGTCGATGCGTCTGAGGGTTCCGCCGTCTATATGCCCCTGCACGTTGCGTTACATTAACAATCTCGCTGGTAGAAATGATCGGGCATGCCAAATGGAATCTTTACCAGAACGTACTGAAATCAGTAGTGTCCGGTTAGAAGTCGAATGAAATCTGTAGGTTTGCCGTAGAGTTATTCCCGTTCTCGTCGATTTTTTCTCCGAAGGCGCATATAAGCTGGGATTTCT
>Ga0326727_10017810_pt1 | contig 14642 bp, 15 predicted proteins | sample MB2enrmetagenome_FD_207643 | JGI IMG/M metagenome (GOLD analysis project Ga0326727, IMG submission 207643) | Lab enriched peat soil microbial communities from McLean, Ithaca, NY, United States - MB29MY | ecosystem: Environmental > Terrestrial > Soil > Wetlands > Peat | place: USA: New York... | reverse complement strand
AAATTAAGAGTGGCCTAATTTCTGCTTTAATGTTACGAAGTCTTAAGGGCAGCTTTACTGAGACAATGCAGGTTCGAGCCCTGCCGGCGGCGCCAACAATATGCAGAATCCTGGATGACTGGATTGTCGAAAGTTCAGATTCAAGAATTTCAGATTAGCAATTACGACGCTGTTTTTGAGTTGTGGAAGGAAGCTGACTTGGTCATAAGGCCGGGAGACGATCTGAGCGGAGTCAATTTGAAATTGCTGCGAGATCCTGACTTGTTCCTTCTCGCCCGGTTGGAAGGTGAAATCGTGGGGTGTATTATCGGTGGGTGGGACGGGAGGCGCGGGTGGGTCTATCACCTAGCCGTGAAGCCTTCGCATCAGAGGCAAGGAATAGCCACCGCTCTCCTAAGCGAGATTGAGAAACGGCTGGGTGAGAAAGGAGCGAAGAAAATTAACGCTCAAATCTACGAGTCGAATACGAAGTCTCAGAAATTCTTCAACGCACGTGGCTATGAGACCCATCTGGACCTAGTAATGGTCGGCAAGCATCTGAAAAAATAGAAAACCCTTTCAACTGGCGCGTGCTTCAGGGAGGGGCAGGTATTCGCATATTGGTGAGGGTTTTTCTAATATGCGGTTGATGGTTACCTCGCCGATCATTCGGCAATATTTCGTAATTTGACTTAGGTTCCAGACCACAATCCGCAGGCTAGCTGCGATGGCGGGGTCCTTTACGTGAGCGAGAACCTTTTGAGTCAACCTTCTTTCGTCGCTTTCCGCGGATTCGACCATCTCCACCGCATCGTTGGCCGATTCAATTTCTCCTGTGAGAAGGGCTTTGATTGTCTGTTCCGAGATTTTTGTTGTCTGGTTTGCGAATTTTGATATTTCGTTCAGTGTTGCGTCGCTGTTGATTTCCTGGTCCTTCAGGGCGAGAACTTCGTTTGCGATATTCTCTGCACAATCAGCCATCTCTTCGAGTGTCTTAGCAACAACTCTATTCCCGGCGATATGGAGGGGAGATTCGATTCCTATCTTGGTGCCTACGCTCCTGTCGCGTATGGAGAGCAGCAACTGTCGCACAATGAGCCAATATATTCTATCTGACTCCTCCTCCATGTGGGTGACTTCAGACGCGAGCTCCGGCCGTCTCTCAATCAAAGCCTTGATTGAAACGTCGATCATGGAGGTGATGATAATGTGCAGACGGCGGATAAGCCCATAGATCGGAAAACGTGTTGGGTCGACGAAACTCTGCAGGGTTATCTGTTTAATTGTTTGCTCCACTACACTAAGTCCGGTCAGGCGTTGTGTGGTTGCTCGTATCTCGGCCAAATGGTTCTTCTTCAATTCGTCCTTTGCTTGGATCTGGATGGTGTCGTGGCCGAGAATGTAGTTGGCGGTTATGACGCGGGTCAGGAGATGATTTGAGTTGCAAAGGTCAGCGTTTACGATACAATTTTTGATCTCGTCCCGTTTGTGTTCGGTACCCGGGACGAGCTTCAGCGAACCATCGTCCTCTCGTTTAATGGAAACGATGTCGCCGGCCTTCAGTTTGACGTCTTCGACCCAGTCTCGGGGTAGGGAGACTGTGAGGGTGGAATATCCAACACGTTGCACTTTACGAGCTTCCAAAATCCCGCACCGGCGAATATAGATTCCATAGTAGAATATATGCTTCTATAGTGCTTTTCATAGTCTACACTAACCTTAGGCAATTATAGAGAACTCATTACGTCAGCCCGGAAAACACCCCACTAGCGGGGGTGATTATTTTCCTTACTTCGTCAGGGAGAACGCGTAAGAGAAAACAAACTCTCCGATCCGTTTCATTCCGAGGTCTATTCTCTCCTCGGGTTCACTAACGAATGTCAGCCTTAGATGCCCCGCTCCCTTATCTCCAAAATACGAGCCCGGTATAGCGACGACCCCCTTTTGCTTCAACAATCGGTCGCACAACTCATCGTCAGTGCGTTCCATGGCAGCCAGATATTTCCTCACGTCGACGAAAAAGTAGAACGCTCCATCGGGCCGAACAGTAGTAGCATCGGGTAAGTACTCTAGGATAGATTTTTCCATGAAATCTCTTCGCGCCCTATACGTTGGAATAACAATCTCTCGCAGATACTTCTGTTTTACATCTCCCTCCAAGAATCGCAGCATTGCACGTTGGCTCAACGTGTTTGGTGCGAGCGTCGTGTATTGCTTTATTTTCTCTATGGCGTCAATTACATCAGGCGGCCCCAACGCGTAGCCTAGCCTCAATCCTGGCGCGGAAGCTTCCTTCGAAAAGCTCCCAACTGAGATCACCCGCTCATGCGCTCCAGGGAAGGAAGTCAGTTTGGGTTGAATGATGTCGCCGTAGACAATGTCACGATATGTTGCGTCGTAGATGATCCAAAAATCATTATCAGCGGCAAGGTCTAACAAGCCTTTCACGAACGGGAGGCGAAGAATTCTCCCTGTAGGGTTGTCGGGACTGAGCAAAACGACAGCTTTAGTCCGCCGTGATACGAGCGACTTGAGCACTTCCAGGCTCGGTTGATATTGGTCTTCGACGGAAGCTGGGAGTCGCGCGACTCGTCCTCCGGCAAGCTGTGCCGCCTCCGCGTAACCGAGGTAGGTCGGGTCTGAGAGGATGACTTCATCGTTCTTGTTCAATATCGAATGGAAAGCAGCAAAGATAGCTTCCGTGGCACCCTCGCTAAGTATAACTTCTGTTTCGGGGTCATAGGTTTCCCCTTGTTGACGAGCCCAATCGTTCGCGACAAGCTTTCTAAGGTCTAGGTAACCCCTAGTTCCAGAGTAAACGGCCGTTCCCTGAGGATCCTCAGACATCCTTCGAACGATTTCCTCGGACACTTCTTTCGGTGGAGGAAGGCTTGGGGCTCCGCCCCCGAACGAGATTATCTCTTTTCGCTGGTTTGCTTCTGCGAGAAGTGCGGACACATGGCGGATAGGCGAAATGTGCAGTGATGTAACGCGATCGGAGAGGGTTACCATCTCTCGATGCCTGCCATCTCACGCTTGGTTTCGGCTGCTTAGACGCTTTCTAACTTAAGGTATATGCAGTGTGATAATCCCCCAACCTTGATAACCAGCGGGTATTACCAGTAGAAAGCGTCCGGAAAATCCTAGTCCCTGGTAGAGGGTGGAAGGCTCTGTGCCTGAATTTCGTTGAGGGCGGTGGATGTCACCTATTCGGTGGAAGATGTGTCTTGGGAGAGCGCGGAGCCGCTTCTAAGAATGCGAATGGGGAATGCGAGTTTCATGGTGAATTTGACGTCTGGCTAACCGAGCAAAACGACTTGCTCATTACTGACATGGGATTTCCATCGGATGAGCCTAAACGGTGTCTGGCACTTGGCGTCAGAGAGAACATCGCCCGAACTATCGCCATGAGCGAATCCAAGAAGCTCGGAACAAAGGTCATGACGAGCAAGAGGAAATGTATCCGATGCGGGGCTCTCTACTGGATATCTCATCATAACCGTTCTTCGGGCCTACTCGAGACGGGACTGAACAACTTCTGCCCGGAATGCATCAACCGCCTAACAGATCAGGATAGAGAAAGAAGGCTGGGACTGCAGCGTTACTGGTGTGGCTAAGACTGGCTACTGGTCAGCCCAGGCTGGAATGCAGTGGAATGGCCATTTAGCAGTGAATTCGGGTATTGGGTTTGCCTTAACGAAGTCCCTGCCCTTCCTGAGGGCCACATAGTTTAGACCAACCAGGTCTTCTTTCTTTCCTGAAAGGAAGTGTTTCAAAGATTCCTTGATTACCCCGTCGTCAATCTCAGGGGCACACAGTCCCATGAAGGCACCAAACATCACTGCGTTTGCGAACATTTTGGCGTCCTTGATTCCTTTCGATTGGACCTCGTCCTTCAACCCTTCGGCTATTTCAGTTGCTGGAATTCCAAGGCTCTTTACGTCATCGCGGTCAACTCCGGTGTCGACAAGCGATGAATTGTAGAGGACTAGCCCATTGGGACGGAGGTAGTTTAGAAATTCCATTGAAGGTTGATTCATGATTATTTCGACATCGGGCTCCTCTACGATTGGGTTGTCAACTTCTTCATCCGAGATTACCACGTAGCATTTCGCCTTGCCACCTCGTGTTTCAGGCCCATATGATGGCGTGTAGGCTACGTGTTTCCCTTCCAACATTGCGGCGTAGGCTATGTAGTCGCTTAGTAGAAGAACGCCTTGGCCGCCATGGCCTGCTACTAGTAACTTTGTCTTGGTCATTCCTTCTCAACTCCAAAGCTGTCTTTGTACAGTCCTAACGGGAATTTCTTCACCATGTGATCGTAAACGAACCGTTTGGAGTCGAGCACTGACATCTTCCAGTTGATTGAGCATGTGCTCAGGAGTTCCACAAATGCGAACCCACCCCTCGCTTGAACCTTGAACGCGTTCGCCACCGATTTCTTTGCTTCAAGCAGGTTCCTGATTGTGTACACTTTGCCTCTTTCACTGGAAAGCTCTTGAACAGCGAGACTTGCCCGTTTCACGTAGGCGGCGCCATCTAGACTCGCGATTAGCTTTGATACATCTAGTTCGGTTCCGGTCAAATGGGCGTCCCTCCCAAATGGAGTTGTGCTTGTGACTTGGCCCTCCAGCGTCGTGGGGGCCATTTGGCCGCCCGTCATTCCATAGATCGCGTTGTTGACTAGGAAGATTGTTATCGGCGTTGCCCTCTTCGCCGCGTACACGAGCTCTAGCAGCCCAATAGAGGCTGCATCACCGTCACCCTGCACGGTGAACACTGTCAGGTCTGGCCGAACCCGTTTAAGTCCTGCAGCAACTGCCGGTGCTCTCCCGTGTGCGGCCACTACATGGTCGAAATTGAGGTAATTGCCGGCGAGAACGCTGCACCCGACCGAATCTATCATTACAGTTTTCTCACGTATACCTAATTCATCGATCGTTGCCGCGATCAGCCGCGTAAGCGTGCCATGTTCGCAGCCTGCACAGTAATGTGTCGGGGTTTCAGTCAATGACTCAAGTTTTCCAACTTTAACTCTAAGCGCGAGTTGACTCATACAGCGATCGCCTCCAATCTTCTTACCTTACTTTCTATCTCTGCTTCAGTCGGTACGATGCCTCCCCATTTACCTAGGAAATCGACGGTAACGCTATCGCCGACGGCGAGCTTGACATCTTCGAGCATTTGACCTGTGTTTAACTCGACGACTATGAAACGCCTTGCTTCTGAGGCAAGCTTCTTGAGCTGTGTCTTCGGAAACGGCCACAGGGTTATCGGACGGAAAAGTCCGACCCTTATTCCTCTGGAGCGTAACTTGTTAACAACACCTTTCGCTATTCTGGAAACGATTCCGAAGGCGACGATGATTGTCTCGGCGTCCTCGGTTCGGTATTCTTCGAACCGAACCTCATTTGCCTCGGCATTCCTGTATTTCTCGAAAATTCTCCCAATGTGCTTGAAGTGTTTCTCGTAGTCAAGTTCTAGGGAATTGATTATGTGGGGAGGCCGTCCCTTAGCACCTGTGGTTGCCCATGATGACGTGTCGTACTGATCGGGAGTGAATTCTGGAAATTCTACATCTTCCTTAAGCTGTCCCGTAAAGGCGTCCCCGAGGATTAGGACCGGGTTACGGTACTTGAATGCTAAATCGAATCCGATTCGCGGGAATAGTGCCATCTCTTGAACAGTGGCGGGTGCGAGAACGAGCAGGTGGTAGTCGCCATGGCCACCGCCCTTTGTCGCCTGGAAATAGTCACTCTGTTCGGGGCCAAGGTTACCTAGTCCTGGTCCTGATCTGCATATGTCGGCGATCAAGAATGGAAGCTCCATCGCGGCCGCATAGGAAAGGCCCTCCTGTTTCAAGCTGAAGCCCGGACTTGATGTGGCGGTCATCGCTCGAGCACCGCCTGAGGCGGCACCTATCACCATGTTAATGGCTTCTAGTTCGCTTGCGGATTGGAGGAAGAACTTGTAGTCGGGATACTTCTTGTTACCGAACTCTTTCGCCAATGTTTCCGGGATTTCACTTGAGGGCGTGATCGGGTACGCGAAGTAGGCGTTGAGTCCAGCCTCTAACGCACCGTAGGCGAGGGCTTCGTTTCCTTTTAGGTATACTCGTTTCTTTTCCATCTAACCTTTCACCCGGATCTCACTTATGGCGAAATCGGGGCAGACCCAGTAGCATATTGCACAACCGGTACATTCTCCCTTTGATCCTCGATAAGAGAACTCAGCCGGGTGGAAACCTGCGTGGTTCAGCTTTGTTGATAGTTTCAGGTTACCCTGTGGGCAAGTGACGACGCAGAGTTCGCATGCTTTGCATCGCTCATCAAGAATCTTGACGTCGGCTCTGGGTTGAAGAGTGGTTGTTACCTGACTCAAACTTCCAAAACCTCTTTCTTATCAACAAAATTTTCCAGAAGGTAACGAAGCATGGCGTAATGCTGCTCCTCATCTAACGCCAGCATCGTTAACATTGTCTTCAAATGTGGATCCCGAACCTGTGATGAGGCGGACGTAAACAACCTTAGAGCCTTCTCCTCCATTTCCATGAGCCCAAGAATATCCTCTCGCGTCTCATTGATCGGGGCTAACGTTTCCCACTGGTCGGCGGATAGGTAGCTGATAGCGCAGTGGATAACGTCCGCATGCTGCATCGAGTCTCGCATCAATTTCGCGTACAAAAGCTTCGCGACGCTATGCTTGGTTTCTCTCACCTTTCTGGCGTAGACTTCGGTCTCATGCTCCTCATGATCGAGTTGATCCTTGAGCATATCCGCGAGTTTTTGGTTCAGCATAATCCCGCCGCGGAAGACTGGCTGGTAATTACCCTTAGGAGTTCTGTTGGTATTCTACATACAATATTGACCCACCGGCGCAGCCATCCCGGCTTCAAGGCTTAATCAGAAGAGCCAAAGAGACATGAGCGAGGAAGAAACTGTGCGAAGCCAGCAGAGCGATCTGCCTAACCCTGAAACAACTCTGCTTCGTGTTCCTCCAACCACTTGGTTAGGGATTCTCGGAATTGCTTGACAGATATAGATCCGCCCTGCCGTTGATCCTGCAACTGACGTACAAAATTTCTAAATTCACGTTTGCGTAGGTCGATCTTCTCTGCTTTCGCCAGAAGTTCCTGGGAGCGTTCGGCGTCAGTAATTTCGTGAGAGACATGTAAGTGCTTCACGATGTCTTGGTTTTCTTTCTTGCAAATTGGACAGGTAGGCATTCATCTCTGCCTCCGATTGCTATCAGAACGATTCTTCATCGGGGCCCTAATTGCTACTTACATCAGGCAACTATTTTTGCTTGTAACCATGTTTGTAAATACCATCAGCAGTTCTGCCTGTACTCTAAATTGAATAAATACCGAACTGGATTGAAGTTCAAACTCCTTAGAGTAAGTAGCTCGGTCTCCCTCAACACACCACTCGACCTAATGGAGTGGGTAAGAGCATTCAGGCTTTCGACTCTGGTAACCTCACTTTGCCGAGATAAGCTGTTACCTTTTTCGGCTGTTGATCCATGTGAACCGTTTCGTCGAATGCCAGTCCTTACTATATAGAACTACATAGAACACGGGCGTTATCTATATACCTACTAACAGGGCACGTTCCACCGTTTGATACTCCTTGTTAGCAGAGAGCGTAGAACGAAGTCCACACGCTTTAGGCGATGTCTTCCTCCACGATGTCTATGGCATTCCCGGTGGCGACAAGATAAAAGAATGCATCCAGTGCGGAACATGCAGCGCCTCTTGTCCGACAAGCTACGCAATGGACTACACTCCAAGAGAGATCATTGCAGCTTTCAGAGCCGGAATGCTTGACAAAGTACTCAAGAGCAACACGATCTGGCTCTGTTCATCATGTTACTCGTGCACAGTTCGCTGTCCTTCAGGCATCAAACTAACAGATATCATGTATGAGCTGAAACGACTAGCCATCGAATTCGGGCTAACTCCGAAAGGTGCCAAGGCACCAGTAGTAGCCAAACTGTTTGTCGATATTGTCAACGAGAAAGGAAGGGTTGCCGAGGTGCCCCTTGTCAGCAGATTCATGTTGAAAACGAACCCACTCGGAGCTTTCAAAATGATTCCACGGGCTGCGAAAATGTACAAGCGCGGAAGGATGCCAATGACTTCGCACAAAATTAAGGGGATAGCAGAATTGGAGAAATGCACTGGAGCGATGACGGAGCCCATGATCTCAGGCCTTCACTCCGGCTCGGCCAAGGAGAGAAGTTAGAGTTGCAGGCTCGACTCGGATTCTCCTATTATCCAGGTTGCTCGGTTAATGGAATGAACAAGGCATACGATAAGTCAACTCAGGTAGTTTGCAAAGCGCTCGACATTGACCTCGCAGAGCTGAATGATTGGAATTGCTGCGGAGCTTCGGCCTATATGTCCATTCACGAGATGAAAGCTCATCTCTTGTCGGCAAGAAACTTAGTTCTCGCTGAAAAGGAGAAAAAAGATCTCGTCGTGGTCTGTCCTGCATGCCTTACAACCTTGACCAAGACAAACCACTACTTGGCCGAGGAGTCAAGATTCAAGAGGACCATCGACGCCGCTCTCAAAGCCGCTGATCTCCAGTATCGGGGTAGTGTCAAGGTCAGGCATCTGCTGGAGGTCATAGTCAATGAAGTGGGAGAGCAAGAGGTCAAAGCCAGAATCAAGAGAAAACTGGCGGGTCTTAAGGTCGCCCCGTACTACGGCTGCCAATTGACGCGGCCCTTCGGTGAAATCGACGATAAGGAATTTCCAGTGATCCTTGACAAACTGCTAACATGGATTGGAGCAGAGCCGGTCGACTTCCCCCTCAAGACGAAATGTTGTGGAGGCCTTCTGATGATGACCAACGAGGATGTCGCTCTTGGATTGAACAGGAATATCCTTGACTGCGCTAAACAAAACGGAGCAGAATGCATCATCACGATTTGCCCTCTGTGCCACATGAACATTGAGACATACCAAGGCGATGTCAACAAAATGTTTGGAACAGACTTCAAGATTCCAACATTGTACTTCACTCAGCTCATGGGGTTGGCGTTTGGCTTCTCACGTAAAGAACTCGGAATCGACGAGGAAATGATTTCCAGTCGGCCACTCTTGGAGAAGCATTTGGAGGTTATTGGGTAGTTGAGTGAAAAAATAGGTGTCTACATCTGTCACTGTGGGCTGAACATAGCCAAGACGGTTGACTGCAAAGCTCTGGCGGAGTACGCCAGTCACCTGCCTAACGTTACCGTTGCACGAGACTATCAGTTTATGTGCTCCAACCCTGGCCAAGAAATGATTCAGAACGATATTCGCGACATGGGACTCACTAGAGTCGTCGTCGCCTCATGTTCACCGCTAATGCACGAGCCGACGTTTAGGCGAGCTGTCGCGAAAGCAGGGCTCAATCCGTACCTATTCCAGATGGCCAACATTCGAGAACAGTGCTCCTGGATAACCCAGAATAGAGTTCTTGCAACGGAAAGAGCTAAGGATATTGTGAGAGCCGCCGTAATGCGAGTGAATTTCAACGAGCCTCTCGAAGTGCAGAAAGTCGCAGTCAATTCGAACGTCCTCATTGTTGGGGGTGGGATAACCGGAATCGAAGCAGCACTTCAGATCGCAGACTCCGGTAAGAAGGTCTACTTGGTAGAGAAGGAACCCACTATAGGCGGCTATATGACTCGATTTGACAAGACCTTCCCGACTCTCGATTGCGCGGCATGCATTCTCACACCCAAGATGGTATCTGTTGAGCAACACGAAAACATCGAACTACTAACTTACAGCGACGTGACAGACTTCTCGGGATATGTAGGAAAGTTCACAGCCAAAATCCGCAAAAGACCGAGATACGTTGATGAGACCAAATGCACAGGTTGCGGCCAATGCGAAGAAAAATGTCCATTGAGCGTCCCGAGCGAATTCGATTGTAAGCTTGGAAAAAGAAAAGCGATTTACAGACCATTTCCACAAGCCGTGCCAAACGTACCCGTCATAGACCGAGAACACTGCCTCTACTTCACCAAAGGTGTCTGCAGAGTCTGCGAAAAGTTCTGTGCTCATCACGCAATAGACTTTGAACAAAAGGAGAAATACGTTGAAGTTCCGGTTGGTTCAGCGATTCTAGCCACGGGTTTCGATCTCTTCGACGCCACACGAATCAAAGAATATGGTTACGGCAGGCTTCCGAACGTCATCACTAGCATAGAATTTGAGAGGCTCACACACGCCTCTGGGCCTACTGCCGGAAAGATACAACTCAAAAACGGTAAGCCACCTGAGAGTGTCGCAATCGTACATTGCGTTGGAAGCCGCGACAAGAACTACAACGAGCATTGCTCTCGAGTCTGCTGCATGTACTCATTGAAAACGGCACATCTCGTGAAGGAGAAAACCGACGCGAAAGTCTACGAGTTCTATATCGACATGCGAGCCTTCGGGAAAGGGTATGAAGAATTCTACAAACGCGTATTACATGAAGACGTTACGTTCATCAGAGGCAGAGTAGCTGAAATCACAAATGTGGCTCAGAATCCTTCTGAGAAAGGAAAGCTGATTGTTGTAGCTGAAGACACGCTCCTAGGCATCGTGCGCCGCGTTCCGGTCGACATGGTCGTTTTGAGCGTAGGCCTAGAACCGAGAAAGGATGCTGCACAATTAGCGCATATGTTTGGAATCAGCAGAAGCAAAGATGGTTTCTTCCTTGAGAGACACCCGAAGCTTGCCCCGGTCTCAACCGCATCACAGGGCATCTACGTCGCCGGATCATGCCAAAGCCCCAAGGACATCCCTGACTGCGTGGCCCAAGGTGCCGCGGCGGCGGCGAACGTGCTCTCATTCGCCGATAAGGGAGAGATCGAGTTGGAACCGACTATTGCAATGATCAACGACGAGGCTTGTTCCGGGTGCAAAATCTGTGTGGGCCTTTGTCCCTACGTCGCCATCAGCTTTGATGAATCCAACAACCGTGCCGCAATCACTTCAGTTCTCTGCAAGGGATGCGGAGTCTGCGTGGCGGCCTGTCCCTCAGGAGCCATTGAGCAACAGAATTTCACTAACAAGCAGTTAATGACGGAAATCGAAGCAATTTGCTCATAGGATTATGGTGATTAATTTGGCTACACGATTTGAACCAAAGATCGTAGGGTTCCTCTGCAGATGGTGTGCCTACACAGGAGCCGATCTTGCAGGACTAAGTAGGATCAACTACCCCCCGAACATCACGCCGATCCGAGTAAACTGCTCTGGTCGGATCGACCCAGCGCTTGTCCTGAAGGCTATCGCGGCAGGCGCCGACGGCGTACTGATAGCCGGATGTCATCCGGGAGACTGCCACTACATAAATGGCAATGTGAAGACGATCCGACGATTCAAACTTCTACAGAACCTACTCGACGAATTTGGAATAGAGAAGGAGCGCGTGAGACTGGAATGGGTCTCCGCCTCTGAAGGTGGAAGATACGCTAGCATCGTGGAAAGCATGACAGAAGAAATTCGAACCTTAGGGCCACTCAACTGGAACCGAGAAGTAGTGATACCGGCATGACCAACCCCAAAATTGCCTTCAACTGGGCAAGTAGCTGTGGCGGCTGCGAAATCGCAGTCCTGGAGCTAGGGACTAAACTCATCGAACTGAAGGATAAAATTGACATAGTCTTCTGGCCTGTTGCATTAGACTTCAAGTACTCAGACCTAGAAAATATGTCGGACAAAAATATCGATGTGACCTTCTTCAACGGAGCAATCCAAACCTCCGAAAATCTGCACCTAGCACAGCTACTCAGAGCTAAATCCAAACTACTCGTGGCGTTCGGAGCCTGCGCAATCATGGGCGGCATACCCGCATTAGCAAACACAAAGGACAAAGAACAGATCTTCAATTCCTGCTACAAGGAAACCCCAACCACAGACAACCCACAGAACATAACCCCTCAAACGAAATTCGCGGCGCCGGAAGGCGAGCTCACGATCCCAGAATTTTATGGCACAGTTAGGACGCTGGATCAGGTTGTAGACGTCGACTATTACGTTCCAGGCTGCCCACCAATTGGAGCTCAAATCGAGAAAGTAGTCGGAACCATCCTAAGCGGCTTGCTCCCACCGAAGGGAGCTGTGCTCGGCGCATCGGACAAATCACTTTGCCACGAGTGCAAACTTGAGAAGACCGACAGAAAGGTATCGAAACTTGTCCGGACTTATGAAACGATACCAGATCCGAAGAAGTGCCTGCTAGAGCAGGGGGTCATATGCATGGGGCCCGCGACAAGGGGTGGCTGCGGCGCTATCTGCCTAGACGCCAACAGCCCTTGCAGAGGTTGCTACGGCCCATTACCAAACGTGGTAGACCAAGGAGCGAAGATGCTCTCAGCGCTTGCATCAGTCTTCGATGCAGAGAGCGAAGAGGATATCCAGAAACTGGCCGACAGCGTCGTTGACCCCATTGGGACCTTCTATCGGTTTGGCCTTGCACGATCGCTATTGAAGAGGACGAAAGAATGAAAACCGTCACCATAAACCCTGTAACCAGGCTTGAGGGGCACGGCAAGATCACGATCTTTCTCAACGACGAAGGGAACGTTGAGAATGCATACTTCCAAGTGCCCGAACTTAGGGGATTCGAAAAATTCTGTGAAGGCAGACGGGTTGAGGAGATGCCGGACATCACCAGCAGGATCTGCGGCGTATGCCCTGAGGCCCACCACCTAGCCTCAACCAAAGCCCTTGACGCTGTCTTCCACGTTGACCCTCCACCTACCGCGAAAAAGTTGAGAGAACTACTCTACAGCGCTTTCTACGTAGCGGATCACACAACTCACTTCTACATCCTAGCCGGCCCAGACTTCGTGATGGGACCCTCCGCCCCCAAAGCGGAACGAAATATTCTGGGCGTCATGTCTAAAGTCGGCCTAAATGTCGGTGCATCTGTAATCAAGCACCGCTCAGATGCCCTCGACGTAGTGGGGATTATTGGCGGAAAGAGAATCCACCCAGCCTGCGGCGTCCCAGGCGGTGTGACCAAAGCAATCACGGAAGAAGAGCGAACTAGAATCGAGAAGATAGCGGAATCAGAAGTCGAGTTCGCAAAATTCACGCTCAAATTGTTCGACGAAGTCGTCCTTCAGAACAAGGAATACGTAAGCCTGATACTCGGCGAGACATATGCCAGCAAGACCTACTACATGGGCACAGTGGACGAAGAGAACCAGGTAAATTTCTATGACGGAAAGATCAGGGTCGTAGATCCCGAGGGAAAAGAGTTTGCGAAATACCATCCCAAAGACTACCAGCAGTACATCGCGGAACACGTGGAACCGTGGACCTACCTCAAGTACCCGTACCTGAAGAGCGTCGGCTGGAAAGGTCTCGTCGGCGGAAAAGACAGCGGAGTTTACAAGGCGACGCCACTGTCACGATTGAACGCTGCCGACGGCATGGCGACGCCCCTAGCCCAGGAAGAATACAAGAAAATGTACGAAACTCTCGGCGGCAAACCTGTACACGCAACCCTTGCAACTCACTGGGCTCGCTTGGTTGAACTTCTCTACGCAGCAGAACGAATGCTTGAACTAAGCGGAGACAAAGAAATCACAAACCCGAACGTTCGCACACTTCCAACCGCCACTCCAGATGAAGGAGTTGGCTGTGTGGAAGCACCTCGTGGCACGTTGACGCATGATTACAAGACTGATGAGAAGGGCCTCGTTAGGAACGTGAACCTGATAGTCGGGACCACCAACAATCATGCTGCCATAAGCATGTCGATAAAGCAAGCCGCTAACGGCTTGATCAAGAACGGCGACGTATCAGACGGTATCCTCAACATGGTAGAGATGGCCTTCAGAGCCTACGACCCCTGCTACGGTTGTGCTACACACACTCTTCCGGGACAAATGCCTCTTGACATCAAGATCTACAGGCAGCGGATTGTTACCCACCACCTAAGAAGACCGTAGAGGACATTCAGAATAGTTCGGTGCGGGCTGGGTAGTACGACAATTCTACTACTGGGTATTGGAAATTCAATCATGGGCGACGACGGACTGGGAATACACGTAGTGAGAATGCTGAAGAAGAAAATTCCAGCGAGAGAAGATTTGGAGTTCAAAGAACTAAGTGTCGGAGGCCTGAAACTAGTTGAGGAGATTTTGGGTTACGAGAAAGTGTTCATAATCGACTCGGTTGATACGGAGGATCGACAGATTGGTCGTATTCGTGAGTTCTCGCCTGAGCAGTTCAAAGCAACAGAACAATCATCCCCGTCGCCTCACGTCCTGAATTTCGCTACCGCTTTGGAACTATACAAAAAGCTGAAACCAAGTGAGATTCCTGGAACTATTCGAATCTTCACGATCGATATTGACCCAGACTTCACCTTTCGCGAGAAATTGAGTCCTACCGTTCAGGAAGCGGCCGCAAATCTAGTTGAAATCATTACTCAGCATATCGAGCAGCTGTAAGATTGAACAGCTGTTGCCTTCAACTTAGGTAATCTCGGACGAGTACTCAGTGCTTGACGAAAAAGTAATCGTCTGTGTCCACAATGGTGACATTCAAAGCAGTCACCATGCTGAACCAAACGGCACTATATGTTCTATGTGCTATTATGATAAGTCTATGGTGAATCTACTTAATTTCACAGGTTTCAGGTGAGGCGAGTATAGACTAT
>Ga0326727_10017809_pt1 | contig 14642 bp, 20 predicted proteins | sample MB2enrmetagenome_FD_207643 | JGI IMG/M metagenome (GOLD analysis project Ga0326727, IMG submission 207643) | Lab enriched peat soil microbial communities from McLean, Ithaca, NY, United States - MB29MY | ecosystem: Environmental > Terrestrial > Soil > Wetlands > Peat | place: USA: New York... | reverse complement strand
CTCTGAAGGCCGGCGCCCGGGGCTATATCATGAAACAGGAGATGACGGGCAAAGTCGTTACGGCGCTTAGGCAGGTATTGAACGGAAGGATGTTCTTCAGCGAAGACATCGTGGAATCCATCCTCGGTCGGGTGGCCGTCGATTCCCAGGCCGTCCGCAAAGACCCGGTCTCCACCTTGTCGGACCGGGAGTTGGAGGTCTTCACCCTCATCGGCAGGGGCATGGGGAGACAGGAGATGGCATCGCTGCTCAATGTGAGCATCAAGACCATCGGCAGCTACCGTGAGAAGATCAAGGAGAAGCTTAACATCAAGAGTTCGCCCGAGCTGGCCAAACGCGCCGTGGAATGGGTGCAGGAACAGGGGGGGTGATGGGATTTGAGACCATTCGACGGTGAACCCCCTCTCCCTGACCCTCCCCCACAAGGGGGGAGGGGACCTAAATATCTTGTCCACCCTCCATCTGGTGAAAAAGAAACCCCTCTCCCCATGCATGGGGAGAGGGTGTGGGTGAGGGGTCCCTTAGACCGGGAGGCCTAGGCATTTTACCTATAACAGTCATTTAATCACCTTTTCTTTTCAGTGAGTTAGCAGGCTCTTTTTTATTTGCCAACGGTTTGCCAGCGGTACTGCCACCAGGAAAGGGCAATATCTTATCGATCATCGGAGTAAGCCTAGTGATCGAACTGTGATCGTAGATCTCCGTGGTCTTCATATTCGCATGTCGCATAAGGTCCTTAATGTCTGCCAGGTCCATGCCGCCTTCGCGCATCATCGTGGCAAAGGCATGGCGCGTGCAATCGTACATCTTGAGGTATCCGAAACCTTCATGAGTATATGATGCTCTCCAAAGGTTGGTTACTTCATGCGATGTGTAATGCTTCCCTGTGCTTGGATTTATGAACACCTGCGGGGTGAGATTTGCCGGGACCCTGGACAAGATGTGATTCAGTGACTTGGTGCGGGGGAACGGCTTTGGTTTTTTGCCCTTCACAGGCACAAGATTGTCGACCCCATCAAAGGTTTTCACAAACATGATGAACTTGGCCTCAATGTCCTCCTTACGGAAGGCCCGGGCCTCACTCGGTCTGCATCCGGTAAAGATCATAAACCAGAATATGTGTCTGTGTTCTTCCGGTACCTTCTCGATGATGTTGAATATAGTGTTGATCTCCGGCACTCGGATATCTCTTGGAATGATAGACTCGTTTCCCTTGAACCCCGGGAAATCCGGGACCCTTGAGATGTATTCCGGGCACGCATCTCTCAACATCCAGAGCAGTGTGTCCATGATGTTTCTCTTGCTCTTGAGGCTCAAGGCTTTGTTCTTCCCGGTAAGGTTATTCTGCAGCTCCCTTAGTCTGTTCTTGCTTATATTGAGCAAATAAGCGTTGTTTAGTTGGGGTATCAGATATCTTTCAATTGCCCACTTCATAACGTCATAATGCCCCGTCCCTACGTTTGGCTTCTTGATTTCAAGCCACTTCCTGGCATAGACATCAAATTGCATGGGGCTCTGCTTTCGGAACTCCTCAGGATGGAAGATGTTATCCTTGATGCGGCCTCTGATGATGTGCAGAAGGAACTCTGCTCTGCTTTTATCGGATGAACATGAGTGCCATTCTATACCGTTAGGCCCCGGTATGGGGATCTGAGTGAATGTGTACCGCTGCTTGGGATTGCCCCACCAGACCTCTACCCAATACTCCGCCCTTCCATTCCTTTTCCTATCGCAAACCTGCCCGATCTCCATAAATCCCCACCCCCACTCTGAAATAGGGGGAGGATTATACGGCTGCATGGAAGGTCTGGTCAATTGCATCAGTCGAGGGCCTCCTGGATCGCCTGAATGATCGCCCTGGGCGTGATGGTCACCATGTTTGCCGGTAAGTTTATTACCTGATAGCCTCTTGCATTAAGAAAGGCGTCGCGCTCTTCGTCTTTTTTTCCGTCTACTTCAATCACAAGGCTCTCGATGAGGAAATCAACTTGATATCGCCCGATGTGCGCCTGAAAAGAAAATTTTATTTTGCTCTCGATCAGTAAGTCATACAAAATACGATCGGGTGATGGATCGTCGGTGGCGCGCCCCTGCAAATCTTGAAGCACACTATGGATTACACTACTGGTGCGCTTTATGGGCAGCATCCGGATATTGTTTTTTGACTTGAGGCCGAGATAGTTCTTGAAGGCCCTTTCAATCTCAGCGTGAGATCTACCCTCGCGCTGCATGTTTTCAGCGAAAGGCATGAAGGCCTTAACAAGATTATCTGTGCTCGCTGGTTGCGTCACGTTCGTTATAGTTCCCGTTCTCAATTTTCAGGATTGACTCGCAGTATTTCCATGGTTCCCACTTTTCATTTTTGGGAATGGCCACGAGACACCTGTTCAGTGCGTGTAGTATTGCCCTCGGGTTCATGCGAAAGTTTCTTTGCCTTTGAATAAATGAATGCGCGCCCGGGAACTTACCTTTGCTGGTAAGCTCGTTGGCTACGATGATGAGGTCCTGCTCGATCTTTGACCGCGACGATTCTGAGATCTCCTCTGAAGGAAAACCACCATCAGGGATCGATCTTTGGGGGCTTTCAAGAGGGTCGGGTTGTACCTTCTTTTCATTCTTATCCTTCTTATCATTCTTGTTAGGTGTTGCCTCTTTGTTGGCCGTTTGTTGGCTGCTATGTTGGGTGGCTCGGGCTGATGGTTGATAAACATTCCAATTTATTATAGTTATGAGTCTCCCGGTCTTTGTTGGCTCGTCTGTTATAAATCCGAGAGTTTTAAATCGTTTAATGCTGGAGCGGACATTCTGGACACTCACCCCTTTTCCTGCTCTCTCTGCCAGCTTTTGCAGGGAGGTGATAAACTGACCTGGCTGCACAGTGTATCTCTCACCCTTCCATTCCCATTCACCAGGTGAGTGGTTCGCCCTTAAAAGGATGGCGATCAACACACACCTTTGCTCAGACGTTGAATTCGTCCATATGGGCTTGTCGAGCAGCTCCCTGTAAAGGAATAGGTAATTGTTAAGATCACGCATGTGCCCGTGATTTATCTTCTGTCGATTCGAGATCAAAGGCATCATCGATGCTCAAGCCAAGAAACGCGCAGAGTTTTTGAATCCGTGGATCCTCGCGGTCAGGATGATCGATTCCGGAGGTGATCTTATACAATTGGTTTGGTTTTAAGCCTGCCTCCCAGGCAATCCGATAATATTTTTTGCCCGAGCCTGCCAGTGCGCCAAAGAACTTTTCCGAAAGCTGCACCTTTACGCCCTCCCTTTTTTCTTTTTTTTGTTTCTCAGGGTAAAGCTGCAGATAGAAACAGTGAAGCAAAAGTGGGCGACGAAAGGGGTTACGTCGACAGAATTTTCTTTATATAGTTTTTTTGAAAAGTTTTAAAATTAATAGGCTTAGCTTTCTTGGTTCCTTCTTTCTGGCAAAGTCGACCACCTGGTGTTTTGGGGTTGTCTTCGTAGTAAATAGTATAGCCGGATATCATCAAGGGATTCTCTTTCTTGTGGCCGGACAGCTTTGCCCATAAATCTATTGCGTCACAGATTCCTGATTCCTCATGGATCTTTTGAGCTGCAAGGATTATTCCCTCAAGCGCCTTTGATGCACGGCCACCCTTTGAGACGCTCAGCTCCCTTAATTCCATGTAATTATAATAAAAGACCTTAAACCCCGGGTCGTCCACAAAATCAGGGAATACATAAGGGGCCTCATGTAAGAGCCAATGAAGCGCGCCGGCTCCGTGTATACAGGCTAGAGTCACGTCCTGCAGCTCGCGCAAATAGCGCTCCTCAATGCCGGGTACACGTACACGAGTCGCATCAAGACGCACAGAAGAAAGCGCGTTCGGGCCGTATCGTCGATCAATAACCCCGCGGCATTGTTCGACCCTATTTCTCACCGCGGACTTTCCCAGCTCATCCCTAATCATCTGTTTGACTGAGGCCTCATCATTAAAATTTTCAAATAGCCGACTGTATTTTTCTTCGGGGAGGAGCTTCTTAAGCCAACCGTGTATTTTATGAATAGTTTCCTTGAGAAATTCTTGTCGGGCTTCAGGTTTTGTTAGGTCCAGCACTTCGGTGGCATGAAAGAAGTTGAAATTTTCATCCTTACTTACTTCGCGCGTGTAACCCTTTCCAACCTTGTAATATGCAGTCCCGGTCTCCTGGGGATCTATTGGGTTATATTTCAAACGTGATATCGCTTGATTTCGTTTGAAAGCAGCAATGAGAGAATCAATGGGGTCGGGTTTTGGGCTATCCAAGACTTCCTGCCAAAACTGACGGACTTCCGGAATCACTCCTAGCGCATTCTGTGAAGAGTTTTGGGGCACGCTGGGAGGATTCTTAAATTCCGGATCTTTCTTCTTCATCCGCGATCGCCTCTCCTTGCGCTCTCCATATAAACCCCATGGCCAGGCGGTGGAGATTGCCGCCTTTTCGGTTCAGATCGCGACTCTGACCCTAGGCCATGGTTGTATAATACCTTCAATACCTCTGATGATCTTTTGAGTAAAGGGTTACAGTCCTCACCTTTGCTGCTCTTCTTGAGGCCTTGTTGCAATGAGGTCCATTTTATTCGAGAGTGTTTCTATCTTCTCTATGCAGAGCTCAAATAAAGACAACAACCCGGTATCTTCGACGCTGCTTTCATTCACCAGATGATCATAAATGAACCTTAATCCTTTAGAGTGAAGCTGGATCTCCTCTGCACCTTCACTGATTTTCTCAAAAGCTTCCTTCGTGCTTAATTCATTCATATTGAGCACATCTGTTCGGTTTAAGCTTTCCTTCCCCTGATCTCCGGATTTCTTAACGATTTCCATATAGCCCTCCACTAAGTTTTTTTCCGCGCAGGCCTGCGCAGGTCTTGACGGGAAAACACACCTGAAGGGTAGAGTAAAAAGGGCGTTGATTCCTGGTATAATATGCGATTAGATTCTTACCAGCCATTCACTTGCCTTTTTCAGGTGTATGGTCAGGATCGGCGTGATGTTGGCGCACCGCGCCGGTCCGTTTAATGTTACGCCGGCGTCACTTCTCTCCGAGAAGGGTATCTCCGCCCATGGTCTTCCATAAGGTCTGCAGGTCTATCCGTGAAATGCGGTACTGTTTGCCGGTCTTTGCGGCCTTGAGCTTCCCTGCCTTGATCCATCGCCGGAGAGTCTCGGAATGCACCCCAAGGATCTCCCCTGCTTCCTCAAGGCTGAAGGTGGTTTTGCTTTCGTCTACAGTCACGTTGAACACTCCTTCCCGTAATCTTTGTGCGGCCTCTCCGCTTAGGTTCGTTAGCTCGGGGTGCTCCTGGGCGATCCTCTTCAGATTCTCCCGGGCCTGCCGGAGCATCTCCATGTTGACGACCTTCTTCATACCACCAGGATCCTCTTGATCTGCACAGCTTGGAATTCTCTTCCGGTTCTGGTGAAAAATCCTTCCCTGGTAAGCTTCCTGCATATTTCTGATAGATTGAGCCCGGATCCCTCAAGCCTCCGTATCTCAGTAATGACGCGCTGCTCTATCTCATCTTCGGCAAGGTGGATACCATCATCCGAGAGGCGATAGCCGTAGGGGATAGCTCCTACTCGTTCCTTCCGGACCTTCTTTGCCTGCATGGCTGATACGGTCCGCGCCTTTATGACAAGTCGCTCATACTCGGCAAATGCATCGATCATGCGCCTCATAAGGATATCACTAGGCCCATCTGCAGTAGTACCTTCTCCGGCCGCAGAAATGACCCGCGCTCCCTTCCGTGCAACCGCGCTCTCTATCATGGCCACAAGGATGGGATCTCTCCCGAGCCGGTCCCGCTTGGCCACCAGGAGAACATCACCCTTGCCGAGATAACTGATTGCATCGAGGAGCCCTGGGCGCTTATCCAGACCGGACGCCCCGCTCAAGCCTTCATCCCTGTACACGCGCATACTTTCCAGGCCGTCATTCTTCCTGAGGTAGTGTTGGCATGCATCCAGCTGGGCATTGATCCCGGCCTTACTGTCTGCTTGCTCTTCCGTGCTCACTCTCAAGTATATTGCATGTCTCATGACGACCCCTCCCGATATTGTTCTTGTCATTATGTATACGATGATATACATTGCTTGTCAATACCCATTAATAACCAATTTAGTTTTACAAAGGGAACGGTGTGTAAAATCGAGGGTCACCCATCAGGGGTTACCGAGAGTGATATGATAGATCGTGCTATATTGGAAAGGCCGGGATCTCGTCGAAGGGATCCAGAACTCGCGTGTTTTCGATAGAACGGAAGCAATGATGGCGATCGACGAATGGGGAATGTCAATGCAGAAAGATGATGATGAGATCACAGAGGAGCTTCCGGAGGCGAAGCTTATTATCCTGTCACCATCAGAGGTTTCAAAGCTCCTCCATAAATCCCTTAGATGGGTGTACCATCATGCTCCGGAGCTTGGAGCATCACGCATTGGAGGATCTTGGATCTTTACTGAGGAGGGGTTGAACGATGCCTTACAGAGAGCGCGCCAGGTGAAGAGGGAACCACCAGCTCACCCCGAAGAGAAAGGCCCTCAGACGGGAAAACCTCACAAGAAAAGAGCTCAAAATCAGGAAGTCGATGACCGCCACGGACTTGCTCAGTTTGTCCGTGGAAGGCCTTGACTACTAGGATGTCTATGCAAAAAGAGAAGGTACATTTACAATCTTGCCGGATCAGGATTCAGACATCTATGACAACAGGCACTGCGGCTGTGATTTGGTTGGCTATTGCAGTGTAAAGATCAATATCGATCTCTGGTGCATGAATTGAAACAATCAATGAGTAACGCGCTGCCATGTTGTAGCGTTCATGACTAAGTCGGGTCTTCCACCAACCAAGAGCCGGATAGACTGCCAGGGTTCCACGGCTGGCAAGATCAGCTGCACTGCCTCTCCAGATATCAGAATGCACCGATCCTTTATGTCGGTTATTCTTCCCGATCGTCCATGCGCGGTCATCTCCTGTAGGAAATAAACTCTCATCACCCTCTTCCTCGTCTCGCGCTGCTGCATTAATGCGTACCCGAAAAGCATCATCCGATTCATATGCACGCTTTACATCAAATCGAAGGCCGTGAGACTCATAACGATATCTTGAACGAAAGCCCCGCTCAGAGGGGTTGGGTTCTATGAAATAGGATAGCGTCACTCGCATTTCCACCGGTGTGTCGCCCTGGGATTCGAGTTCAGTCAGCGGCCAGGGCAGTCGATGCAGGTTCATGTCCCTGAGCGTCGGCTGATTCCCCTCCTCGCGCTGGAAGGGTTGCAGGTGAGCCTCCAATACCATTGTGAGCGAATTCGAAACACTCCACATGGCGCGGTCCAGGTTCGGAACTCCAAATCCACATTGCCTAACAAGATTTACATAATCTCTCTTTGACCTGTTGGTCCCAGGAAGAAAAATATGCTGCATCGCATCTGTCCATTCTGCAGAGTGAACGATCAGACCACGTATGGACTCGGGCCAGAGGCCCGGATATTCAGCCATCAATTGTGCCGCCATACGGGCTGCAAGCGCCGTTGCCGCACTGGTAGCATTCGCGGTAGTAAACAATCTCTCCTCAGGCTTATGGTGCGAGGTCAAGAGGCTCAAGCTGGGCATCCAGACCGCTCCAAGGGCATCCTTGGCTGCATTGCCGCCTTCGAATACTACATCCGGTTTCAATGGCCAGTGTTGTTGCCAGGTGAATGAAGTTGTGCTGAACGGGCTCAGTCCGCCAGCTAGTGCAACAGGATGATAACCGCCGGCGTCGGGTTCGGTGATATGGGTAAGATTGGTATAGGCCCCCACGGTCAGCGCATTCCAGGCCTGTGCAGGGTCATGGATGCTGTCCGTACTATTGCTGTAGGGTGAAGTAATCCAAGCATTCTGATCGTCGACATTGCCGGCTGACACGACCAGTAATCGAGGTGTTGCACCCCCTCCATCCACATCTGAAGCAAGGCGGTCCACTGCAGCGGACCAAGCCGAGGGGCGTCCCCTATCCCGGTTGTCTTTTGCGGTCACAGCCATGCCGAACACACGGCTCCTGGATGGATCGGTAATCTCTGGACGGGCAACCGCCTCAATGGTGAGATAACCATGATGCCGGGCATCTCCTACATTACCACCATCTTCTGGCAGCAACTTGACCGACTCCAGGCGATGTCTTATATCGACAGGCGCGCTTGTAGCAAGCACATCCGTCAGATCCCCGGCGAGGGCGAGTCCTGCCATAGCAGTTCCGTGACCAACAACATCATCCGTTCCCCAACCAGGCTCTACAGTGTGCAAATCGGAATCGGCAAGCGCAGGTGCGATCAGAGGATGGCCATTGTTAACACCGGTATCGAGTAGGCACACATGGGGAACCCGCTCATTTGAGCTATAGAAATGACAGCGATAGCGAAGCTCATCCATCCACTCAGATTGCTCTTCCGGCTGCATGGAGTCAAAGAATTCTGCCGTTTCCTTGGCCCGCTTGAGCTCTGCAATGCTGTTAAGCATCATCATGGAACGCCTCATCTCTCGAGCAGAAGTGCGGACAAGTAATATGGTTCGCTCCGGGAATTTCAGATCCCCAGGCGCAACCTGAAATCCCTGTACATTAGCCAGTCTTCGGAAAGTGTTAACAATGGCAGAGCGATCGCCACGTATCGGAAGCCAAACCTCCCACCAGAAGATTTCATCATCCGTTGCCGGGAAAACCTCCAGGGTATCCGTCCACAGCGCCTGCAGGCTAGCAGCGCGGATCTGTTTAACCGCATTGATAAGGGTTTTATGATCACGGACGCGCCCGATACGGTCATGCTTTTCTTCAAGGTAGTCCCGAATGAGCTTTTCAAAGTGGGCAAGCTTCCCGTCTGGCACAAAGACGGTTACATAGGTCCGATGCTCATCATGCCGAACATTCAGCAGCTCGATGCCAGAGCGCTCTCTCGCAAGACTTTCAAAGGCCAGCTCGATATCAGGGAAGCTCTCAAACTCTACCTGCAACCCAAAACCGTCTATATACCCTGCCTCTTCTTGAGCATTTCGTGCGGTTTGGAATCTCGGTTTAAGCAGCTCGATTTGACTAAGCAGAGCAGAGCCGTGCTCGCGGCGGTCCCGTTCCGGAATCTGCCTTTTCTCAACCCTCAATCGTGGTGGGATGTATCGTTCGGTATCGGTGAACCGGTCCAGAATGAAGTGCTTTTTCTTCTCGTTTAGATCTGGCATACCAAGAAGATGCCTTCCCTGTTATGTGTTTTTATTCAACCTGCCTGCAAGAGCCTGGCGTTCATCAATGGTCTTTTGAATCTCTACCTCTGTGATGTACTCGCGATCATGGATTAACGCTTCTTTGAGCACCTCCTCGGCAGCCCGGCTGACATCCGCATAGCTCAATCCGGCAGCGGACTCAGCAAGTCGTTTCCATGAGATTCCCTTGGTTGCAAATCGTGCCAGCCGTGTCCGAAGCAATGCTGCGATCTGTACTTCACCTGGAAGTTCATAGTGCAACACGTCATCGAACCGGCGAAATAATGCAGTATCCAGGATCTCTGCATGATTGGTGGCCGCAATGATGAGGCTGTGGGATTGGTCCTGCTCGATCATCTGCAGGAAACTGTTGAGCACGCGACGTATCTCTCCCACATCATTGGCAAGACCCCGCTGGGAACCGATGGCGTCAAACTCATCAAAGAAATAGATCCCCCGGGTCTGCCCTGTTGCTTCAAATATCTGCCTGAGCTTGGCCGCCGTCTCCCCCATGTACTTGGTTATCAATCCATCAAGGCGGACCTGAAACAATGGTATGCCCAGCTCCCCTGCAAGAACCGAAGCCGTCATGGTCTTACCGGTACCCGAGGGCCCTACTAGTAGGAGCTTTCGGCGCGGAGACAATCCATGTGCAAGAATGCGTTCAGCATGACGCTGCTCACGAATAATTCGCTGGAGCTGCTTTTCCAGGGCATCATGGAGTACCATATCGCCAAGCCGTGCCTTGGGGTAGGAGACCGTCAGCAGGGAAGCCAGCTCACCCCGGGGTTGGCTTATGGGAGTGGGCTGTCCGGCGCCGTGACTGCGTTTGGCCTTATCGATCAGGGCTCGCAGTTCTTCGGCCAGCTTACCATGGCCCAGCTTCGCTTCGTGTGCGGCAAGTTGCATGGCTATGGAGAAAAATCGCTGATCATCGCCTTCCATGTGTGATTGAAGCAGTGCCTTCAACTGATCAGCACTCGCCATGACCGCCCCCCCTCATTAGATGGATTACATTATACCTCAAGTAATATTAAATTCATCACCCAAATTCTAGATAATCTCACAGTCCTGTAATAAAGCCATTCTATAATATTATCTGCTGCAACTACATCATCCGGGATACGAGCGAGCGCCTCCTTCAAGCTGTGCGAAATTGGATGATCATCATCCTGAGCAACTTCACACAACTCGAGCAGCGGTCCAATAGGACTCGCTGCGAAATAATTCTCTACCTCCTCAGATATCCAGATTTCCGGCATTATGAAGACCTCTCCGGGATGACGGCCACATCACCCTGTTGAGCTAAGTACCTCGGAAAGTCAATATTGAGCGCGGCATGGAGAGTGCTGTGTATAAGGTGAGGAGGGTCAATGCGGTCAACAGTACATTTCAGGAAGCATCTTTGACCTGCGATGATGGGTAACGCGAGCGTACACCTGCAAACTTACCACCGCCTTTAATTAGCTTTTCCGGGTTGTACCAATAATCGATCCACTCATACAACCGGGCAAGATGTGAAAAGGCTTTGCGAATGCTTGAGATTTCTGGTTGATCTAACTGGTTCCCATGGAAGATCGGATTACGGACAAGGCGATAGAACGTCACAGTACTTTTATAGAGCTCTCCGTCAAAATGCTTCAAGCTCAGCTCTTCATGAACTGCTGCAGGCATGTTGTGGTAGATGTTTGCGACTGCTGACTTTGAGCCAAAAGAAAAAGGGTTCTTGAGCTTGGTGACCAGTTCTGCTGAGATGTTTCCGAGGATAGCTGATGTATGAAGCAGGGCACCGTGCAGATAGGCCTCTATACCCAAGACTGCTCTTTGAAGCAGGAGCGTCATCAAATCCTCGGGCATTCCGCGCCATATCAACATCGGCGTCTGGATCGCCTTGATTGATGGTTTTAAGCAGGCTTCTGCTTCCGCTGAATAGATGAATGCATACGTCTTATCGAACTCGATTCTCAGGTTGATCAAAGGGATGTTCTGAAACTTCATAGTGAACGTATCAGGCGTCTCCAAATTGGAAGCTCCTACTTTTATATGCTCAGATCTCAACTATTGCTGTTGAGCACTTTTTTATTGCCATTGCAATACTGTATCAGCCATCGAAACAGAAACCACCGAGAAGGCGCCCAAAACTTCGCGTAAAATGTCCCAGGATGAAACGAAAGGCGCGCTTGGCACTCCTTATCCAACCGGGGGTGAAACGAGCCAGGGTGATGTGAATGGCTCTGCCGTGGGATGACGTTTAACTCTCCCCTTATATCTCGTTGAATACCAGCTTGAGGCTTCTTTTCAAGTGTTCCTGGTTTTCCTTGAACCATGCTTCCGGATGCTTTTCCAGGAGACGATTTGTTGAGTTGATCAAATACTTTTTTTGTGAAGGGGTCAGCTTCCAGTTTTCGACCCCAATGAGCTTCATAGCTTCTTTTAATGTCAGCTTCATTTACTTCACCTTCAAACTCTAAAAACACTACGTGAAGATTTGTGATTCATTACGGTCTCTTTCTTTCTTTTTATGTCGGTCGCGTGAACGAGCCAGGTATCAAGCTCCAAAGGCAATGCAACCACTTTGCCGTGTAGGTTCCTTACCGGGAAGGTGCCGTGCCGAGACCAATTGCACAAGGTCCTGGGTGAGACCCCCACGTAATCAGCTATAGCCTTCCAACCCGTGAGCCATCCATCTCTCATTCGCTCTCAAAGTGAGCTGAATCCCTTGAAAAGTCAATATCAGGCCTTTTGATGCAGAGTTATATCTCGCCATTAACAAACAATAAATCGATGGATCGCGGGGATTTCTAACCCTGCCTCATTAAAGTGCCAGGTCCCGTCCGGGAGCTTCACTTGATATCCGACGACCTTGCCTCCGATCGTAACCGGACCCTCTCCTTCCGGGACCGCTGCAGCGCCCAGATAGTTAAGGTAAGGACTATTGTTCCAATAGCGCTCAGCGTCTTTGGGATTGGCCTTATGAAGCTTTTCAAGCATATCGAATGCCTCTTGGCGTCGATCGAGAAACTCTTTCAGTTGAGCTTCTTCCTGGGTCTGGATCTCGCTCGAGGTCTTCATGGCTTGGTGAGGATCAATGCGTTACTGTAAACGTCATATGGGGTCATCCATCCGTTGGTAGGTATCGCACTCTCCTTATACGCTGATGGACAGGTCGTAAGGGCTCAGTGTGGCTCCACCACCGGTCCCGCTAGGTTCGACGTAGCTTAATGCGTTCGCGTTCCAAGACGTTGGTATCCCGATGCCACTGAAGATCATGTTCCACAGGTTTTGCATGCCCGTGGTCTGATATCCGGCCGCGCTGGTGACTCCGGTACCGAGGGCCTTGCCGGCGCCGATCGTGTTCGATCCGACCTGAGACATGGCGTTCGCTCCCATGGATCCGGTTTGAGCGGCCGCATTCTCTCCCATATTTGCAAGGTTGTATTGCCGGTTCCATACGTCCTGATACTCCTGGGCCCCCATGCCCTGGCCGAAGTTCTGGAGTGCGACTCCCATGTTTCCGGATCCGTAGTTGCCGGCCGCGGCCGCCTGGCTGCTCAAGGCGTTTTGCCCCTGAGTCATGGAAAACTGATACCCGGGATCCTGCCAGCTCGCCGCGTTCGTAGGGCTCATATTGTTCATGGAGGTCAAGGCATTCGCGCCCGTGGTCCGGAAGGGCGCCAGGTTCCCCACGTTTGTATTGAACATGGACATGATGTCCTGGTTTGCTACGTTCGCAGCGTTGGCCTGTATATTGGCAGATTCTACGGCCGCATTGGCTTGGGTCTGCCCGGTTAATCCGCCAACGATGTTTTTTACAGTTCCAGACGTTGCAAGCCCATAAAGACCACCTGTTGTAATGTTTGCCACGACATTTGCTATGCTGTCCCACAGACTCATGGTAATCTCCTTTCTTTCCCCTTTTTGAGCTGCTACTGCTTGTTGTCTGCCGCCTCCGCCTCTGCTTTGCGCTTTTGGGCCTGGTCTATAAAGTGCGCAATCTTGCCGGCGCGCTCGAGGTTCGTATATACCCTGATGGGTCCGCCATCTGGACCGGAGAGCTCGCGCCGCTCTGTCGCGTACTCAGGACGCTTGCCCTTGATAAGGAATATGAGCAACGTATCAGAACCGGCTATAGCTCGATTCCTTGCCTCTTTGATCAAGGCATCGGTTGCTTGCTCCACGGCATCATCCCACTTATTTTTAAATTCCTGGTCTACCTCTCGGTGATTATAAACCGTTGCTCGGGCTAGGCCTGCCGCCTTGGCTGATTCAGAGACATTTCCTGTCTTTGCTAAGTTCCTTATAAAAGCCGAAAGCTTCTTTCTCCGACTCTTGAGGTTGGGAGTCACAACAGTCATGTCATGACCCCTCTTTTTTTATAGTGTCCATGTTGCCCATTCTCTTTCCGGCTTCCAGCCCGTCAGAGTAAGCGATGATCCATGCATCCAGTTCCATAGGTAGAGCAAAGACTATATCCTCAGAGCTTCTGTGGATGGGCATGCCGAGGGCCTCATTTAGGAGTTTACAGTCTTCAACAGGGACACCGAGAAATTCTGCTATGCTTTCCCAGCCGGTCAGCACATCCTGGAACAAGTATTCATAACCTGGACACATCTAAAGTCCTCCCCCTGAGATAATCTTCAAGGTGTGATGGTTTTCGAGTGCCTATGAATAGATTTGCCAACAAATTGCCAGCGGTAAAATATTGAATATTATCAAGAGGTAGATCTTTAAAACACCCCCTATACATAGGCATTTTACCTATCCCGCCTGCCGCAATTCACACACCCAACATTCGGCCCTGTGCCGATTTTTTAATGAAGCCGCCTGCCGTATAGACATACAAGAGAGAATTTAAGGAGGCGGCCCATGAACCACAAGGAAGAGTATGAAAGGAAGCTCGTTAATGCCGATGCGGCGGTCAAGGCGGTAAAGTCAGGAGACTGGGTCGACTACGGCCATTTCACCTGTGCCCCGACCTTTCTCGATGCAGCGCTGGCCAGGAGGGTCGAGGAGCTTCGCGATGTCAAAGTCCGGGCGCTCACCTTCCCGGGCATGGCTGCCATCGCCACGGCCGACCCTTATCAGGAGCACTTCACCTACAACAACTGGCACTTCAGCGGCGGCGACCGCACGCTTCACGACAGGGGCCTGTGCAACTACATCCCGCTGCTCTATCATGAGGGCCCTTCCCTTTACAGCATCATCGACACGGATGTCTTCATGGTCAAGGTGGCGCCCATGGATAAGGACGGCTACTTCAACTTCGGCCCTTCAAACTCCATCTCCAAGCATATAGCCGACCGGGCAAAGACCGTCATCGTCGAGGTGAACACGAATGTGCCCTACTGCTACGGCGGCAGGAACGAGGCCATCCACATCTCGAAGGTGGACTATATTGTGG
>Ga0326727_10017807_pt1 | contig 14644 bp, 11 predicted proteins | sample MB2enrmetagenome_FD_207643 | JGI IMG/M metagenome (GOLD analysis project Ga0326727, IMG submission 207643) | Lab enriched peat soil microbial communities from McLean, Ithaca, NY, United States - MB29MY | ecosystem: Environmental > Terrestrial > Soil > Wetlands > Peat | place: USA: New York... | reverse complement strand
ATTGTCTGGGCCGCGTTGTCTCCGGCGGCGCCAGCTTCGAGAAAATCCGCAGCCAGTGGATATTGGCGAGTGTTCATCAGCATTTCGCCTGCGGTGCGCGCGCTGCTTTTGAAAGATGCGTCGTCGGCAGAGCGTTTGTTGGCCTCAGACAGGCCTGCTTTGCTTCCGTGCAGAATTGCCTCGCTGGCAGCAATCAACGCGGCGGGCTGAGGGTTCAGCGTCTGCGCCGCCTTGATGGCTCCCTCAGGATCACCTCCATAAAAAAGAGCGAAGGCAAGGTTGTTAGTCAGGCCCAATTCGACCAGCTTGTCCTGGCCCAATTTTTGGTACTCGGCAATGGCTTCCTTCATCTTTGCCTGGCCGCCGTAGCGCCGCCCCACCGGGTCGTGTTCCAGCAAAATCGCCAGGTTAGCCTGCGCAGTATGATCGTCCGCGTCCAACTTGACGGCAGCGCGATAAGCTTCGGCTGCTCCCGCCCAGTCGCTTCCCGCGCGCATATCCCGGCCCACAAGGTCGTGCTTAAGAATATCGGCCAGCGTTCTTTCTGCCAGCGCCGAGCTGGGGTCGAGCTTTACCACCTGTCGGGCTTCGGCCCGCGCAGCCTCGCCCATCCCCGCTTCCAGCAGCACCTTGGCCACTTGCAGGTGGTGAACCGCATCGTTGGGATTCTGTGTGGCCAGCCCGCGATAGGCGGCCAGCGCCTCACCAACCTTGCCTTCATGCAGAAGCACAGCGCCACGCGGCTCGAAGTTGACAAAAATAGCGCTCCCCGCCAGCAGTTCCGCCACTTTGTTGCGCAACTCGGTTGCTTCGGCCACCGTATAACGCCGCTTGACGGAATCAAAAACCAGATGCGCGGCAACCACGCCGTCCTTCTCTGTGGAGAACTTCTCGGTCAGCACCGCCGGGCCCATTTGAATCGTTGCGTTCGGAGGCAGTTCCTTGGGCACAAATCCGGCCGGCGGCACAATCCCGTAGTTCCACTCGGCGCTAAAAGGCGCGTACAATTCCCAGTCAACAGCGCGAGGTTTCTTCGGTTTATCCTTGTCCTCTTTCTTCTTGTCTTCGGAGTCGTCCTTGCGCCTTAGTTCCTCGGGCAGGCCCTGGAACAGCCCCTCCAGCCTGATTGCCGTCTGCGCGCTGTCCAGATCCGTATAACCCCGCTTGGACTTTTCGGCCACCAGCTTCAGCTCAAATTGTCGCGACAAGTCGGCCGGATCGGTGCGCTCTGCACTGCCAAGTTTTTCCGCTATGTATTGTTCTTTCACGTAGGCGGTCAGCCCGTTCCGAGTCTCACTGTTCGGCTTGTCCGCATAGGAGAAACGGTACTGTGACTCGAAGACGCCCGTAGGCTGCGTTCTCTCCGTCACTGTTGCCGGGCCGTTCTCGCCCAGCGCCAGTTCGCGAAACTCGCGCAGTACGTTATCCCGCGAAGAGGACTCCGGCGTCTTTACCAGCGCGGCAGTCTCTGGACGGGCAATCAGCGCCAGCCTGCCTTGGTCCGCGGCAGGCAACTGGCCCAGCCGCGCATAGCGGTCGGTCGAGTCAATCCATAACGCAGGACTGCCCGGCACATACACGATGGCGTGGTCGAACAGACCCATCCCTGGAAGATCTGCGGGCACATCCATCCGCGAGCCGGCGTTGAGCAGCGCCACGTATGCCGGAATGCCGGCCGCGCGCAGCATTGCGACCAGCAGCGTTGCCTTGTCCTTGCAGTCTCCATATTTCTTGTTCAGCGTGTCGGCAGGGTCGTGGGGCATAATCGCCGCCTCGCCAAATTCGATGCCTGTATAGCGAACCTCGCGGTCCAGATAGTCCAGAATCGCGCCTTCCTTTTCCGCGACTCCGCTCTTACCTGCAATCAACTCGTCCACGATAGCCTGCACTGGGGCCGCATTGGCCCGGCTATCGACAATCTTTGAATATTCGGCAGCCATTCCCTGCCACGACGATCCCGTTGAAAATGCGATTTCCGGATAACCGGTTACATCCGGCGGAAGATTCGCCTCTAGCGGTTCAACTCCTTCCAAACGCCCCAGGTCGTAGGTGAGGGTAACCCGCCCCTTGGCCTCCGCGCGCACCGGTTTCAAGTCAGCCAGCAGCAGGGTACCGGTGCGCAACGCCAGCGAAGCCGGGGCATCGAATACTGCGCGGCTGTGCTCCACCGGAACTCGCTCCTGCCCAAAAACGATTCGCCCCACATGCCCCTTGGCGAATAGCGTTTCCGTTTCGCGCTCCGTGTACTCCGCTTCGACAACCACCCCTGGAGCAATTGCGGGAAAAGGCGCGCGCAGCCTCTTGCCGTCGCTGTACATCTTGTAGTCGCCCCCGCGGGCCGGCGTCTCGCTGATCGTGCCCGGGTCCAGTTCGTGCACGGAAAAGTCCGGCGTAATCACTCTTGCCCGGATCAAAGGCCGCGCCTCATGCCAGGGCTCCCAGCCCACCGAGAGATAATCCCATCCCTCTGCGCCTCTTTGCGTGAGCACCTTGTAGATAACGTGCGAAACGTGCTGGCTGCGCCCCTGCTCGTCGAAAGAGTACTGCTCTTCATCGACGAGTATGGCTGCATTCGCGCCTTCCGGAGCACTCACCGCCGACGCGGCTTCATACAGTGCCTGCGGCGCAAGTGAAAAATGGGGCGCCAACCATGCCTCAGAGGTTTGCTGGGCAGGACAAAGTTGCACAGAAATCAGTGCGCATCCAGCGCAAAACAGCACCACGAGGCAAGATCGGAAAAGTGAAGGCACAAGGTCTCCTGTATGTGCGAGATGCAGTCCAAGTTAAATGAAGCCGCCCGGATAAGCAAGGCGCGAGAGAACAAGACAACAGGCGTGCGCCAGTGAAGGACATTTCGCCGTTATTGCCCGAGGCTCATCATGGAATATTCTCTTTCTCGCGTAATATACTTTATGAACGTAAAGCAATAATCACAGGAGGCATGGATTGTCCGATTCCGCCAAGGAAAAGCTACTCGATTCGGTGGGGTGGAAGATGCTCATTGAATTGCAGAAGGACGCCCGCATCTCTTTTGCCGAGTTGGGCCGCCGCGTAGGGCTCTCTACGCCGGCCGCCGCGCAACGCGTTCGCCGCATGGAGGAGGAGGGTATCATTCGCGCCTACCGCGCAGACATCAATCCGTTGCAGGTGGGCTTGCCCATCACAGCCTTCATTCGCATGAGCATTGTGGGCGACGTGCTGCCCAGGCTGACTGCTCAAATACGCTCCATGACCGAGATCGTCGAATGTCACCGCGGGACCGGGGCAGACTCGTTCATCATGAAGGTGAATGTCATCTCGGTCGAGCACCTGAACCACGTAATCGACTCCCTGACCCCCTTCGGAACCACTTCCACATCGCTGATACTGGGCTCGGTTGTAGAAAGAAATCTGCTTGGGCCGGAGAATCTCATTTGGCCGGGCGCAAATAGAACTGATTCCTAGTTCCGAATCCCGGCCAGCAGCCCTTCAATCTCCGCCTTTTCCGCGGAAGTGGACAGCAGCAGCGGAGCGCGGGCGCGGCCTCCGTAGTAGCCGTTGAAATCGCAGGCGTATTTCACGCCCGCTATGCCCAACTCGCCCACAATGCGCTGATTGGGACCGCTGATGCGCTTCTGCTTCTCTTCGGCCAGTTTGCGGTCGTGATCCTTCCAGGCCAGATAGACCTCCTGGCAGGCCTGCGGAGCAAAGGCGGCCATGCCCAAAATGCCTCCAGATGCGCCCAACTCCAGCGACTCAAGCAGATTTGAGGCTGCGCCGGTGAGCACCTGAAAACCAATTTCCTTGGTTCGCGTCTTGATAGACGCGGCCTGTGGAGTAGTTGCAACGGCCACGCCGCCGGCCTGGCTGCCGATGGAGACAAGCGCATCGCCATTGCTGGCCTTTGGCGTCAGCATGCGTCCGGTGACCGCCTCGAATACAGGCGTCACCGTCACAGTTCGCCGGGGCGAGCCAACGGTTGACGCAACCAGAGCGCGAATCCGCTCAAGGCTGCCCGAGGAGTCCTTGATTCCGATAATGTTTGGGTGCCCGGCCAATTCGGCCGCCACTTCGATGGGGATGTTGTAAGGAACAAAGCGGGGAATGTTGTAAAGCACCACCGGCAGGGGCGAACGGTCGGCCACGCTGCGGAAATAGTTGAGCACCGCGGCCGGCGACATCTGGCTCGCAAAGTAGCTGGATGTGCGAACCAGTACGGCGTCATAGCGAAACTCGGCCGCGGCCTCCGCCAGCGCAACGGTAGCCTTTACGCTCTCGCGCCCCACGCCAGCGATGAGTACCTTATCCGGTGCTGACGCCTCGGCGGCTACGCGCAGCACCTCGCGGGTCTCCTCGTCGTCCAGAAACGGAGCTTCGCCCGTTGAGCCCAACAGCAGCATCCCAGAAAGCAGTGTGCGGGAGTAGCGGGCCATGTTGGCTTCGAGTTTTCGATAGTAGACGCGCTCGTCAGAATAAAACGGCGTGGGAACGGCGGCAAAGATGCCTTCAAGCAACATGAGCCTATTGTAGACAACCGGCTCCCGAATTCGCGTCCACGCTACAGAAAAACGCGGAACGTGACGGACCCCATCTGCGAGGCAACATTCAAGACGCCTTCAAGCTATCGCGGCCTTGGCCTCTTCAATCTGCTTGATGTGGCGCAGGCAATGTACGGCAATCGACAGAAGCATTTCATGGCAATTCACCGTGCCCATAAGCGGATGGGAGGTAATCCTGGAACGGAGGTCCTCTGTGTTCTCCCTGACAAACCGGATTGTTCGCTCCCGATCAGCCAGGAACCGCTCGACGGCTTCTGACAATGTGGGGAAGAGCCCGCTGGGAGAGCCTTCCGGGGGAGATTCCATGCGCCAGGAGCGATCCAATCCGCGTACAGGAATGGCTGCTTCGCGGCGCTCGTTGATGAGTGGCGCGCCGGCTTGTTCTGACTCGGTGATTTGCCGAAAGAGATACTCCTCTGAGATGACAAGGTGCTCGACGCACCCTAGAATCGACCAGCTTCCCGGAGCGGGCGAGCGCGCGGCCATCTCCTCTGTCACGCCCTGCAACGCATTCCGCAGCGCAGCCTTCCCCTGCTCCAGGGAATTGAGAATTTCCTGTCTCTCCTGCTCAGTCATGCGAAAACCTTCCCGGCTTCCACTTTCCACGAGCAGCATCTCACGCGCCGGTCGCGGCGTGCAATTGCTGCAGAGCATAAACCGTCGTCTGGCGGCGAAGCATGGCGCTGATACCTTCCACCGCGGCCTGCGCTGCGGCAATGGTGGTGATGGATGGAATCCGCGCCAGCACCGCTGCGCGGCGAATGGCTTTCTCATCAAAGAAAGTGTCCTGGCCGCGCGGCGTGTTGACGATGAGTTGAATGCGGTCGCCCTTGATCAGGTCCACGCAGTTGGGCCGGCCCTCTTTGACTTTGAAGACCCGCTCCACAATGATGCCGGCTTTCTCCAGCACATTGGCGGTTCCTTCGGTAGCGACTATCTTGAAGCCCAGTTGAACGTAGCGCCGCGCAAGATCCACAACCACGGGCTTGTCGGGATCGTTGACGCTGAAGAAGACCGTGCCGGTGGTGGGCAATACCTGTCCCGCCGCAAGCTGCGCCTTCGCAAACGCCTCGCCAAAGGTTGCCGCCACGCCCATCACTTCGCCGGTAGAGCGCATCTCCGGCCCCAGAACCGTATCCACGCCGGCGAATTTATTCCACGGAAAGACCGGCGATTTCACGTAGTAATGTGTCCCGGTTTCCAGGTCCTTGCCCGATGCAAGCTGCGCGGGCAGAAGTTCGCGGAGTTTGCGGCCGGTCATTAGCCGCGCGGCCACTTTCGCCAGCGGAATCCCGGTCGCCTTCGAGACATAAGGCACGGTGCGCGACGCGCGTGGATTCACCTCGATTACATAAACGTGGTCCTCGCCTTCCGCATCCTGTTGAATGGCAAATTGCAAATTGACCAGACCGACAACCTTGAGCGCCAGAGCCAGCTTGCGCGTGTAGGTGCGCAGCACTTCCAGCGTACTTTCGCGAATGTTGACGGCGGGCAGCACGCAGGACGAATCGCCAGAGTGAATGCCGGCCTCTTCAATGTGCTGCATGATGCCGGCGATAATTACGTCCTCGGAGTCGCAGAGGGCGTCAACGTCCACTTCGATGGCGTTCTCCAAAAAGTGATCGACCAGCACCGGCCGCTCCTGCGAATATTCCACCGCCGCGCGCATGTAGTGGGCAACGGCCTCGGCATCATACGCGATGACCATGGCGCGCCCGCCGAGCACATAGCTGGGCCGGACCAGCACCGGGTAGCCAATTCTCTCGCCCACCGCCAGCGCCTCTTCCACGCTGGTGGCCGTGCCTCCGGCCGGCTGCGGAATCTTCAGCTCGTCGAGCAGCTTGCCGAATCGTTTGCGGTCTTCGGCCAGATCAATCGACTCGGGCGAAGTGCCGATAATGGGCACGCCCGCGGCGCGCAGCCGTTGCGCCAGGTTGAGCGGCGTCTGCCCGCCAAACTGCACAATCATTCCAATCTCAGCGCCCGATTGCGCTTCGTGGTTGTAGATTGCCAACACATCTTCCAGCACCAGCGGCTCAAAGTAGAGCCGGTCGCTGGTGTCGTAATCGGTCGAGACGGTTTCTGGATTGCAATTGACCATGATGGTCTCGTAGCCGTCGTCCTTCAGCGCAAAAGCCGCGTGGCAGCAGCAGTAATCAAACTCAATGCCCTGGCCAATGCGATTTGGCCCCGAGCCGAGAATAATGATCTTCGGCTTGCCGGTCGGCGGCGCTTCGTCTTCTTCGTCATAAGTCGAGTAAAGATACGGCGTCATCGACTCGAACTCTGCCGCGCACGTATCAACGAGCTTGAAAACCGGCTTGATGCCTTTGCTCTCGCGCAGTTCCCTCACCTGCTGGATTCCTGCGTGACCTTCCAGTTTCCATTCAGTCGCGATGCGCTCGTCGCTCAGGCCAAGCCGCTTGAGCTGGCGAAGCTGCTCTGCGCTTATATCTTTTGGAGTCGTTTCGCCAATAGCCATCTGCGCCAGCGTAATCTCGCGAATCTGATGCAGGAACCATGGATCCATGCTGGTGAGCCGCGCCACTTCGCGCACGCTCATGCCGCGTTCGAAGGCGTAGCGGATATAGCCAAGACGCTCCGGCCGCGGCGTTACCAGCATCTGCGTCAGCCGCCGCGGCTCCAGAACCTCCGTGCCCGTCTTCTTGCCTGTCTCCAGCGCGCGCCAGGCCTTCATCAGAGCTTCCTTGAAGGTGCGGCCAATGGCCATCACCTCGCCCACTGACTTCATCTGGGGCCCGAGCGTCTCATCGGAGCCGGGAAACTTTTCAAACTGCCACTTGGGAATTTTCACCACGACATAATCAATCGTCGGCTCAAAGCAGGCCGGCGTCTTGCGCGTGATGTCGTTGGGAATCTCGTCGAGCGTGTAACCCACTGCCAGTTTGGCGGCAATTTTGGCGATGGGAAAGCCTGTAGCCTTCGAGGCCAGCGCCGAAGACCGCGAGACGCGCGGGTTCATCTCGATAACCGTCATACGGCCATCGATGGGGTTGACGGCAAACTGAACATTGGAGCCGCCAGTTTCGACACCAATCTCGCGCATGACGGCGATGGCCGCGTCGCGCATCTTCTGATACTCGCGGTCGGTGAGCGTCTGCGCCGGAGCCACGGTAATCGAGTCGCCGGTGTGCACCCCCATGGGGTCAAAATTTTCAATGGAACAAATAATGATGACGTTGTCGGCGAGGTCCCTCATCACCTCAAGCTCGTACTCTTTCCAGCCCAACACGCTCTCTTCAATCAGGCATTCATGCACCGGCGAAAGGTCCAGCCCGCGCGCCAGAATCTCCATGAGCTCTTCGCGGTTATATGCAATGCCGCCGCCTGTGCCGCCGAGCGTGAAGCTGGGACGAATGAGTACCGGAAAGCCGAGCTTTGCGGCAAACTCCAGGCCGTCGCGCAGGTTGTTTACCAGCGCCGATTTCGATACGTCGAGGCCGATGCGCAGCATGGCGTCTTTGAAGAGGAGCCTGTCCTCGGCTTTTTTGATGGCTTCGAGTTTGGCGCCAATCAACTCGACGTTGTACTTGTCGAGAATGCCGGCATCAGCCAGATCAACGGCCAGGTTGAGCGCCGTCTGACCTCCGACTGTCGGCAGCAAGGCGAATTTACCCGATCCGGGGAGCAGCATCTCCGACTCGATGCGGATAATTTCTTCGACGTATTCGCGGGTGAGCGGCTCGATGTATGTGCGGTCGGCGAGGTCGGGGTCGGTCATGATGGTGGCCGGGTTGGAGTTCACCAGCACCACCTCGTAGCCCTCCTGCTTGAGAGCCTTGCAGGCCTGCGTGCCGGAGTAATCGAACTCCGCCGATTGCCCAATCACAATGGGCCCCGAGCCAATCACCAAAATCTTCTGAATGTCATTTCTGCGTGGCATGTTTTTGAATGAGTTCCTTGTATTCTTTGTTGCTGGTTGTTACCCAGGGACAGTTGATTCCAGGGAGTCCGAGGATGACTCTAAGAGCCGTGGGATGAAGAGTATTCAAGGCATCTTTTCCGACTTCGAGTTCTGCAGTAGTGATTTCAAATCCCGGATATTCTGCCTTGAGAACGTACGAGCCCGAAGAGGCTTTGAAGTCAAACCGTCCCATGGAATCTGTTTTGGTTTGCATTGCGGGATTTCCGTCGGGCGTGAGAGAAACCACAGCGCCTGAAACGGGAACGCCTGAGCTATCTAATACCTGCCCATGCACGCGGGGAACAACAAGTCTTCTCTGCTGAATGCAATCGATGATTCCAAATTGAGCGAAGGAAATAGAACACCCGAACCCTGCCAACAACGCCAGGACTGGGAGCCAGTTCTTCATCCCTTCCACTCCTCCATCATCCGCCGGAAGTCGTGGAAGAGGTAATTCGAGTCGTGCGGGCCGGGAGCGGCTTCGGGGTGGTACTGGACGGTGAACAAGGGCAGCGTCCGATGGCGCATGCCTTCCAGCGTCTGGTCGTTCAGGTCCACGTGGGTCAGTTCCACTTCATTGGCATTGATCGAGTCGGGATCGACGGCATAGTTGTGGTTGTGGGCCGTGATCTCCACCTTGCCGGTCGCGTTGTTTTTGACCGGGTGGTTGCCGCCGTGATGGCCGAATTTGAGCTTGTACGTCTTGCCGCCCAGCGCCAACCCTGTCAGCTGATGGCCCAGGCAGATTCCGAAGACCGGCACGCGGCCCATGAATTTGCGAATGGCGCGCACAGCATAGTCCACCGGCTCGGGGTCGCCGGGGCCGTTCGAGAGAAAGACGCCGTCGGGCTTCAGCTCGAAGACATCTTCTGCGCTGGTTTCGGCGGGAACTACAGTCACCCGGCATCCCTCGCGAGTCAACATCCTTAGAATGTTTAGCTTGATGCCGAAATCATAAGCCACCACATGAAGGGTGTTTCGCGCTTCAGCGCCTTGCCCGAGTCCAGAAGGCAGTAGAGCATCGCCTGTCTGATTGCGGCTGTCATTCGAGTCAAAGGTGTAGATCGACTTGGTCGAGACCACGCGCGCCAGGTCCGTCCCGTCCATCTTGCGAATCTTCCTGGCCTTTTGCACCAGAGTCTCCGCGTCAGAAATTTCCGTCGAAATCACGCCGCGCTTTACCCCGTAGGTGCGCAGGTGGCGAACCAGCGCACGGGTGTCGATCTCGGCCAACACCGGGACTGAATAGCGCTCCATGTACTCGTCAGTGACGCGCTCGGAGCGCCAATTCGAGCTGATGGGCGAGAACTCGCGGACGACCAGGCCCTCGATATAGGGCTTGGCCGACTCGTTGTCTGCCTGATTGGTGCCGTAGTTGCCGATCTGAGGGTTGGTGAGAACGACGATTTGCCCGGCATAGGAGGGATCGGTAGCGATCTCCTGATACCCGGTAAGGGAGGTGTTGAAAACTACTTCGCCCTGGCATTCTCCTGGAGCGCCATAGCCGTGGCCACGATAGATGCTCCCGTCTTCGAGCGCTAGTATCGCCTGCATCGCCTCTCCGAGGGATAGATTTAATCGATTCGCACAGGAGCGCGCTATCCTCTTTGTTATCAGCAACCTGATTTTGTCAAAACCAGTTTTGCTGCAGGATTGCAGAAGGGCGGCACGTTCTGTGACATCTACGGAACCGATTTCCTCACTAACTATATCAGTCTTTGCGTGACATTCTGCCGATTGTTCCAAAGGAGATGCCCCTCAATGGAAACGCTGCAAATGCCGCAAGTCCCTGTACATCCGGGAGGACGGTAAAGCACAGTACCTTTAAGCCAAAACGCGCTCATGGGAGTTGGCTGAGCGGGTAGCGCAGGCTCATTTTCGCGCGTTATGAGAATCTCTGGGCAAGATGTGCGCTCCAGGCATATTGATATGGATCGATATTGAGTTTTCTCATTCTGGAGATAAGCGTCGAGCGGCAGATGTTCATCCGGGCCGCGGCTCCATTCGGCCCTGCGACGCGTCCCTTGCATTCGGCCAGCACTCGAACGATTTCATCGCGCTGCTTCTGCGCATGTTCATTCATAGCTGACTTATTACTCAGTGAACTGATCGTTTCCTTGACGATCCGCGCAATCTCTTGTTGGCCTTCGAACGCGGGCGCAGGCGCCTGTGCCGGCTCAATGGTCTCTACCTTCCGCAGTTCGCAAAGAGGCGCTTCGAGCGACTTGCCGCGAGTCAGGATTACCGCGCGCTCGACGAAGTTTTCCAGTTCGCGGATGTTGCCGGGCCAGTCATATGCCATAAGTCCCTTCATGACGGATGCTGGAATTACGTCGATGTGCTTCTGCATTTGCTTTGCGCATTTCTGCACAAAGTAACCAACCAGCAGCGGAATATCTTCCCTGCGTTCTCTGAGAGGCGGAATGCGGATGGGAAACACGTTCAAGCGGTAATAAAGATCACTGCGGAACTCGCGGTCGGCGATCATCTTTTCGAGGTCGCGGTTGGTTGCCGCCACCAGCCGCACGTTCACTTTGCGCGTATGCGTGCTGCCAAGACGTTCGAACTCTCGCTCCTGTAAAACCCGCAGCAGCTTGGGCTGGATTTCGGTGGGAATATCACCGACCTCATCGAGAAACAGCGTGCCTTGATCGGCGAGTTCCATGCGCCCGACCTTCTGCATGATTGCGCCGGTGAATGCTCCCTTTTCATGCCCGAATAGCTCGCTCTCGAGCAGGCCGGTGGGAATCGCTGCGCAATTGAGCTTGACGAACGAGCGCTCTTTGCGGCGGCTACGTTCGTGGATTGCGCGGGCAATGAGTTCTTTGCCTGTTCCGGTTTCACCAAGCAACAGGACTGTAGAATCGCTGGGGGCGACGGTTTCAACCAGTTGTAGTGCGTGCTTTAGCGCCGGGCTATGACCAATAATCTGCTCGAAACCCATCTCGCTTCGAAACTCCTCCTCAAGGTAGAGCTTCTCATGGGCAAGCCTGTCTCGCTGTTCGGAAATCTCCTCGTAGGCTTTGGCCTTATCGATTGCGACGGCGATCTGGCAAGCAATCTGGCTGAGGAATTCAATCTCGTCCACATTGTACGGACGTTTTGCTGTTGAACCGATCGCCAGCAAATCCAGAGCGCGACCGAGGTTTGCGAGGGGAGTATCGCAGACGGCCTTCGGTCCTCCATGAACCAGGAGGGTTGAATCGGCGGGAGCAACGATCGATGCTTGTTCAGGCCCTCTTTGCAAGAAGGAGCTCTTACCGGAAACATTATTGAAACAGTTGTCGAGGCCAGCGCCTGACTCTCGAAAGAGTTGCTGGTCTGCCATCTTGCTCACCTTCGGAAAGCGTGCTATTTTGAACCCTTCCGGGTCTGTAAAAGCAACCGTCGCGGCCATAGTCCCCTTCCTGTGTGTTGTTCAACTGGTCTTGACTTGAGCTTGGGTTTAGAGCTTGTTGTTTGTGATGAGCAGATCGTTCAACGAAGTTATCGTCACTGGCAGAACATCCGCTCCAGCTCAGGAACTGTATCTGCCGCCTCAATCGACTCCAGTGCGCCGCACAAATCAATGATGCAAACGAACGGGGTGACATCATCGATGAAAAACTCCAGTTCCTGTTTCATGTTCAGCACCGAGCGAATCCGGCCTTCGATAGCCTCACCGAGCAGCTCACTGCCAGTGGTGCGGACGCTTTCAATAATCTCCTGCATTTTTTGAGCAACATCCTCCAGCATCGACACGTCTTCACGGAGGTCCTTGTACTTCTCAAAGGAGAGCTCTCCGCTTGCCTTCAGTTCGACCATCGCATCATCGAGGTTAAGCCTGGCAATCAACAACAGACTTCCAGCTTTTTCAATAGAGTTCATGGTCTTGCTCCTCTCCCAACTGCGCTGAGTTACCAATGAGCACAAGAACGCCTTTCTAGTAGTCGAACCTGGATGCGATACGCAGTGGCGCAAGATTGTACGCCCAACCCAACATCGCTCCGGCAATGCGGCAATTGTCGACACAGGGTGGATCCGTAGAGGCCGCGAGATCCTCGGCGTTCCGGCAGAGGTGACCCGCAATCCTGTTTAACTGCGCGTAACTGACAACTTTTGTCCGCGTCATGACGGAGTAGAGTCCCTTATCGGTGTAATGTTCGCTGCTCTGAATGTCCTGCATTTTCGTTTCCCTTTTCCGTACTCTTGGCCCGGACTCGAATTTGGAGTCCGTTGGTCTGGTAACGAATGCAGTATGTAACGAGCTCTGTTTGGGGACAGCCCCACGAAGGGACAAATCGCAGACTCCGGAGAGGGTGAATGACAGCCTCTTCCGAGTCAGAAAATTTGGATATTGGAAGGGACTTTTAAGAAATAAAGCTATCTTTGCGAGGCGGGGGTTCCACGCGCTTCCAGCCAAACAGGCGAGCATCGATTGACCATCGACCGGGTCCTAACATCGCGAGAGCTCCGCCGATGGTTGCCAGCAAAAGAGGAACCCACTGGTCTCCAGGAACCGTCATGATCTGGCAGGTTTCGAGCAAAGCAACTGACGCTCCCACGATCGGCGTCCACAGTCCGGGGATCAGAAGAAGTCCGAATCCCGCTAGAAATGTGGACATTACCATGGTATTAATCGGAGGGTTTCCCCAGACTGCGGAGCTTGCGCGCACAACCAGCGCAGCGCCGAGAACCAGGCGCATGAGAAGCAATCCGATACCAGGCGAACCGCCGGCGAATGTAGAGTATAGGCGCCGCAAGACGCACCTTTCCAAACTCCACCAATTTCTCACTTTGCGGAGGCGAAGCGGAACCCCCAAAAGAGGCGAACTCATCACTCTTTGGAGTCCGGTGGTGCGCTTGCGGCGAGGTTGCATCTGGACAACTACAGCTCGATGATCCCTCTCTTCAAGCCAATAACTGCCGCGTGCGTTCGGTCATTCGCGCCCAATTTGGAAAGAATGCATTTGACGCGACTTTTGACGGTTTCCTCCGTAATGGAGAGCTGGTCCGCAATTTGCTTGTTCGCATTGCCCCCGGCAATCAGCCGCAACACGCTGATTTCTGCCGGCGTCAATGCGTCGTCCGTCGCATGCGCGGCGATTTCGCAGGAGACTTCCGGGGAAAGAGCCTTCTTGCCGGCATGTACCGCTCGGATAGTATCCATCAATTCCTTATGTAACATATTTTTGAGTAGATAAGCCTGAGCACCGGCCTTAAGCGCACGGATGATTTGCACGTCGCCCGCGTACGTTGTCAGCACGATAACTTTTGCGCCAGGGCACTCATTTCGAATCGCAATGAGTGCGTCGATGCCGTTCATTTCCGGCATTTGCAGGTCCATCAGCGTAACGTCCGGATGGTGCATCCGGAATTGCTGAATAGCCTCGCGGCCGTCGGACGCCTCACCCACCAGGATCATATCCGGCTGTATTCTAACCAGGCCGGCGATTCCCTGGCGCACAAGGGGATGGTCATCGACCGCGAGAATTCGAATCGGCGAGATCTCGGCGTTCATGAATTGTCTCCTAAGTCGCCCTTCGCTTTTCCGGCAAGCGCTCTTGACAACCAGGAAGCTCTGCGAGCGTTTGTGTAGGCGGTCCCGGCAGAAATGCGCAACTCCACTTCGGTTCCCGCGTCAACTTTACTCCAAACCACCAGCTTGCCGCCGATCAGTTTCGCGCGCTCCCGCATACCGCGCAAGCCGAAGTGCCTCTCAACGCCTTCGCTGGAGAGAACCGCTGGGTCAATGCCTCTTCCGTCGTCTCGCACATGCAATCGGAATTGCTCATTGTCATAGCGGACTTCAACCTCAACAGTGCGCGCATGAGCGTGACGAAACGCGTTCCGCAGCGCTTCAGCGGCGATTCTGTAGACCTCATCACGAAGGATGGGATGAAGATTTCGCGCCGCGCCTTCAACTGCCACACAAAATTGAGGCCGGTCGCCATTCGAGTCGGTTGCGAGTTCTTTTCCGAGCGTGCTTATGGCCAGTGCGAGATCGTTGCTTTGGACTGTCGACTCGCGTAATCCCTGCACCGCATCCCGGCCCTCGGTGATCGCCTCGGCAACCTCCTCGATCGTGCTGTCCAGCTGGCCCTGCGCTTCAACCGGGCGCTCTCGCAGCAACTGGGAAACAGTTTGGAGACGCAGCAGCACAGCATGAAAGCTTTGCAGCAAAGTGTCGTGCAGATCGCGT
>Ga0326727_10017806_pt1 | contig 14644 bp, 12 predicted proteins | sample MB2enrmetagenome_FD_207643 | JGI IMG/M metagenome (GOLD analysis project Ga0326727, IMG submission 207643) | Lab enriched peat soil microbial communities from McLean, Ithaca, NY, United States - MB29MY | ecosystem: Environmental > Terrestrial > Soil > Wetlands > Peat | place: USA: New York... | reverse complement strand
TGTAGCTGCAGAGGATATTTGTCCATCCGTACAGAGGCTAATTGTCCAAAGTGCGCGGCTGATCCGCTAGACACAAAAATGCGACCGCCTGGAGCGCCAATCCAAGCCATCGCGAACAGCTATCGGAAGATCGTTGCAGCGGCTACATCGGCCGCTGCCTGGAACAGTCAGTTGTTACTAACTTGTCAACATCTCCAAAACCGCTGCGCCGTCGCGGGCCTCAAAATTGACCGAATATACGCGCCTAAAGAGCTGCTCAAAATCCACCATCGACCGCGGGGCGTCATCTGGTGCCCTGCTAATGCCCCGTACTCCAGAAGCCTCATAATCGACTGTCGAGAATAGCCATGACCAAGCATGCGGCCCAACATCCGCGAAGCCGTCGCAGGAGAGAGATAGCGCTGAGCTTCGATGCTAGGCATGATGCCCAATTCCCCAATTCCCGAACCTTTCAGATCACCTGGTCAATTCCGGATTCTCTTCCGCCGCGCCAGCGAGCGCTTCTTCAAAACTCGCGCGCGCAGCGCGCCTTTTCGAGATTTAACAAGGGTCACGGCGAAGTAGCCTCCTGCCCTCGATCTCGCCGACAAGCATCCGGGCGGCTATCACCTTATGATAGGTATCCATGCAATCCACGATGGCCGCGTGGTCGGCGCCCAGCGCCATCCCATTCAACGCGTATCCACAGACGCGCAGAATGAATTCGTCGTAGATCGCACACGCCATGCGCGCGGCCAAAGGATCACGGAGAGTGACGACCGAACCCTGCATCCCGTCCGAACTCCTAACGATTCGCGGAAGGGGAAAGCCCCGCCGAAAATTATTCAACAGGCTCTTTGAGGGCTTCTGGAAAACGTGCCAGAGGTCTCTGTGGCACGACATTTTGCCGTCCTCACGAGCGCTCCAAATCGAGTCCATAGGTATAGACATTTCCCCGCTGATCTCGTTGGCTGGCATTCCTCTAGCCTCGGGGCAAACCGACAAAAGCGCATCGGAAAGCCCCAGGCGATAGCGCAATGGGATCTTCAGCACCTTTTCCGACGCACTTTCCGCGCCGGGGAGCCCATCGACCTGGACCGCCATCTGTTCTAGCAAATCCATCACTGCGGGCCCAGACTCGACGTGATCACCAACGGATGTCATGGCTTCGAGGCATTTAATCCACGCAGCCTCGGAAATTGGGGGCACGACGACACTGAGCAGCGCAGTCCCGGCACGGATTGCGATTCTGCGGTTCTCGCCGAGCTCGATCACAGAGTCTGCTGCTCCTTTCCAGCGGAAGCGACCAGTTCATTCTCGGGACCAATTTCAACCCGAGAAGCCGGACGCCCTATCCCGCGTGTCCCCATTGGCCGGCTTGCCGCTCAATCTGTTTCAGCGAAAGGGCAGCAAACAACTCTGGCCGCTCTTGGGCAATGTGGGCGATCGCGAGCTTAAAGCTGACCCCTTCTGAATTCGCGTATTTCCACGCGAGGTCAGACATCTCTTGAGTCAGCAGCCCTGCCGCAACCGCTGCTTTAGAGGTTGAAAGTTCCGTCTGGCGATTTCGTTCCACGTCCGCGGCGTTCGGAGCCCAGCTCTGCGGAGTCAACGATTTTTCATCAGCGAATGCCAAGGCAGAAAGGACTTCCCCAAACTTCAGATCGTGCGCGCGCGCGTAGTACTTCGCGCGTGCAGAAAGAAAAGTACCTGTGGGGTCAGATTTCATGATCCCCTTCAGACAATCAACCAATAGGTCGACCGTCGGTCGAGGCAGCTCGCTGAACATCGCGGGAAAGTTCAGATGATCGAAATCGTCGGTCCAAAACCCGTGAGTTTTGAGGTGCAAGATCGCTGCCTTTGCGTGTTCGTCCCTGTCGAATGGGGACTGGAACTCCGCGTATCTGTTGGCGACTCTGCTGCAAGCTGAACCGCTCATTTTCGTCTCCTCGTTTCCCGATTTCACTTTGCTGCGCGTCCTCTGAATTCTGTTTTCCGGCTTAAAGCGCCTATCCCCTGCCCACCCCGCTGTACTGCCGTTGGGCTTGGTTCAGTGCTGCCATCAAGGCCAGGCCGCCGCCCGCCTTCGCCCACTGCGCCACGCTCTTGGAGTCGAGCGCCTGGATGGTGAGCTGCACGCCATTGCCGCCGCCCGCGCTCGCCGGCATCCGCGGCTGCACGCTGTTCGAATAGGCGAAATTCGTTCCCGTGTTCATCGCCTGCAGAATCGGCGCGTGCGCGGCGGCCGCGATGGGGTTTACGACAAACTCATTCTGCATGGCATGGATGAAGCCTTCGGTGTCGCTCGTCGCGAGATCTCCGAAGTCGCCCGTCCAGCCGCCGCCGTGAAACTGGGGCGCAGAGAGTTGAATCGCGCTTCGGCCGCCGATCTCCTGCCTCTGCAGAGACGACAGGACGGCTTGAATCTCTGGCGCGATATTGCTGTTGAAGTAACTGCGTGCGCCGCTGCCCATCTGATTCGTGGCGTTCTGCGCCGAGATTTCCATGCTGTTGAGCTCGGGCGCCAAAGTTTCATAGCCGGCGCGCCCCGCTTCGTAGTCCTGCACGTCTTTTGCCAGCGCAGGCTGGATCTGGTTCACGTCCAGGGCCTCGGCTTGGCTGCGGCCCTTGTCGCCGAAGATGCCCGCAAGCAATCCACCGATGCCGCCCGCTATCGCGCCGATTGCGCCGCCCACGATGGTGCCCAGGCCGGGAATGACACTGCCGAGCGCCGCGCCCATCTCCATGCCGCCCATCGCGCCGCCGATGGCGCCCGCGAGTGGATTGGAATTTTGGTATGCGGAGAAGATGCTGGTCGCGGCCATCAGTCCGCCGCCGGCGATGCCCGACGCCGTTCCCAGCATGGAAGCTCCGCCAGCTGCGCCGGCGCCCGCCCCTGCGCCCATGTCCGCGCCGCCGAGGAGCCCGGAAGTCACCGCGCTTCCCGAAGCTCCGCCGCCGGATCCTGGAATCGCCAGCTGGTTCCCAAATGTCGCAAGCGTCGAGCCCGCTGTGCCGAAGACGCCCGGCAGCATCATGGGGTTTGAGCCCGTGCCCATCGAGCTCATATCGAGGCCACCGCCGCTGCCTGTCGCAGTGCTGACCGCCGCGCCGGCGAGGCCGGGCATCGAGAACCCGCCGCCCATGCCGCCCACGCCGATGCCGCCGCTCGCAGTCATAGTGGCCGCGGCCGATTGCAGCGCGCTGGCCGCGGTCGTCAGCATCTGGCTGCCAGTGAGCAGCGTCGTAGAACCCTGCTGGAACTGCACCATCGAGGGATTTGTCATCGCGCTCGAAGAGAACGCGCCGTGGCCGTGGGCGCCCATGCCCAGCGCCGATTCCATCGCGTCGAGAGGATTGGTGCTGGTGCTCATCTGCGGCCCCATGCCGAACAGATACTGCAGCATGCCGCCCGTGGGGCCGCTGCTCTTGAACACCGAGAGCATCTCATTCGCCATCATCTGAAAGGCGGTGTCCATCGCGCGCTTTTCGAAGAATTGCTCGGGGTGCTCGAACATGCTTTGCAGCCCGCTGGCGATCTTGTCGCGCATTTCTTCTTCGGCTTGCTCCATCTGCGCGACCATCAATTGGTGGGCAGCCAACCGTCGCGCGTCCGCGTCCTGCTCGATCATCACCGCCGCGTCTGAATTCTGCTTAACGTGGGCGAGTTGCTGATCCTCATCCGCATTGATCGCACGAACTTTGTCCTGCCAATCATCTTGAATTTTGAGCGCGGTCTGCTCCCAGGGCGAGAGCGATTGCCGCGCTGTCTGTTCTTCCTCCTTCGCGATTTGTTCCATGGTTTTTTGATGGAGCGCCTCTATTTGTTGCTCGGCGGCGCTCGCAATCATGGTTTTTTGCGCTTGGTATCCCACCCATGCGCTCTGATCCGCGCCGTAGGTCTCGCGTTCTTTGTCCTCCAGCTTTTTAAGCTCCATCTGAGCGTCAGCCGCGATTTTGGCGTATCCCTGCGATTCGTGCTCAACCAGATCGTTGTCCAGCGATTCGATGCTCTGATTAAATCCCCGCCTCAGTTCCGTGATCTTTTGGTTAGCAACCGCCTCCGCCGACGCGCGCTGCGATGCGTAGTCGGCTGATTGGGCCGGCGTCTCGATGCCTCCAGCCCCCACCGCTTTTTTCTCGGCCGCGTCGATCGCATCCATCTGCGTTCTGAGCTGCGCTTCGATCAGCGGAATGCCCTTCAACGCGGCCTGGGCCGCTTCGTCAGCCATGTGCTTCGTTTGCGCGTCGAGTTCCTCTTGCAGCTTCGATGCCTGGGCCGCGAATTTTCTTTGCACGTCGGCCGTCTCCGCTGCCGCCGTTTGCTTCTGAATCTCGCCCTCTTGGAACTTCCGGGTGATGGCCTCGATCTCTTCCTGCTCCTGCGCCGCGCGCAGCGCATTTCCTTCGAGTGCGGCGTTCGTGGCTTCATTACGCAGTTGAATGATCTGAGTCGTTTCCTGCCGCTGAAATTCGATCTCCTCTGCGTGCGCCTTCGCGCGAGCGCCTGCGTCAGCGATTGCTTGCTCTTCCTTTCCGGCATCGTGCGCCCGCGGGTTGCCACGTTCGCCTTCCTCTATCGCGGTGTAGCGCTGTTTCTCCTTGTCGATGTCGAGTTGCTTTTGCATTTCAGCAGTGATCTTCGCTTCGCCCTTCAATGCGGAATCACCAGCGTGATCCGCTTCGATCTGCGCAACATGTTGCTGATGAAGAAGGCTTTCTTCCGCGGGAGAAAGTTCCTGCGTTTGACCGGCGGCCGTCGCATAGTTCTCTGACATCTGTCGCGCGTCCCACAGCTCTGAAAATGCTGCCGGAAAGCCGGCTGGATTTGCGAACGATGCAAAAAAGTCGCGCCAACCCTGCTGCGAGCTCTCTTTCGCAGCCTCATTCCAGTCGATCATCGCCTCGGTGGCCTCGCCGATACGCAAGCGCGCGGTTTCAATGGAATGAACATTGACGAAGTCTTTTTCCTGAGCTTCGTTGAGCTTCTTTAGAAATTCATCCTGCGCGGCGTTGATGTCGACATATTTTTCGTAAAGGTTATAGGCCGACTCCGCCATGTGTGCGAAGATGTCAACGGCGCCAATGCCGATCAGCGCCGGGCCGATGGCACCGATCGCGGCGGTCATCATCTGGCTATTCGCGATCACGCTCTGCATGGCGCGGGGAACGCGCAGCCCAAGGTCCTCGCTGAGCAGCCGCACCTGTTCCCGCGCGCTAACGGCGTGCTCGCCCACCTGGTCGAGGCCGGCGCCGGCCACAGCGCCTGCGCTCTGCCCAGCGGGCCCAAGCGCGTTCAACTGCGTAACGATCTGCTCGACGGCTTCCGACGCGTTGGCGTCGGTGACGTTGATCACGATCTGGACCGTCTGGGCGGGCATCTACTTTCCCTCCCCGATCCGCGGCAAGCTCCGAGAAAAAAGCGCCCGTGCGGCCGTCACCTTGTGAAGAGCGTCCATGCTTTCAACAATGCGCGCGCGATTTTCGCCCAAAGGCTCGCCGTTCACCGCGTAGCCCTCTACCTCTGCGATCAGCCCATCGTAGAAAGCGACCATTGCATAGGCCGTAGCGGGCGACTGCGGCGCGAGGAAAACCGGCACCCCGCGGCGAGTGATGCCGGCGTTCCGTTGCAGCTCAGCGTGAGCGCGCCGGACTTCTTCGCGGTCTCGCGTAGAAGGCGCCTTGAAACGATGAACCAGATTCCTGTGGAAGCACATCGCGCCAGCTCCACTGGCGCTCCATAATGCTTCCAGTTGGACCGTGCGAACGCCGCGAGAGAGGCGCGCTGGCGCTATATTGCTTTCCAAGGCGAAGGTCTGAAGCAGGATGTCGCCAAATTTGAGCCAATGGGCCAGCGGAATTTTCGATTGCCGATCGGCCGATTCGTCCCGATCCGGGCGACCAGAGGGCGCGAGCGCCATTCTTTTCACCAGGGAACCCGCGGCCGAGCGCGCATCAACGCACTTTCCGGCCTCGCCTATGCTACCTCTGATTGTGGGCGTGATTGCTTCAAAAAAATGTTCAAACCACTCCCTCTCGGGGATGGCTGCGATCGTGATGCTGCAGCGCAGGGACCCGTCGCGAATTGCCAGTCTGCGATTCTGCGCGAGTTCGAGCAACTGAGGCATGCGGGTATCTCCTGCTTCCCTTGGGAATTCTGTTTTGCTCTCAGGGTGGAGAACCCTGCACTGCCCGAAGCCCGCGTAGCCCTTGCGTTGCTTCGAAAACGGCCGCCGTAGCCCGCGGCCGGTAGCGCGAGAAACAACCCGAGACATTGCGCCCCGGATGCTCCTTAAATCCCTCTACGTCGTTGTCTGCCTTTCTTGGCAGGTCCGACCGGGAAAGCCCTTCAATTAAAAGCCCCGACGCCGGGGCTAGGACCCCGCGTCGACCCCGTTCACTTATTTTTTGGCCAGTACCCTACCTCCCGGTGCGTCCTAGCGCCTCCTGGAGGATTTCTGCAAACGGCTCTCCTAAAACACCAGCTCCATCTGATCGAGGCGTTCGACCGCGTCCTGATAGATGCGACGATCCCGCTCCTCTGGACCGTTTTCAGCCAGCATGCTGACATGAAGGCCACTGATATCCACGCGGACAACGTCGCGCAGCTCCAATGCAAACACCAGGGCGCGCAAACGGTCGAGGCGCGCGATTTCATTTGCGCAGCTGTGAAGGCCTGGTTCGAAAAGTGTGAGTTCGCTTGCAATCAGCCTGTCCTCTTCGGCGAGGGCTTTGAGACCGGCCGCCAAAGCCCTCACGGTTTCAGCCAATTTGCCCGCTTCGGCTCCATCAGCCCGCTTCATCAGGAGGCAACGAACCTTCGCGCGGCGCTCTTCCCATTCGGCAAGCTCTACCGCTTGCTCTGCGGTGGTGAGCTGCGCTCCAAGTTCAGCGATGGCCGCGGCGTCATAGGAAATGCCCTGCCTGACGTCGACAAGCTGGGCCTCGATTTCGCGGAGGCGCTTCTGAGCGCCTGCGTCCCCGTTCACTCGCGCCGGGAGAACAAGCTTTTCCCGTTCGGTTGCCAGTTGCGACTGCGATTGCTGAGAGGCAGCGAGACGTGCGTTGGCTTCATCGATATTTTTTTGGATCCGCGCAGCGTCCTTGCGGAGCTCTTCCAGCGCGGCTCCCTGTTTCTCGGCCGTGCTCATTGCCTTTGCGCTCATTGAGCTTTCTCCCTTTCCATCCTCGCCCCTCCGTGGGGCCTGGTGTTTACCAATTAGCTTCGGGAGGGGGCGCCGAGGATGAATCGGAGCGGCCCCAGCCCGAAGCATTCTCTGCTTCCGTGGCAAGGAAGCAAAGATCGAACCTTACACCTTGCTAGCCTCACCAGCCGCGCGAAGCCAGCCAATCACGGCTCCCAAAACATGAACCCCTGCATTCAATCGATGACGCAACGAGCCGTCCCACGGAAATTCCTGTGTACTCCAAAGAGTGAGGCCGCTCCAGGTGGCCCCGCAATCCAGCACGAGACGCCACGGGTTGTCGCCTTCGAGGCGGCTCAAGTCGCCATCCCAGTTCTCGTGTGACTGGACGCGTAGCGTTCCAAACAGGACGCCAGCGGCGGTCGCATTCGCTCGATATTTGTCCGCTCGTTTTTCTGACTCTGGCGTGGTTCGTGATCGCAGCTCTTTAAGATCGTGCTCGACCGTTGGCCCCACGAGCCGCTGATTTCGCGAAAGCCAGCGCGCCGCGTCGGGACTTAATTCCCGCTGAATGGGCATGCTCTCGCAGAACACGGCAACGAGGCAGTTGAAGAGGCTTTCGAAGCCCAAAGACGGCAATTTGTCGCAGCCGCATGCATCTCCTTCTTGCTGCGCAAGTCGAACCAAGGATAGATCGCCCGCAAAAAGTGGACTGCCTGCGAGCCTGTCCGTCGCTTGAACGCAAATCACCGCCGCCCCCTCGGGGGCAAATAGCGCGGGAAATGGGATAAAACCAGCCGCGAACCTCTTCGGATCCACGGCACCGCGCTTTACGAATCGGCGCAGCGATGGGATATCAAGCCGGGGAATATTCGCGACAGCGCCACGAGCGGCAGGGCTTTGCTGCGCCATTGTTTGCCAAATCGACTCTCGAACAGCGCCCAGATTCATTCCCGCGAGTTCCCAGAACCAGTCGCTGTCGGGGTGCTCTGCGAGCTTTTCGAGCGCTTGCGTTCTCTCCAGGAGTTCTTCCAGGGAAAGGAGCTGCTGTGCGGCATCCGGAACGTTCCGCGCCTCTTGAAGCGCCTTATGTGCCACGTTCCCCAGCGCTATCAGTTTTTCGTTCGAAGGAACTTCGGTTCCCTTTTCCCACCTCGAAACCTGAGGCCTGCTTACATGAAGCAGCTCGCTGAAGCCCTCCTGTGAGCAGCGCAGAATTTCCCTGAGGCGCTTGATCTTCTTTGCGAGTTCGGGCTTGAAAACTGCCTTTGCCATTTCCCTCTTGACTCCAGCCCCCTGGAGAGAGTACATTCTACTCCTAATCATGTTCGCTCTAAGTACAAAGGTCAATTCCGGTTATGGACCAATTTCCCGGCAGCCCGACTCCCGATCCTGACGGTCTAGCGGTCCGGAGGGCCGTCAAGCTTGCGATTCGCGCCTCTCCAAGAAGCAGAGAGCAGATTTGCCAGGAGCTGTCCGCGCGAATCGGGAGGCAGGTCACTGTGCGCATGTTAGACGACTTCACGGCTCCGAGCAAAGGCGGAGCCCGGTTTCCGGCCGCGTGGGTCGCCGCCTTCTGTGAAGCCACGGGCGATCGGAGGCTGCAGCGATTGCTTGTCGATCCCGAAATCGACGCTGCGCTGAAGGTCATCGAGTTCGCAAGAGAGACGGTCCGCAGAAGCAAACCGCGGGCTGAACGGAGCTGAAGGGCGCGATGGAAGAAGGGTGGCTGAGTTGCGGCGAGTTGACGGAGCTGACCGGCTGGTCAGCTCGCACCGTGCAGCGCAAGGTCGCGAATGGCGAAATCAAGTCGCGAGAGGTCGGCAGCCGACAAAAAAACGGCAAGCCGCTCCGCGAGTATTCCACCAGCACGCTAACTCTTCGCCAGCAGGCGGACGCTGAAAAACTGACCGCGCTTCGAGACAAACCGCGGAAGGCCGCAGACCTGTGCGAAGCCTCCGACAGCACGCAGCTCGCCTTGTTCTCGATGCAGCCGTCAACGGTCACTCCAATACGAATTCCCGTGGCAAATAAGCACGAAGCGGAAGTGCAGAGACGCTTTGAAGCGATCGCGCCACTCGCGGAGCTGATAGAAGTCCCAAACGCCCGCAGGTACCCACATGGCATGCCCGATGGGAAGCGCGCGGATACGTGGGGCGAGGCTGTCGCCTGGTGCGCGGCGCGCCATGGGTTAAGCACGAAGACCATTCGCCGCCGATTTGCGCAATTCGCGAAGAACGGCCGCGGAGCGTTGCTCCGACGCAAGCGTAGAGACAAAGGATCTGCGGGCTTTTTCGCTCGGTACCCCAGGGCCGCGTGGCTCTCGGCTTATCTCTATCTCGAATGCCAGGCGAGCATGCGCGTTGCGCACGAAGCGATTCTGCGCGACTTGGAGCTTCTTCAGATTCCGGCCGAGACGGCTCCCAGCTACGAAACGGTCCGTGCTTGGCTCAAGCAAACGCCGGCCGCTCTCGCGGTCTACGCACGCGAAGGACGCAAGGCTTACCGTGAACGGATGGCTCCCTACTTGAGGCGCGGCTACACCGACGTATACGCAAATCAGATTTGGGTCGGGGACCACGCAATCCACGATGTCGAATGCGCCAACGATCTTTTTGAAGATGCGGAGTGGGGCGCGCCGATCCGCCTCCGTCTCTCCGCGATGCTCGATTATCGCTCGCGCCTGGTGGTAGGAGCGAGCTGGGCATGGGAAGGCAGCTCGCGCGCGATCGCCGCGACAATGCGCCGCGGCATTCAGCGCTTCGGCCCACCGGAGCATATCTATGTCGACAACGGCAAGGACTATAAGAAAGTGGCGCGCGGCGCTATGCCCGGCTACCTGAAGGAGTCATCTTTGGCGCCTGCAGGTTGGTGGAGGCGCGAACTTGATTCGATCGCAGCGACGGGCTTTCTGGCGCGGCTGGGCATCGCCGTCACGCATTGCATTCCGCACCATCCACAGTCCAAGCATGTCGAACGTTTCTTCCGCACCTTGCACGAGCGCTTCGATAAGTGCTGGCCAACCTACACCAGTGGCAATCCCTCCACGCGTCCGGACGCGACGACTGCGGCGATGATGGAACATCGAAGCCTGGTCCGCGCCGGGCGTGCCATCGAAAGTCGTCACCCGCGGGCGAGTCAGTTCATCGCCGCGTGTCTTGCCTGGATCGAGGAATATAACGGCGCGCCACATTCCGGCGAAGGCATGGATGGCCGCTCCCCGCTCGAAGTATTCAATGCCAATCGCAGCCCGGATCAGAAGCGGGCTCCCGACGCGGCCACGCTTGCGCTGCTCATGAAGGACCGCGAAACGCGTCGCGTCCGCGAATGTGCGATCACGCTGGGCAACCGGCGCTACGTTCCGGTGGATGAGACCGGCTATGCGATGCTCCACGCGTTCAACGAGCGCGACATTTTCGTCGCTTTTGACCGAGGCATGCCGGAATCGGCCGATGCAATCGATCTCGACGGAAATTATCTAGCTCTCCTTCAGGCTGAAGAACTCATCCGCTTCGCGCCGAGCGACAAGAGAACACAGGCCCAGATTGCGAAGAGCTTCCGCATAAGGCGCGGACTCGAAAAAGCCACGCGTGAAACGCTCGCGAATATCAATCGTGTGGCCCGCGCCAATGGCGCACGCTCGCCCCTTGAGGCCATGGCCCATCGGCTCAAGCTGCCCGCTGGTGAGACCGGCGCCGATCTCATCACTCAGCGGAGGCCGCGCTCCGCGCCGGAAAATGACGAGCCGGAGAATAACTTGCAGCCCGGCGAACTCACTGACCGCCTAACGAAAATTCTCTTAAGAAAGCAGGACCCAACCCCTTCCGTCGAAGATTGCGACGAGGTCGAAGAGAGCGAACGCGCCGCGCAGCCAAAGGAGAAGGTCGGATGACCATTCTCTCCAAGCGCTTGCCCTATCTGAACGCGCTCGGCTTGCCGGGCGATGCAGAGATGATCCGACGCGCCCGAACATTCGTCCTTCGTTCTGGCCTCACGCTGACTGAGTTCGCAGGAATGGCCGAATTGAACGCCAGTTCGCTGCGCGTCTTTTTGTCTGGCCAATATGGCCAGCACCGCCCAAGCGATTCAAACACCCTGGCGATCCGCGCGGCGCTCAAACAGGTCATCGACCAACACGAGATCGAGAATCCTGAACCTGACTCAAAACGCCACTACGACACGGCTGAATTCAAGGCGGTGCGGCGTTCGATGTGGGCTGCGCTTCGCAGCGGCGCTGCTTTCCTCGTGGACGGGCCGCCAGGCACGCAAAAAACGTACACATTCCGGCGCGTCGCTGCGGAGATCAACGCTTCCGGCGAGGGCCGTGCCGTTTACATTTACACCCGCATCGAGCACAGCCCGCAAGCCTTTCTCGTCGAGGCCTGCACCGAAGCCGGCATTCCCAACCGCGGCACAATTGACCAGCTTCTAAGAAAGCTCCGCTTCTTCTTAGGCAATCAGCGTGCGCTGCTGATCGTCGACGAAGCCCAGCACCTTGGATTGAATGGGCTAGAAGTTTTGCGCCAGCTCCTGGACACGCCCCCATTTTTTGGCGTGGTGCTCGGGGGCTCTCATGATCTTTCCGTGCGGCTGCGTGATTGGAGAATGGAACAGTGGCGTTCGCGCCTAAGGCGTACTCACCTACTCACTGGCCTGAGCAAGGTCGAAGCCGCGGCAATCCTCACGGGCGAGTTGGGGGCGATGGAAGCGGCAGACATTGCCGACGCCATCCGATGCGCGACGGTGCAAGTCATCCGCAACAAAGAAACCGTGCGCTATATTTCCGCGCGCAATCTCTTCTTCGCCATCGAGGATGCGCTTGACCAGGTGAAGACGACGGACGCGCCAGCAAATGCGTCCAAACGAGAGAAATCAGATGACGCCCCCTGCGAGCTGACTGCGCGGGGCAAATTCGACGCGGGTTTAGAGGGGAAAGGAGATGCCCGGCAGAGAAAGCCGGCTTCATCGGAATCCGGCGCAAGCGAGTGCTGAAATCACTCGCCTGCGCCTTGCGCAACGCGCAGACTGGCGCGCGAACGCGCTCTTCAAATTCTAAATCAGCCCGTCTCCCAAGGCCGCGGAAAGCCGGCTGGAGATTGAAGAGATGAACAAACGAAAATCAGCAACGAGCGCATCTCTGCACCACGTCGGGATCTTTCACGGCGCGGAAATGGCGGTTCTTGCGCCGCTTATTAGGTCCACAGACTTCAACCCACATGTGATCTCAGAGTGCGCCGAAAAGGGCCTCATCCCGCTCAGCATCGCCAATGCGCTCAACGCCGCCGGTTTCGTCGCCAGAACGGTTCTGGCGGCGCAACTGGCACAGCGCACTTACGGCGTGCCGGCCAGCGTTTTAATGGCAGTCGGAATCTACAGGTCCGGCACGACGGTCGAAGACTTGATAGAAGACGCGGATCGCGCGGTCGAATGGCCCGGTTGCGACTGCTGTTACTCGCCAATGATTCGGAAGTGGTTTATGGATTTTGCCGCGGGCTTGGTCGGATCAGCCAGGGGCCGGGAAGCCTTGAGGCTGCTTCCTGGCCGCGAATTCGTCATCAAGCGGCCTGTTCTCAAGCTATACGTGAGAGCGCTGGGCGTCGCTGGATTCTGGGATTCGCTGGAGTCGGAGGACATCATCTCCAACATCGAGCGCTATGATCTCGACGAATGCGATCGGGCAGCGATTTTTGCGCCGGGCTGCTACGAAAGGGCGACCTACAAAGAGGCCGCGCGCGATGGCGGAACCAAGCTTGTGCCCGTGTGGGCCGATCTTCTAGGGCCGTCGATCCAAACGGCGCCAGTATGCAATGCGAAAGTTTCTGCCAGGGTCTCCCGCCCCACAAAATCGAAGGCTGTCCGCCGTTCTACAGCCAAAGGGGCTTAGTAGTGAGCGCGGCCTTCGCCCCGCGCGGAGGCCGCCCGTCCCCATCAGTTTTCCGTCTCCAAACCGTTCAATCTTCCCAAGCTGACCGCTCCTCAGGCGAAGTGCGTTATATTTGGCGTGGCGACCTTGCCGCGTCGCGCGCGACTAAGGGACCGCCTTGAGAGGCTCACATGGGAAGCCTTGAGGCAATTGCTGAGGTCACATCTCCGACAGAATTTGTTCCCGATTTCGCGGAGAAAGAGTACGTCGACGCGCGCCGCACGGCGCGCATCTTCGGCGTCGGCATGAGCACGGTCTATCGCATGGCCGAGGACGGCTATCGCGACGGGCGCGCAGCCATCAAGCTGGTGAGCTACCGTCATCAGGCCCGCAAGCGTGTGCTCTACTCCTCGATCGTGGCCTTTTGCAACTTCCTGCGCGCCGAATATGGCATCGCGGATCGGCGCCCGAAGCTCGATCACCCCATGCTGCACCATCGCGACGAGGACCTGCTGCCTTTTCCGCTGAGCGACACGATCTACTCGGCCGAAGCGTTGGCGGCGCTCGGCTATGAAGATCGGCGCCCGCTGGTCCGCCTGATCGAGGAGGGCCGCTTCGACGCCTACCGGCTGAGCAATGAATACACCTGGCGCATCTCGCGGATTTCCTTCAAGCGCTTCCTGGATGAGACGCGGGATAAGAAGTTCGCCCCCCCGCAAAGCTGCATGGAAAGGGCCCAGGGTTATGGCGGCTAACCTTCCGACCATTTGCGCGCCTGGTCCGGTGGTAGACGAACGCAGCCGCGTATTGATTCTTGGGACGTTCTCGGGTTGGAACTCCGCGCGGCGGAATGAGTATTACGCGTGCAGTGGAAATGTGTTCTGGCGTATCTGGGGATCGATTTTGGAGTTCCCTCCAGCCGCTCCTTACGCTCACCGCGTTGCTCGTTTGCTAAAGAGTGGGATCGCGCTCTGGAATGTTTGTGTGGGGCCTATCCGGGATGCATCGACCAATGACTTTACACAGTTTTTCGAGCTTCATCCGGGAATCGATCTGATTTTCTTCAATGGAACCCAGGCGCGGGGAATCTACAATCATCGGGTGCTTCGGTACTTGACGTATCGCTGGCATGGCGTTCCCTTTGAAGTGCTCCCATCCACGAGCCCGCTCTACTCTGCAATGTCGTTCGATGAAAAGCTGGCCAGGTGGAGGGCAGCTTTTGGACGTGGGCAAGAGGGTGGAAGTTTACTGGTGAGTAAATAGCTTGATCGGATCGGCCTTTGTGTAGGCGGTGGCCGCTTCTGGACACCGCATCGATCGAGTTCAAAACTGCCGTGTCGCTAGGATGGCGCTGGGATTTTGCGAAAAATAGACCGCATTCGTGCTGCTGCTTTAATCGTTTCAATCGTTTATAGAATCCCAACGACACTCGATCGCTGCGCCGCGGTTGCCTCGCAATTTTGGGCGCTAACTCCTGTGTTTTTGCATCGCGCGTGTCGCTAGGATTTGCTGTTAGGACAAAAAGCCTCTGTATCCGCGTGTGCCGTTTTCGGCGAGCGCGCCATTATATAAGTCGCAGAAATCGCGAGAATTATCCCCCTAACTCCCACCGCTTCCCGCGACCTCCCGCGATGGACAATGATTATCTGTATTCACA
>Ga0326727_10017804_pt1 | contig 14645 bp, 9 predicted proteins | sample MB2enrmetagenome_FD_207643 | JGI IMG/M metagenome (GOLD analysis project Ga0326727, IMG submission 207643) | Lab enriched peat soil microbial communities from McLean, Ithaca, NY, United States - MB29MY | ecosystem: Environmental > Terrestrial > Soil > Wetlands > Peat | place: USA: New York... | reverse complement strand
AAAACAGCGCAGGATATGAAAAGTTGCGCCAAAATCAAAGGATAAACGGGAGTTTTGCGGAAACGGGACTTTCAAGAATTTCCGGCGCAATTGGCGGTTAGTCTCACGGATTACTTAACGCTTGATTTTCGGGCCATTCCGTCCGATGATGGTGAAGTGAAAGTTGACGCCGCAAAGAAAGAAAAGAGTGAAGCTGAATTGCTGGATCAGGCAACCGGGCAGCTCTTGAAAGCCATCAAGCAAAAAGCGATTAAGAAGCACGGCCGTGTGGATTACTCGAAACTGCGCAAAGATGGGTATAGCGAGCGGTTCCTGGCGCAGGTCGAAGAAGCCTGAGCTTCACTGGTTCCTCCTCAGCCGCATAAAGTCCGCCACGCTGATTTCCAGCAAGGGAGCGGCCCGTTTCCCTAGCCGTAAAGCATCCGCATGGGTCATTCCCCGCGTCAGTTCACGCACGATTTCACGCGTTGTCATTTCGTGGGCTTTCGCCAACTGAATGGCAGCGGCAAGGTCGGTATAACGCAAGATTTCGTCACTCATTGTCATCCTTCTTCATTGATATGCTGCTCGAAAAAATTCATGTCAAATCGCACCACTTCTGCCGGTTGTCCTGGGAAAGCGAGAACAGCGCAACAAGAAAATGATGGATATTTGTATAATACCAATTTGTTGCCGAAGGCGGTGAGCTGGAAAATCTCCAGCCCGTTTATTGGATTAAAATTAGGTACCAGACCAGCCAAAAAGCACGATGTGCCCTTACCCAAACAAATCCATCTGCGGCGGCGGGCCGAGCTTTTTAAGCTTCTCCAATTCCGCCCGGCGGCCCGGCCGGCGCACCTTGCCTTCCGGCGTCAGTTCCGACTCCTCCAGGTTGGACAAAATCTCCCTGGCCCGGCTGACCACCTCCCGCGGCACGCCCGCCAGGCGGGCGACCTGGATGCCGTAGCTTTTGTCCGTGGCCCCCTCCACGATCCGGCGCAGAAAGATGATTTGCTCGTTCCATTCCCGCACGGCCACGTTGAAATTCTTCACCCGCGGCAAACGCCCCGCCAGCTCCGTCAGCTCGTGATAATGGGTGGCAAAGAGCGTTTTGGCCCCCACCGCGTTGTGCAGGTGCTCCACAATCGACCAGGCCAGGCTCAGGCCGTCGAAGGTGCTGGTGCCGCGCCCGATCTCGTCAAGTATAATCAGGCTGCGCGGCGTGGCGTTGTTCAGGATGTTGGCCGTCTCGCTCATCTCCACCATGAAGGTCGATTGCCCCCGCGCCAGATCGTCGCTCGACCCGATGCGCGTGAAGATGCGGTCCACCAGGTCGATGCGCGCCGCCGCCGCCGGCACATACGAGCCGGCATGGGCCAGCAGGGTGATCAGGGCCACCTGGCGGACGAAGGTGCTTTTGCCCGCCATGTTCGGCCCGGTGATGAGCAGCAACTGCTGCCCGTCGTGGTCCAGCCGCGCGTCGTTGGGCACGAACCGTTCCCCGCCCGGCGTCTGTTCCAGCACCGGATGGCGCCCTTCCCGGATTTCCAGGATGCCTTCCTCGCCGATTTCCGGCCGGCAATAGTTGTAGAGCCGCGCCGTTTCGGCAAGGCCCGCCAGCGCGTCCAACTCCGCCAGCGCCCCGGCCGTTTGTTGCAGGCGCGGCAACTGGCCCAGCACCTCCTCCCGCACCCGCTGGAACAATTCAAATTCCAGTTTCATGCTCCGTTCCTCCGCCCCCAGGATTTTGCCCTCCATCTCCTTCAACTCCGGCGTGATGAATCGCTCCCCGCCGGCGATGGTTTGCTTGCGGATGTAATGGGCCGGCGCCTTGTCCAGGTTCGCTTTGGTCACTTCGATGTAATAGCCGAAAACGGAGTTGAACCGCACTTTGAGCGACGCGATGCCGGTGCGCTGGATTTCGTCCTGTTGCAACCGGGCGACCCATTCCTTGCCGTCCCGCATCGCGGCGCGCAATTCATCCAGGGGCGCATCGAAGCCTTCCCGGATCAGCCCCCCCTCCTTCAGCGCCAGCGGCGGCTCATCGACGATGGCGCGCCCGATCAGCTCCACCAGGTCCGGCGCCTCGGCCAGCCGGCCGGCCAATTCCTCCAACAACCCCGGCCCGCGCCCCGCCGGCGCCGCCGTTTCCTCGCGCAGCGCGGGCCATTCCCGCAACTCGTCAGGGCACGCCTTCGGCGCGGCGGCCCGGGCCAGGATTGCCTTCAGGCCCGGAATTTTCTCCAGGGCCGCGCGCAGCGAAAGCAAGTCCCGCCCATTGCCGGACCCGGCGCTCAGCCGCCCGATGGTCCGCTCCAAATCGCGCACCCCGGCCAGTTCATGGCGGAAATCCTCCAGCCACCCGCCGTTCTCCACCCAGAGCTGCACCGCGTCCCGCCGCCGCACAATCGGCCCCGCCGCCGCCAGGGGCTGGCTCAGCCAGTCGCGCAGCCGCCGCGCCCCCATCGGCGTCACCGTGCGGTTGACTGCGCCGTAGAGCGACGCCTCCCGCGGCGCGTCCTGCCGTTGCGGCTCCAGGATTTCCAGGTGCCGCAACGACACCGCGTCCAGCGCCATGAACTCGGAGCGCTGGTAAAACGACAGCCGCGTCAGCCCGGACACGTCGCGCCGCAAATGCTGGGTCAGGTAATGCAGCGCCGCCCCCGCCGCCCCCACCGCCTCCGCGGCCTCCCTCAAGCCGAACCCATCGAGCGAGCCGACCTTGAAATGGTCCCGCACGGTGAACGCGGCCGTTTCCGGCGCGAAGACCCAATCCTCGTAAGGATTGGGAATGCACGACGCCTGCCCCGCCAAACCGGCCAGCGACTCCGCCGCCGCCGGATAAATCAGCTCCGCCGGCCGCAATCGTTCCAGCTCGGCGCGCAAGGCCGCTTCGCCCTCCAATTGCGTCGTTTTGAAATCGCCCGTGGTCAGATCGACCAGCGCCAGGCCGAAAATGTTGCCGCGCGGACACACGGCGGCGAGGAAATTGTTCCGATCCGGCGCCAGCAGCCGCTCGTCAAAATGCGTGCCGGGACTGAGAATCTGGGTCACCTCGCGTTTGACCAGCTTGCCGGGCCGCGCCTCCTCCAACTGGTCGCAGATGGCGACCTTGCGGCCTGCCTTCAGCAAGCGGGCGATGTAAGCTGCGGCGGCGTGGTACGGGATGCCGCACATGGGAATATCGCCGCGTTTGGTCAGGGCCACATTGAGCAACTGCGCCCCGACGTTGGCGTCCTCGAAGAACATCTCGTAAAAATCGCCCAGGCGGAAAAACAGCAGGGCGTCCCGGGGCAATTCGCCTTTGATTCGGCGGTACTGCGCCAGCATCGGCGTCAACTGACTGTTCCGGCTCAAGAGAAGCGCAGTGTAAATATTCAGCCGATAAAAGCGAACTTTTCTGAGCAAATGCGCCGTTTTCCCTAATCCTAATAAATTAGGGGTCAGTCCTAGAAAATTGACACATTTGGTCTTTTCGCCGGTGAAATCAGGGCAAAATGCAGACAAATCGAATCGGTGACGAGGCTGACTTTTAATTTGGCCGCAAGCGCGAGGCAGCGGGTTGAGGGTGTGATGCGCGTCGTTGTCGCTGGGATTTTTGGCTGAATGTCCGTGGTAAAACGGCGATTGGGCATGGCGTTTATCGCCCAGCACGCAACGATAAAAGGTGATTGTCAATTTTCTAGGACTGACCCCTAATACGGGCGCGTGGCCGCCAGGATCAGGATCAAGATTAGGATTAGGAATGAGAGAGGAAGGGGGGAGAGGGACGGGGAAACCCTTGAAAATCAACGAGTCAGGATTAGAATGTCGTCAGCCAAGAAAGGCGTGGCGGTGAGAAGCAGTTTATGTGGATTGTCCGACTGGCCCTGAACCGGCCTTATACTTTTGTGGTCGTCGCGCTGATGATTTTGCTGGTCAGCCCGGTCGTCATTCTGCGCACGCCCACCGACATCTTCCCCGACATCAGCATCCCCGTGGTCAGCGTGGTCTGGGGCTACACCGGCATGTCGGCCCAGGAAATCGCCTCGCGCATCGTGACGGTCAGCGAGCGGGGCATGACCACCACCGTCAACGACATCGAGCACATCGAGTCGCAGTCGCTCAACGGCGTCGGTGTCATCAAGGTCTTTTTCCATCCCAACGTCAAAATCGACCTGGCCATCGCGCAGATCACGGCCATCTGCCAGGCGGCCCTGCGCGGCCTCCCGCCCGGCATCACCCCGCCGCTGATCATCTCCTACAACGCCTCCAGCGTGCCGATTCTGCAGTTGAGCTTGAGCAGCAAGACGCTCTCGGAAGCGCAGGTCAACGATCTGGGGATGAATTTCCTGCGCATCGGCCTGGCCACGGTGCAGGGGGCCTCCATTCCCTATCCCTACGGCGGCAAGGCGCGCCAGATCATGGTGGATATCGATCTCTCCGCCCTGAGCGGCACCGGCCTCTCCCCCGTTGACGTGGTCAACGCCATCAACGCCGAGAACCTCATCCTGCCGGCCGGCACGGAAAAGATCGGCGACACCGAGTACGCCATTGAGTTGAACGGCAGCCCGCTCTCCATGCAGGAGCTGAACGATCTGCCGCTCCGCCAGACCAACGGCCACATGATTTACATCCGCGACGTCGCCCACGTCCGCGACGGTTTCGCCGTCCAGCAAAATATCGTGCGCAGCGACGGCGTCCGCGCCTCGCTCCTGACCATCATCAAATCCGGCCGTGCCTCCACGCTCGACATCGTCGCTCGCATCAAGAAGGCGGTGCCGCAAGTGGCCAGGACTCTTCCGCCTGAATTTGAAATCCGCACCCTGCTGGACCAGTCGCTGTTCGTCCGGGCCGCCGTGCAGTCCGTCATCAAGGAAGCCGTCATCGCCGCCTGCCTGACGGCGCTGATGATCCTGTTGTTTCTGGGCAATTGGCGGACGACCCTTGTCATCGTCGTTTCCATTCCGCTGGCCATCCTCTGTTCCATCATCAGCTTGAGCGCCCTGGGGGAGACGATGAACATCATGACCCTGGGGGGATTGGCGCTGGCGGTGGGCATTTTGGTGGACGACGCCACGGTGACGATTGAGAACATCGAGCGTGTCCTCCGCCAGGGCAAGGAACTGCGCGCGGCCATCCTGGAAGGCGCCGCGCAAATCGCCGTCCCGGCATTTGTCTCGACGTTGTGCATCTGCATCGTGTTTGTGCCGATGTTCTTCCTGACCGGCACGGCGCGCTACCTCTTTGTGCCGCTGGCCGAGGCGGTGGTTTTCGCCATGCTGGCTTCCTACATCCTGTCGCGCACCCTGGTGCCGACGCTGGTCATGTTTGTGCTGCGCGGCCACGCGCACGAGACCGGCGCGGAGGGCCACGGCTGGTTCGGGCGGTTCCACGCCGCGTTTGTCAGGGGCTTTGAACGGCTGCGGAGCGCCTACCGCGACTGGCTCAACGCCTGCCTCCGTCACCGCGGGCCTTTCACGGCCTGTTTCCTGGCCTTCTGCGCGGCCTCGCTGCTCCTGTTGCCGTTTCTGGGCGAGGATTTCTTTCCGAAAGTCGATGCCGGCCAGATGCGGCTGCACGTGCGGGCCAGGACGGGCACGCGGGTGGAGGAAACGGCCGTGTTGTGCGACCACGTGGAGGCCGCCATCCGGCGGATCATCCCGGCGGCGGAGTTGGAAAGCGTTGTCGATAACATCGGCCTCCCCGTCAGCGGCATCAATATCTCCTACAACAACGGCGGCACCGTGGGGCCTTTCGACGCCGAAATCCTCATCTCGCTCAACCGGGAAAAGCACCATCCCACCGCGGGCTACACCCGGCAACTGCGCCGCGCCCTGAACCGGGAATTTCCGGGCGTCTCCTTCTTCTTTCAACCGGCGGACATCGTCAGCCAGGTGTTGAACTTCGGGCTGCCCTCGCCCATCGACATCCAGATCGTCGGGCGCGAGCAGGAGAAGAACTACCAGATCGCCAGGGACATTGCGGAGCAGCTTCGCCGCGTCCCCGGCGCCGTCGACGTCCATGTCCAGCAAATGTTTGACCTGCCGAGCCTGCAAGTGAAAGCCGACCGCACCAAAGTGCAGGAAGTCGGCTTCACCCAGCGGGACGTGGCGTCCAGCCTGCTGGTCGCCTTGAGCGGCAGTTTCCAGACCGCGCCCTCCTTTTTCCTCAACCCCTCCAACGGCGTCAGCTACCAGGTGGCGGCGCAAACGCCCCAATACCGCCTCGACACCTTGCAGGCGCTGGCGGGCATCCCGGTGACGGGGCCGAGGGGGGCGGCGCCGCAATTGCTGGGGAATCTGGCCACTTTTTCGCGCGGCGCCGAGCAGGGCGTGGTCAGCCATTATGACATCCAGCCGGTGATTGACGTGTATGGGGAGGTCCAGGGCCGCGACTTGGGGGCGGTGGCCAGGGACTTTCAAGGAATCATCGCCAGGGCGGAAAAGCAGCTTCCCCGCGGCAGTTCCATCATCGTGCGGGGGCAGGTCGAGACCATGCGGTCGTCTTTCGTGGGGCTGGGGTTGGGCTTGCTCTTTGCCATTGCGCTGGTTTATCTGCTGATTGTCATGAACTTCCAATCCTGGAGCGATCCGTTCATTATCATCACCGCCCTGCCCGGGGCCTTGTGCGGCATCGTCTGGATGCTGTTCCTGACCCGCACCACGCTCAACGTGCCCTCCCTCATGGGCGCCGTCATGAGCATGGGCGTCGCCACCGCCAACAGCATCCTGGTGGTCACCTTCGCCAAGGAGCGTCTGGCCGAGACGGGCGACGCCCTGGCCGCCGCGCTGGACGCCGGCTACATCCGGCTGCGCCCGGTGTTGATGACCGCCCTGGCCATGATCATCGGCATGGTCCCGATGGCCATCGGCTTGGGGGAAGGCGGCGAGCAAAACGCCCCCCTGGGCCGGGCCGTCATCGGCGGCCTGCTCTTTGCCACGGTCGCGACGCTCTTTTTCGTTCCGGTTGTCTTTTGCATGATCCGGACCCGGACCGGCGCGGCCACTTCCTGGACCGCTTAGAAGTTATGAAATCATCGGAACCCGCCACTCCCTCCCCCGCTGCCGCCACGCCGCATGGACGCGAGTCGGGAAGCGCCGGCGCGCCGTCCACTCCTCCCCAGCCGGCGGGCCGGACGCCGTTGTGGGTTCTGGCGGGTTTTGCGCTGCTGCTGCTCATCGGGGCCCTGCTCACCGTCTGGTCCCGCTCGCGGGCGCGCGCGCAATTGGAGAGCGACACCGCGGAAAACATGGTCACCACCGTGAGCGTCATCCACCCCAAACGCACTCCGGCGCAGATCGAGCTGGAATTGCCGGGCAGCGTCACGGCCTACGAAGAGGCGCCCATCTATGCGCGCGTCAGCGGTTACTTGAAGCGCTGGCTGACGGACATCGGCACGCGCGTCGAGGCGGGGCAGCCTCTGGCGGAGATCGAAACGCCCGAACTGGACGAGGAACTCAACCAGGCCGACGCTGCCCTGGCCCAGGCCAGGGCCAATCTGGAAATCGCCCGCATCTCGGCCGAACGCTGGCAGCGCCTGCGCCAAAGCGACTCCGTCTCCCAGCAGGACACCGACGTGCGGGTGGCCACCTGGCACGCCCAGCAGGCCAACGTCAACGCCGCCGAGGCCAACGTCAATCGCCTCAAGGAATTGACCCACTTCAAACTCCTGGCCGCCCCCTTCGCCGGCATCATCACCGCCCGCACCATGGACGCCGGCACCCTCATCACCGCCGGCTCCTCCCGCGAAATCTTCCGCCTCGCCCGCATCGATCCCTTGCGCGTCTATGTCAGCCTCCCCCAGGCCTACAGCCAGATGGTCAAGTCGAACGACTTGGCGACGCTGGCCTTCTCCGAAATGCCCGGCCGGACCTTCACGGGCCTGGTGGACCGCACGGCGGGCGCGATTGACCCGGTGTCCCGCACCTTGCTCACGGAAGTCCTGGTCTCCAATCGCGACGGGGTGCTCTTTCCCGGCGCGCACACCATGGTGCGCCTGCATGTGGCCAACGCCGCCAATCCCGTCATCGTCCCGGTCAATACCCTCCTCTTCCGCAACGACCAAGGCGTGCAGGCCGGCGTGGTGGATTCCAATGGCATCGTCCGCCTGGCCGATGTGACCGTGGGCCGGGATTACGGCACCACGGTGGAAATTGTCCAGGGCCTTTCTGAAACCGACAATGTCATCATCAATCCTTCAGATTCCCTCGAAGCCGGCATCAAGGTGCGCCTGGCCGCGACCGGTCACGGCGACTCTCCGACAGCCCATGAATGAGACCCGCCCCACCCGGCCGCGCCGCCGCGCCGGGACCGTCCTGCTGCTGGCGCTGCTTCTGGGCGGGTGCGCAGTCGGGCCTGATTACAAACGGCCGCCTCCAGGCGAAGTCCCTGCCGCGTGGAAGGCCGCGCCGCTTTGGAAAGAGGGCCAGCCCCGCGACGCCGACATCAAACAAAATTTTTGGGAGGTTTTCGACGATCCCGTCCTGACTGGCCTTGAATTGCAAGCCACCACCAACAGCCCGACCCTGCGCGCCGCCTTCGAACGCGTGGAGGAGGCCCGGGCCGTTGCCCGGATCACCAGGGCCGGCCTTTTCCCCAACCTCACTCTCGATCCCTCCGGCATCCGCACCCGCTATTCGGCAAATCGCCCCACACAACCCGGCACCTCTGTCGTCGGCTATAACGCCAGCGATTTCGTCCTGCCTCTCGACTTGAGCTACGAGATCGATCTCTGGGGCCGTGTCCGGCGCTCCTTCCGCGCGGCGCGCGAACAGGCCCAAGCCAGCGCCGCCGCTTATCAAAACGTCCTGCTCGGTCTCCAGGCCGATGTGGCGGCGACCTATTTCATGCTGCGGTCCGTTGACCTGGACCGGCGCGTCGTGGCCGAAACCATCGAGTTGCGCAAAAAAAACCTCGCTTTGGTCGAATCCCTCCACGCCGGCGGCGCCTACAGCGAGGTGGACGTGGCCGAAGCCGAAACAGAGCTGGCCTCCGCCCAATCCGACTACTTGGGGCTGAGCCTGACCCGCGCGCAATTGGAAAACGCCCTGGCTGCTCTGTGCGGCCGGCCCCCGGCGAATTTCTCGCTGGCGGAAACGACCCGCTTCTACCGGCCGCCTCCCATCCCCGTCGGCCTGCCCGCCGATCTGCTGGAAAGACGGCCCGACGTGGCCGAAGCCGAACGCAACATGGCCGCCGCCAGCGAGGGCATCGGCGTGGCCAAGGCCGCTTACTTTCCTTCCATCCAGTTGACAGGGACCGCCGGCTCGGAAAGCATGCAATTGAAGGATATTTTCAACTGGGAAAGCCGCATCTGGAGCTACGGCCCCAACATCAGCCTGCCCGTGTTTGAAGGCGGCCGCATCCGCGCCGGCGTCCAGCAGGCCGGGGCCGCTTACGAGGAGGCCGTCGCCCAATACCGCGCCCAAGTCCTCGTCGCCTTCCACGAAGTCGAAGACAGCCTCATCGGCTTGCGCCTTCTCGGCGACCAGTATGACGCCCAAATGCGGGCCGTTGACGGGGCGCGCAAAGGGTCCGATCTTTCACGGGAACGCTATAAGGAAGGCCTGGTCAGCTACCTCGAAGTGGTGGTGGCGGACCGGACCCTGTTGGAAACCAAGATCGCGGCCTACCAACTCAACGGGCAGCGCATGGTGACGACCGTCCTGCTCATCAAGGCCCTGGGCGGCGGCTGGATGGCGGACAACCCGCTCATGACCAACGGCGTCGCGCCGCTGCAAAGAAAAGTGAATTGACAGAAGAAAGGAAATTGCCATGGATTACGTCAAACTTGGAAACACCGGCCTCAAGGTTTCGCGCTTTTGCCTGGGCTGCATGAGTTACGGCCAGCCCAAAACGCCGGGCATGCTAACGTGGCCCTGGACGTTGAGCGAGCCGGAGAGCCGCCCGTTCATCACGCGCGCCCTGGAACTGGGCGTGAACTTTTTCGACACGGCCAACGTCTATTCCAACGGCGAGAGCGAGGCGGTGCTGGGACGCGCCATCCGCGAGCTGGGACTGCGCGACGAATTGGTCATCGCCACTAAAGTCTGTTCCCCCATGCGGCCCGGCCCCAACGGGCGCGGCCTTTCCCGCAAAGCCATCCTGTTCGAACTGGAGCAAAGCCTGCGCCGGCTGGGCACCGATTACGTTGATCTCTACATCATCCATCGCTTCGATTATGAAACGCCGCTGGAGGAGACGCTCCAGGCGCTCAACGACGTGGTGCGGGCGGGCAAGGTCCGCTACCTGGGCGCCTCCTCCATGCACGCCTGGCAGATGATGAAGGCCCTCAGCCTGCAACGCGCGCATGGCTGGGCGCCGTTCGTCTCCATGCAGAACTATTACAACCTGCTCTACCGCGAAGAAGAGCGGGAAATGCTGCCCCTCTGCCTGTCCGAAGGCGTGGCCGTGACTCCCTGGTCGCCCCTGGCCCGCGGCCGATTGGCCCGCCCCTGGTCCGAGGAAGCCCCCACCGCCCGCGCCAGGACCGATGCTTTCGCCAAAAAATTGTTTACAAAAACGGCCGACATCGACAACCCGGTCATCGACCGGGTGAACGAAGTGGCGCGCGAGCGCAAATTGCCGCCCGCGCAAATCGCCCTGGCCTGGCTGCTGCACAAGCCGGTCGTCACCTCCCCCATCGTCGGCGCAACCAAGCCCCATCATCTCGACGACGCCGTCGCCGCCCTCTCCGTCAAGCTAACCGGTGAGGAAATCACCCGCTTGGAAGAGCTTTACCAGCCCCATCCCCCCACCGAAGCCTTCGTCTAGGCCGATTCAAATCTTGTAGGAGCCGACGTGAGGAGGCCGGCTGTTCGCTCTCCCAAGCCGGAACGATTCAGTTGGTTCCGGGGAGCGCGGTCGTCTCGACCGCTGTTGTCGGCGTCCCGCCGACAAGCATCGTAGCCATCATAGGAACGAAACAGCGCACCAAACTCCCGCCAGGTTTTGGAGTGCGCCGAGACATCGGCGCTTTGGGACGACGGCTCATCCCGGCTTACTGAAAGCGCCGCGGCGCGGCGCACTCCACGCCGCTTCGCGATTGCCGGAGTTGCGGGTGCCCGGTGCTTCGCCAGCTTTGGGTAATCCACGGGCCACTCCGTTTCCCGTTCGCGTATTTCGCGTATTTGGCGGTTAGAATCTCCTCATTCCCCCTGTGTTGGGTTCAAAGCTCTTGCTTGGTCCTTACCAAACTTCCACCGGCCCTTTCGGCACCGGAATCTCCTGCCGGCCCGCCGCGGACGGCTCGCGCATGAAGGAAGCCTCCAGCGGCCGGGGGCGGTAGTTGGGTTTGAGTTGGCCGGTTTCATCCAGGAATTGCCGGCGCCAGACCCGGTACTGTTCCAGGATTTCGTCAAATTCCCCAATGCTTGACAGTTGCACGATGCGTTTGTTGAAGGCGCTGGCCGGGCCGAAACGCTTCGCATACCACGGGCCGATTTTGCGGAACATCCGGCAACCGTGCGCCTCGCCGAACACCTCCGCCATCAAAGCCAAATGCCGGCGCATCACGCGCACGCGCTCTTCAAAGTCCGGTTCGGGCAACAATTCCCCGCTGCGCAGGAAATGGGCCGTGTGCAGGAAAATCCACGGATTGTAGAAGGCCCCGCGCCCTATGCTCACGCCGGCGCAGCCGGTTTGGGCCAGCATGGTTTGCGCCGCCTGGGGCGTGGTGATGTCGCCGTTGCCGATGACTGGAATATGTTTGACAGCCTGCGCCACGGCGCGGATGCCGGCCAGGTTGACCGTCCCGCCAAAACCCTGCGCGCGCGTCCGGCCATGCACGAAAATGGCCGATGCGCCCGCCTCCTCCAGCGCCCGCGCCAGGTCGGGCGCGGTGATGTTCTCATCGTCCCAGCCCAGGCGCATTTTCGCGGTCACGGGAATCTTCACCGCCTCCACCATGCCGCGCACCAGGGCGGCCGTTTTGTCCATTTCCGCCATCATGGCCGAGCCGCCGCCGACCCGGCAGACTTTGCGCACGGGACAGCCCATGTTGATGTCGATGGCGGCCAGGCCGATGGACTCCAGATAAACGGCCGCATCGCGCATCTCCTCCGGCACCGCGCCGAACAATTGCGCGGCCAGGGGGCGGTCGGCGGGGCAGGTCTCGATCAGCTTGAGGGCCTTGGGTTTTCGTTCCAGGAGCGAGCGGGCGTTGACCAGGTCGGTGGTGGCCAGGTCCAGCCCGCCGATCTCGCGCAACGTGAGCCGGAAGGGCAGGTTGGTGTAACCGGCCAGGGGCGACAGGAACAAATTCGACTTCAAGTAAAGCGCGCCGATCCGCATGACGCCATTTAAGCACAAAACGCCGCCGGATGCAGCCTGAAACCAATTCATCGAGGCGCCGCAAGGCGATTCAACTCTTCGGAAGTCGGAAGTCGAAAGGGTCAAACCGTACTTTTGCACAATTTGGTCCCCTCTGCATTTGATTTTCTCTCCGCATAGAGAAAGTTTCCCAGCGTGTTCCGGCGCATCTGCAATCGTTGGGAGATGGCCTTCAGAGTCAGCGTCGTCTCCCGGCGCAAGCGCGCGGCTATCGAGATTTTGCCTGGATGGCCCTTGGGCCGACGCCTCAAGTCCGTTAAGAGGCAGCGGATCGCCTCTTTCTCAGGTGGCGGCGGGCTTGTCGGTTTCCAGGAAGCCGGACAGTTGCCGAATGCGGGTGGGATGCCGCATCTTGCGCAGGGCCTTGGCTTCGATCTGCCGAATGCGCTCGCGCGTGACCTTGAACTGCTTGCCCACCTCCTCCAGCGTCCGCGAATAGCCGTCTCCCAGCCCAAACCGCAGTTCCAACACCTTCCGCTCCCGCTCCGTCAGGCTGGCCAGCACATCTCCCAGCTTGTCCTTGAGCAGGCTGTAGCTGGTCATTTCGGACGGGTTTTCCGCCGCCTTGTCTTCGATGAAATCGCCGAAATTGGTGTCTTCGCTGTCGCCCACCGGCGATTGCAGGGAAATGGGCTGCTGCGCCATCTTCAGCACGGCCCGCACCCGCTCCACGGGCATTTGCAATTCGTCGGCAATTTCCTCCGGGGACGGCTCGCGCCCGAAATCCTGGATCAACTGCTTCTGCACCCGCATCAGCTTGTTGATCGTTTCTATCATATGCACCGGAATGCGGATGGTGCGGGCCTGGTCGGCGATGGACCGCGTGATGGCCTGGCGAATCCACCAGGTGGCGTAAGTGGAGAACTTGTAGCCGCGGCGGTACTCGAATTTCTCCACCGCCTTCATCAAGCCCATGTTCCCTTCCTGGATCAGGTCCAGAAAAGAGAGGCCGCGGTTGGTGTATTTCTTGGCGATGGAGATGACCAGGCGGAGGTTGGCCTCGACCATTTCCGTTTTGGCCTGGATGGCTTTGCGGGTGAAATGCTGCAACTCCAGGTAAGCCTTCAAATAGGCCGCGCACGGCATCCGCACAAACTCCTCCAGGGCCTTGATCTTGCGCTGCTCGATCTGGAATATCTGCTGTTGCGGCGGCGATTTGCGTTGCCCCTCCAGGTCGCCCAGCGAATGCAGGCTCAACTGCATCTTGTCGTGGATGTTGTCCGCCACCAACGCCATCTCCTCGATGACTTTGTGCTTGAAATAAAACCGGCTGAAGGATTGCTGAAGCTTCTCGTCCAGCCGCTTGAAGTCCCGCCCCGGCTTTTCCCCGGCGGAGGCCTTTTCCGTCAGGGCGTTTTGCCAGACGGCGTATTGGTCGTCCACCTGCTGGTCCAGCGCGCGGACGTGTTTGAGGAGCTTGCGCAATTCCTTCAAATGCTTCTCCCGCCCCTCGATCTTCTTGTCGATAATGACCCGGTCGAACCGTTCCTTGGGCGGCTCGGACACGAGCTTCTCGGCCAGCGCGATGTGCTCCTTGCCCGCAAAACCAAAACTGTAAATGATCCGCTTGACCTGGTTCTCCGCCTCCTCGATGCGCTTGGAGATTTCCACCTCCTGCTCCCGGGACAGCAGGGGGACCTGGCCCATTTGCTTGAGGTACATCCGCACCGGGTCGTCCAGGATGTCCAGCCGTCCCTTGTCTTCGTCCCCCTCCGGTTCTGGTTGCTTGACACGGTCCACCTCCGCCTGGTCAACGATCTCCACCTCCAAAACGCGCAATTTGCTGTAAAGATCGTCCAGCTCATCGGGCGAAACGACGGCGTCGGGCAGGGCTTCATTGATGTCCGTGTAAGTCAGGTAGCCTTGTTCCTGCGCCAGCCGGACCAGTTCCTTGACTTTCTCCGCCAGGTTCATTCCGGAACCTTTGGACGGGCGGCGGCCTTCCGGGGATGCGCTTGCCGCTCCGGCCCGGCCTTTGCCATCCCGTTGCGCCACGGCGGCGGGCTTGCCGTGCTGGGGCGGATGGAGCGGGCCGCCCTTTCGGGTCGTCTGTGGGGACGAAAGCTTGACCTTCCGGGCAACAGTTTTGGCTTTAGGTCTCAACATGTATTTGGCGCGCTGAACTGCGAAAGTGTCCGACAATATGGTGAGCGGTTGCTGGATTCGTCAAGGCGTTTACCCAAAGATTCGCGGATTAAATTAGATCGTTTCGGCGGCGATTGGCACAGGGAATGCGTGCAGTCTTCTCCTAATCTTAATCCTAATCCTTCTAAGAAACATGATTGTAACCTGTTGGTAATCAACGACCTGATTTTTGCAAATTTACCTAAATCCAGGCGCCCGAATCGCTCCAG
>Ga0326727_10017803_pt1 | contig 14646 bp, 9 predicted proteins | sample MB2enrmetagenome_FD_207643 | JGI IMG/M metagenome (GOLD analysis project Ga0326727, IMG submission 207643) | Lab enriched peat soil microbial communities from McLean, Ithaca, NY, United States - MB29MY | ecosystem: Environmental > Terrestrial > Soil > Wetlands > Peat | place: USA: New York... | reverse complement strand
TACCGCTGACGATCAGCACGATCAGGAGCATTGGCCAATCGAAGTCACGCGCGAAGCCGCGAACCGGCACCTAGCGTTCCCCCTGCGCCGAATTGTCCTCGACCACCGACGTTTCCATTTTAATGGCCTGCGCGGCCTCGCCGCGCCGAGCGGCTTTTTTGTCGAAATAAGCTTTCATCACGTCCCGCACAATGGGCGCCGCGACCCCGCCGTGACCGGCGTTCTCAAGTAACCCGACCACCGCAATCTCTGGATTCACGCGAGGAGCGAAAGCCACAAACCAGGCATTGGTCTTGATGTTCTTACCCTTGGTAAAGCTTTCCGAAGCCGTTTGGGCTGATCCGGTTTTCCCGCAAACCTCGATTCCCGGCAGACGCGCAGCCGCTCCGGTGCCCCCTGGTTCATTGACCACCGCGCACATCCCGCTGATTGAATCTTCAATCGCCTCATCGGACGCAATCACCTTGCGAGGTTTAATGCCCGGCGTATCGGTCTCGAGAAAATGCGGCCGGTACCAATTCCCGCGAGCGGCAATGGATCCAATGGCGGCAATTAACTGGAGCGGAGAGACGATGGTGGCGCCCTGGCCGATGGCCACCGAAATGGTTTCCCCCGGGTACCACTTGGCATGTTGGGTGCGGATTTTCCACGTGGTGGAGGGTACCAGGCCAGCGGCTTCATTGGGCAGGTCGATGCCGGTTTTATGTCCCAAGCCCATCATCTCGGCATAGTAGTTGATTTTGTCCACTCCGAGCCGATTCCCCAGGTTGTAGAAATAGACATCGCACGACTGTTGAATTGCGCGATGAAGCGAGATGGTGCCGTGGCCTTTCTTTTGCCAGCAGGCGTGATACTGGCCGTAAAAGGACGCTCCCCCGGCGCAGTGGAACTCGGTATCTTCATCCACGGCGCCACTGTCGATTCCTGCCACGGCCATGATGGGTTTGAAGGTTGAGCCCGGGGCGAGCTGCGCCTGCGAGGCGCGGTTGAAAAGGGGCCTCCCAGGGTCGTCCGCGTATTGACGCCAGTCCTTGGAGCGAATCCGGAACGTGAAACGATTGGGGTCGAAGGTAGGCCGCGAAACCATGGCGAGCACCTCGCCGTTGCTGGGATTGATGGCCACTGCGGCGCCCTGGCGACCCTCCATCGCGAGTTCGGCCACCGTTTGCAGATCCAGATCGATGGTCAATTTCAGACGTTGACCGGGCGTCGGATCCTTGGTGCCGATGATCTGACGCTCTTTGCCGCGGCTATCCACTAACACCTGACGCTGGCCGTCGACTCCCATCAAGATGTCGTTGTACTGCCGTTCAATACCGAACTTTCCAATGACGTCGCCGGGTTTGTATTTGGCGTAGGCTGGGTCATCCAGCTCGGATTCGCTGATCTCTCCCGTGTACCCGATCACGTGCGCCGCGAAACCATTTTGCGGATAGAGCCTTCGTTGCGCCTGGAACAGTTCCAGTTCCGGGTAAAACTCCGGATCGTGATGGGATTCCACAAAAGCCAGATCCTGCGGGCCGAGATCCTCTTTGATCACCAGCGGAACGTAGCTCGGGCGGCCACTGAATCTCTGTAACTTGGCGCGCAAATCTTCAAGATCGAGATCCAGCCCGTTGGCGATCCCCGGCAGATGTTCGACGTTCAAGTTCTCGCGGGCCAGCAGGACTGACCAAGTGACGTGATTATCGACAATGACGCGGCCATCCCGATCGAGAATCTTGCCACGCGGCGCCGGCAGCGGCGTGGCCTTCACGCGGTTCCGCTCCGCTAACTCGCTATAGCTTTCCTGTTGCCTGACTTGCAATTGCCAGAAAGCCGTGATCAGGAATACGAAGATCCCTACGGCAACGTACTGAAAAACGGCGATCTTTCCGGAGGACAGCTTGGGATCGTCCCGAAGATGGGGGTGTTCCGAAGGCGCCTGAATTTCTGGTGGAACGATACGTTGCGGCACAAAACCTAGGTGGGTTAATCCTTGTCTTTTAGTTTATCCAAGAAATGAAACAACGCCAAACCCACCACCGCATTGAATCCGCTGAGGATGAGCGTCTGCTGCCAATCGAAGTCGATCAGCTTGTCGAGCAAAGCACGCGACATCAGCCAGAAAAGGAACTGATGGAAAACGTAAAAGATCATGCAGGCCAGCAAGCGGACGAATGGCTGGCTCACATCGATGCGCACGCCGATGGAGGCCGCAAAAAAGCCCACCAGAGTTTTGCAGATGCCGTACATCCCGAGCGGATTATGCGCCAGCGCGTCCTGAGCGAGGCCCATGCCACAGCCCACCAGAATGCCGTTGATGGGCGAATGACGCATCATGGCGAAGTAAATGGTCACCAGAAGCGCGAGGTCCAAATAGGCTAGCGGCGGGTAAAACAAGGGTACATAGGCTTGAAAGATTAGCCCGGCGAACGGAATAATCACCAGCACCCACGCGCGAAAGCGTGCTTCCCGCCCTCTTTGATGGGAACTCAAAATACGGTCGCCGGATGTCTCTGAGTAAGGCATCGTTTTCGGGGTAAGGCCTCACTGCGGAGGCGGGGTTCCCTCAGCGGGCGTGGGGGCAGCATCCGGCGGAGGAACCGTCACCGACGGTTCGGGCTTTTTCTCAGTCTGCTGTTTCTCTTGCGGAGGCTTCACGGCAACAGGCGCTTTCACGGGTATGGTTGTGGGGTTGGGATTTGTCCCAGCCACCGCTGCAGGCACCTTGACGTTGAAGTTGGGAACGCTGCCAGTGCCGTACTTGTGGTTCTCAAACTTACCGATGTCCTCGTAATGCGCCCGCAAGCGATCGGCTTCCGTGCTCAGAGACTGGGAGGTCTCTTCCGCCTTGGTTTGCGGAACCGGCGGCCCCAGGTACACTTTTTGATCCTCCTGCTTTGGCGCTTCGTACGCCGGGATGTCCTGGTGTACCCCTGAGATCACGATTAGGACTTCCTCCGGGCCGGCCTGCAGACCGCTGGGGTAGAGCAGAATCTCTTTGAATTGCGGCCCATCCTTCACTACGTCCGCCTTGCCGACCGGCAGGCCTCGCGGGAAGATGCGGTCGTCACCGGAGGTGAAGAACATCTCGCCGAGGTCCACTTTCTCTTCGGCCTGGATATTCTCAATCCTGCATTTGCCAGATCCGGCGCCGCGCAGGATTCCTTTCACATGGTTCTTTTGGGAAACCACGCCGGCGGCGAATTCAGGGTCCGTTACCAGGAGCGCTTGGGAAGCCGTGGGGAACGCATCGATGATTTTGCCAACGATGCCGTCCGGCGTTATGACGGCCATGCCCTTTTCCACGTCACTATTCGACCCGCGGTCAAGAACCACAATCTTGCTTGCCGAGGTAGTGGCCGTAAGAATGATGCGCGCCGCCACGTAGCGGGAAGGGGAGTGGGTCTGAAAGGCAGCCAGCGCCTTGACACGGTCGGCAGTTCCCAGTTCCGACTTCAGGTAGAGATTTTCCAGCTTCAGTTGATCGCGCTCTGCCTGGATGCGCCGGTTTTGGGCGCGCGCATCACGCAAATCGAAATAGTTGTGAAACACGCCATAGACGGTAGTGCGCGTGTTCTCGGCCACCTGTGCGATGGGCGTCACGAGCGTAACCGCCCACAAGCGGATCAGCCGAACACCTTCCGGATTCTTGACGGTGTACGCCAGTAGAATCAACTGAGCCACAAGCATCACCAGCAGAAACGTAATGCTGCGATAGCGGTTCAGCAGGGAATCCATCAGTTTTCAGCTTACCGGAAATTAGTCGATTGAGATCTTACGCAACAGGCGGAAATCACTCAGCATCTTGCCGGTTCCCAGCACCACCGAGGCCAACGGGTCATCGGCGATGGAAACCGGCAAGCCCGTTTCTTCGCGGATGCGTTTGTCCAAGTTCTTTAACAGTGCCCCGCCGCCGGTGAGCACGATACCGCGGTCACTGATATCGGCGCTAAGTTCGGGCGGGGTGCGTTCCAGCGCCACGCGGATGGCATTCAGAATTGTGGCCACGCATTCCGACAAAGACTCACGGATCTCGGCGTCTTCAATGGTGATGGTTTTGGGCACGCCCTCAATGAGGTTGCGGCCTTTGATCTCCATCGTCAGGGGCTTATCAAGGGGATAGGCGGACCCTATTTCCATCTTAATCGCTTCGGCCGTACGCTCGCCAATCAGCAGGTTGTATTTGCGCTTCAGATACTGCATGATGGCGTCGTCCATCTCATTGCCGGCCACGCGAACCGAACGGGAATAAACGATGCCGGAAAGGGAAATAACCGCGACATCCGTGGTGCCGCCGCCGATATCGACCACCATGTTGCCGGAGGGTTCGGTGATGGGCAGGCCCGCGCCGATCGCCGCGACCATGGCCTGTTCCACGAGATGCACTTCACTCGCTTTGGCCCGGTAGGCCGAATCCATGACGGCGCGCTTTTCAACCTGGGTAATCTCGCTGGGGACGCCGATCACAATGCGCGGATGAACCAGCATCTTGCGGTTGTGCGCCTTCTGGATAAAGTAGTTCAGCATGCGCTCGGTGACCTTGAAATCGGCGATGACGCCGTCTTTCATGGGCCGGATGGCGACGATGTTACCCGGCGTTCGGCCGAGCATTTCCTTGGCCTCTTTACCGACGGCCTCCACTTCCCCGGTGTTCTTATTCAGTGCGACGATGGATGGCTCATTGACCACGATGCCTTTGCCTTTGGCGAATACGAGTGTGTTCGCAGTCCCAAGATCGATGGCCAGGTCAGAAGAAAAGAGGCTAAAAAGCGAGCGGAGATTCATTGAGAGAGATGCAAATCGATGAGGAAAGTATAGCTAAGAGTAGCACATACAGGGATTTGCAGTGATAATTGGAACGGGGAACAGACTCGATATCAGATCGCCCGCATCAGGCGGTCGAGCGCATCATCCATGGTCACTTTTCCGTCCAGGTAGGGCTGCCAGTCAACTTTCAAGAGGTCATGGTACTGAGACAACCCGCGGTCCCAAACTCGGTAGTGATCGGGGTAGGGGATATGGTCTGGTATGAGAGTTCGGAACGTTTCGGCCACGGTATAGAAGAGGATGGCATGCGAGACATCGCGCGATAGCTTCTTGCCCGCCGGGCGAGCGCGCAGCGCCAAGCCGGCATCCACAGTTCCCATCATCAGGTGAGAGCATTCGTGGAAAAGCTGCTCCAGTCCATCGACGCCGGTATGCTGCGGGTTCAAGCTGGACATGGTGATCAGCGGTGGGTCGTCCGTGGTGTAGGCGCCCTGCGGGTTGGCGTAGGCAACCGCTTCCACCCGCAGCGGGAGCGACGGCCGAGGGTGCTGGAATGCCCCCGTCAGCCGATCGACAATCCGCGGACCGTATTGTTCCACCCGAGGCGTCAACTGCCCGATCCAGGCACGGTTCGCCGCGTTGTGGCGAGGCCACCAGAGTGTCCGGTACAAGGGGCCCGCTTCCGCCAGCGCATTGCGAATAGGAACCGGAATCTCCAAGGTTTCTTCGATGGACTGGGAACCGGCCAGGTCAGCTACTGCATAATTCACATCCACCGGGGTGCCGTACGTGATGTCCAGCTTTGCGGCGTGAGCCTGATAGTCCGCCACTGCTTCTTCCCAGGCATGCTGCTGTGGCGCCGGAAGCGCGTCAAACCCATCGGTATCCTTTGGCGCTTGACGTACTGCTATGCGGTCGCTATCGGGAGCGCCGTTTCGGGCTCGCGCCAGAACGTAAAGGAAATGGTGCAGATTGGGCCACAGGCTGGATTCGAAGTGGAACTGCGACAACAGCTTCGCTGACGGTGTTGCGGGCTGTTGCGCTCCGAGCCGCGCCCAGACCGCGGATGCAAGAAGGAAGTCGAGAAAAGAACGCCGGTTGACGCGACTCACGGTGATTAGACGCGCAGGGTTTGTCACTGGTTGGGGTCGTAGGCAAGCCCACGAGTCTGATGCCGGACAGTATAGTAACAGGGTAAATGCTTGTGACCCGAAGAGAATGGTTGTCGGCTGGCGCGGGCGCGCTGGGCTGCGCGCTGGGCGCGTGCGGACCGAAGACCACGCCGCGTTACCAGGGTTACGCGCTCGTGGCGAATCACGACAGCCGGACATTGGGAGTGATCGATCTCAGCCGCTTCCAGCTTCTCAAAGAAGTCCCCCTGGAGATGACGCCCACAGGCGTGCTGGCAGCGCCGGCTCGCAGCCGCGCGTTTGTATTCAGCCCCAGCGCATCCTTCTTCCATGTGCTGGATTTGGACAGCATGCAATTGAAGAGCAGCAACGGATTCAAAGGGGCGTTCGTCTGCGCCCGCATGTCGGCGGATCAACAACTGCTGTGGGTCGCGGTTCGAGACCCGAATCTGCTGCTGAGCTTTGACACCGCCACCGGGGAACGCAACTTACGGCGGACTCTGCCGGTGGCCGTTGACGACATGGACGTTTATGAAAATCAAATTGCACTGGTGGGGTCGAATGCCAGGGTGATTATCTGCTATGACTCAAAGACGGGAGGTTTTACCGCGTCACCGGCGCTAAAAGCCTTACCTCGCTCGGTTCGTTGGCGCTCGGACGGTAAAGTGCTGATCACAGCCAATACTGAAGATCGCAGCATGACGGCTCTGGATTGTAAGGCTATGAAGGCGATGGTTGACCTACAGCTACCGCTCGCACCACGTAAGATGTGCTTCAACAGGGACGGCGGCCAGATGTTCGTTACGGGGGACGGTATGGACGCAGTCTCCATCGTGAGCCCGTTTCAAACCGAAGTAAATGAAACGGTGCTGGCGGGACATACTCCTGGAGATATGGCGGCCACCAGCGCCGGACCCGCTTACTTATTCATTTCTAACCCTGACGCTGCCGCGGTGACGGTGATCAATATAGACAACCGCAGGGTGATCGCGCAAATTCCAGTCGGGCAACGTCCCGGTCAAATCCTGCTGACTCCCGATAACGAATATGCGCTGGTTCTTAATGAGCAATCGGGCGACGTGGCGGTGATCCGGTTGCTGAATATACGCGATGCGGATTTGAATTCACGCCGTAGCAGAACCGCTCCTCTTTTCACGATGATCCCGGTTGGATCGCGGCCGCTCAGCGCCGTCATCACCCCGAGGTTAGTGTGATGTTAATCGCTCTTCTGCTGTTCGCCGGTCAAGCTTTTTCCTGTCCCGCGACGCTTGAAGGTCATCAGTTCCAGCGCCCGTCAATCTACAACGGCAGTCCCGGTAAACAGGAGTATGAACTGGCGCCGGACGAGGACATCCACAGACGAACTGTGACGCAAACATGGAAGCTATCGGATTATCGCGAGATGAATCTGTTCGTCCGGTGTCGTTACGCCGGAACCGGAGCCGTAGTGCTAAAACCGCTTCCACAGCCGCTGAAAGCCTGTTCGTTTAGCTGGCGCAACCGGGGCGGGCCGCAACCCATCGCGGACCCTGTGTTTGTGTGCCGATAAACGGCTAGAATGATTGATACCCAATGATGGCGACCCCTTCGATGGCGCCTCGAGCGCTTCCTGCACTGCCCGCGCGCCGGCCGGCGACGCTGCTTTATTTGACCCTCGGGCTGATTGGGTTGATTACCGTCGCGTACCAGGCCCGTTTTGATGTAGAGATCGTTCAGGACATCATTCATCCGCATCCTTCAGCGCGCATTCCGTTCACTTTCGATGTGTGGCCGACGAAAATTCTTTCGCTAAAACCAGAGGCCGAAGAAGCTGGCGTAAAGAAAGGCGATTTGATCGTCAGCCTCGGCGGGCAGCCGCTGAGGGGTTTGGGAGAAGTGGCTCTTGCATTTTCAAACGTCAAACCGGGAGACCATATCACCGTTGGCATTGAGAGAGATCACAAACTCAAGATGTTAGACATTGTCGGCCGCCGCTCTGAACAAGATTTGAGTTACTTCTCTGATCTGATTCTGGAAGTGGTGATCGGCATGGTTCTTCCGTTGTCGTGTGTTCTGCTGGGGCTCTACGTGGGTTTTGCGCGACCACGGGATCCGCTGGCCTGGATCGTGCTGGGACTGTTGCTCACTTTTGCTCAGATCGTGGGCGCGGATACGTTCAGCTGGGGTGATTGGATTCGGGTGGCCGCCACTGCGTACCACTCAGCTTGTTTTGCATTGTGGCCGCTCTTCTTATACCTGTTCGGATATTATTTCCCCGAACCCCTTTCCTTCGATAAGAAAGCCCCATGGCTGAAATGGGTTGTTTCAACGCCTTTTGTTTTAATGAGCGCGGTGAACGTTTGGTCTTCTGTGGGAGTTCAGGAAAACCTTGCGCTTTACGGCGCTTTCTTCAAGCATCTGGAGCTTTCCCGAATCATTGTTGGAGTCTACTCTCTGCTTTTGATCGCGGCCGGGTTGACGCTGATTGGCTCGAAAGCCTTCCGCGCCAAGGCCGACGCCCGCAGGCGTTTGAAACTGCTGCTGGCAGGATTGTTGGCAAGCCTATCGCCGATCCTGATCCTGATTCTTGTTGCCGTGGTCTTCAAACGTCAAATGGACAACACGCCAGTGGCGTTCTTCCTGCCGATACTTTGCGCCCTATTACTGTTTCCACTTACCCTGGCTTACGTCATCGTAGTAGACCGGGCGATGGATGTTCGCGTGGTTGTCCGCCAGGGGCTACAATATGCTTTCGCCAGGCGCGGCGTCGCTGTTCTGCGGGTGGTGTCGCTGGCCTTGTTTGGATTCGCCGGTTACGAGATTGAAGAGAAGATCCACGGCAATGTACCAGAAATGATTGCGTTGGTGGTCGGACTGTTCGCGGTGGTCCTGCTGACGAACCTCAGCATGAAGCGACTTGGAATCTGGGTGGACAAGCGCTTCTTCCGGGACGCCTACAATGCCGAGGCGGTGTTATCGGAGCTCTCGGAGCAGGTGCGCACGATTCGAGAAACCAAACCGTTAGTTGAAACCGTGTGCGAACAGATCTCTAACACAATGCATGTTTCGAAGATAGCCGTGCTGTTGGAGAACAATGGACGTTTTGAGACCAGTTACTCGCGTGGGCTGGATGGCGTTCCGAAAGTTGCATTCGCCAAAGACGCGGGTGTGATTACTTATTTGAATGTCGCCAAAGATGCACCGCGCGTTTATTTTGATGACGAGAATTCATGGGTGTACCGCACGCCCGGCGTGGACGATGAGCAGCGCCATCAACTGGCGAACCTTGGCGCGGAGTTACTGCTGCCGCTCTCCACGCGCGACAAGCTTCTGGGATTCATCGCGGCGGGACAGAAGCGCTCGGAGGAGCCTTACTCGAAGTCAGATGTGCGCATCCTTTCTTCGGTGGCTGCGCAGACCGGTCTGGCTATCGAGAACGCGGAACTGACCACCGCGTACGCCTCCGAAATGGCACTGCGTGAGCGTCTGGCGCGCGAGGTGGAGATTGCGCGTGAGGTGCAGGAGCGGTTGTTTCCCCAGACCCTTCCGCCGATCTCCGGTTTGGATTATTCCGGGATGTGCCGAACCGCGCTAGGTGTCGGCGGCGACTACTATGACTTTCTCGCGCTGCCTAGTGGCCGGCTCGGATTTGCGGTAGCTGACGTAGCCGGCAAAGGTATCTCCGCAGCGTTGTTGATGGCGAGTCTGCAGGCGAGCCTGCGCGGGGAGACTGGGCATGGATCGGATTTAGCGGCGTTGATGACAAATCTGAACAAGCGCGTCTATGAAGCTTCTTCCACGAATCGGTACGCCACCTTCTTCTATGCCGAATATTCGCCCGAAAGCCGTATGCTGCAGTATGTGAACGCGGGCCATAATCCGCCCATCCTGATGCACCGAAAGGACGCGGATTGGGACGTGCGGATTCTGGAAGCGAGCGGTACAGTAGTGGGCCTCCTGGCCGGCAGCACCTATGAGCAAGCTTCTGTCCAATTGACGCCAGGGGATTACCTTGTGGCCTTTACGGATGGAGTGAGTGAAGCGATGAATGCCGCTGACGAAGAGTGGGGCGAAGAGCGGCTAACTGAAACCATTCGCGCTTGTGCGGAGTCTTCACTTTGCGCAGCAGACACAATGCGTCGAATTCTGAGCGCGGCCGATACCTTCGTGGCCGGGGCAAGACAGCATGACGATATGACTTTGGTGGTGCTAAGGATACTATGACTCGATTCGGATTGGTGCTGTTCTGTCTCGCTCTGTTCTGTCTCCCTCCCATGTTCGCGCAACAAGCTCCCGGTCAACACACAGTAAACCTGGATGACATCGCAGGCATCCAGGGGATAGGGGATCCGCAGGTGTCACCGGACGGGAAGTGGATTGCCTACACCGTGTCCACCACCGACACGGAAAACGATAAGCATCCTTCGAATATCTGGATGGTGAGTTGGGACGGCAAGCAGAATGTTCAGCTCACTTATAGCCTTGAATCGGAATCCACGCCGCGATGGACTCCGGATGGACGCGGCCTGACGTTTCTCTCTTCCCGCTCAGGACCTGCCAAAGGCTCGCAGATTTGGGAGCTTGATCGGAGGGGAGGGGAAGCTCACCAACTTACCGCCGTGAAAGAGAATCAGCATATCCAGGACTATTCCTGGTCACCCGATGCGAAACGTCTTATTCTGGTGCTGCGGGAAAGCGATGAGGCGACGCCTGTCGCCGGTAAGAAAGACGCGCCTCCAGAGAAACCCAAGCCGATTGTGATCGACCGCTACCACTTTAAACAAGATGAAGACGGCTACATCAACGGGCTTCACTACGCCCAGATGTACCTGCTGGATTTGGCCTCGAAGAAACTGGAGCGACTGACAAGTTTCGCCAAGGGAGACGAGAGCGAGCCCGTATGGGCGCCAGCCGGTGATCGGGTGGCATTCGTCAACAACCAGGACGAAGATCCGGACCGTTCGGAGCACACCGACATCTGGGTGGTGAATGCCACTCCTAACTCAATTCCGCGCCGCCTGACCACTTACAAAGGCACTAATGGCGGACGCCCTGCGTGGAGTCCGGACGGTAAGTATATTGCCTATGTGCAAGGCACGGAGCCTGCGTACACCGCGTACAACATGAACCGCCTGGCAATAATTCCGTCGGATGGAAGTGCGGGCGCGAGGATAGTCAGCCAGGGGCTGGACCGCGCTGTAACCGAGCCGGCTTTCACCGTGGATGGAAATGGAATCGTGGCGATAGTCGAAGACGATCGCTCACGCTATCCGGCGCGTTTTTCAATGGCGGACGGAACGTTCGAGCGCCTGCTGGGCGGACAGATTACGGTACAGGGTCAGAGTAGTTCAGCAGGCCACACGGCGTTACTGATAAGCACGGACCATGACCCCGGCGGGCTTTTTGCATTTGACGGCGGCCAGCTTCGTAAGTTGACCTCGCATAACGACAGTTTGTTTGCGTCTCTGAAGTTAGGCGAGGTACGTGACTTTACCAGCAAGAGCATCGATGGAACCGAGGTGCATGGCTTACTTACTCTGCCGCCGGATTTCGATCTGGCGAAGAAGTATCCGGCGCTGCTGCGCATCCATGGCGGCCCCAACGGTCAGGATGAACATAGCTTCTCCGCTGAGCACCAATTCCTGGCGGCGCATGGATATGTGGTGATTTCGGTGAACTATCGCGGCAGTGCGGGCCGTGGGCAGAAGTATCAGGAAAGTATTTTCGCAGACTGGGGCCACCACGAGGTTGAGGACCTGCTAGGCGCCGTGGATGCGGTGGTGGGAATGGGCTTCGTGGATCGGGACCGGCTGGGTATCGGGGGTTGGAGTTACGGCGGCATTTTGACCGATTACGCAATTGCAACCGATCAACGCTTCAAGGCGGCCATCAGCGGGGCCGGCAGTGCGAACCAGATCTCCATGTATGGCTCCGACCAATACGTGTTCCAATATGACCATGAGCTTGGGCCTCCGTGGAAGAATCCCGACGCCTGGGTGAAGATTTCGTATCCGTTTTTCAAGGCAGACCGCATCCATACGCCGACGCTGTTTCTAGGCGGCGATCAGGATTTTAACGTGCCAGTGATCGGCGGTGAACAGATGTACCAGGCTTTGAAGACTTTACAGATTCCAACCGAACTAGTGATTTATCCGGGGCAGCACCACGGGATTTCACGCCCGAGTTTCCAGAGGGATCGGCTGGAGAGATACGTAGCGTGGTACGACAAGTATTTAAAGGTCCCCACGACGGGAACGAACTGAAGCGCCCGAATGAGCGGCCGTACCGTGTCGATTCGCGGGAAGAGGTGATGCCCGCAGAATTCGTTCGTGCTGGGAGGTTCGTGCTGGGAGGTGCAATGCAGCCCCTTCTTGCACGATGGGCGCTCCGATCCGCAGGTTCAAGTCGCAGGTTTCCCACCTAAACCCCTGCTACAATAGAACTTAACCCTCCTATAACATGGCCGATCAGGAACAACCACCCCAACCGCCGTCCGTCCCTCCACAACTGCCGTTACCCGGGTCCGGCGACGGCGGCGGCGACGATAAAAATATCATCTCGATCAACATCGAAGACGAGATGAAGAAGTCTTATCTGGAGTACGCGATGAGCGTCATCATCGGGCGAGCGCTGCCCGATGCCCGCGACGGTTTGAAGCCAGTCCATCGCCGCATTCTTTGGGGTATGCATGAACTGGGCTTGCAGCCCAACCGGCCCACGCGTAAATCCGCCAAGATTACCGGTGAGGTGATGGGTAAATATCACCCCCATGGCGACGCTCCCATTTATGATTCGCTGGTCCGCATGGCGCAGCCGTTCAACATGCGCTACCCGCTGGTGGATGGGCAGGGTAATTTCGGATCGATGGATGGCGATTCGCCGGCGGCCCAGCGGTACACCGAGGCGCGGCTCTCGCGCATCGCGACCTCGCTGCTCGAAGATATCGACAAGGAAACCGTCGATTTCAAACCCAATTACGACGACAGCGAAAGAGAACCAGAGGTTCTTCCGACCCGGGTTCCCAACCTGCTGATCAATGGTTCGGAAGGTATCGCGGTGGGCATGGCCACCAAGATACCGCCGCACAATTTGAAGGAAATTATCGATGCGACTATTGCTCTGATCCTCGACCCGCACACGCCTCTTGAGAAGATCATCGAGATGGTGCCCGGTCCCGACTTTCCTACCGGCGGTTACATCCTCGGACGGCAGGGCATCATCGATGCGTTCACGCGCGGACGCGGCAGCCTGAAGCTGCGTGCCAAGGCGGCGATCGAACGCATGAGTAAAGACCGCGAACAGATCGTGGTCACGGAAATTCCTTACCAGGTCAACAAGGCCAAGCTGATCGAAATGACCGCTGCCTTGATCAACGATAAGCGCATTGAAGGAATCTCGGATGTTCGCGATGAAAGCGATTCCGAAGTGCGCATCGTGTATGAACTGAAGCGCGGCGAGCAAGCCGAGGTGGTGCTCAATAATCTCTACAAACAGACCCAACTGCAAACCAGCTTCGGCATTATCAACCTTTCGATTGTGAACGGGCAGCCTCGCGAGATGGGGCTGATCGCCACCATCAAGGTGTTCATCGAACATCGCGCCGAGGTGGTGCGCCGCCGCACCGATTATGAGTTGCGCAAAGCCCGCGAGCAGGAACATATTCTGCTGGGTTTCAAGTTAGCGCTGGACAATCTGGATGAAGTGATCCGGCTGATCCGGAACGCCAAGACGCCGAAGGAAGCGCGCGAAGCGTTGATGAACGCGCGATTCCAGTTCGCCGAAGAACTGGCGGCGCTGGGCGTGCGCGCCGGACAGACGTGGGATCCCTCGCAAGGCCTTACCGAGCGCCAGGTTCAGAAGATCATCGAGTTGCAACTGCAACGCTTGACCGGTATGGAGCAGGAGAAGATTTTGCGCGACCTGGCCGAGATCATCAAAGCCATCGCCGGGTATCTGGAAATCCTGGGCTCCGAGAAAGTGCTGCGCGATCTGATGATTGCGGAACTCAAGGAAGTTCAAAAGCTGTATGGAGATGCGCGCCGTACCGAGATCATCGAAGACGAGGGTGAGATTCGTCTGGAAGACCTGGTAGCCGTGGAGGATGTGGCCGTAACCGTAACTCATGGCGGCTATCTGAAGCGCACTTCCGTCGATACCTACCGCCGGCAGACTCGCGGTGGCAAGGGGCGCATCGGCATGGGTACTCGTCAGGAGGACTTTGTGGAGCACTTTGTAGTTGCTTCCACACATTCGTTCCTGTTGGTGTTCACTAATAAGGGCCGCGTCTACTGGCTCAAGATCTACGAGATCCCCGACGCTTCCACGACGGGCAAAGGCAAGCATGTCTCGAACCTGATCAATCTGCAACCAGATGAAAGCGTGCAGGCGTTTCTGCCGGTGAAGGAGTTTGTGCCGGACCTTCACATTGTGATGGTGACGAAGCATGGCGTGATCAAGAAGACCGAATTGACGGAGTTTTCGAATCCCATGGCGCGCGGCATTATTGCGCTGGCATTGGATGAGGGAGACGAGTTACTGGCCGCCCGTATTAGTGACGGAAAGAGTTTTATCTTCATTGGCACTTACCAAGGACAGGCTATTAAGTTCAAGGAAGACGCGGTTCGCTCGATGGGGCGTCCGGCCCGAGGTGTAGGCGCGATGGATCTGGCCGAAGGCGATTGGGTGGTGGGGGCGCAAGTCTTCGCGGAAGAGGAAGGGCTGGTGCTGTCGATCTCCGAAAAGGGATTCGGCAAGCGTACCAAGCTCAGCGAATACCGGCTCACGC
>Ga0326727_10017802_pt1 | contig 14646 bp, 11 predicted proteins | sample MB2enrmetagenome_FD_207643 | JGI IMG/M metagenome (GOLD analysis project Ga0326727, IMG submission 207643) | Lab enriched peat soil microbial communities from McLean, Ithaca, NY, United States - MB29MY | ecosystem: Environmental > Terrestrial > Soil > Wetlands > Peat | place: USA: New York... | reverse complement strand
CGAGCATCTCGCCCGCGTCCTGCGCGCCCAGCCCGGTCAGCTCTTCGACGTCGTCGCCAACGGTTTCCTGCATCGCGCCGAAGTCACTAAGGTCTGCGCCGCGAGCAATGGAGAAGACGCTGAGGTCCTCTTTTCCCTCCACGAAGAGCTGGAAGCCGACGCAGCCCTCCCCATCCACCTTTTGCTCGCCGTCTTCAAGTTCGATCACTTCGAGTGGGCCATCGAAAAATCCACCGAACTCGGCGTCGCCCGCATCACGCCCATCCTCGCCCGCCGCACCGAGAAGCACCTCGCCCTCTCCGCGGAAAAGAGAGTAGCCCGCTGGCACCGTATCGCCTTGGAGTCCGCCAAGCAGTCCCGCTGCAGCGACATCCCCGAAATCTCCGGCCCCACCCTGCTCCCCGCCGCACTCAGCCGCGAAGCGGCGCCCACGCGCATCCTCCTCAGCGAAACCGAGCAGTCCCTCACATTAGCTTCTGCAATGAACCGGGTGCCCCATTCATCGCGCAGCGATGGGTGGGAGGTTGAAAATGGTCTGTCCCTTGCCATCGGCCCTGAAGGCGGTTGGACCGCAGAAGAAATCTCGCTCTTCACTCAGCACCAATGGACTCCCGTCACCCTCGGCCCACGCATCCTCCGTGCCGAAACCGCAGCCATCGCAGCCATCGCCATCGCCGCCTCACACCTCATCTCTTAGGATTCCCCCATGCGACCAACCCAACGCGCTCTTCTCCTCTGTGCCGCTCTCCTCACAACCACCGCCCGCGCGCAATCCAAGCACCTCGACGGCGTCATCGACATTCATGTCCATGCGGCTCCCGACTCCACCGCCCGCAGCATCGACGCCATCGATCTCGCCAAGCTCGCCCAGAGCCGCGGTATGCGCGCCATCGTCCTTAAGAACCACTACGAGCCCACCGCGGCTGATGCCTATTACGTCCACAAAGTCGTTCCCGGCATTCAGGTCTTCGGGGGCATCGACCTCAACCTCAGCGTCGGCGGCATGAATTCCATTGCGGTCGAGAAGATGGCGCTCACCACGGGCCACCTCGGCAGGTTCGTCTGGATGTCCACCTACGACAGCTACGCAGCGGTGATGAAAGCCAACGAACAGCGTCCCTACGTCGCTGTCTCGCGCAACGGCGAGCTTCTTCCCGAGACCAAAGCAGTCATCGCCATGATCAAAAAGTACGACCTCGTCATGGCCACCGGCCACAACTCCGCCGAAGACGGCCTTCTCCTCATCCAGGAGGCTCGCAAGCAAGGCGTCACCCGCATCGTCGTCACCCACGCCATGCTTACCCCCATCTCCATGACGATTCCTCAGATGCAACAAGCCGCCGCTCTCGGAGCGTATATTGAGTTCGTCTACAACGGCATCGTCTCAAAGCAATTCGACTTCGCCGACTACGCCAAGGCCATTCGCGCCGTCGGCCCGGAGCATTGCATCCTCTCCTCCGACATGGGACAACCCGCCAACCCGCTCCACCCTGATGCGTTGGTGCTCTTCTTCGACGGCCTCAAAAAGCAAGGGCTCACCCAATCCGACATCGACCAGATGTCTAAGGTGAACCCAGCCCGCCTCCTCAGCCTGCAATAGAAATGGACGGCAGAGCATTCCGCCCAGCCGTCCTCGAACCTCGAACCCTGCACCTCGAACCTAGCTAAAGATCTCCTTCATCTTCTCGAACAGCCCTCGGTTGGTCGGCGTATTCTCCACCATCATCGTCTCGCTCAACTGCCGCAGTAGCTCCCTCTGCGCCTTGTTCAGCTTCGACGGCGTCGCCACCCGCACCTCCACCACCAGGTCGCCCTTGCCGTGTGAGTTCAGGTGCGGCACGCCCTTGCCGCGCAGCTTGATCTCGCGCCCGCTCTGCGTTCCCTCGGGAATTTTGATGGTCGCCGGCCCCTCCAGCGTCTCAATCTGCAACTCCGTCCCCAGCGCCGCCTGCGGAAACGAGATCGGCAGTATGCAGTGCAGATCGTCCCCCTCGCGCTCAAAGAACTTGTGCGCCTTCACGCTCAGCACCACATACAGATCGCCCGACGGCCCGCCGAACCGCCCTGCCTCGCCCTCGCCCTGGTAGCGTATTCGCGTGTCCTGCTCCACGCCCGCCGGCACCTTCACCAGAATCTCGTGCGTCTTGGCCTGCAATCCCTCGCCGCGGCACGCTGTGCATGGATCGCTGATCGTCGTTCCCGTTCCGTTGCATCGCCCGCAAGTCTTCGCCACCGAAAAGAACCCCTGCTGGAAGCGCACCTGTCCGCGCCCACCGCACTGCGCGCAGGTTGCCGGGGCCTTGCCCTTCGCGCTTCCCGTCCCGTGGCACTCATCGCACGCCTCCAGTCGCCGGATCTGGATATACTTCTCCACTCCGAATGCCGCCTGTTCGAACTCCAGTGTCAGGTCATAGCTCAGATCGCGTCCACGCTGCACCCGCGTCGCCCGCCGTCCGCCGCCGCCCATGTTGAACATCTCGCCGAACAGGTCGCCGAAGATGTCTCCCAAATCACCCTGAAATCCAGCGCCCGCAAAAGGATTGCCGCCCGGTCCACCGCCCTGGAACGCCGCATGACCGTACCGGTCGTAGGCCGCGCGCTTCTCCGGATCGCTCAGCACCTGATACGCCTCGCTGCACGCCTTGAACCTCTCCTCGGCATCCGGATTGTTCGGGTTGCGGTCCGGATGATACTGCATCGCCAGCTTCCGGTAGCTGGCTTTCAGCTCCTGGTCGCTCGCGTCCCGCGAAACCTGTAATACCTCATAAAAATCAGCCTTGGTCACGTTTGCCGTCGCACTCATCTTTCAGATTGTCCCACCAACAATAGTTTGTCATTCTGGCTCTTGTTCGTCATTCTGGCTCTTGTTCGTCATTCTGGCGTAGCCAGAATCTCCGTAGTTCGTCGTTGCCATTGTTCTTGTCTTTGTTCTTCCTGTTCCCTGATCCCTGTTCCTTGTTCCTTGTTCCCTGTTCTCTGCTTTACTCACTCACCTGCGCCTTATTACTGGCAATCCTTACCAACGCCGGTCGCAGCAGCTTGTCGCGGATGCGATAACCTTTGCGGATCTCCTCCATCACCTGATGATCTGGTAACTCCTTGGTTTCGATGCTTCCCAGAGCTTCGTGGATCCGCGGGTCGAACTGCTTCCCCACCGTCTCAACCTCCTGCACATGCAGCTTCTTCAGCGCCTCCTCCATCTGCTTTAAGATCAACTCCACTCCGGCGCGCAACTGCTCCAGCGTTCCGTCCGATTTCAGTGCCAACTGGAAGTTGTCCATCACACTCAAAAACGGTTCCACCGCATGTTGCACCGCATAGTCCCGTAGGTCCGCGCGCTCCTTCACCTCGCGCCGCCGCGAGTTCTCGAACTCCGCCTGCAACCGCGCCAACCGTTCCATCAACTGGTCCCGTTCCTCGCGCACAAGGTCCAACTCGGCCCTCGACGACGCCGTCGCCAAAGGTGCAGCCTGTTCGGCCGGGGTCACCGGCGAGCTTGCTCGTTGCGGTGGATCGCCCGCGTCCGTCGTCTGCGCTGCGCCCGTCGCTATCCCGTTCCCACCTTCGAGATGCAACTCTTGTTCCTTCAACTCCCCGTCCTTCGCGTCCCGCTCCTTCATCCCTCTGACTCTCAATCCATCCTCCTCGATACCCTTCGCCGCCACCGCACCCGACCCGTTCCCATTCCTCCCTGCATAGCTCTCCTCTCTATTGTACTGTCGCCGATTCCGGCCCATCGCGCGTCTCCGCGCCACTTCCTGGGCAGTATCTACATACAAATCAATTTTATGCGGTTGATTAATTAATAGTTGTCACCCTGAGCGAAGCCTCCCGCAGCTCCATCGCGAGAGGCTGAGTCGTAGGACCTGCGGTTGTTTGTTTCGCCATCATTCTGAGCGGAGCCTACCGCGGTCTCATCGCGGGAGGCGAAGTGGAAGGACCCGATGAAGCTGTCCGAGTAACGATCTACTACCCATTTTCAACCGGGAATGTTGTCTTGCTGCGTCCTTTCATTGTCGTTTCTAACTATTGCAGCAGCCACGCATTCCTCAGAAAATCGAAGTTCCCGTCGCCCCGCGATACCACCCCCTGCAATCGCCGTGTATGCACCACCACATTGTCCGGGAACCACAGCGGAATCGTCGGCAGCTCATCGGCCAGAATCTGCTGCACCTCCACATACGCCGTCAGCCGCCGGTCCTCCGCCTCCGGCCCGCTCTCCGCAGCCGCCTTTGCCAGCAGCGCGTCCACCCGTGCATTCACATAGTGCCCGCGGTTCGCGCCCTTCGGTGGAAAGCTCTCCGACGAGTCCATATAGCGATAGATGTCCGGGTCCTCGTTCGACCCGATCCACTTCAGGATGTACATCTGGAACGCTCCATGCGTCACGTCCGCGTAGAACGTCCCAAACTCCGCCGACCGTATCTGCAACTCAATCCCCGCAGCCCTCAGTTGCTGTTGCAGCACCGCCGCCAGCAGCCGCGTCGTCTCGTCCTGGCTGATCTTCAACGTCAGTCGCAGCCGCACTCCATCCGCCCCCGCCGGATGCCCCGCCGCCTGAAGCAATGCCGCCGCCCGCGCCGGATCGTGCGGATAATGCGCCAGCTCCGCGTCCGTCGCCGCCGCCCACTCCCTCTCCGGCAGCAGCGTGTCCGCCAGCCGCGCGTGTCCCCGCCACAGCGCCGCCACAATCGCCTCCCGGTCCATCGCCAGCGCCACCGCCTGTCGCACCCGCACGTCCTTTAACGCCGGATCCGTCACGTTGAAGTTCAGGTACCACACATTCGACCCCGGCCCGCTCGTCGTCTCCAGCCCCGGTGTATCGCGCAGCGCATACACCATGTCCGGCGTTAGCACATTGCTGGCCGCGTCCGCCGACCCCTTCTGCAACTCCAGCGCGCTGGTGATCGTGTCCGGCACCACCTCAAACCGCACCCGCCGAATCTTCTCTTCGTCTTTAGTCTTTCTGTTCCCTGTTCCCTGATCCCTGTTCCCTGTTTTCTGTTCCCTGTTCTCTGTTCCCTGTTCCCTGTCACTCCAACACCCATCGAACCGCTCCAGCACCACCTCTTTGTCCTGCACTTGGCTCACAAACCGGAACGGCCCCGACCCCACCGGGTGCAGCCCAAAGTCGCCTCCCGCCCCGCGCGGCACCACGCCAAACTGCCCATCGCTCAGATTGAACAGCAGCCCTGCGTCGGGCCGCTTCATCCGCACCACCACGGTCAGCCGGTCGCGCGCCTCCACACGGTCCACCGCCGCAAATGCCCCACTCTTCGCAGAGATCAGCCCCGCCAGCTTCGGATCGATCAGGCTCTCGATCGTCCACACCACATCCTCCGCCTCCAGCGGCCGCCCATCCTGAAACCGCACCCCATCGCGCAGATGGAAGACCCACGTCAGCGCGTCGGGCTGCTCCCAGCTCGTCGCCAGCCACGGCTTCAGGTCGTAGTTCTCATCCTTCTTCACCAGCGCGTCGAAGATCAGCCCGCCCACATGCTCCGACTGCGCGTCTGTCCCCTGCCGCGGGTCCAGGTTATTGGGGCTGCTCTCCAGAATCACCACCACCGTCCCCGCCTCCCGGCCAGGCCCTCCGTGGCATCCAGTCATCGCCGCGAGCAAGATTGCCAATGCCACACACCTCGTCATTCTGGCGAAGCCCTCTCGATCCGTCATTTTGGCCTGAGCTTGTCGAAGGCCAGAATCTCCGTATTTGCGGGTGCCCCATCCTTTCGCGCTCTTTGCGAAAGGGTGGGTAATTCGCGCGAATGCGCGAACCGTTTTCTTTTTAGTATTCACGGACTGTCTCTCATCAATCACTTTGATGGAGTCCCCATGGCATCCACTCCACGCAGAATCATCTCGAAGTCGAAGCGATCCTGCTTCAGCCCAAGCATCCGCACACTCCAGTGTCCGTCCCGCGAGAAGCATATTGTCCACTCAAAATCTGACCGGCTAGATCCTCTATCCGTACAAACAAAGTGCGAATCGATAGACGCATCAGGATCAAAATAATCGCCTGGATAATGAGTCAGCTTTGCGTCGAGTGCACGCATCCCGTCGATCTCTTTCTGAAGATCTGCGGGCGATAAGTTCTCATATAAGACTGTCACCGATGTGGGAATTATTGGCCATAGAAGACGGCTGCGTGTCAATTCAAACTGGTTGTATTTGGTCCACTCTTCCTCCCGCCAAAGCCAGGGCACCTGCAATGCCTGCCCACGGAAACTAACCGTGCGATGATAGCGGAGATCCCATGCAACGGTCTGGATGAAATCCCCATAGAAGACCCACATAAGAAACCCAAACAGCGCAATCCCCAAAACCGCGCAAATTCGCAAGATCGGCACTCGACGATTCCACCAACGGGTTTGATTTCCGATAATCATCCGAAGCTCACCTTCCCCAGCACCACCGCCCGTCCCGCCCCCGTCGCCGCCGGAACATTCCCCGCCCGTCGATTCCACGTCAGCCAAGCCAGCAGCGCAAACGCCATCCCCTCCTTGGCCTGCGCCGGGACCCCCAGCTCCTCCATCATCCGCACCCTCACTCCCATCTTCGCAAACCCCTCGCGCAGCATCCCCATCAGCGTCCCATTCTTCGCCCCTCCCCCCGCCACAAAAATCTCCGTCTTCGCCGGGTGCCCCATAGCCTGCCCTGAGCCTGTCGAAGGGTCTCGATTCTGAGACATGGGTTCAGTCCCCATCGCATTAAAATGTGGAACTACGAATCCCCTGTACGCCCCCACAACCGACTCCGCCGTCAGCGCTGTCGCCGTCGCAATCACATCTTCCGACCGCGCGCCCTTGCACATTTTCAGAAACCGCTCCGCAAACCCCGCGCCAAACTCCTCCCGCCCACAGGACTTCGGCGGCAGTGTCGCAAAGTACCCCTCCCGCATCACCCGCTCGACCACCTCCCGCAGCACCCGCCCCCGCCGCGCCACCGCCCCACCCCGGTCAAACTTCCGTCCAAAAATCCGCTCCATGCACCGGTCCACCACCATATTCCCCGGCCCCGTATCGAGCGCAATCACGTCCTCCAGCCCCGCCTCCGCCGGAATCGCCGTCAAGTTCGCAATCCCCCCCAGGTTCAGCAGAACCCGACTCACCTTCGCCGAACGAAACAGGCAATAATCCAGCATCGGCACCAATGGCGCGCCCTCGCCGCCCGCCGCCACATCCGCCGGCCGGAAGTCGCTCACCACCGGACACCTTATCCGCTCGGCGATCACCGCCGCCTCGCCCATCTGCCACGTAGATCGTGCCGCCGAACCCAGCCGCCGCCGCGCTCGCGTCTCATGCTGCACCGTCTGTCCGTGGCATCCCACCAGTCCCACCCTCACGCCAAACTTTTTCGCTGCCTTTTCCACACAATCGGCATAGATCTCCCCAAGCCGCCAGTTCAGCCGGCTCATCTCCGCCGCCGTCTGCGCCTCACCCTCCATCGCCCGCAGCACCGCCGCCCGCACCAATTTGGGATACCTCGTCTCCAGCAGCCCAATCAGCCTCACCAGCGGCCCATCCCCTTCCCGCGCCCCCTCCGCAATCCGGCACAGAGCCACATCGACCCCGTCCACCGAGGTCCCGCTCATCACCCCCGCCACCACCATCGCCGTTTTGTTGGTTGTCAATCCCGAAGCCGGGGCCCCCGGCGAGCGAATTTGCTCGTTGGGGTGGGAAGGGAATCTGCTTTTCGATGGAATCACGATCCCGCCCCCAACTCCCGCTGCAGCTCCGCCAGCAGATTCAGCGCCTCTCGCGGCGTCAACCCATCCAGATCCACCTCCGCCAGCCGGTCCACAATCTTCTGCGACAGCGGCGTAAACATCGTCATCTGCATCGCCGGGGCCGCCATCTCTCCCAGGCCACGCGCCAACGCCGCCCCAACCTGTTGGGTCTCCGCCCGCTCGTGCAGCTTCAGCACCTCCCGCGCCCGTGCAATCACCCCCGCCGGCAGCCCCGCCAACTTTGCCACATCGATCCCGTAGCTCTTGTTCGCCGCTCCTGCCTCCACCGTATGCAGAAACACGATCCCGCCCGCTGTCTCCTTCGCCGTCACCCGCAGGTTCTTCAGCCTCGCCAGCCGCTCCTCCAGCAGCGTCAGCTCGTGATAGTGCGTCGCAAACAGCGTCCTCGCACCAATCTTTTCATGCATATGCTCCACCGTCGCCCATGCCAGAGAAAGCCCATCATATGTAGCAGTTCCACGGCCCATCTCATCCAGCAGAACAAGGCTTTTCGCCGTCGCCGTGTTCAGGATCGCTGCCGTCTCCGTCATCTCCACCATGAACGTCGACCGCCCCCGCGCCACGTTGTCGCTGGCCCCAATCCGCGTATAGATCCGGTCCACCAGCCCCAGCCGCATCCTCTCTGCCGGCACAAAACATCCCGACTGCGCCATCACCACCAGCAGCGCCGCCTGCCGCAGATACGTGCTCTTCCCCCCCATATTCGGCCCCGTTATCAGCGCAATCGACGCGGGTGCCCCAGGTCTCGCTTCTGAGAGCTGGGAAGAAGGACCGGGTGCCCCATTCATGGCGGTCTCATCGCCATGAGTGGGTTTCCCTGAACTTCCTCCAAACCACCCCTCCAGCGAGATCGAATTCGGCACAAACCGTCCCCCGCCCGACTCTTCCATCCGCCGCTCCACAACCGGATGCCGCCCCGCCACAAACTCCAGCACGCCCGACTCCTCAACCTCTGGCCTTACCCATCCCCGCAGTGCCGCCAAGTGTGCAAAACACGTCAGCAAGTCGATCTCCGCCACCCGCCGCGCCGTCTCCCGCATCCGTCCCGCTGCATCCAGCAACTGCCTCCGCAGCTCCGCAAATATCCTCTGCTCGATCTCCCCCGACCGCTCCTGTGCGGTCAGAATCTTCGTCTCGTACTCCTTCAGCTCCGGAGTCGTGAACCGTTCCGCGTTCACCAGCGTCTGCTTTCGCTCGTAGTCCTCCGGGACCGATCTACTATTTGCCTTAGTCACTTCCAGGTAATACCCAAAGACAGAGTTGAACCGAATCTTCAGACTCCCAATCCCCGTCCGCTGCCGCTCCCGCTCCTCGATCGCCGCCAGCGCCTGCCGCCCGCTCCGCCCCAGCTCGCGCAGCTCATCCAGCTCCGCATCCACCCCCGCGCGGATCACCCCACCCTCGGCAAAACTCACCGGAGGCTCCTCCACAATCGTCCGCACGATCCGCTCATGCAGGTCCTCCATCGCATCAAATCCTGTGCAAATCCCTGTGGATTGCCCTGTGGATTCTCCTGTGGAAATCTCTGTGGATAAGTGGCCAGCCTCCAAACCGGGTGCCCCATTCATGGCGGCTTCATCGCCATGAGTGGGATTCCCACCACTCAGTTCTGTCCACCGCTTCGCCTTGAACTTCCCCACCGCCTCCCTCAGCCCCGGCAGGCAGCCCAGCGTCGCCGCCAGCGCCATCACCTCCCGCGGCCCCGCTGAATCCAGAGCCACCCGTCCCAGCAGCCGCTCCATATCGAGCAGGCCATTCATCGCCCGCCGCACCCCCTCGCGCCCGCGCAGGTCGCCCACCGCCTCGCCCACCGCATCCAGCCGCGCCTCAATCTCCCCCAGCTCCGCCGCCGGACGCAGCAGCGTCGCCCGCAGCAGCCGCTTGCCCATCGGCGTGGCGCAGGTGTCCAGCGTATGAAACAGCGTCGTCTGCGCCGATTCGCCGCTGAACAGCGGCTCCACCAGCTCCAGGTTCCGCACGCTCACCGCATCCAACGTCAGCCCTTCATCGTGCGCATGGAACCGGATCGCATCAATATGTTCCAGCCCGCCCTGCATGGTCTTCTGTAAGTAATGGATGAGCGCTCCGCCAGCTACTGCCGCCGTCTCATGCCCGCCCAGCCCCATCCCCTCCAGCGACAGCACGCCAAGCTGCTTCCTCAGCAGCGGCACAGCATACTCCGCCGTAAACACCCAATCCTCCAGCTCCGTCCTGGTCCGCACCCCCTCGAACGCCGCATCTGCCACAAAGCCGGGTGCCCCATCCTTCACAGTCTCACCACCCAAACTGGGTGCCCCAGGCCTCGATTCTGAGACCTGGGATGTATCGCCACCACCCCTCAGGCTCAGCGATCCAGATCCCTCGACGCGCCCCACCCCCACACCCTCCGCCACCAGCAGCTCCGCCGGCCTCGCCTGTCCCAGCTCGTCGGCCAACTGCGCCCACGCCGTCGCTCCCGCAAACTCCGTCGCGCGAAACTCCCCGGTCGACAGGTCCAGCAGCGCCAGCCCCACGCGCGTCTGCGCCGCCGCGCCGCTCGCCGCAACACTGGCCAGCCAGTTGCTCTGCTCCGCCCCCAGCGCCGCATCCACCGCCGTCCCCGGCGTCAGCACTCGCGTCACCTCGCGCCGCACAATCTTCTTGGTCAGCTTGGGGTCTTCCATCTGGTCGCACAGCGCCACGCGGTAGCCCTTGCGCAGCAGCCTCTGGATGTACTGCTCGGCCGCGTGGTAGGGCACTCCGCACATCGGCTGTTTCTTTTCTCGGTCGCGCGCTGTCAGGGTCAGTTGCAGTTCGCGCGACGCCACAATCGCGTCCTCATAAAACAGCTCGTAAAAGTCCCCGATCCGGCACATCATCAGGCAGTCGGGGTGCGCTTGCTTGGCGGCAAAGTACTGCCGCATCACAGGGGTCTGCGCGCTTGCGTCGCTCGTCCTCTCATTCGCCATAGCCGAACCGCCAGAATACCGCACTCACCCCTCTATCTGTCGTTCGACTCAATCGAACGATCCGCGCTAGCGCCATACCATGTCTTGTGACTATCATCACATCGCGCTGCGTAGTGTTGCCTCACTCTGGTAGTTGGGGTTCGTCGTGCAGGGTCTGGCTCCTCGAACCTCGTACTGGAACCTTCGCTCCACGTATACTGCAACCTGGCCTATGACTCTCCTCTGGCTCCAAGTCGCGGCGGCTCTTTATGCGGCCGGCAGTATTGCTGTGTTTCCCGCCGTGCTCTATAAGAACGACCGCTGGCGCAGCATCTGTGTGCATCTGGCCGGCATGGGCTTCTTTTTCCACTTCGTTTCCGTGGTCGAAATGCTCGCCCTGGCCCATCGCTGGATGCCGGTTGGCCTGCGCGAAACCGAGTCGTTGCTGGGTCTTCTCCTAGCTGGTCTCTTTCTCCTAGCATGGTGGCTCTACGACGCCATCTCCCTTGGAATCTTTGCCTTACCGGTTACGTTTTTCCTGGTCTTTGTGCCCTCGTTGGGTCTCACGCGCTTCACCTTCCCGTCTGAGGACGCGCGCTCCGATTGGCTCATCGCCCATATTGCCGCCTTGCTGGCTGCCTCGGTCGCGCTTTGTTTCAGCCTGCTCGCCTCTATCCTCTACCTCGCGCAGGAGCGGCGCATCAAGCGGAAGAGGAAGGCTGACGAAGATTTCTGGTGGGCGCCGCTCGATTGGCTTCCACCATTGGATACCATTGATCGCATCGCTCACGCCACGCTGCTCTTCGGCTTTCCCTGCATGACGATTGGCCTCGTCATCGGCGCTGTGCTGGTCCAGGAGACACCCCTTGGCGCCGCATACTTTCTCGATCCTAAAGTAGTTGCCTCCTTTGCCATGTGGTGCATCTACGTGCTGCTCCTTTATCTCAGGCACCGCATTGGGTTGCGCGGGCGCAAGGCCGCCTATCTCTCCGGTGCCGTACTAGTCGCAATGCTCGTCGTATGGGTTGCAAACCTTGTCAGCCACATGCACAGGATATTCACGCCATGAACCAATCGAACCAGCGCCAGTCCTCCCAGCGCCTCTCGATCGTACCCACGGCCTCCGCGACCGAACCCGCGCGCGCGTCGGACCATCCTTCCAACGAGGTCTCGCTCGTCCTGATCGGCGTCAACCACACCACCGCGCCCATCCAGGTGCGCGAGCGGCTCGCCATTCCCGCAGCCCGCCTTGCCGACGCCACACGGACCCTCGCCCAGCAGCCTGGAATCCGCGAAGCTCTCATCCTCTCCACCTGCAACCGGGTCGAGTTCATCACCATGCAGGACCGCACCCCCGATAGCAATCCACCTGACCTGCTCCGCTTTCTACACGAGTACTTTGCCATACCCGCATCCACGGTCGAGCCGCACCTCTACGAGTTCCGCGACCGCGAGGCCGTCCGCCATCTCTTCCGCGTCGCCAGTTCGCTGGACTCCATGGTCGTCGGCGAGCCGCAGGTCCTCGGCCAGGTCAAGGAGTCCTACGCCGTCGCCCGTCAGGTCGGCGCCGTCTCCACTGCGCTGGAGCCACTCCTGCAGCGCGCCTTCTCGGTGGCCAAGCGCGTCCGCACCGAGACCCAGATCGGCAGCTCCTCAGTCTCCATCGCCTCGGTCGCCGTCGACCTCGCCCGCAAGATCTTCGGTAGCCTGCGTGGCAAGACCGTCCTCATCGTCGGCGCGGGCAAGATGTCCGATCTGGCCGCGCGTCACCTCATCCAGCAGGGCGCAACCTGCATCCTCATCGCAAACCGTACTCACGAGCGCGCCGCGCAACTGGCCGGCCAGATCGCCGACCAGATCTCCATGCAGCTCGCCAACGGGCCCATTGCAATCCACGGGTCCGGCCTCGCCTGCACCGCCGAGGTCATCCCCTTCGACCACCTATACGAGCAGGCCCCCCGCGCAGACATCGTCCTCACCTCCACCGGCGCCGGGCATCCTATCTTCGACCGCTCCCACGGCCAGCAATTCATCGAGCGCCGCCGCAACCGCCCCATGTTCTTCATCGACATCGCCGTGCCGCGCGACGTCGATCCCCTCATGAACCAGGTCGAAGGCTGCTTCGTCTACGACATCGACGACCTGCAGCAGGTCGCCGCCGCCCACCTCGCCAACCGCAGCCAGGAGTCAGCCGCCGCCGAAACCATCGTCACCCGCGAGGTCGAGCTCTACCTCCAGCGCCTGCAGTCGCGCGACGCCGTTCCCGCCATCGTCGCCCTGCAACAGTCCGCCGAAGCCGTCCGCCAAGCCGAACTCGAGCGCACCGCCGCCAAACTCGCCGCCACCGCCGAGCCCCTCACCCCCGCGCAGCAGTCCGCCGTCGATGCCCTCACCCGCTCCCTCACCGCCAAGCTCCTCCACCCCCAGCTCACCGCCCTCCGCAAAAAGACGGAGTAGCAATCCGATCAGGTGACGAAGGAGAGTCGATAACCCTACTTTCTTGGTTGGTTTTCTAGGTGTAGGCCGGGTGCCCCATTCATCGCAGTCTTATCGCGATGAGTGGGGTTCTTGCCTTTCGGGAGGGAGCGTGGAGCTTCAGCCCCACGAAGAATGGCCTATGGAAGGAAGGGCTTCAGCCCTGGGCCGTTCGTTGCTCGTTTTGGTTGTCATTCTGAGCGCACTCAAAATCACCCTAAATTCTTCACCAGCTTCGGCGCGTCGCTATCCACTTCCACCCTCACCTCGTAGCCCAGCGCGCGCAGAAAATCGCTCACCGCCATCAGCTCCGCTTGCCCCGTATTCGCCGGATGCAGCAGCTGCACCGGCCCCACGCCCGCAGCCCCAAATCCCCCGCGCACCGCAAAGCATCGCTCCGCGCGATAGGTGCATGACGCCAGGTCGGTAATGCTCTGCGCCTCGCTCGGCGTCAGCAGGATCGTCTTCGGCGGGGCCATGCGGTCGAGCAAACAAAATATCTCCAGCTTCGACTCCAGCTCATCGGGCACAAAGTCCACCGCCAGGTCCGCCTTGCGCACCGCGTCCTCAATCGTCGCCGCAATCGCAAGCCTTCCGCGCGCGCCCGTGTTCTGCGCAGCAAGATCGGCGTATTCCTCCTGCGCCCGCCGCAGGTTGGCCGGCATCACGTCTTCCAGCACCACGTTGAAGCCCGCCGCCGCGCAGGCCAGTGCGAAGCTCCGCCCCAAGCGCCCCGCCCCTATCACCGCCACCGTGCAAATCGCAGTCTGCGCGCCACCACCGCCGCAACCGGGTGCCCCATTCATCGCGGTTTTATCGCGATGGGTGGGAATTGGGCCGTCGCCGCTCACTTCTTTGCTTGCACTGCCTGCACCACGCTCTCGTAGCTCGGCTCCGCATGTTTGATGTGGTCCGCCACGCGTTCCCGCTCCTCGTCCGTCAGCGACGGCAGCACGGTCAGGATCCTCCGCAACGTCACCGAAATATCGTCCACATAGTTCATCGTGCGTATTGCTTCGCCAGAGAGAGGCATCGTCGCTCCTGTCAATTGAATTTCGCTTCCACCAGTCTACCGCGCCCACTCAGTAATCATCCGCTCACTCAACTATCTTCGCCGCATCCGCCTTCGCCGCCTCCACCCCATCGCGGTCCGTCAGCTCCATCAACTCCGCAAGCTGCTCCGCAATCTCCGGCTTGATCGCATCCGCCTTATATCGCCAGCTCCAGTTGCCCATCCGGTTGGCCGGCGTATTCATGCGTGCCTCGCTGCCCAGGCAAAGGATGTCCTGCATGGTAAAGATGCACAACTTCGCCACCGACCGCGCCGCTGCCCGCATCATCGCACCCACAATCTCTTCGTCCCGCGCGATCGGCTGCAGGTAGCGCTGCACATGCGCGCGTTCCTGCGCGGTCGCACCGCTCTTCCACCACCCCATCATCGTGTCGTTATCGTGCGTCCCCGTATAGGCAACCGTATTCGGCACATATTGGTGC
>Ga0326727_10017801_pt1 | contig 14646 bp, 6 predicted proteins | sample MB2enrmetagenome_FD_207643 | JGI IMG/M metagenome (GOLD analysis project Ga0326727, IMG submission 207643) | Lab enriched peat soil microbial communities from McLean, Ithaca, NY, United States - MB29MY | ecosystem: Environmental > Terrestrial > Soil > Wetlands > Peat | place: USA: New York... | reverse complement strand
TGCCGCAGTTCGATCCATCGCCAGCAACGCCTCCTGTGGTATTCACGCACGCCGACACAATGCCCGCAAGCGAATTGATGAGTGTGCTCGGAACTGCATCGCCGGCAGGTACTGAAGTGCCAGGCGAAGTTCCGGTCGCCGTATTTGCGTATTGCGAAGCCAGTGTGAACGCGGCCGCCAGCCCAGACGCATCCGACGTGCCCGATCCAATGCAGGTCGGCGCAGTCGTGCAGGTCAGCGAAGTCATATACGGCGAGAGCGCCGCCACCGCTGCCACCGTGGTGACCTCATTCAGATTGATGGCCGTGGTCGAACTCAGCGAATTGCATGATCCCAGCGCCGCAATCAGGTCGATTGCGGTGTTGTTGGTTCCGAGCGCAAGGCCTGGATTGCCTCCGGTTGCCAGCAGATAGACCAACGGATTCGAGCCTGGGCACGTGTAATCACCGGTAAGGGTGAACCCGCCCGATGCGTTGGTCGTGGTTGGCGAACCCAAAGGCGTAGCGCTGGAGCCGTCGCCACCCGTTCCCACCTGGTAAAGCTGAATCGTGGCGCCCGATATCGGCTGCTGGACAGTCGGCTGCTGGACATTCGGCTGCTGGATACTCTTCACCTGGCCGCGCAATTTGATACCGGTGAACGTCGAAGCAGTAGTCGTGACCGGCGAATTACTCGCTCCCCCCCCGCATCCCAGGATGGAGAAGGTCGCTAATATGGATAGAATCAGGGCAGATGGCTTGGGGCAAATCATTGTCACCGCAATTTTCCTTTTGCTTTCCGGCTGCGAACCAATATAGTCCGATTTGTCTCCGTTTGCGTACGCGCCGGAGCAAAACCAAGGCAGGTGTGTCCCGCAGCCGCAAAGTGAAAGGCTTCCTCAGCTCTGCTCAGCCCATGCCGCGCAATTCATTAGAAGGCTGAAGCCTGATCGGGCTGGGCCAGCTCGTTCGCACTGGCTGTTACAAGCGCCGGGGCCGTGTCGAACTCCTGGAAGGAAGTCTTCCCGCGTTGTTCGGCTGCCGGCGGCACGAAGATGAGAGCTTCAAGAGCAGCAGTATCCCAGCGCCGGAGCACACTTTTTACGAGAATCTGAAGGTCAGAGAGAACGGTGGCGCGCGCCATGTAACGCACATCCAGTTCCTGCTTCGCTGGCAGTACAACTGTGAGATAGAAGGCATCCAGTTGATCAGGTGGCACGCGGGTGAGAACGACTTCCTCATCCGCGAAAACAATCGTTGCCAATCCCGTGATCCCGGGACGGCAAGAGAGCGGGGAGATCACATGTTCCGGCATTCTGGGACGCGAGCCGACCAGGCTCATATGCCCTAGCAGTACGTTTAGCAGCTGGGGGAGCTCGTCGAGCTTCCAGCGCCGCAGGAATTTGCCAATGGGGGTAAAGTGCTGGCTGTCAGCCGTAGTCACGGGCTGATGAGTCTTGTCGGCAAGGTGAACCATGGTGCGGAACTTGAAGATCGTAAAGGCTCGATCGTGGCGGCCCATCCGTTCCTGAAGAAACATAACGGGCCCACGGGACGTCAAGCGCACTGCGGCAGCGATCGCCAGACAAAGTGGAGCCACCACGGGCAGCGCGAGGAGAACCCAGGCGCAGTCGAAAATTCGCCTCGCCACTGAATCCGACCAGGGGCTCAGCCTGTTTTCCATTGGATCGTTGCCTGCATCGGCTTCGACAGAAAACAACCTGGCCTGCGATGGGCGGCGATCATCCCGTCGCGACTCCGATCGGCCATGCCTCGCTGCCGGCCGCGGCGGCATTTTCACGCCCACCCGGCTTCTGTCTTCTATGGGAAGGCGCGGCAAGAAGGAAGATGATAGCGAAGATTCAAGAATTTCGTAGTCGAGCGGTTCGGTGCTCAAGCTGCCCTCCCGAATCAACAATTGCTGACTTCAATTTGCAGGCTGAAACGGCCTGCACACAGCAACGATCTCATGAATTGCGGTGTGCTCCGCGCACACCCCGCCTTTTAGCCGCTCCAGCGGGTTGAATGAGGAAACCTGCTTCGGTCCTTGATTGACGTGCGAGTGCGGCGGCGAACTCCACGAAAGAACTCCATTCAGCATTGGAATCGCCTCCGTCTCTGAAAATTGCTCCGGCGCACCATAACGCCCTCCCGGTGGGAGAGCATTACAGCATAACTCCCCGCGCAACGGTACACTATATCCGTTATTCCATCGATTTACTACGAAAGAATTGCAACACAGCCAACTTTTTTCCACAGGGGCAGCTCGAGGTAACCTGACAGTCTGTGGTGAAAGTCCAGTTTTCAGGAAGACCATTCTCATCGGCTTGAGCCATCCGCCATTGTGTTTCGTTTTACTGTTCGACAACACAAATGACCACCAAGTTCATGATTACAAATGTGATAAATTGGAATTCCAAGCAAAAAACCACGGACATCAAAAAATCCACTCACCTCAGACCGCACGGTAGGCGGCAGGGATGAATCTCCGCTACTATACATCGATTTACCATATCGATTTACCAAATTTTTTTTATTTGCAAGATGCGTGTTTCTGTGTATTATAGGGGCGCGCTGCGATCTGCGATTTTCCCGAGTGCCAGATACTGAGCTGGGGTCGCGATGGGTAGTAATTCGCAAACGCAAGGAGAATCCATGAAATTTCGACTGTATGGGCAATCTCTCAATAATATTGCGGCCTTCGCGATAACGTCTGCATTGGCCGTTGCGACTCTTGCGGGCTGTGGCGCAAGTAACAACTTTACCGATGGCGCTGGCACAGACACCGCTGTGGCGAGTCTGAGTGGAATAGTGCATGGGGGTCCAAACCCGGTAAACGGTGCGACCGTCACGCTCTATGCAACGAAGACGACCGCGTCTCCTTCGTCTTCAAATAATTATGGCTACGGCGTTGCTGGAACAGTGCTCGGTACGACCACCACGAACAGCACTGGCTACTTTAGCTTTTCCAGCCCCGCAACCTGCACCGCTGGACAGCAGGCCTATATCGTCGCTGGCGGCGGACATACCGGCTCTAATTCGACCAATAATGCGGCGGTGCTGATGGCCGCGCTCGGACCCTGCTCAAGTCTTGTCGAAGGCTCCAGCGGCACCGTGGTCGTTATCAATGAGGCGACCACGATCGCCGCGGCCTATGCACTCAGTGGCTTCATGACCACCACCGGTAACGGCAGCAGCGCCGTGGTCAACATCAGCGCGCCGGCGAACAACAACGCCGCAACGGCAGCCTGCACGGTGACCAGCAATGTGACGACAGCTTGCGCGGCCTCCGGCTTGGCGCACGCCTTTCTGAATGCGGCGAATCTGGTCAATACGACCACGGGAGTGGTCAGAACCTCCATCACGAGCGGCGCGTCGGTCACCGTAACTGTGCCGCAAATGCTCATCAACACGTTGGCCAACACTGTTGAAGCCTGCGTCAATTCCAGCGGCACCATCACGGGAACAACAGCCCCTTGCGCCATCCTGATGAACAACACCACGCCCACCGAGGTCAGCTCGCCCACGGCACCCACCAACACCTTGCAGGCCCTGCTGGATTTGGCCCAGTACCCGTCGATGGCAAATGGCTGCCCGACGGCGAGTGCTACTCCGCCGGTGCTGTGCGCCGCCGGAGCCGGCTCAGGCCCCCCAATCGGCGCAACGGCCGGTGAAGTGGTCCCGTCGGCCGCTACGACGGCCCTGTTTAACCTTGCAAACAGCAACGCCTACTATGCGCCCGCGCTCACCGCCGCGCCGGATGACTTTACCATCGCCATCCAATACGTCTTCCAGCCCACCGCCGGCACCTCATCCAATGTGTGGGGGCTCGGAACCGACATTAAGGACGACATTTATGCGTATGCGACCGGGGCCCCTATCACGGTCTATAGCCTCACTTCCAATGGAGCGCAGAACTGGGCCACCGCAACCGGCACGGGCGGCGGTTGCGGCACCACCGCTTACCGATGCGCAGTAATTACCGACACCATTGGCAATGTTTGGGTGGCGGACTCGTCGGGTTTGACCAGCATCAACGCCTCTACGGGCGCGCTGGGCACGACTTACACTACCGGCGACAAATTGCACGTGGCGCTTCCGGATCTGGGCAACAATATCTGGCTTGCGTCTTACAGCGTAGGGACACAGACCGGCGCCAGCGCCCTTGAAGAGCTACCTCGGGGCGCATCGGCAATTGTCGAAGTCCCAGTGGCTGGCGCGCCTGAAACGGCTACGGGTGCTCTTCATGACCTCGCCTTCGACAGCGCGGGCAACTTGTGGAGTGCCTCGGATTCCACTGGCGGGGGCGGCCTGGGTGCGCTTCTAATCATCAGCAGTAACAACAGCTTGTCTGCACCGGCCTTTGCCTACACCGCTACCTCCAATCCCGCTCTCTACCTTGGCGGGGGCGGCGCCCACAGCTGGGCCCCCATGATTGACGGCAGCGGAAACGCGTGGGTCATTTCCGAGACCGAGCTGAATGAGATCCCGAGCAGCGGCTCCGAAACCGGTGGCGCCCCCAACTATGCCTCGTCATACACCCTGACCTACGGCCCCACTTGGGAGGCCGGCGTGGCGCGTTTAGCGTTCATGGATGGAGACGGCAAAATGATCGTCGACGCTGCCAGCACCGGTGCGGGATATCTCAGTGTTTACTATCCCAATGCACCCTCTGATAACGACGCAGGCACCGGCTTGGGAGGCGCGGACGTCTATCTGAATCCGTGCTATATCGCGAGCAGCACGACGACTTGCGCAGCTCTGACAGGCGGCCAATCCACCACTGTCAATGTTATGCGCGGAGTGGCGGTCGACTCCTCCGGAGCCATCTGGGCTGCTTTCGCCGCTGGCTCTGACGTGCTTCAGGTGCTTGGCCCCGGCGCACCAACCTGGAGCCAGCGTTCCTGGCTCCCGAAGGCTCTGGCGCCTAATTTGACCCCTGCTGCGACGAGCTTGCGGCCGTTTTAGTCCAGCCCCGGGTGAAGCCTGGGAGACAGTCGCCTGGGCGGAATCCGTAACTTGAGTTTGTGGTGCGCTCCGAAACCCTCAAAATGGTTTCGGAGCGCGGCAGAAAGCTAACAGACTGAATTGCCGAAGGGTTTTCGGTCAAAACGAGGATTCCGAGTTCTCACAGCGAAAGGATTACGTGATGAAGAATAAGTTTCGCGCTCTGCTAGTGGTAATGGCCGTGATGTGCATTCCTGTTTTAGTCCGCGCACAGACCGGTTGCGAGGATTCTCCAGAAGATCCGACCCTCGTGCTGGCGCTGGTCGCTTCCGCAGGCGCTCTGGTTACCGTAGCGCGTGCCCGCTTCAAAGCGCGTAGAAGCTCTGGCAAGTAGAACCGCCAGACAGAATCGCGCGCAGCGATTGCCGACCCCAAATGGCCGGCAATTGCCGCGCGGCTTGACGCGGTTCCCGGGGATTGCGCAGCCGTATCTGTATTGCAAAGTACGGTGTGTGGATTATGCATTAGCTTGAACAACGGTGAGGACACGATGTGTCTTCACCGTTTTTCTTGCTGTCCACCGGTTGTGTAAGGGCCGGTGAGGACAAGAGAATCAGCGGGGCTTTATCGGCCTGGAGCGACGTTTCCAGCGCATTTGGGCTTTCACCGCAAAGCTGCTAAGCTGGGATTCTTCAGATCGCCGGGCGCGGCTGAAGAGTACTCATTTCGTGCCTGTTGCCTTGCACAGACATCTTTCAGCGGACAACTCTTCGAGGTTTTCTTTCATGCGGCTTCGACTTTTCAGCGTATCGTTCAGCGCTGTTCTGGCGATATTGGGAGTTGGAGTGTTGGCGAGCTCTTTAACCGGCTGCTCTGCGGCCCTTGTCGGTTCACACACCGGCACGACCGGCTATGAAGGACAGGGTTTCAGCGGCAAGGCACTGGTTGGTCAACAACCTCTGATCGGGGCCTCGGTCGAGTTGTATGCCGCGGGCACAAGCGGAAACGGTTCAACAGGTGTTGCGCTTCTTTCCGATGCGCTGACTACGGACGGCACAGGATCGTTCTCTGTTGCGGCGGGCTACGAATGCCCCTCGGCCGATTCCCAAATCTACCTTGTGGCGCGCGGCGGGAAGGCGGGCTCGGCCGCTTCTGTGGACAATAACTCCATTGTGCTGCTCACGGCACTGGGCCCTTGCAATGAGATGGCTTCGGCAAGTCCGGTCGTAATCAACGAGGTCACTACGGCGGCCGCTGTGTATGCGCTGGCACAGTTTCTCTCGACTGGCGGCAATCTGGGTGCAAGTTCCACCAATACGGTTGGCCTGAACAATGCCGTTGCCACCGCCCAGGCGCTGGCAAACATCTCTACAGGAAGCAGCCCAGGGCCGGCCTTTGCCGCCAACGGAAGTTCTCCCGCTCCGAAAATCGACACGCTGGCCGATCTGCTCAACTCCTGTACTGCGTCGACTGCCAGCGGAAGCGCGTGCAGCGCACTGTTTTCTGCGACAGCCACATCGAGCGGCGAGCCGGAAAATACCCTGGATGCCGCCTTCAACTTAGTGCGCAACCCGGCAAAAGAAGTCGCAACGCTCTATGCCCTGGCGTCGTCCAGTTCCGCGTTTACCCCGGCATTAGCTAAGCAGCCTTCCGACTGGACGCTGTTTATCAACTACACCGGGGGCGGCATGAACAGTCCAACATCGCTGGGGGTGGATAGCGCGGGCAATGTCTGGGTTGCCAGCTACCTCGGCACCGCGTCCCTGTTTTCAACTCTGGGCGCGCCTCTGTTTGCGCAGGGTGTTACCGGCTCCGGCCTGGGATACTCCTTCGGCTTGGCGGTGGACGCAAACAATAACGCCTGGATCACTAATTATCCCAGTCCCTGGGGGGCGGGAAACACGGTCAGCGTCTTCAATAGCAGTGGCGCGTCCGTGGCCGGAAGCAGCGGCTACTCGACAGGCGCATACACCTATCCAAACGGCGTGGCGATCGACACAGATGGCTCAGCCTGGGTGATGGACTGGGGCGATTCGCAATTGACGCATCTGTCCAGTTCGGGCCAGCAACTTTCCGGCTCCCCCTACTCGTCAGCGCAGTTGGGGAATCCCTTCGCTGCCGCGATCGACAAGAGTCATAACGTCTGGGTCAGCAACCAGGGCTTTACGACTGTCACCCGTGTTACTCAGGATGGAAGCCAGTTCACCAGCTACAACTGTTGCAATGACCCGGCGGGGTTGGCCATCGATCAAAGCGGCAATGTTTGGGTGGCCAATTTCGACACGAACAGCATCAGCGAGATTTCCGGCGCGGGAACTGTGCTTTCCAATGGCGGATATACCAGCGCCAGCCTCATCGACCCGGATGACATTGCCATCGATGGCGCAGGGACCGTGTGGATCTCGAATTACCGGGGCCCATCTCTGACCGAACTGGCTGGCTCGACCGCTTCTGTCCCTGGAACAGTCCTTTCACCGGCGGGTGGTCTGGGTTCAGATGCCGGCCTGCTCGAAGCCTACTCCCTTGCTATCGATGCCAGTGGCAATCTTTGGGTCAGCGATAAAGGAAGCAATACTCTGACGCAGTTTATCGGACTAGCCGCGCCGGTGCGGACTCCCCAGATTGGCCCCGCCGTGGCGCCTTGACAGAGTCTCAGTTAAGGAAGCGATGACGGTCGCAGCCGGGATAATTTGGGGACACGTTGCGCTCAAGCCAACGAGCTGAAGGTCTACTGAAAATCCCGGCTCAGGCTCAATAGGTCGAGGCCGGCGATAAACCTTTGCGCTTCCGCTGAGAGAAGGTCATAGTCAGCTGTCTTCTGCGCTGTCGAATGCAACTTGTCAATTCGCACCATAATCGAAACGACGTGCGCTTGCGAACCTGCCAGTTCGTGCATCTGAGGCTCCAAAACGAGGAACCCGAACCGTCCACTCGATGTCGTGCGCCGAAGCTGCGAGCAAGACTGGGGACCGCAGAAGGCATTCACCACCACGCTGTCGGTGATTCCGTCGTTGTAGAATCCGGTGTCGAGCGCAACGGACTCCCCGTTTCCTGTCCAATAGTTCCGGCTCGCCAGCAGGTCGGGGTTAAGTCCGCGCGCCAGCCAACACCAGTCGGCGGCGTGCAGATTAAAGTTCGGGGCCACGGAGACGCCGAGAATGATCTCGTCCGATCCCGGCGCAGCATAGGCGCCCGCCTCCAGAACAATCTTTCCATCCAGTTGCTCGTACCAGGTGCGGGTCAACGTAAATTCGCCAACGCGTTTCGGCATGCGCGCAGCCAGCGCTGCCGGCGTAACCGCGGTGCGAGGGCTGATTCGGAGCGGTGATGGAAACGCCGAAAGTGCCGCCACCAGCAGCATCGCAAACGCGGCACACTTCATCCAGCCATTCCACGATGCCCGCAAATTTTCGAGCTGGGCGTGCTCCCCCGGGGACTGATCTTTTCCCTTGCGCCGCACCAGCCACAGAAACAGAAGCACCGCAGTCAGAAACAGGCAGGAACCAATCGCGTAATCCGCCTGCTTCGCCACGCCTTCCAGTGCCGGATGCCCCAGCGCAATCCGGTAATAAAGAACCAGGACGCAGAGCCGGATGAAGTTGAACAGGTATCCCAGCAGCACGGCTCCACTCACGTACGCTGCCCACAGTGGCGCCGAGACCCGCTTCAGATACCCGAGAACCAGCGCGAGGTACCCCATGGTCACCGCGCCGCGGATCCCATCGCACCCCGGCGCAATAAACATGCCAAAATCCGGCGAAAACATCAGGCGCAGTTGCGGCGTGGTCGGAGCGAAGCCAATCAAGGTCGCAAAATCCCGAGCCACGCGCGCGGAAAGGTTCTGCAGCGGAATATCGACTAGCTGGTTCGACAGAATCGGAACTGGTTGCGACAGCAGCAGCAGTCCGAGGGGGAACCAGGCTTTACGCCATACGCGTGCTCCGGCAAAAAGCAACACAACTCCGCTGCCATAAACGCAAACCGGCAGCGAGACCGGCAGGAACGAAATCCCGACCGATCCCGCGAGTCCAAACAGCAGCATTTTTTCGCGCAGTCCACTCAGCAGAAACGCGAGCCCGATTACCGGCAATCCCCACCACGTCCCGCGCATCTCCCAGCCATGTTGCCGCCACACCAGCAGCATCAACACAATTGACGTTGGGGGAATCAACATGCCGATCGATCGCAGCGGATCCGTGGTCCAGGTGGTCCAGAGTTCCGCGATCTCCCGGTGAATGCCGAGGCAACCAGCGGCCGCCAGCAGAGCGATCGCGCACCAAAGCAGAGGAGCTTTGGCGAGGGTAAGGCGGCTTTTGACGCCTGGAGCTATCTCCGAGCCCGGCGCAGCCACTTCCATCTTCACCGTCATACGTCTAGTTTACCTGTGATTGAGCTATTTGTTTCAACAGCGGCAGATCAACCCATCCGAACTCGGCTCAACCGCTTTCTGAACTGACCCAGTCAAGGCGCCACCGAAGGGCTAATCCGGAGAGTCCGTACCGGCGCCGTCAGGCGGCGAGGCGATTGGAACGAACCCTGAGATAGTGCGGCCTCTCCCGAAGGAGAGGCCGCGGCAGGTCCGGACACGATGCACTGATTACGGATTTACGGTGACTTGGAGCGTGATCGTTTGGGTGACTTTACCGCTGGTAGCGGTGACGACCACACTGGAGGTGGTGGCCGCTGCGCTGCCGCTGCCGCTGCAGCCGTTAAGCTGCATGACACCAATTACGCCAACGATCAGCACCAGGGCCAGGAAAAGTGCGCGCCGCTTCTTCCATCCCAGGAAGCAGGCAGCGATCGCGAACGTGGTTCCCACGGGAAGGAACGGGTTGGAACGGTGTTGGAGAGCGGCGCTGCCGCTCTCGGTTAACGTCAGGGCTGTAGAAGCGCTCTGGCCGACCGGCGGCGTAACCGTTGCCGGGTTGAAGCTGCAAGTGAGGTTCGTTGGCACGGTCGTGCAAGTGAACGTAGTGGCGGAGTTAAACCCGTACTGAGACGTTACCGTAATGTCGACGATGCCGGGTGAGCTTGGCGAGACAGTTACCGTCGATGGAGCGACCGAAGCGGTGAAGTTCGCGGCCGTGGCAGACACAGTGAAGGTTGCGGTTGCAACCGGGCTGAGCGCATACCCGGGCGCGATAGCGATCGCATTGATGGTTGCAGAGCCGGTAGTCGTCAAGGCAAAGGGCGCCGTGTAGGGGGTCGATGACAAGGTCGGAGTGCTGCCGTTGGTTGTGTAGTAGATGGCGGCGCCGGCTAGCGAGTCCGTGAGGGTTACGACGTTCAGGTTGCCGCTGGTGTACATCGTGGTGCCGCTCGCCGGGCTGATCACCGGGGTCGTGGCCGCGCTGATCGGAACGACGTTGAGGAACGCCTGGACCTGGGTCGCCGCCGCGTAGTCGGGAGACGCAGTGGTGTCAGAGGCGGCCTGGTTGGCATCAATCACGCATGAGCCGAATCCGGTGACCGCGAGGGTGGCGCCGTTGGTGCCGCTCACCGCGCAGACGGGAGTGCCCGAGATCTGGGTAGTAGCGGGGTCAATGCTAAATACGACCGGCTTGCCCGAAACGCCGCCGGTTGCAGCCAGAGTCAACGTGGAGCCGTAGACAATGGTCGCAGGAGCGGTTGCCAACGTGCCGGATGGCGTGGTGAAGACGATGTTTTGCGGCGCCGGGTTGACCTTGACTTGCGCAATCAGTGAGGTTGCCGCGTATCCGGGGCTTGCGGCCTGGGTCACTGTCAAAACGACCGTGCCGGTGCCGGTAATCGTCAAAGACTGGGGCGGAAAACATGCCGGACCGGTGGTGCCGCCTACGCCGCTGACAGTGCCGGGACCGGAGTCGTAAGTGAAGCAAATCAGCGCGGCAGTGGAGGTCATGTTGGAGCTGGTTGCGCAGAGTGGAATCGGGGTTGTGGTGTAAGGCGTCGAGATCGGGGTACAGTTGGTGAGTTTTGGCGATATCGCACTGACCGTGAAGGTAATCGTGACCTGCGGCGCGGGCGCGTATGCGGAGTTGCCCGCCTGGTTCGCGTGGATGGTGCAGGTGCCATTGCTGATGAAGGTAACTACCCCTGAGCTCACGCTCGTGCACACGGTGGTGGTGGTCGAAGTGAAGGTGACCGCCAGGCCCGAGGTCGCGGTCGCTTCCAATTCGCAACCGTTGTCACCGCCAACGCAGTCGGCTGGCGTAGCGCCAAAGTTGACCTTCGTCGTAAGCGCTGAGGGCGAGGTGACGGTGATGGTCTGCGCGATCGCGGCTACGCCGAATACCGGGAACGTTCCAGTGTGGGCATCGGCGGCGTTGGACACGGTCATGGTTGTGTTATAAGGACCCGCCTCCGAGGCGGTAGGCGTAAAGGTAATGGTGACTGGGAAGCCGGAGCCGCTATTAAAGGGCAAAGTGTTGCAGCTTGCGGTGGTTTCGGCGCCGCTGAAGCCGTAGCCGTTCGGGTCCCCTCCGAAAGTCAGATTGGACTGCGCGGAGCAGGCGCCGCCAGCGTCGGCGTCGACTGCCGAAACATTGCTCACCGACCCCTGGGTTCCCGATTCTGTCGACCACGCCTGGGCAGTGTCCACAACCGAGCCGATCGCCAGGAAGCCGGCTGTGTCATTCAAGGTTGCGGGATTGTTGGCCACAAAGTAGAAGTTGCCATTGCCATCCGGGACAATGGTCTTCACGCCCTCTCCAGAGAGGGGGATGACGGGAGGATTGCCTGCTAGTGCGGTTCCATTGTTCGCAATTTTGAATACGCCGTCGGATACGGTGCCAAAGTAGACGTTGCCGGTGGCATCGGTGGCAACCGTTGTAATCGCATCGTTGTAACTGCAGCCGGTTGAAGGCGTCGAGCACGCGGGCGTCAGCGTTGCGAGCAGCGTGGGGGTGGCGGCGTAGGTTTTGCTTGTGGAGTTGTACGCTATTTGGTACAGATCCGATTGGAGGCTGTATTCGTTGCCGGCGTCAATAGCGGTCGAGATTTCCGTGTCGGTGAAGTAGACGTTGTCGTTTTGATCGACGGCAATGGCGCCGGTGTATAGCTGGGCGCCGGAAACGGCAGGCTCAACGTAGATCTGGACCGGCGCAGGCGTCGCGCCGCCCGTTGGGTAGAGGCAGGCCGTGTTGCACTCGAAAACCGAGTACGGAGCGCTGGGGGTCACGGAACCGGCATTTCCGTCGGTGGTGAAAAACAAGTTGTGATTACTGTCGACCGCAAGACTGGCCACGTTGAAGCCGAATTTCCCGTTGCCGAGGTTGATCTGGCAGATTCCCGAAACGTCGGGCGACTGGCCGTCGCCGGCGCAGGCCGGTGGAGGGGTGGCAGTCGCGCCAGTGTTGGTGCTGAGCACAAATGAGCAAGTGCTGCTGCTGGGACAGGTGGAATAGATAGGCCCGTAGGTTCCCACCCCGTAGAGCCCGTTGGCGGTGGTGTTCACGGGAATCTTATAGACGACGTTGCTGGACTCGCCCGAAATATAGAGGTAGTTGTTTCTATCGATAGCCATGCCGCCGGGGCCGATGTCGCTTTCGCCAATGACTGTCATCACCGCGTTTTGGCCTGTGAATTGCTCTGCGAAGTCTCCGTTAGAGGTGCCGGCTACGAAGACGCCGAAGGAATTGACGGCTGCGGAATGGCCGCCGGGAGAGGCGGGGCCCCAGTTGCCGCCGGCCGTGGTGACCGTATTGATCCCGAAGGGGGCAGTGCTGTTGATCTCGTCCGCTCCCCAGAATTGCTGGCTGACGACGATGGAATTCTGTGCAACTGCGATCGCAGACGCGAACAGCAGGATAGCCAGCATCGACAGCAGGGCAACGCAGGTTTTCCGCGCCGAGTACCCCTTGAGTCTGTCTAATTTCGTAAGCATCACAATTCCTCCGGGTATAAACCGTTAGTTATTGGAACGGCCTATGCGTTCAACGCCGTATTTTGAAACCCATCCGACAACTCCGCCATCTCCGGTCAAGCGATTCTGCTGCATGCATCGATGATGTGAACGCCACATTTACGCTCGCGCTGAGTGCCCTGCTAAAGCGTCATGTATGAACTGTTGTTTGTTGCGCACTCCGGCCCAGCCCCCTATGCGCTGGCGGGGATGGCTCAAAATGCGAGAACCAAGAAGCCAAAACGAAATGTGGCGCCGTACGCTCCCGCACAACTCCACGCGAACTACCGCAACTGGTGCGGCAGCCGGTGAACCAGTGCGGAGGCACGCCAAATCCCCAGCCATCCCCGATATCGCCTTCATTGCGCCTGCCCGAAGCACAATCCGATTCCGAGTGCCCCGGACGCTGCGCGCGCAAAGATGCACTGAAAAATGCAGGATCATTCTCGTTCCACCAGTTGTGCTTGTCAAGTGGATTTATGAGGGGGCTTGAAATAGCGAGGAGCAGCGAGTAAATCGCTTAGGCTGACGACCCGTAACGACTGGAATCAAAGCAGCACAGACCAGCGCGATACCCCGCAGGCCCGCTGCGGAGGAGATTGGTTCGCGCTCTTCCGGTCTGGCCCCGCTTCTCCGCCCCGGTCGCCAGGGCGCGTTGATGAGGCGTGGCCGGGGCATCGGCGAATGATCGTCTTGCTTCGGAAAGACCTATACAGATCGGCTTATCGCGGGCCACGCAGCCAAACCGCCGCGCAAGATTGTCTGAACTGCCCCGATTTCCCGTAAGACCGCATTCTACGATGCGGTCAGCCCGCGGGTTGGTGCAGGGCCATCTGGCCCAGAAAACGGCCGCATATACGTAAATCAATTTATCCGTGGGTTACAGCCGGTTTTTCGTTTTGAATTTATTTGAAAAATCGCTTGACCTTGACCGCTCGCAGGCCACATAATTTCAGACCGAATCAGCTCATCGATTCTTGGGGCACTGTATCGTTCGCGGCCGCGTGGTGGTGCAAACGTTCGTGGACGGTGCGATCGTATGTTTGTCTTACTCCGAATCTCGCATAGCTTGGCAGCCGATGGGGGGTTGTTCCGATGACGCGTTTTCCTGAAATTAGGCCGGCGTTCGCATGTTTGGGGTTACTGATCGCGGCCCTGCTGTTATGGCAACCGCTCGCTTTGGCGCAAGAGACCACGGGCACTGTGTTCGGCGTGGTGCAGGACAAGACAGGCGCAGTGATCCCCGGTGCCTCGGTCGTGGTGACGAACTTGGACAATAACTCCGAGCGCAAGACAGTGAGTAACGGCACCGGCGAGTTCTCCGTGCCCGGGATCACGGCGGGCCTCAGGTACCAGGTGCGGGTGGAAATGCAGGGCTTTTCGCCCTGGCAGTCGCAGCCGTTCGCGCTGCGACCCGGGGACCGGATTAGCTTCGGCGATATCCGCATGGAGCTGGAGACGGCCACTGCCTCGGTGACCGTGGAAGCCACCGACAACCAGACGATCAAGCCTCTGGATACGCCGGAGCGCAGCGACGTGATTACGGCCAAGGATCTGGGTACGCTGGCCCTCGTGGGCCGCGACGCGACAGAGCTGATCGGAATGCTGCCGGGATTCGCCCTGGTCAGCAACCAGGTCAACAACCAGGGACCGAATACCGCGGTGGTGGGTATGAGCGGTCCCACCGGCTCCTATTCCGCCAATGGGGCCGGCCCTACCGGACTGGCGACCATTCTCGACGGCGTCTCCATCCAGGATATCGCTAACAATTCCGGCACCGTGCAAATGGTGAATCAGGAAATGATTCAGGATATCAAGGCCACCACGTCGACCTTCAGC
>Ga0326727_10017800_pt1 | contig 14647 bp, 9 predicted proteins | sample MB2enrmetagenome_FD_207643 | JGI IMG/M metagenome (GOLD analysis project Ga0326727, IMG submission 207643) | Lab enriched peat soil microbial communities from McLean, Ithaca, NY, United States - MB29MY | ecosystem: Environmental > Terrestrial > Soil > Wetlands > Peat | place: USA: New York... | reverse complement strand
CCTAAGCATTTCTCCAATAATCTGCCTTCCATGAATTTTGCCTGCCATTCTATTTCGGGATATTGGCCCGATGCACTGAGGGCGAGGGCAGGAGTCAAAGTGCTTTCTGCTTCGAATAACCGCTCCGTTCGCAAATAGACCTCTGTGAGTGCGAGTCGATTCCGCGCCATGAGCTCTCGCATCCCAGATGGCAAGGTTTTCAGATTTTCTTCAAAAATGGTCTCGGCTTTACTAAGATTGCCGGTGTGCAGGGCGAGATCTCCTTGCTTAAAAAGCAAGTTAAAGCGACGATTTACCAAGGCCGAGGTCTGCTCCTGAGTCTTGAGGACTGAATCCTGCCTTTGGGTAGCAAGCTGGTAGCAGCTTGCAGCCTCGTCAAGCCGGCCGAGATGCTCCAGAACAACCGCCGAATTTTCCAGGCCTTCGACAATTCTCAATTCATCAAGCAAACGGAACGCATACGTAAGGGCGATCGCATATTCGTGAAGTGCAGGCTGAAACTGCCCTAAAAGCCGGTATTGATTTCCCATCGTTAAGTATGCGGACGCAAGCAATGAGTCAAGCTTGTATTTTCCCGCCAGGGTTTTAGCCATGTTTCCACTGGCAGTACTCTGGTCAAATTTCCTTTGTTCCACATAGACCATCTCTAATCCTCTGAGTGCTTTTGCCTCAAGAGCTGGAGCATTGAGCCTTTTAGAAATTTCATGCATTTTGCGGAATTCGCATTCTGCTGCGCGAAAGTCGGCTTTGCCCACATAAAGAGAATTCCCAAGGAGATGATGGAGTCTGGCAAGCTGCCAAGAATCTTTAATTTTTGCGTATTGGATTTCCAGCGGTTTGCTGCTTTGGAGGACGAGGTCGAATTTGCCGTGTTGATACAGTACATCTAGGGTTTGAAGCTTCTGATCCAAGGATTTCTTGATTTTTCGGTTGGGGGGAGAAAGTCCATTATGGAAATCGATAAAAGCCCTAAAGCTATGATCTCCTGTCGACGTGGCATAAGCGTCTTCAATTATTTCCGCTGCCCAGCACAAATCCTTGGAAGCGGGGCTCCCATTTACTGCAGGGATTTTATCTTCCGCCAAACTCCTTCTCATTGCAGACCAGATGGCATCCGGCATCTGGTAAGGAGCCTGTCGGGAAAGCTCGACAAGAGCGGTTCGATCCCTTGTTCTTGCGGCTCGGTTAACTTCATCTTCAACGGCGCTGGACTTAGTTGCTTTTATTCTTGTTCTCAAGCTCTTCAGTCCTTCAGCCCAGGTCGAACTAGGGTCGTGAGCGAGATATATTTCGATTTCCTGCAGGGCGTTTGGGTGCAGCCCAGATTCGAACAGGGCCCAGATTTTGTTGTATCGGGCTTCTGCCGATTCAGGATCGAGTTTCAAGACCGCATCAAAGTCGCTTATCGCATTTTTCAACAGGTTCTCTCTCTGGAGCGGATCTGAGTTTTGCATGGCTTCCTCATACTGTGCCACTCCACGGCCGAGCAGAGCCTGGGTTTGATCCTTCCGGATATCCAGGATCTTTTGAAATTCATTTCGCGCGTTAGCGAGCTTCGATTCATTCAAGTATATGAATCCGAGCCCCAAGTGTGCGTTTATCATGCCTCCGCGCACGGCAAGTGCTTGAAATAAAAGGTTCTCCGCTGTCGCAAATGTTTCGGATGCCGACTCGCCTCGGTTGATTGAGATCTGATTAAATGGGAGGGAAAGCCGTAAATTGCTGGGGCTGGTGCCTGAATAGTTTTTCTCAATTTCTGCCTTCGCTTGCGAAAAAAATACTTCGGACTTGTGTTTTTCAAGCAGGGAGTTGATTCCCAGAAAGGACAGAGCAACAAATCCTAGCAAAACAATGGCGGCAATGGGCCATTGAATCCACCGCGGAATCAGGTTTCTAGGGGAATACTCATTTGGGGAAATTCGCTGAATGATGTCAATGGTCCGATCCAGTTCAGCTTTTGAGGGATCGTGAGTTTCCGTGCTCTCCTCAATGTCAGGATGAAGAATTTCAAGCAACTGAGCCAAATTTTGGCGACAGGATGGACATTCTGAAAGGTGGGCTTCAATTTGGCTCAGCTTTCCAGTTCCTTCTTGGCCCGAAATGTAGCGATAGAGATCCTCGTCGGTAATGCAAGAACTTTTCGAAGATTTCCGCGACAGATGCTTGTTTGTCATTGCAGCATTTCCTCGGATTTCCCTAATGAGGCAAGAATCTGAACCTGACCCAAAACTCGTTTTAGCAATTTTTCCACTCCGGCTTTCGAGAGGTTTATTCCTTTGCATTGGGCAATCTGGCTATAGGACAAGCCATCAAAGAAATGCAGTTTGAAAACAAGCTGATCGCGAGCTGCGACATTGCCAGAGTGTGATTGTATTGTATGTTGTGCTAGAGAGACGATTTCGCGCAGAAGAACCTTGCGTTCGAATCCACAATGTTCTGTGAGCCGGAGAGAACTGGCCGAAGCCGTGATAGCCTCGTCTTTTTCTGCAGCTGTCGGCCTGCGCTTGAGCGCGCTACTACGCCGCAGCGTGTCCAGTACGGATGAGCGACAAATTACAGCAAGATAGCAAAGCAAGTCATCCTCCGATTCTCCGGAAAATCTCTTCATTGCCGCACAGTCGTTTTCGACCAGACGCACAATGGCATTCTGAAACAGGTCACTCTCCTGGATGCAACCGGTCGCGGTCGAGTTGCCATGATATGCCGTATATCCGAGGACCTGCCGCAACGTGCCTTGGATGAAGTAGTTTATCTTGTTGGTATACCGGCGCAGGAATTCAGACCACGCACGCGAATTCTCTCGATCGGCGGCACAGAGCTGGAAAAGTTCGAGGGGATCAAGAAGACGCAACTCAACTTCGGAGTGGCCTGCGGAATTCCCGAGCATCATGGTACCGGTATTATACCCAGTTCCCAAGTCCCCCATAAAATAAAACGACAAAAAGCTTTTTGGAATTCGGGGGCGCTTTCTTAAATGAGCCCTCTTGTCTCGAATGACGAGAAGATTTTGCCCGTGTCTTGTTAGGCTGGGCTCCCAGTTAATCCGAGTTCGCGGTATCGATCCATTTAATCCAACGCGGGAATGCATGCGTTCGGGTGATGACAAAGGTATATTTACCGTCATCGTGGTTCTGCATAGAAAATTGTCACAAGTCCGTGGTGTGCATGATTCAACCCTTCCGGTGATTGACCGGATCCCGCTCGCTGTGAGGTCCAAATCAATCAATCAAGCCATCAGGTGTCCATGAGGAAGCAATCCTCTCCTCACGGGCAGAAGCAGTTGGAGAAAAAACCTCAATTCCGGTTTTAGGTGGATCTCTTTTCATAAAATTTATGCCGCTGAATTTTTGATTTGATGTAGTCGAACCTATCCAGATTGCGTTCTTGATAATAAGGTGGGAGGTGTGTTTCAGGAGGCCTCTTGATGTCGGACGAATCAACTGGCCGCTGCTTCCAGAGTTAATAACCGGTTCAATAAGGATCCTGCTCTTGCTATAAACGAGTCGGCACCAAAAAGCAGTCAGAGAACGCCTTCAAACCCATAGGGTAGGAAATAGGCCCAAAGCCATATGACCGCTTTAGAGGAAAAAAGACCCGGACTTCGCGTCGTGGTTCCCGAGGCAACCGTTCAGTTTTTCGAGCGGCGTATTTTAGGAATAGGCAAACCAAGATATTCTAACAAGTTACCGCTTGGGAATCTGAGCAGGAGCGGGCTGTGTTTTTTCAGCAATCGGCCGCTACGACCCGGCCGCCGCCTCAATATGCAATTGAGTTATTCTGCAGCGGATACGGCCCTGACCTTGCAGGGGAGGGTAATTTATTTCTATCCGCTGCTCCGTAACCAAACAAGCTACTGTTTCCGCATTGGGATCCAATTCATGCCCTTCACCGGCAAGAGAGGGTGCAACACCCCGGACACCCTGGGGGTGATCATACAGCTGGAAAAGAAATACGGGTAAGCGAGAAGCCTGCACTTTTTCTTGTAGAGCACGTGCTGACAAAATGCCTTTTAATTGTTCATGATGATCCCAACGTTCGGAATGGATTGTGCCGCGTTCTCCGAAAAGAGAGTTCTGGATGGGTTGCAATTTTGTCTGTCGCCAGAACCTTATTCACGCTGAATTCCCATTAGAGATGGAATCGACAGATAGCCGGCATCCGGAAATTCTGAAGGTCTGCAAGACATGGTTTGGAAGTGAGCGATTTGGATCTCAAAACATTCTGAGCAACGAACAAACGCATTCAGGCCGCCTGCTATCAGTCGTAACGATGATGCAAGCCGCCAATGCGCGGCAAGGGAATTACATTTTCTGAGTGATTCGGTTTATTGGAAACGGCGCGTGTTGCCGGTGAGTGTTTATCGCGGGAATCGTGGATTCTGTCCTCGTGATAGTATGAGATGTCCTCCCGCATTAGGCGGCGTAAATGAGCCGCATTGATGACAGTTACATGCTCCAAAAGGTCTCTGCGGTAGCTTCCAATCCAACATTCACGGTTATGCCATTTTGCCAGGGACTTCGGAAACTGATCCTCTTGGGTTTGATGCCACTGTGGATGCTGGCAGGTCCGTCACGTCCTTGCCGACCCTTATCTCTCGATCCGGAATCGCATGCTCATCGCCCGAAAGAGTATTGCCGCCGAAGCAGCAGCTACAGAATCGACTACTGCGCTCCCGCCCTTTTTTGCTCCAAGCCTCTTCATTGATGGCGTGCCGGCATCGACCAACTCAAATTGACTTGCTCTCCACGCTATTGGTTTTAAGCTTCCGCTATCTTTGACATTTTCTTTGTTCGGCGCAACGAATCCATGTAACTCACGGTTTGTTGGTCGCGAAAAATGGACCAACTCTCAACGCATGTTGTCGTCTCGGTAATCCCGTCAATGGTTCGCAGTTCTGTCGTGATGAACTCAAAAATCTGGTTAATGCTTTCTGCCCTGACCGTGACGGACAGATCAGCGGGGTCTCCAAGGAGAACGCAAACATCCTCCACCAAAACATTCTTGCAACCACTTTTTGCCATAATCAGCAAAGCCAGGAGTATTTGGTGGTTTTCGATTCCACTCTTAATTCTTAAATCGTTGATGTCGGGGCTTTTATCAAGAGTGCTGGGGTTCGTTCTGACATTAATCCGAAAATGGTTTACATAGCCTAAGGCATCCGGGTTCACCACCATCTTGCGCTCGATCTTTCGTTCGGCAAGCAGTTTGTTGATTCGTTTCTGTGTCGCCGGCCGCTTCAGTCCAACGGCTCCGGCTATTTCAGCGACTTTCGCGTTGGCATGGGACAAAATATAATTCATGATCTCGCGGTTTTTTCGGTCTTTTTCCACCTCACCGATCATGGCGTCATCTCCTACCCTTCCCAGCTAAAGCCGGTATCAAATGGGATTAAATAAAGGTCTTAAAAGGTTCAATAGGAACACGTCATAGCATGGTAGCTTATAAGAACAATGTCAAATCAGATCTATTATGCACGATTCTAATGTTCTTGGTATCTAAAAAGATCAAATCGAGCGTTTAAGCAGTGTCAGATGTGCGCTTTTGTGGAAGTTTCTAGCAAATAAATATTCAATGTTGAAATACACACCATATGAATGCATATAATGAAAACGGAAAGCGTAGCCGCGTGCCGTCGGCGGTCTGATTACACGTAGAATCAAGGTAGCAAAATTTCACGCGATGAGCCGTCGATCTGTCGGTTCATCCGGGCCTGTGGCATGATCTACCTGCTACCGAGGGATTCTGGCTGGATGTCGCGGGTCGTGATCGAAATAAGTCTGACTGCGATAGATCAGATACCACAGTTCTGGGGGCCGCTACGGTATTTTGAGAGATGATGGGCTCTGAATAGTGAGCCTTTTAAGGAGGTATACATTGGACCTTGAACTCAAAGGGAAAGTGGCATTGATCACGGGAGCCGGCCAGGGCATCGGAAAGTGTATTGCACTTACTCTGGCCGGTGAGGGGTGCAATCTAGGCCTCTGCGACTTGCGAAAAGAAACGCTGGATTCGGCTGCCAAAGAGATAAGAGCCACAGGAGTGGAGGTAGTGTCTATTCAATCTGATGTCACAAAGCGTGAAGACAACGAGAATTTCGTGGCGCAGGTTGCCAAGAAATTTGGCCGCATTGACATTCTGGTGAACAACGCAGGTTTCGGCGGCCCAAGCGATCCCTTGGAACTTCCTGAGGAAATATTCCGGCACAACATGGATCTCATGTTGTTTGGAGCTATCCAGCTGTGCAGGCAGGCAATTCCGCATATGCGCAAGCAGGGCCGGGGGCGAATCATCAACATATCCTCCATCTTCGGCAAACAACCGGGAGGACAGCTGGACTACGATTCTATCAAGGCGGCTCTGCTCATGGTTACAAAGGATTTCAGCAACTATCTGGCGAAGGATAATATCTTGGTAAATGCAGTGTGTCCAGGGCCAATCCGGACTCCTCTATGGGAGGGACCCGGTGCAATGGCAGAAAAGATAGGAAAAGAGATCGGGAAGTCTGTGCCGGAGGTTATGAAGTTGTTTGCCGAACAGAATATTCCGCTGGGGCACCATGGCGACCCGGAGGACATCGCAAACCTTGTAGCCTTCCTGGCTTCGGATAAAGCCAAATTCATCACGGGCCAATCAATCAATGTGGACGGCGGGATGGTCAAGTCGCTGATTTGAGCGACATCCGGAAAGGAATCCGAATGGGTTGTAAGAAGACAAAAGCCAAACCCCTCTATAACCAGCCCATCCCGAGGCTGCACCTTCCCGGGAGGCAAAACAGGATTCTTTGCGTGCCAAGGAAATGGAGTCTACATTATGACGACAAAAAGCGAAAAACTTGATCTGTACAGGTTGATGTATAGGATCCGTTCATTTGAAGAACAGGGGTTTGTCTCATTTGCCAAAGGACTCACCCATGGAGTGCTGCATTTATATGTGGGGGAAGAGGCCATAGCGGCAGGCTGTATTTATGACCTGAGGAAAGAGGACTACATCACCAGCACACACAGGGGCCACGGCCACTTGATAGCCAAGGGAGCAGATCTGGGACGAATGTTCGCCGAGTTGTTGGGGAAGGAAAGCGGCTATTGCCATGGAAGAGGTGGGTCCATGCACATAGCCGACCTGAGCCTTGGAATACTCGGAGCGAATGGGGTGGTCGGGTCCGGCATTCCTATCGCGACAGGAGCCGCCTTGGGAATCAAGTACAAGAGATTGGATCAGGTGGTCCTATGCTTTTTTGGAGATGCGGCATTAAACACGGGCGCGTCTCACGAGGGTATCAACATGGCTGCGGTCTGGAAATTGCCCGTAGTATTTGTTTGTGAAAATAATCTCTATGGGATTTCCGTGCCGATTAAGAAAGCCTGCGCCTTGGATACGCTGGCAAATCGAAGCGCAGGGTACGGGATTCCCGGTGTCAGCGTCGACGGCAACGACGTGCTTGCGGTCAGGAAGGCTGCGGGCGAAGCCGTGGCGCGCGCCCGCAGGGGAGAGGGGCCCACGCTTCTCGAATGCCAAACCTATCGCTGGTATGGGCATTTTACGGCTGACGACGGCAAGTATCGTCCTGCAGAAGAAGTCAAATACTGGAAAGAAGATCGGGATCCTATCAAAAACTTTGCAAGACAACTTCTGGATAAGAAAGAGGCGATTCAAACGGAACTCGACCAAATTCACGGCGAAATAAACGAAGAAATTATGAATGCCTTTAAATTTGCTATGGAAAGCGCTCCAGCCAGCGTCGAGAGAATGGTTACGGATGTCTACGCTGAGCAGCAGCGGCTGATTTCATCCGGAGGTGGGAAAGCAACGATATGAAGACCATAAAATATCGTGAAGCTATCAGTGAAGCTCTTCACGAAGAAATGATGCGCGACGAAACGGTATTCCTGCTTGGGGAAGATGTCGCAGGGTTCGGGGGTGTATTTAAATCCACGGACGGACTTTTTGACGTGTTTGGCCCAACAAGGGTTATCGATACTCCTATATCGGAACTTGGAATTGTGGGAGCTGCATTAGGGGCGGCCTTGGTTGGGTTGAGGCCTGTTGCCGAAATCATGTTTGTCGACTTTACGGGGCTGGCGATGGATCAGATCGCAAACCAATGCGCCAAATTCCATTTCATGACTGGAGGTCAAGCTGTCGTCCCAGTCGTAATCAAAACTCAAGGAGGAGTTGGCTTTGGGGATGCAGCACAGCATTCTCAAAGCCTCGAGTCCTGGCATACCCACATCCCGGGCCTCAAAGTAGTCATGCCGGCAACACCGTACGATGCCAAAGGCTTGCTGAAGAGTTCCATACGGGATGATAATCCCGTCATTTTCATTGAGCACAAATTGCTCTATCTGACCGAGGGCCCTGTTCCTGAGGGTGATGATTACACGATTCCTCTCGGGAAAGCTGATATAAAAAGAAAGGGAAAAGACGTGACGATCATCTCATGGTCGAAGATGGTGCTGGACTCATTGCAGGCAGCCAGTCAGCTGGAAAAAGACGGGATTGATGCTGAAGTAGTTGATTTGCGGACGCTGAAACCATTGGATCTGGAAACAATCCTGCAATCAGTGAAAAAGACCGGAAGGGCCGTTATAGTCCATGAGGCCTGCAAGACCGGGGGTTACGGAGGGGAAATCTCAGCCCTTATAACCGAAGAGGCCTTTGACTATCTTGATGCACCGGTTAAGCGGATTGCAGCTCTTGATACGCCCATTCCTTATGCCGAACCACTATATCGCGCCGTTATTCCTGATTCGGACAAGATCGTTAAGGGGGTAAGAGAAATCATCTGATCGAGATAAAAAGGCGAAAAGGGTTTTCAAGGATAAACGTGAAACCAAACTAGGGATTAACACGATTCGCGGATACGCCAGCTGGATGTGTAGACCGGGTTGATCAGGGGCTTGCTTTTCCCTTGAATCGACCGATCATCAGTTTGTGCTCAAACAATCGTTTTCCAAGGGAGGAAAAATGCCGACCGTGATCGAAATGCCCTCGCTGACCTCCACGATGAACAAGGGGAAAGTCGTCAAGTGGCACAAGAGAGAAGGAGATTCGGTAACCAAAGGGGAAACACTTTTTGAAGTTGAAACGGACAAAGCCGATGTCGAAGTGGATGCCACAATCTCTGGTATTCTGAGAAAGATATTACTGCAGGAAGGCACCGAGGTCCCTGTCAATACGCCAATCGCGATAATCTCCGATAGCCTGAATGATGATATCGCCTCATTTGCTCCGGCTACTGCTGTGATGGAAAATTCCAAAACAGCGAGCACGCACGAAGAGGAGAGACCTGAAGTTTTCAAACCTGACATGGCGCAGGCCAACAAAGAAGAAAGAATCAGGATTTCCCCGCTCGCCCGGAGAATGGCTAAGGCGGAAGGACTGGATATCACTGCTATCAGGGGAACAGGTCCGGAAGGCCGCATTGTAAAGGAAGATGTCGAAAAGGCTATAGCGGAGAAAGCCCAATTAGTGCGACCGCCGAAGAAGGCTGAGGAAACTCGTGAGCCGGACCGGGCGGCCGAGGGCTATCAAGAGATAGAGTTGACGCAAATGAGGAGGACCATCGCCCGGCGGCTTCAAGAGAGCAAAACAACTGCGCCTCATTTTTACGTCGACGTAAGCGCCGATGCAATGGCTCTGGAACAATTGAAGCAAGATCTTCAGAAAAAAAGCGGGGGGCAGGAGACGCAGGTTTCCTTTGACGGAATCCTGGTCAAGATCGCCGCCCAGGCGCTCAAAGAATTTTCGATGGTGAACGCGTGCTTTCTCGAGAACCGCATTCGACTGCACAAAGCGATCAATATCGGGGTGGCGGTCGCGCTCGATGAGGGCCTGGTTGTTCCTGTGATTTCAAATGTGGACAACAAGACGATCCTGCAGATTAGTGCTGAAGTGGAGGAATTGGCGAGCAAGGCCAGAAATAAGCGGCTCCTTCCTCAGGAATGCGAGGGAGGAACGTTCACGATTACAAATATGGGGATGTTCGGTGTAGAGGGGTTTCACGCCATTATTAATCCTCCGGAGAGTGCGATTCTGGCCGTAGGGGCGATCATCGCAAAACCTGTTGTAATGGAAGGACAGATTTGCGTGAGAAAATGCGTGAAGCTATCCCTTTCGGTGGATCATCGAATTGTGGATGGCGCTCTAGCCGCGCGATTTCTTGCCCGCATCAAGGAATTTGTGGAGACGCCTTTGTTGATGCTTGCATGATCCTGCCGGGGTCTGTGAGAACGTCAACGGGGGGCGACGTCCTGATTCGTTGCGCTAAACGGAATCTGGCGTTGCATTGTTCTTTGCCGAAAACCGTACGTGTCTCCAAAATTGAATAAGTCCATGATATAGATCCCATCCTATGTGCCATAGTTTGCCAGCTTCCTCACGTATCTCGGCGCCTTTTTGCTCCACGCCGGCAACTACGTCCCTGAAAGAGAAAGACCTGAGTCCTCCCCTTCAAATCACAGATCAAGTGTTTTGGATTCCGCTTCGCCGAATATGGCCTCGATGGACTCCGGGTGCACGACACCATCACCCTGGGGAACCCCTGACCGCGGATATCAAAAGTTCAGCGTCAGGCAGATGTCGAATGTAGAGCCTATTGCCAATCACAGCCAGAATTTCGGTCTGAGTTGGACGGATCGATTGGTTCGTCGGTGGCGACTGCCGCCATGCAACGGACCCATGGTCGAACCGAACAAGTCGGTCCCCTGAACTGGAGTATTGAAGGTAGCACGCCCGCCATTGCAGCAGGAGTGCTACCCGCTAATCCCTGGCAGGCGCATCAAGTCTGTTTTCGCTGAAATGCCTGCCCTTGTTGCTGCCGCCGGGCTCCATTCTTGAACAGGATTCGGTTCAGCGGATGGTCAGGTGTTTACAGCATCAGTTGATTGATTGTCCAGCAAATCGGAACGGTCTCTCCCTCCTATCCCCAAGAAAATTTACTGGGAGGCTATGCCGGGCCGCCGGTTCGGCACGGATATGCTGCCAGCGGCACTCGCTAGCCGTTCTTCCGGGTTGCTAAGATGGCTCGCCCTGCGTATGATGCCCGCAAATGGATTCCGCTCAGTTGTTAAACCGCAATCAGGACCCGAAAGATATGAATCATCAACCTAGCAAATATCTGTTGCTGTTTATCGTATTGGCCATCGGCAGCCTCACTTTTGCTGTGAACGCGGCCACGCCGGCCCTTGAGGAGATAGCCAAGGCATTTCCGGATGTGAGTCTACGCCTCATCAAAATGGTGGTTACCATACCCTCGCTGCTCATACTGCCATCCACTTTGGTCTGTGGCTTGCTATCCCGCATCGTTGGCAAGAAAAAGCTTGTTGTTGTCGGAATGCTGCTATTTTTGATAGGCGGGCCAATGCCTGCATTTTATGGCGGAGTCGTTTTTATCCTGATCATGAGGGGTGTTTTTGGTGTCGGGACCGGGTTTCTGTTGCCGATCACTCAATCGCTGGTTGCTGACTATTTTGAGGGGAGCGACAGAAATACCTACATGGGATATTCCAGTTCCAATGCGGCTATTTGGGGGATTGTATTCACACTCCTGGGAGGGTTTTTGTGCGATATTCACTGGCGCTACACATTTTATGCCTACCTGCTGGCAGTCCCTGTGCTCGTTTTTGTCCTGGTAAAGATGCCTGAACCAACGAAACCGCGGGAAACGGACCGCTCAAAAGGCGCAGGGCTGACCGGCAAAGCCTGGTCGTGGATTTCCATTTATTTTATCTACAACATCGTCATGTTCTGCTTCATCACCGACATAGCATTCGTCATGTCCTCGGACAAGGTTGGGAATGCCGGGACGGCTAGCGTTGCGATGACATTTTCTTCCTTTGGAGGAATTGCTGCGGGCTTGATTTTAGGACGGGTGACCAAGTTATTTCGGGACTATGCACTCGTTTTTGCACTCACATTCCTGACTGCCGGGGCGATACTGCTGGTATTTGCACACACTGCGGTTATGTTTATGTTGGGGTGTGGAGTCTGGGGGCTTGGTTTTGGCACATTCAATTCTCTGATTATCCTCCAATTAATGGGGAGCGTTACAAAATCCGCGACGGCCTTTGCACTGGCCGTCCTGACGGGTGCTATGGGAATAGGTCAGTTCATTTCTCCGATCTATTACTCGTATATCAACGATCTCTTTCGGCTTCAGAGCCCAAGATCGCCGTGGATTGTGGCAGCAGCATGCTTTGTGGCCGCCTTATTGGTCTCTCCGATTATAATTGCCTTGAAGTCTCGCCAGAGGGAACTCTCGGTGGCAGGAATTTGAATTGCTCGCGAGTGACGACGCAACCCGCAAAAAGGTTTTTCAGGATCTTGAGGCCCATTGATTCGGCTGCAAGATCCGGGTTGGCGGAATAAATGCGGTCCCGGTCGTGAATGAGGAAGCGTTTTGCATCGTTCTCCTGGATGACCTCACGAAACTGCTGCGCCGGTGTAATCTTCTCCGGTGGTATGGGGTTGATGACGTCAGTAATTCATGATGACGTCGCGTCTGACCTCAATAATGTTGCGGGCGTGGATCCCGAAATAGATGACGAACCTGCGTATGCCCCAAGCACCGTTCCCACTGGCTCGGCAGAAAGGCCAGAGTGATCGGTCAGGTTCGTAGGGGAGTTGTTTGCGTAACCGTACGGATTGGCCGGAAGGTTCAGTGAATCCCGACTTAAAAATCGTCCTTGAGAGGATTTGTAATGCCTCGCGCCGAGGCAAAACAAACCCTCGTCTTGGTCTTGTGCTCCTCCGGTAAGTCCATATTTGTTCTTGGTGCCAAGCGCATCAAGCCCAATCGGGGGATGGCGTTGCGAGCAGATTTAACGTGTTGTTGAAACCTGAGGATTTCAGCAGCTAAAAAACCTCTACCTTACTGAATCGGGATAGAGCGGCGGCGGCCGAGACCTGTTGACTCTGACTGGTCGGGGCATCCAAATTTGAACTGGAGACCTCGAGCGCCCAAGGCAGAAATGCTCAATTTTTTGCAAACTGTCTATTTTCAATTACTTATTGTCCAATCGGGTGCAGCCGACCCTGTTGAAACTTGTTGAAGTTTGTGGTTCTTTGGGGATTGCAGCAGCTACAAAATCGGCTAAAGCATGCCTGCCCCGAAGGTATGCCGCAACCGTTCATCCGCTTGTTTTTAGCTCTGTGTCGGGACGGAACCAATCAAAATGGGAAACGGATGATGTCAGCTGAGGCTGCGGGACTTGACGCCAGAAAGCAGATGTTTTCGAGGATGTAGAGATTTTGGCGGGGCACAATACCTGCAAAGTCAGGCAATCCATTCACTTGACCAAGTGAGATATTCGCCGGAAACACCACGGCTATTGGGACTCGCCAGATGTGTTTCAATCATCCCTCCTTGGACTCGGACCGCGGCGCATTCGAGGAATTAGAAATGCCATGGTCAAGGAGCCTCCCTCGGTTCATATCAGTTTAAGGATGCGTCACGAATTCCTCATTAACCTCGTGGTAGACGGAGTACCGTCCGTGAATGATCCTCGACAAAGGCACAAACGTCGCGGCCTGCGCTTGTCCCACCGTGTGGAAGGTCAGTGGCCCATTCGAAGGTTCGACCCAACTTGCCGGATTATCGAGATTCCCTTTAAACTGCATCGTGGGCGCGGCCTCTTGCTTTTCCTCCGCCGTGAAATGCCGGTACCATTTCTCCCGGGACTCTTCTTCGAAGCGAGCGGCCAGCACGAGAGGGCCATACATCACGGCCTGGAGACTCTCCTTATCGGGCATGGGAGCCGCGTGCAAATGCATAGGAAGGCGCAATTCAATACGATCTCCATTCTTCCAGGGCCCACGCAAAACAAAATAACTGCTCAGGTCGCCGAAAGCGGGCACTGTTTGCCCATTTACCTTGGCGCTGCCGCTTTTCGCCCAGTAGGGAATGCGCAACTTCATATCAACATCGACGGGTCTCGCTGTTGAAATAGTCAGCGTTGTCCCTTGCTCTTCCGGGAACGACGTTCGTTGCGTAACGCGGATACCTTTCTCCGGCCAGTTCACTTCGGACGCCATATACAAATTGACGAAAATTGAATTGTCGTCATGGAAATAGATTGCGTCCGTTAACTTGGCAAACTCCTCCGCTCCCGTGCCGCTGCAGCACCAGAAGGAGTCGAACGGTTTGGCGAAGATTTTGGAGTACCCGTTCCCAAGCGGCAGGTAATAAACGGTTGTGCCGGTTTCAGGATCTATAGTGCCCATTCGGTGGTTGAACAGCAGGCGCTCGTAGTAATCCATATAGTGCGCCCGCGGCGCCCAGCCGAACAAATGTCGTGTCAGTTTCATCATGTTGTACGCGCAACAGTCTTCGGCTGTGTGAGGACTAAGCTGAGTTGAAAGGACACCCGGTTCCGTTCTCCACGTCTCGAAATTGCTGGTGCCCCCGGTGCAATACGAGCGCTCGCTGGTCACTTCGTTCCAGAAGTAGCTGGCAATACTCCAATAGCGCCTATCGCCGATAAATTCATATAAGCGGGCAGCAGCAATGACCTGCGGAATGTGTGTATTGACATGCAGTCCTTTGAGTTCATCGCGGTGCGCCGCGAGCGGATCAAAGAACCACCTCTTGTCAAAACGCTGCGCCAAGTTTAGATACTCGCGTCTTCCAGTCACGCCGTAGAGGTTAGCG
>Ga0326727_10017799_pt1 | contig 14647 bp, 15 predicted proteins | sample MB2enrmetagenome_FD_207643 | JGI IMG/M metagenome (GOLD analysis project Ga0326727, IMG submission 207643) | Lab enriched peat soil microbial communities from McLean, Ithaca, NY, United States - MB29MY | ecosystem: Environmental > Terrestrial > Soil > Wetlands > Peat | place: USA: New York... | reverse complement strand
GCCCATAGGTCCGACATGCGTGCTGCGGTTTAGCACAATCCATTTTTAGCCCACCGTCGCGGAATTACATTACCGTTCTATTCCAACAGCTTTGCGCCGCGCCGCCGGGCTAAAAATGCTCTGCATTGTGACAGGCAGGTCCATGAGGTGGCTTATTTCCCTGCCATCGTATAGACGCGACTTTAATGCCCAGACTCCGTTATTATGTTGCGCGTGATAGAGGTTTCAGATTCAAAAGCTCTGCAGGCAGGGCCGGGCCCTTTAATACGGATGGGAACTATGATGCAATTTCTGAGAAGTGGTTGTTGGAGCCACGCTGTGTTGGCGTGCCTGTTGGTGGCAGGGGCGACTGCGGCGGCGGAGCCGGTTTGGCCGCAGTTTCGGGGGCCGGAAGCGAATCCGGTGGGCAAGGAAGCGCGGCTGGTGGAAAAGTGGGGAAAGACCGAAAATGTGGAATGGGTGGTTGAGATTCCAGGGCGGGGATGGTCGTCGCCGATCGTGTCGGGAGAGAGAGTGTTTGTTACAACGGCAATAACCGAAGGTGAATCAAAACCTCCACAGATCGGGACGGAATACAGTAACGAGTATGCCGCGGAATTGGCGAAGCAGGGGCTTACGCAGGCGCAAATCCTCGAGAAAGTGATGGCACGGGATATCGAATTGCCGAAGGAAGTGGTGCTGCACTATTTTCTGTATTGCTTCAATGTGGGATCGGGGAAAGTGGAGTGGAAGCGGGAGTTCCATACGGGGCGGCCGCCGGGAGGTCGGCACCGGAAAAACAGCTTTGTTTCGGAGACGCCGGTGACGGACGGGAAGGCCGTGTATGTTTACGTCGCAAACCTTGGGCTGTACGCATTTGATTTGAAGGGGAAGGCATTGTGGTCGGCACCGCAAGAGGCGATGCCGATCTACCTGGACTTCGGAACAGGAAGCTCGCCCGTGCTGGTGGGGGGGTTGGTGGTAATTGTCAACGACAACGAGAAGCGGCCTTTCATAGCGGCCTATGACAAGAGGACGGGAAAGGAAGTCTGGAAGAAGGAACGGGATGTGGGATCGAAGGGGCCAACGCCGACACGTTCCGGGTGGGTGACGCCCTATGTGTGGCGTCAAGTGGACCGGACCGAAATTGTTACAGTGGGGCCGGGGAAGGCAATCAGCTACGACGTGGCGGGGAAGGAATTGTGGGTGATGACGGGGATTTCGGGGGCGCCCATCCCCATGCCGTTGGCCTACGAGGGCCTTCTGTATTTGAATGGAGGGCGGGGAGCGCCCTTGTTTGCGATTCGGCCGGGGGCAGCGGGCGATATCTCGCTGAAGGAGGGAGAGAGCTCGAACAATTATGTGGCTTGGTCTGAACCGCGCGGAGGGACTTACCTGCCGACAGCGGTAGCTTACGAAGGGGCGCTTTACTCGGTGACCGAGACCGGGATTTTGAGCCGGTATGAGGCGAAGACGGGGAAGGAAACTTACCGGGTGCGGATTGATCCGGCGGCGACGGCGTTCACAGCTTCCCCATGGGCTTATAACGGGAAGGTATTTTTGCTGGACGAAGAGGGCCAGACTTTCGTGGTGGCGGCAGGAGAGAAGTTCGAGCTTCGGCACACGAACGTACTGGAAGACATGGCGCTGGCGACTCCGGCGATCGCGGGGGATCGCCTGCTACTGCGGACCGAACACCGTTTGTATTCGGTCCGGCGCGGGAAGTGAGAGAGGCGGGTCAAATCCGAGCCAAGCCCTGTTGGCTTGAAATTCGCCGATGTTGGCAATCTATGGCTATCTGCACCTTGCACGTATGGACTGGAGGAGCGTTGAGCATGATAAAACCAATCCTTTTAGCCGGCCTGTTCATTCTAATTTCTATGATCAGCCCTGTTTCCTTCCATGCCCAACAATATCAGTATCCATTCCAGAGCCCCGAACTCTCCGTAGATGCCAGAGTGGATAACATTATCTCTCTTTTAACTTTAGAGGAAAAAATTGCGGTTTTTGCCAACCCTGCCGTTAAAAGGCTCGGGATCCCGGGCTATGCCAGTTCCGAAGGGATCCACCAGGCCGTGCTTCGAGGCGGCTTCGGCGGCGCCCAGAGCATTCCGACCACTTCCTTCTCCCAAGTGTATGGGATGGGCGAAACATGGGATCCGGAACTGATCCGACGCGCCGGCATGGTCGAAGGCTATGAGGCTCGCTATGCAACTCAGAGCGAAAAATACAAACGCTCCGCGTTGGTGCAATGGGGACCCACAACTGACTTGGCGCGCGATCCCCGTTGGGGCCGCAACGATGAAAGCTACGGCGAAGATCCTTTCTTTGTAGGAACCATGGCCACTGCCTTCGCAAGGGGCATCCAGGGAGATGACTCCAAATACTGGCAGGCCGCCGCTCTGCTGAAACACTTTTTTGCAAATAGCAACGAGACCACTCGAGGAGGGTCCTCATCCAATTTCGATACCCGTTTGATGCGAGAATATTATACGGTGCCCTTTCGCATGGTCTTCCTGGATGCGGGAGCGAAGTCCTTCATGGCTTCATATAACGCATGGAATGGCATTCCTATGACTGTTCACCCCATCCTGAAAAGCATCGTCGGCAAGGAATGGGGCGCGGATTGGATTGTTTCCTCCGATGCCGGTGCAATGGGCCACATGGTGAACCTGCACAAATACTTCAAGACAGACCAAGATGCGACCGTCGCCGCCATCAAAGTCGGCGTGAATCAGTTTTTGGGAGGCGGTGGAGCGGCATCCATCAAAAAGGCGCTGGATGACGGGCAATTGACTGAAGCGGATATTAATGCGGCCATTCGTGGAAAGTTCAAGACCATCATTAAACTGGGACTGCTTGATCCACCCGCCATGGTCCCGTACTCCAAAATTGGATCGAGAGACGAAGCAGAGCCGTGGAATACCGAAAAGCACAAGAGCGTGGCGCGCGACGTGGCGCGTGAATCGACGGTTCTGCTTAAGAATGCCCAAAACATGCTGCCGTTGAATCGGCAAGCGCTGAAATCCATTGCCGTCATCGGCCCTCGCGCCGATTCGGTGCTTTTTGACCTCTACAGTGGCGTAACGCCCTATGCAATAAGCGTCCTCCAGGGGATTAAAGATAAAGTCGGCGGGGGCGTCCAGGTCAATTTCGCGGCGGATAACGAGAACAACGCCGCTGTAAATGCGGCTAGATCATCCGAAGTCGCCATCGTCGTCGTAGGGAATCATCCCACCTGTGGCTCCGACCTCAAGAATCTGGGCCAGATTTTTAACCAGGATGCTTCCACCAAGCCATGCCTCGTCCCCGGGGAAGGGCGCGAGGGGCGAGACCGGGAGTCAATAGACCTGCCATCGGAAGAACTGGTCAAACAGGTCTATGCCGCGAATCCAAAAACGGTCGTGGTGCTGATTTCAAGTTTTCCCTATGCCATCAACTGGAGTCAGGCAAATGTGCCGGCAATCCTTCATATCACCCATGCGGCCCAGGAGCAGGGCACGGGGATTGCCGACGCCCTGTTCGGCGACTGCAACCCTTCCGGGCGACTCGTACAGACATGGCCCAAATCGCTTGATCAGCTGCCTCCCATCGAGGATTACAACATCCGCAACGGACGCACCTACATGTACTTCAAAGGCGCGCCTCTGTATCCTTTTGGATACGGCCTTAGTTACACAACATTCGGCTATTCCAATTTGAAAGTAAGTTCGCCAGAGCTGAAAAAAGGCGGCACGATCCAAGTGAACGTTCAGGTGAAAAACACAGGCAGCCGAGCCGGCGACGAAGTTGTCCAGCTCTATGTCCAGCATCCCAAATCGGCAGTGGAGCGCCCGATGAAAGAGCTTAAAGGATTCCAGCGAGTCACGCTGAAACCTGGCGAAAGCAAGACGGTAAAGATTCCGCTGAAGGCAGAATCGCTGGCCTGGTGGAACGACAAGCAAGGCGGATGGGAATTGGAGTCAGGGCCGATCAATATTCTCGTAGGCGCTTCATCCAGCGATATCAGGCTGCAGAGATCCGTCAAAATCCTGCCCTGAATGGAATGGTGCCATACCCGATGTGAAATCATCGTCCATCTGGTTATTTGACCCACCCGTCGGAGCATTTCCTTGACACATTCCTCGTCGGTCCGAGGCCGGGGGGATTGGTTATCTATCGGCCCTGGCACACACTTCTCTGTGCAAGCGAGGGCGAATCACCTCAACCGGGATTTCCAATTTGGCCGACCAGGATCGGCGGATGCCGGGACGCGAACTCGAGTATTACAGCCTAACAAACAGCGCTTAGGCTTGAAAGGGATATGGAATTGGATTGGGTAAAGGCACACCTTTTATCATCTTATCATCTTCGGCCTGAGAAATGACTCCTTCGCGTTGACCTCCGCTTCAATGGCTCCCATCGCCTCCTGATATTCTCCTGCCCCATCTCCCTTAGTCTTCGGACTCCCTTCGACAAGCCCAATCTATGGCCCTTGAAGACTACGGATGATACTTTGCGTCCAAGAACTTCAGCGATATCCGAGTTACTACGGCTGCGGTAAAGGCGCGTCAAGACAGAGACCTCCTCCTTTGTCCATCGTGGACGCACTCGGCTGATACGTACTTTGTTTTTTTTGATTATTTTTGGCATTTTCTCCAGCTCCTTAGATATGGATTAACTGACCTATTTATAATTTATAGCTATTATGCAAATGAAATTCAATAACTAATTCAAGGAAACCAGCACCCGGTGACCTCACGTGTCAGGACATCCTCTTCGGCCTGGGCGGAATTATCGGCGTGTATTGCGGGGTGCGACTTCAGAAGTTTGTGCCGCAGGAGTTTATCAAAACGATGCTAGGCCTGGTGCTGATGCTCTTTGCAGCCTCTCTGGCGAACGCGGGGGACATGTCAGTGAGCCGCCATAGCGGGAGCACCCCTGCTGGCATTTAACTCTGACCCAAGGTTCGATGGCGATCTCAGAAACCTCCATGACCCGCGCAAAATCAAAGCCGGAAGATCTGGCGTGCGCCTCAATCATGTCCCTGTTGGCGATCGCCAGGTGCCCCATTGACCCGTCCTTCGCGGCCAGAAGAACGGAGGTGTCCGTTCCAAGGTGAAAGAGCCGGGTATTTCCAATCCCGGCGGCGTTGAGCATGGCCTCGAGCTCTTCGAGCTCATAGATCCGGCCGTTGTACGTATTCAGCATCATATGGAGGTCGTAGAGTCTGCCTTTCAGAGGGCTCGACCGGTGCCCATCCGCAAGATAGTCGTGAATCAGAAGCAGCCCGCCCGGCCTAAGAGTGCGCACGGCGCCGGCCAGGAACTGACTCGCCTCGCTTGCGCCGTAGGCGTGCAGGATATTTGAAAGGATGACAAGATCAAATTTGTCCTCTCCGAAACACGGAGCCAGCCCGTTTCCGGCAACGGCTTCGATCCCTCTCCAGCTCGATTCATCGGGATACAGCGCCCGAGCTGCGGCAAGGACTTCCGGGAGTTCCAGAAGGATGCTGCGAGCCGCCGGCCAATTCCCCAGCAGCGCCCTGGACCACGCCCCGGCCCCCCGCCGATATCGAGCAGCCATCGCGGTTCGATACCGGTGATGCGCGCCAGGTGTCTCACGGCATCGACGGCTTTGACCCGGGCCTGGAAATCCATGGCCCTGACATAGGAGAAGACTCTCTCCCGATAAGCGTCACTGGACTCGACCGCCGATCGGTCGTTGGCTGGCGCCCCGCCTCGAACTCTCGCGGCGAGCCTACCCCAGTTTGGAGCCAGGAAGCGCCGGTAGTCGATGAAATGCCCCGCAAAACTTTCGCGGTCCGGGACCAGGAAGCGTGCGGCGAGGGGGCTGTTGGCGTACTCCCCGTCCGCGTCGGTGACGAGTCCCAGGATTGCCAAAGCAGACAAAAACCGCCCCAGGCTGTCGCCATCGCATTCCAGCCGCATGGCGAGATCCCGCAAGGAACAGGGGCCTTCCGAAAGCGCATCAAACACCTTCAATTCCAAGGCGGCAAACAGCACCTCGGAATACCATGTCCCGGTGGCCAGATCCTCAAGGATTTGGAAATCCTCCGACGCGACATTTGCGTTTTGATAGGGAAGCTTCATTTGGCCCTAAGCTTTCTTCGTCCCGTCGAGCAGATGGCCAAAGAGGCTGAAGGAGCCTTTGTTGGCACAGAACTCGCCGCACATCGTGCACACTTCCTTGTCGCTGGGCACTCTGCTGTCCCGGATCGCCCTCGCCTCCTGCGGAAACAACGCGTGGGCGAACTGCCCCGCCCAATCCAGATCCCTGCGGGCCTTGCTCATGGCCATGTCTCTCGCCTTCGCTCGCTCGGGGTATTTGGCCATATCGCCGATGTAGGCGCCCACGCGGGCCGAGCGAACGCCCTCGACCACGTCATCCTCGTTGGGCAACGCCAGGTGCTCGGAAGGAGTGATGTAGCAAATGAGATCCGCCCCGTAACGGGTGCTGTGGGCGGCTCCTATAGCTGCTGCCACGTGGTCGTAGCCGGCAGCAACGTCTGTCGGGATGGGGCCGAGCATGTAATAGGGCGCGCTGTTGCTCATCCGCTTCTGGAGAATGATGTTGGCCTCGATTTCGTCAATGGGAAGGTGCCCCGGCCCCTCGACCATCATTTGGCAGCCCATTTTGCGGCCGATTTCTGCGAGCTCGCAGTTGATGAGAAGCTCCTGGACCATGGCCCGGTCGAAAGAATCCCAGACGGCCCCGGAGCGCAGCCCGTTGCCGAGTGAGAGGACCGTATCGTATTTCTTGAGTATTCCCACGACCCGGTCGAATTTTTCATAAAGCGGATTCTCCCGGCGGTTCGTCTTCATCCAGGCCGCCATCGAGGTGCCGCCCTTGCTGACCAGCCCGCCGTAGCGGTATCCCTGACGCTCGAGCCGCTCGATGGTGTAAAGGTTGATGCCGCAGTGGACGGCCATGAAGGAAATCCCGTCCGCGCACTGCTCTTCGATCAGGTCAAAAAGCAACTCCTCGTCGAGTTTGCCCGGATCCCCATAACGGCGCGTTGCCTCGCAGAAGGCCTGGTACAGCGGGACATTCCCAACCGGCAGGCTCACGGCGGCGAGAACTTCGCGGCGGATGGAGCCCAGATCCCCTCCCACCGAGAGCTCCATCAGGGTATCGGCGCCGGCCGCTTCCGCGGCTTTTGCTTTGCGCACTTCGGCGTCGATATTGATGATGTCCGTCGATGTCCCGATGCTGGCGTTGACCTTCGAACGGAGCCCCTTGCCGATCCCGACAATCCGGCAGGGACGGGTTGTGTTCAGCGGGGCTACGATCTGGCCTTCGGCAATGCGCCCTCGAACGATTTCGGGCTCGAGCCCTTCCCGCGAAGCGATTTCTTTGATGACCGGTGTGATGACGCCTTGGACGGCCAGTTCAACCTGAGTGGACATGGTATGCCTCCCGGCAATTCTGCGGTTCCTTCATCGATGAAGTGAGCCGCGGATATGGGCGCCGGGAATCAAAAAATCCCCAAGCGCACAAACAGCGCCTGAGGATTTGCCATCTCCCCTGGAGCGTATACCGGATGCCAGGTCTTCTGACTCTCGGATCGTCCTACATCCCGCGCCTTCCCATCCCATTTTGCGATGGGACAGTGGCCTCATGCGGGATTCGTCCCCGATCACAGCGGCGGGTCCGTGCCGGATTCACGCCGGCTTCCCTTTAGCCCTGGTGGGCTGACAAACGGATACTCAAATTTTCGGAACGCATGATAGAAACCGCCGAAACCAGAGTCAAGAAAAATTCGTTCTCAACCCTGGCGGGACTCGAAAGGTGCGGCTGAAACCATGGCCGCCGCCAGCCCGAGGTCTCTTCGATAGCGCCTTTTGAAACAAGGCTACGGCACCGGCTTTTTTGCCTGTCGCCCATTCGAGCTTATTGCCACAGGCGCATTCCCGCGCCGAAAAATGGCCGGAGAGGCAGCCTCGCAATGTCACGGGTCATCGGCAATAGGGACCGGTCGGCCTTTTCCCCAACCCGCCTGCTAAGCCCCGCAGGTCCGTAAGCGGTTGGCACGCCAGGGAGGGGAAGAGCCTTTATTTCAGGCGGAATCTCGCCGGCAGACACGGGGATAGTGCCGGCGCAAGCAGTCCTGCGCTGGCCCGTCAAGGCGGAGCGGCACGGATGACCCATGCCCCAATAGCTCCTCTTTCATTCACTGGCGTTTGAAGGGGTTCAGGGCGTTGATCGAGGCTCGCAGACATGCCGAACGATTCCCATGGCCAATTTTTGATTGACAGTCCAAGCGTTTGTGCGCACAATGCGGCTCGTTCTTCCGAAAGGTTGAATGTTTGGGCTTTGAAACACGTGTTTGTCTGAAACGTGGGTAACGCATCGAAGTACAGGGAATCCCGTGAAAATCGGGAACGGTTGCGCCACTGTAACGGGTTACGAAACCTTAGCAGCCACTCGGCGTTCTGGAAACTGGACGCAGGGGAAGGCAAGGCGGTAGATCTGAGACCCGAAGTCAGGATATCGGCTGCGATGCGCTCAATGCGGTTTGTTCTCTGCGCGGAGAGCAAATCGAGAAAACTTGTTCGCAAAAAATAAGGTTGAGACTTCGCCAGTCACCAGGCAGCCGGGGAATCAGCAACTCCGGTCACTTTGTGGGGCGCGGTCTTAAAGCGCCGGCAAAGTGAAAAAACGCCTTCTGCTGCTCAGGCATGCCAGCCATGCCGCCAGCCGCCAACACCGCTTCTTGGGAAGTACCGATATCGGCCTTGCCGAACACGGATTCGTCGAGGCCGCCTCCATCGCGCCTCTTATCCAGGAATATAAACCCGAACGCTTCTTTTCGAGTCCGCTCAAACGTTGTATCGAAACGATTGGACAGATCTCGCCTCCTCATGTCGAAATCAATCCCGATCTGCGAGAGATTGATTTCGGTCGTTGGGAAGGGATGACTTTTGACCAGATCCGGCAGTCGGATCCCGATGCGGTCCGTCAGTGGGCAGCATATGACCCCGGATTTTCATTTCCCGGTGGCGAACGCATTTCGGATTTCCTGACTCGAGTGCGCCAGGCCGCGAAGTCATTCGTATCCTGTTCGGAGAAGACTGTCCTTAAGAAGGAACCCCTGCTGGATCTGGATCTGCGGCTTGGCGAGGGCACGGGAGCCGCTCTGGCAATGCACCTGGTCGAAGCAGCCGTGCGCATACTCACTGAGGTGGCATCGTTCGACGAGGCCGCCGTTTCCACGGCGGACAAATGAGATCCTTTTTCGCGGCAATCCAGTTCCTCACCATTTGCCCCTTTCCGTCCCGCTTCCCATGCGGTGAGAAGGAGTTGAGACAAAGCGTTCTCTTCTTCCCGGTTGTGGGGCTGCTGCTCGGCGGGGTGATCGCGGTCCTGGCCGTCGGCCTCGGCTGGATATTCCCTCCACTTCCCGCAAGCGCCCTCATCGTTATTGCAATGCTGGCGGTTTCCGGCGGTTTTCACATGGATGGACTGGCGGATACGGCCGACGGCTTTTTGAGTTCACGGCCCAAGGAACGCATCCTGGAGATTATGAGAGACAGCCGCACCGGTCCGATGGGAGTGATCGGCGTGGCCTGCACCGTGGTGTTGAAAGTCGCTGCACTGGCCTCGGTGCCCAATGTGCTGCTTTTGGGGACTGTTTTTTTGATGCCTCTGGCAGGCCGGTGTGCGCTCGTGCTCGCATCGGCGGTCCTTCCTTATGCCCGTCCGCAGGGAGGACTGGTCTCTGCATTCTCAAAGCCACGGTGGCCGACGCTGTCGCTAGCGCTGCTCGTCCTGTTTGCTGCTTCATGGCTTGGGCTGCGAGCTGCGGGACTGACCGCTTCAGGACTGTCGGTGCTCACAACGCTCGCGTTTTCCCTCTACTGCAATCGCAGGATAGGCGGATTTACCGGCGACACCTTGGGTGCTGCCTGTGAAATTGCGGAGGTCATGCCTGCTTTGGTTGCAGCAGCCTGGAGGTGGCCGCAATGATGCACGGGGTTATTGGCGGCGGCCGCCACAGGTGGCAGGGAAACCTGGACCCATTCGGACCGTCGGAACGGCTGCGCCGGCCTGGCGGGTTATCCATATTGGAGGAACCATGATGTCTAGACTTTTTTGCACTCTTTGCCTTATTTTTTGCGCCATTGCTCCCGGGCTGTGCCAGAGCCATGGAAGCTTGCACGGGAAAGTGGTGGACCCTCTCGGGGACCCCATTCCGAATGCCAGACTCGTCCTGCTGGAGGACGGCCACGAGATCGTTCAAGGGAAGTCCGATGCGGAGGGCAGGTTTGATTTGACTGTTCCCGCCGGCGGGCAAGTCAGCCTGCGCGTGGAAGCTAGCGGCTTTGCGACTCAGGTCCTTCAGCCTGTCGCTCTGAAAGAGGGCAAAACGGAGGAGCTAACGGTATCCTTGCAGATCGGTCCTTTAGTCCAGCAGATCGTCGTCTCGGCAACGGGAACGGCTACGCCCGAAGCGCAGGTGGGTGCTTCCGTGACCTTGATTGACAGCGACCAAATCAACATGCTCGACAAGCTGGACGTTTTGGAAGACCTGCGGTTCGTTCCCGGGGCGCAAATCCTTCAGACGAACCAGCGTGGCGGGCTCACCTCGATGTTCATCCGGGGCGGGGAGTCGAACTTCAACAAGGTGCTCGTCGACGGCATCCCTGTCAATGCCATCGGGGGAACCTTCGATTACGCCCAACTGTCCACGAGCGGAGTCGGAAGCGTGGAAGTGCTGCGCGGCTCAAACAGTGTGCTCTATGGGAGCGACGCCTTGGGCGGCGTCGTCAACATTACTTCGCCGCGTGGAACTAGCGGGATCCCGGAGTTCAGCTATTCGGCCGACGGCGGCAACTTCGGAACCTTGGACCAGAATGCGTCGCTGGGCGGGGCCATCCATCAGTTTGATTACTTCTCTAAATTTTCGGTGCTTGAAACTCAAGGCAGCTATCCGAATGATTTTTTTCACAACTCGACCATCAGCGCCAATTTGGGCTGGGAGCTCTCCCCAACCACCGGGTTCCGGGCGACCGTGCGTCACACGACGAGCGATCTGGGATCACCCAACGCGATTGACCTCTACGGCATTTCGGATCTCTCCACGCAAAGGAACGAGAGCACGTACGTCGGCTTCACGGCCCAACAACAAACGACGAGCCGATGGCACAACTCCGCTCAGTTCGCGTTCAGCCAGAACACGACTCTCTTCAATGATCCTTCCCCGGTTGGTCAAATGGATGCCTATGGAGACTACTTGGGCAATCTGGTCACCATCCGGGGCGCCAACGGCTATAGCGTCACGGGTCAAGCCATCCTGGATTATGGTATCTACTCCGGCGGGATCTATCCTGCGGCTTATTCATACTATGAAGCCCGTCGCTCCGTCTACGGCCAGTCGGATTACCGATTCTCCAGCGATTGGACCGCAATTGCAGGATTCCGCTATGAGCATGAAGATGGCGATGACTATGGCGAAAGCGCGACGCGCAACAACTTCAGTTCTTTCTTAGAGGCCAACGGAAGCGCGGCTCATCGCCTGTTCCTCACGGTCGGGATAGGACTTGAGCACAACGGGGTGTTTGGGTTTGCCGCCTCCCCCCGCGCTTCAGCCGCTTTCTATCTCCGGAAGCCTTCCGCGTCAAGCTTTTTCGGCGACACAAAGTTAAAGTTCAATTTCGGCAAGGGGATCAAAGAATCAAGCATTGCCGAGCAGCTTTCTTCGCTGTACTACGTGCTGACACCCTCTCAAATCGCGGAATACCACGTTTCGCCCACCGGCCCGGAAAGAAGCAAAACCTATGATTTCGGCGTTGAGCAGAAGGCATGGCACGGGCGCGCGCTCTTCGGCGCCACCTTCTTCTACAACGATTTTTACGACATCATCGCATATCTGGACTCCGCGGCCCTGCTTTCAATTGGAGTGCCGCCCGGAGTCATAGCCGCAATTCCCGGGGGCGCATTCGGGGGGGCGTATGTGAACGCCACCTCCACCAGGACGTTGGGAAGCGAACTGGAGTTTAAAACTGACCTGGGTCATGGGCTGACTTTCCAGAGCGAGTATACCTACCTCGACGCCGTCGTCACGAAAGCCTTCGGCAGTCCCGTATTCAATCCTCAATTCCCAACGATTCCCATCGGCGCCTATTCTCCGCTGCAAGGAGAGAGGCCATTCGATCGAGCGCCCCATTCGGGAAGTCTCATCCTGAATTACAGCCGGAGCAAGCTTACGGCGTCGCTCAGCGCATCCCTCGTCGGCCGTCGCGACGATAGCACATTCCTTTCGGATCAATACTACGGGAACACGATGCTTCTTCCGAACCGGAACCTCTCGCCCGCCTATCAAAAGTTCGACCTGAGCGTGGGCTATGCCCTGACCCGCCATGCCAGGGTGTATACAAGCATCGAAAACCTGCTTAGCCAACATTATCAGGCTGCTTTCGGATATCCCTGCCTGCCGTTCACGATTCGAAGCGGCGTGACTTTGACGCTTGGGGGACATGAAGGATGGTGGAGGTGACGACTGTCCTGGCAGGCGGAAAGATAAAAGAGATTCCATCCTGTCTGTTGTGCCTCGTAGGGCGCACGCCGAGGTTCAGTTACGGTTTCGGCAAAAATTGGCCAGTACTTTTTTAAGCGAGGATGGCATGGAGCGAAGGGAAGCGGGCCTGCTCGGTTTGATTGCGGGCATACTGGCGATCGCCGTCTGCGCTAACCTTTATCTTGGCTGCAATCGCAAGCCATCGCCCGTCGAGGGCTTAGGGGCACTGGGTCCCTCGGTCCCGACGCCCGGCGGCTGGAACGCGCCGGGTATCAGGTCGTCGATCCGGCAGGGCGCAAACTTGTGTCGAGGTCAGAGCTGAAGGGGATACACTCGCTTGGCGAATTCAAGGAGTGCATGCCGTCCAATGCGATTCGGTTGAGACTTTGCTGGCGAATTTGCCGCATGCCGATCGATACACATAGGATGAGTCATTCCAAGCGCTGCCTCGCCCGAATGATCTTTCTGCTTCCTGCCACGGTGCCATCCGGCTGGCGATGGACGCTTGCTCCTGTTTGCGGCCCGCATCGAAAGTTGCCCATCGCCCGGCGATTCCTGCTGGGTACCGCCCAGCGGGCAAAAACAAACTGCGGATCGGCGATGCAACCGGTATCAGGATGGCGGGCACAATGATTGTGTATTTCTGCTTCCCACTTCCCGATCTCCGTTGAGTATGAGTTTCTATTCCAGTGCATCTCCCAAAATACGCCGCTCTGCCCTAGAAGGACTTCGGGGGAGCCAGAGAAATTTCAGTTTTCCGATTCGCGCGCACAGGCCAAGGATGGACAGCGCCTGGATTTATGATGCGTTTTATCATTGACCGTATGGTTAGGCATTATGTATAAATAGATGTCTATGACGACTGATGATTACAAACGAGCCCTAGAAGCCGCTTGTCGTGAGTACGAAGACCTCTTGAAGCAACGTGCTGCCCTCGACACCCGCATCGCCCAGCTTGCACAATCCGTAGGAAGCCTCACCCGGCTCTGCGGGTATGTTCCCACGGTATCATGGGGACCGACTGAGGCATGTCGTATGGTACTCAAGGCCGCCGGGCACGCGTTAACGGCCGCTGAAATCCGAGCCCAGCTGGGTGCGATGGGTATCGACCTGTCGCGTTACACGAACGATCTTGCGGTTATCCATACCGTGCTCAAGCGCCTCACGGAATCGGGCGAGGCCAAGTTCGTGCCACGGGGGTGGGACAAGCCAGGCTATCAATGGGAACGAACCATAGCGCCCAATGCCACCAGAAATGGGAGGCCTGCGAAGGCACGGAGGGATAAATGACGAGCCTCCGGGCACAAAAACAATTCTTTTCAGAAGAGATCAGGATGTGTGCCAACGTTCGGACAGGCGCATTCGTAGAGGCACTGTCCGTTGTAGCTCGCGAACGATTTCTGCCGCACGGCCCTTGGACGATTCGCGGAGAAGGCGATATCGGCCCCGCCCGCCAGACGCCGGACGCCGATCCGCGGCACGTCTATCACAATATCTCTATTGCCATTGATCAAGCACGGCAGCTATATAATGGCGCTCCCGGAACTGTCGCGCCCTGGATTGACTCGCTCGATTTAAAGACCGGCGACCGCATCCTGCACGTCGGCTGCGGGCTTGGCTACTACACCGCGATTATGGCGCATATCGTCGGGTCAACCGGATATATCAGAGCGCTCGAGGTTGACGAAGTGCTTGCGCAGCAAGCAAAACGGAACCTGGCACCTTTTGCGTGCGTGGACGTCAGAAACGGCAACGGAACGGAGCCGCTGGACCAGGCCTTTGATGCAGCACTAATCCACGCCGGTGTGACGCATCCACTCGGTGCATGGCTTGACGCACTCGCTATTGGCGGTCGAATGACCCTCCCGCTGACCGCGACGATGCCGCAAATGGGGCCGGTCGGCAAAGGATGGACCTTCATTCTGACCAAAGCAGCGGATGGATCCTTCGAAGCGCATCCAGGCAATCTTGTTGCCATTTACTCCGCCATCGGTGTTCGCGACGACGATCTCAATTCGGCGCTCAGCGCCGTGTTGATGCGGGGACCGTTTCCTAGGGTGCGGCGTCTTCGCCGCGATTCACACTTGCTGTCCGCCTCATGCTGGCTGCACGGTCCCGACTTTTGTTTAGGGACTGGATAATGGGCCC
>Ga0326727_10017797_pt1 | contig 14650 bp, 12 predicted proteins | sample MB2enrmetagenome_FD_207643 | JGI IMG/M metagenome (GOLD analysis project Ga0326727, IMG submission 207643) | Lab enriched peat soil microbial communities from McLean, Ithaca, NY, United States - MB29MY | ecosystem: Environmental > Terrestrial > Soil > Wetlands > Peat | place: USA: New York... | reverse complement strand
AACATCTATCGCGGGCCATATGAATACAACGTCCCGGGGACGAAGGAAGATTTCATTCCCCAGAATCTCGAGCCGGATAAAATCGCGCGGATCGAGAAGGATTGATTGCATGCCGCACAGCAGTATCCAACGCGAAACCGTTCAAACCAGCGAAGTGGGAGATGGCCGCGCGTTCGGAGGAAATTCTGATCGTTGGAGCGGTGACAAACTTATTGATACAGGTGCGGTTCCGCAGCGGACTTACGTTACAGGAATGACCGTTGCGCTTGGCGGAATTTTGATGTTTTTTATGGCGCTCGTCAGTTCCTTCATCGTGCGCAAGGGAATGCCAAACAGCGGGTGGCGCCCGCTCGACGTGCCGCGCGTCTTGTGGTTCAACACGCTCATTCTTGCAGCAAGCAGCTTCGTGATCGCTCGCGCGAGCAAAAGTCTTCGCGCCAATCAAAATGAAGTTTTCCGGCGTTGGTGGCTGGCTGGCGCCGTTCTCGGCGTTTTCTTTCTTGTGGGGCAGGGAATTGCGTGGTGGCAGTTGATTGCCAAGGACATTCTCCTTTGGACGAATCCCAGCAGCAGCTTCTTTTACGTCTTCACGGCGACGCATGGAGTGCATCTAATCTGTGGGATCATCGCGTCGTTAGTAATTGCCTTTAGGTCGCCGCGGCGACTTTCGCTCGACACGGCGACCGAAGTTGTTTCCATGTACTGGCATTTCATGATTGGACTATGGGTATTTCTATTTTTGCTTCTTCTGCTTGGACAATGAAATGAGAGTGTTCCGATCAATTCGTGTGGCGAGGGCGAAGCCGCAAACTGAAATGGAAGATCGAAGCCCAGTAAAGTCTGCGACGATGCTGGCCGCGATTTGCCTGCTATCGATCATGCTCTTCCCAATAGACTTGCAAGGCTGCGCCTTGCACGTGCTGGTCCAGGGATGCGCGATGTGTTATCAGAGCGCCGCAGCCTCCGGCGAGCAAGGCAAGGAAGCGCTTCGCCACGGCATACTGATTCTCATCTTCCCGACGCTAAGTCTCTTTGCCGGCATCTTTGGTCTTTTGTATCGCCGCCGTAACATTTCCCGCTGACGAAGATGTTCTCCGATCGATCCAATTGGAAGCTCGATGTGAACCTGCTGAGTCAGGCTCTTGCCGGGCATCGATCGAGCGGTAAAACGCTTATCGACCTGACCGTCTCCAATCCCACGGCGTGCGGATTCGATTACGATGGCGAATCCATTTTGAAGGCGCTATCGAATCCTGCAGCTCTTAACTATGAACCCGATCCCCGTGGGCTTGAATCAGCTCGCAACGCCGTGGCGGCATATTATCGCCATCACGGCGCTGAGGTCCGCATTGAAGATGTCGTCCTAACCACGAGCACCAGCGAATCGTATTCTTTTGTTTTCCGCACACTGTGTAATCCGGGAGATGAGCTTCTGATTCCGTCGCCAAGCTATCCGTTATTCGAATTTCTCGCCGGCATTCAGGACGTGAAACTGGTGCGTTATCCGCTGGTCTACGACTACGGCTGGCAAATTGATTTTCACGCGCTGGAACAGGCCATCAGTCGCCGCACGCGAGGCATAATTGTGGTTCATCCCAACAATCCGACGGGGCATTTCACGAAGCCTTCGGAAGCGGCGAAGCTGAATGAAATCTGTTCGGCTCGCCAGATGGCTGTGATCGCGGACGAAGTGTTTCTGGATTTCGCGTTTGGCGAAAATCGGCAATTCACGTTTGCTGCAAATTCTGGGGCGCTGATATTCACGATGAGCGGCCTTTCAAAGATTTCCGGCCTTCCGCAGATGAAAGCGGCTTGGTTGTGCGTGAGCGGCCCGGAAGTGCTGAAAGCGCAGGCGCTCGCCCGGCTGGAAGTGATCGCGGATACCTACCTCTCGATGAATGCGCCCGTACAATTGGCGATCCCGGCGTTCATGGAACAACGGTCCGAATTCCAACGACAATTGATGAAGCGCGCGCGAAGAAATCTCCAGGAGTTCGATCGACAGCTAGCGGCGCAAAAAACCTGCGGTCGGCTGGAGGTGGAGGGCGGCTGGTATGCTTTGCTTCGAGTGCCTGCGGTACGTTCGGATGAAGATGTTGCCATTGAACTTCTGTCGAAGAAGGGCGTGTATGTGCATCCCGGGCATTTTTACGATTTCCCGGGCGATGGTTATTTGGTATTAAGCTTGATCACTCCGGAAAAGGATTTTGCCGATGGAATACGTGAGACGCTATCATTTTTCCAACCGTAAAAAAAATCTGCGGCCTGTGTTACAGCAAGAACTCAGCGAAGGCGGCCTGGCGGATCGGCGGGATTGGGCAGTTGCAGATTCAACTCCGGACCACATTTCTCGGGCTGCTTGGACGGAGGCAGTTGCGGCAGGCCAATTCCACGATTCAGTTCAAGATGCTCCTTCGCGCAGCGCGGGCAATAGCCCTTCCCGCTTTCATCGTCGCGCTGGCTGGCCAGCTCGTAGCAACCGCAAATGCAATCGCAGTATCCTGTCGCTGACGCCGTCTTGATCGGCACCAAAGCCATTTTCCTTGCCTCCGCCGAGGAATACGCTCTTCTCATGCATTCTACAACATGGGTTCTTCTTTCCACGAATCTCCCTGAGAAACAGCGAGGGCGCGTCGATCGAAGGGGTTCATCTGGATCGGAAAGATGCGAAAGGCAAGCGAGTGGATTGGAAGAGACTGGGACTAAATCCGTCCCAGGTGTGTCAGGCGGAATGGATCGCCGATTTTCTCGTGCAAATCGAGCCAGGTCTTTGTGGGCTGAGCGAGAAAAACCTGGACAACGCGCGGATCGAACTGTCTTCCTGAGAATCGCTGGATCTCTTCGCGCGCCGCGGAAATCGGCAGCGCCTTGCGGTAGGGGCGGTCCGAGATCATGGCGTCAAGAGTGTCCGCCACCGCGAAAACTCGCGCTCCCAGAGGAATCTGCTCGGCTTTCAACCCGCGGGGATAGCCGGAGCCGTCGTAGCACTCCTGATGGCAAAGCACGATCTCGGCTGCTTCCTTGAGGAAGGGAATGCGTTCCAGCATGGCGTAGCCGATATCGCAATGCCGGCGCATGACGTCACGCTCCTCCGCAGTCAGAGGTCCCGGCTTGCGCAGGATCTCGTCCGGTATGCCCATTTTCCCGATGTCATGAAGAAAGGCGCCACGAGCGATGTGGCGCAGGAGACCCTTGTCCACTCCCATCGCTCTCGCAATTGTGATGGTGAAGGCGGTCACGCGCTGACAATGGCCTTCCGTTTCAGCATCCTTAGCGTCCAGCGCGCCGCCCAGCGCTTCCAGAGTGTAGTCGTACGATTGTTCCAGGTCCTGCAAAGCAATGGAGAGCTGCTGCGTTCGCTCGGCGACGAGGTGTTCCAAATCGCTTTGATAGGTCCGGTTTTCGAGGATTAATTGACGGTGTTCGAGCGCGCGGGAGACGCTCAGATTGAGCTGATCTTTTTCAAAAGGTTTCAGAATGTAGTCGTAGGCGCCGGTGCGAATGGCTTCGAGCGCTATCGAGATGTCGTGCATGGCCGTGACCATGATCACGGGGACGTCCGGATCGGCGGCCCGGATTTCGCCCAACAACTTCAGGCCGTCCATCTCGGGCATCACGATGTCGCTCAACACTAAATCGAACGTATTGTTGCGAAAACTTTCGAGCGCCTTGCTCCCGTTGGAACACACCGTGCAGCGATAGCCCTGCGCGTCAAGAAGCGTCGACACGACCTCTCGTATCGCTTCCTCATCGTCTACAATAAGGATTTTCTCTTTCTCCAAGGGTGGCTCCCGGTTAGCCACCATTATATGTCAGGACCGATACCAAGGCGGGTGATGTATCTAATCCATAAACTCTCTTCTCGAATCTCCACCGGGTATTGGATCGCCTCGATTGCCGCGGAGTTTCATCGCGCCCGGAAAGGCGGATGCATGTCCTTGCATCCTTCCCATGCTGCACCGCGCGGAGATGAATTCACGCAAAACCTGTTATCCTCTTCGATCATCCAACCCTGACGGAGGAATGAATGAAACGACTCTCTGGACTGGCCATTTTGTTAGCGCTCGGAATTGCCACTGCGGCCCAGCAGTCGGCTCCTCCGTCAAAACCAGCCGCACCGCCGCCGGCGGCCTCGCCTGAAACGACCCCTGCCGTTGCGAATGGCGATTTCATCGAGGCCGCCGACGAAGTTCTTTCGCAGATGAGCCAAATCCTCCATCTTCCGATCAAGGAACCTTTGAAGAAGAGCCTTCGATCGAAGCAGGAGATTCGCGATTACCTGGTTCGCGAGGAAAAGGAAGACAAGGACGACGCGCAACGCTACGCCGACACGAAAGCGCTGGAAGCCTTCGGCCTCATCCCCAAAGGATTCGCTCTCGATGCCTTTTTGCTGGACGTTTTGACGGACCAAGTCGCGGGCCTTTACGATCCCAAGGCAAAAGAGTTCTACATCGCGGATTGGATTCCGGTGGATGAGCAGCGCGCCGTGATGTCGCACGAGCTGACGCACGCGCTCGAGGATCAATCGTTCGGCATCGATTCGTGGATCAAGGCGGCCCGCCCGAACGACGACGCGGAACTTGCGCGTCAATCCGTCAGCGAGGGAAGCGCGATCGCTTCGATGGTGGATTATGAATTGCGCGAGCAACAAATGAGCGTCCGCGATCTGCCCGATGTGATGCCGATGATTCGCGCCGGCGCCGTGGCCGAAATGGACAAGGACCCGAAGCTCTCAAAGGCTCCGGGCATCATTCGCGACGAATTGATTTTTCCCTATCTAGCGGGCGCCACTTTCTCGCAACAGTTTCTGAAGGCGCATACGGGCTGGGGCGATCTGAAACTCCTCTTTGCGAATCCCCCCGTATCCACGCAGCAGATCATTCATCCCGATTTGTATCTCAAGGGAGTTGTGCCGGAAAAAGTCTCTCTGCCCGATTGGAAAGGGATTGTCCCAGTGGGCTGCAGACTCCTTGAGGAAAACGTGATGGGCGAGTTCGGTCTCGAAGAAGTGCTGAAACAGTTTCTCGGGCAGCAGCGCGCCGATGCGCTTTCCCCCGCGTGGACCGGGGACCGGTACGCCGTTTTTGAATATGCGAAAACGAAGCGGACCCTTCTGGTGTTTCGCCTTTCGCTCGACAACGACGAGGATGCAGCGCGTTTCTCCGGGCAGTATAGCGAAGCGCTCGAATTGAAATTCATGGATCGGCGCGAACTCTTTCGCCGCCCGAATTTCTTCCAGTTCCAGACGGACGAGGGCGGCGTCTTTCTCCGCTGTATCACCAACCAGTGCCTCGTGGTTGAGGGCGGAACTCGCGAAGTTTATGACAAGATTAACCGGGAGATCGGTTGGCCGCCTGCGCCTGCTCCTTCGCCGGCAGACGTGCCCAAACAAGTGGCGCGCGTGGGAGCAGACGAGAGGACTGCTGCCCAGGTTGAGACGAGTTTGGCTCCGTAACTGGCGGAGCCAAGGGCGGCCGTTGCTTGCGAGATAGCTTCCCAGCGCGGAGGCTGGACGGCAGTATCTAGCGAAGTTGCGGCCAAGGGTTTTCGCTGATGGGCCAAACAGTAAAATTCAGAGAAAGGTTCTCGCTGGTGATCCCATGAGCGTTCGAACGCAGAAACTTCGTCTTCTCGCAGCGCTTAGACTTGTTGTCACGTTCGGTGTCTGCGCTGCTGCGATGTTGCACGCTGCGAAGGCTGCCGGCTCTCGAATCGCCCTCTGGCAGCCCTCTGCACAATCGGGGCCCGCGTTCGATGCCAATTTCACCGGACGCACGATGCGCGTTGATTATTTCCACTCCGGCACGGCCACCGAGGAGCACATTTCGCTTGGCCCCGTCGTCGCCGACGGGCCTTGGCCCGGCAGCCGGACGCGCCTGGTTGATACTTTGAACCTTGGAACGTATCTCTTTGAAGTTGCCGACCAAAAAACAGGCGAACTGCTCTATTCGCGGGGATTTTCCTCCGTGTTCGCCGAATGGCAGGAGACCGCCGAAGCCAAGAAGATTTGGCGAACCTACTCCGAATCGCTTCGTTTTCCCTGGCCGCGACGCCAGGTTCGGGTCACGCTCAAGAAACGCGGCGGTGACGGCGCCTTTCATGCGATTTGGACCACGGACATCGATCCCAATTCGCGTTTCGTCAATCCGGCCGACATCGCGCCGCAAGGGCATCCCTGGACGGTTTTCGAAAATGGCCCGCCGTCCGAGAAAGTCGATCTGGTCATTTTGGGAGATGGTTACACGGCAGCCGAGATGGAGAGATTTCATGCAGATGTGACGCATCTTGTGGGCGCACTCTTCCAGACGGAGCCTTACCGCAGCCGCAAGTCCGATTTCAACGTCCGCGCCATCGATTTGCCCTCGGCGGAAAGCGGCGTCACGCGACCGCACGCGGGAGTTTTCCATCGCTCGCCTCTTGGCGCGCACTACAGCACATTCGATTCCGAGCGCTACGTCCTGACCTTCGACAACCGGCGTCTTCGCGACGTCGCCTCGGCCGTTCCGTACGATTTTCTGGTTGTGCTTGTGAACGAAAAGACCTATGGCGGCGGAGGCATCTTCAACGATCAGACTATCGTTGCCGCGGGCAACGATTTCGCTGAATACCTCTTCATCCACGAATTTGGGCACCATTTTGCCGGGCTCGGCGACGAATACTACACATCGGATGTCGCTTACGAAACTGCCGCGGGAGTTCACCCTGAGCCATGGGAGCCGAACCTCACCGCGCTACATGATCCCGCGAACTTGAAATGGAAGGACCTGGTGCTTCCAGGCACGCCGATTCCGACGCCGTGGAATAAGGAGGAGTACGACAAGGAATCGCTGGCCGTCCAGGAAGTGCGGCGCAAGATCCGCGCGTCCGGAGCACCAGAGGCAGAGATGGAGAAGCTCTTCCGGGAAGAGGAGGCCAAAGAAACACAGTTGCTCGGCTCGAGTCCATACGCGGGGAAGGTCGGCGCGTTCGAGGGCGCGGGATATGAAACCAAGGGCCTCTATCGCCCAGCCACTGATTGCATCATGTTCAGCCGCGACAAAGTTGGCTTCTGCCTCGTCTGCCGCCGCGCCATCGAGCGCATGATCGACCAGTATTCGCGGCCCTGATCGGTGCGGCGCAGCCTCTTCGCGATCGAGTGCACGTCAGGAGTGGGTTGTTTGCGATAACTGCAATGACAAGGTGCTGGAATCCTCAGTGGGAAAAATCACTTGGTCGGCGGACAGCAGCACAAGTTCTCTTGCCGAATCAACGCCGAGGCCATGCGTTTTGGGACAACGTTTTTCGGGCGACTACCAACGTAATGACCTAATGCCCAAGCCTCGATGAAGAGCACTAGGAACAGGCGGAGGAATTCTCATGTCACCTGACCGAGTTCTCAGGTTGTCAAGACTGCTCCTCTTTTTGTTTGCGGTTGCCATCTCGCCTTGGCCAGCAACTGCACAGTCCCCGCAGCACATCACCATACGATATATTGACTATAGGTCAGGAAAACCGCTGCGTGGCGCACATCTGGGATACTATTTTTGGAATGGCGATCAGAGACCTCTTGTCCGTGGAGCAGTCAGCACTGCAACGGGGGAAGATGGAGAAGTAACTGTCACACTGCCTGACCCACTCCCCGCTCATCTTTCTGTTTTCTGCGTAGGCGAGGACATACAGAACGCCGCATACTTGGATGTAGTTCCGACCGAGATTCTAAAATCCGGAACAGTCGTGCCTTACCCCCGTGATAAAAACATGTCCAAACTGAAAACTCGAATTTCGGCAAAACCCGGCGAGGTGTTCGTCTTAGCGAGACGGTTCACCGGATGGGACTGGTTCCTACAGGGGCTTCCGTGAACGCCGCAATGGAAATTGTGTAATTCGTGGTAATTCGCGTAGCCCAAGCTGGCCTACTGCCCAGACGCCGCGGCATTGTCGATTAGCGAAGCTTCGGTTATCGCGCCGCCTCACCGCGCTGAGCTTTGGCAGTGATCGTCGATTGCATCGCTTCGGCAGCAAAACGTCAAACGGCCGAGCACCTTCGAAACTAGTTTTGTTCGCGTTGCTCGTAAGACCGGAATTGTCTACTCGGTAAAAGAAAAGCATTAAGTGTGAATGCATATTCACATTGATTGATTTGAAAACAACATTTGCACTGATTCAAGAGAGCTTATAGGCGGCACAATTGGCATGACACTTGCCATAAGAGCATCGGCTGGTTCTCGCGCCCAGGGGGTATCGAATGTCTCTCAAGAGATTGTTATGGGTATTACCAGTAGTACTGGTGCTCGCTTTTGCGGCAAGCGCTGACACCGCATCGGTCTACTTCAACGGAGGCTACGCCTTTGGCAACAACGGCTACGGCATTCCTCCGTATCAAGGGACTTTGAACGGCAATAGCGCCAATTTCTTCTGCGTCGATTTCAGCCACGACATCTATGCAAATACGGGCTGGACGGCAAACGTCACAAATCTCAGTAGTGCGAGCTTTGCCTCCACGCTCCAGGGTTCGCAGGCCGACTATCAAGCGTTCGTTTACCTCATTTCGGAAATGATGGGCACGAACAATCAGACTCAGAAGGCGGAGTATCAGTGGGCGATTTGGAGCCTCTCAGGCGGCGGAGACCCCTATGGCACCGATGCGACTCTGTGGAACGGAGCGCTGAACTATGTCGCCTTGAATCCCACCTATGCTCTGAATCAGGGATGGGAAGTCCTGACCTCCACGGGAAGCTACGGTCAGGAGTTCTTGGTGCAGACGCCGGAACCCTCTAGCGGTCTACTGCTGGGCATTGGGGTTCTGGGATTATTGGGGATGGCAGTGAAGAAGTTGATGGCGTAAGCCAAGCCGCATTCGTAACCCCTTCCAGGCTCGCCGCAAAATTGAACGCGGCGAGCCTTTCTGTTTTCCGCAAGCGCCACTCCAGAATGTCCGAGGGACATGTCAGTCGTTCAATGCGGAACCCGCCACGTCGGCTCGATGGATTATCATGAGCGTCTGATCGTCCGATTGCCGCGCATTTGCGGAGTAGTTTTTGACGTCCCGAATGCACGCTGCGGCAATTTCATGCGGCGGCCAGCCGTGCCTCTCTCCAGCGACTCTGGCCAGCCCATCCGCGCCGTATTCCTTTTCCGCCGGGCCCCGCGTTTCCGAGATCCCGTCCGTGTAAAGCAGGAGGCTGTCACCCGGATCGAGTTGCACGCGAGTGACCTGGTAGCGGCTCGTCTTGAAAAGTCCCAGCGGAAGCCCTGTCGAGCCAAACTGTTCCACGCCCTCTTTAGTGATGACCAGGGCAGGGAGGTGGCCTGCATTCACAAACTCGATTTCACCCGACATTCCCGCTTGCCCGCAGATCAACGTCGCGTACTGGCTCGCCGTAGTGCTTTCGCAGAACACGCTGTTCGCAATTTCGAGGAGTTTCTCGAGGTCGTGCCCGGCGCCGGATAGGCTGCGGAACATCGCGTGCAAGTGCGTCATCAGCAGCGAAGCGCCAATTCCTTTTCCCGCCACGTCCCCCACCAGAAAAATCAGCTTTCCATCCTCAGTGGAGGGCGAAATCACGTCGCAATAATCGCCGCTCACAAGCCCCGCGGGATGGTATTGATAATGGATCTGCCAGTCGCGGAAACGAACGTCCGTTTGGGGCAGCAAGCCGCGCTGGATGCTCGACGCTAATTCCACGTCCCTTTCGAGCGCGCGCTGCTCTTCCTGCGTCAGGCAGCCGATGCACAACCGCGTAAGGGGATCAGCGAGCAGGCGGTCTTTCTCCACCGGATCGTGGCAACCTTCACAGATTCCGTACGATCCCTGCTCCATTCGCTGCATCGCCGAATCCACCTCGCCCAGCAGGTCCAGAAGAGGCGACACGGGCATTGCCGGCGCAGGCGAAGAGATTGCCGACTTCAATTCGTCTCGCCGCTTTTCGAGTTGCTCGCGGAGATAAGCGTCGGCGGTTCCTCCCATTGTCGTCTCCTCCCCCTCCATGATCCTCGCTGGAGTTGCGGCAGTGCCATCCGATTCCTGCATCGAATCCCTCCCCGCTCTTATCTAGAATTGGATTCCGTGGCGCGCGACCGCGATTCTGCCTCCATTGCATCCAGAAGCAATCGCCCTGCCTTTCGTTCGAGCCGCGCCAGACGGCGTTCGAATCGCGCCCGGTTTGTGCGATATATGGCGGGGGCGATGGTGCCAAGCCGGTCCGCCTTGCGCAGTTCGGCGAGCGCCTTGCGGACAATCGTTGCGGCGCGATGCGGCTCGCGAACGCGGTGCTCGAAGTAGATGGCCAGTTGCTCGTAAGCCTCCAGACCCTCGCGCGAGTTGCCGAGCATCTTCTCCCACAATTCCCGCGCCACCGCGAAATCTCCATCGCGCTTCGCCAGGCGCGCCAGGGACTTTCGCGCGGCGCGGTCCGTCTCCGCGGGAAGCTCCGAAGCAAGCGAGCGCTCGTAAAGCCTTCGCGCGCGCGTCATCTCGCCGCGCCGTTCGCAGATTCGCGAGACGCCGTAAAGCTCGAGCGCATCCTGGCCTCGCGTTTCCGGATCGGCCAGCACGGAAAGAACGCGGCTGGAAAGTCCCGCCAGACCGCAGAGATCCATCTGGTTGTGGTGAAAGATCGGGACCAATGGCTCGGGAGGCCCTCCGCGCAGAAAGTCGAAATAAATCTGCGGGATCAACTCCGACATCACGTCCGCGCCGCGATTCCATCCCAGCACGTGCCGTTCGAGTTCCGGCAAGCGCACCGACCCGAGCCGCAGCCGCCAGAGGTTTCTCGCGGGATGGAGAAAATCCAGATGCGCGCGCGGCGCAGGCGCCCGAATCGTCCGCGTCATTCGAAAGCGTGTTTCGAGCAGCGGCCAATCGAACGATTTCCCGTTGAACGTGACCAGCACGCGCCGCTCCGCCAATCGTTCCGCGAGCGCCACGAGCAGCGAAAGCTCCTCGCTGTGCTCGCGCATGAAGAATTGCTCGACTTCCAGGCCTCCCGCATCCCACCACGCAATGCCCACGAGAAACGCATAGGTTCCCGTGCCGCCTGCAAGGCCGGTTGTCTCCGTATCGAGGAAGAGCCATTGCTGCGGATCGGCGATGTCTTTCGGCGCGTCCGGAGCCAGCAAACGCAAAGCCGCTTCGTCGGGGATGCACTCGCTAGGCTCGGAAAACCAGCGCCGCAATGCCAAATGCTCGCCAAAGCGGTTCCTCTCAACGGATGCGCCGAGAATTTCGGCGAGCCTCTGCGATCCTTCGGGGATTTCCGGCGCCATGCCGCGCGGCAATTCGCCCGCGCGGTCATCGGCCAGAGCGCGCTTCCTCGCCGGCTTCAGCGCCGCCAGCCGCCCGAATCGATCTTGGGTTGCAGGGCTCATATGCAGAGATGATCCAGTATCGCCAAAGCAGCTTCCTTCGTTCGCTCGCTCTTTTCACCGGCCGGGCCGACGCACGATGGACATCCCTTCTCGCACGGGCATGCGGCAATCAATTCGCGAGTCCGGCGCAAAAGCAAATCGTGAACGTGATAGAGCGGCTCGCTGAATCCGATGCCCCCCGGATAGGCGTCGTAGAGATACAAGTTCGGCTCGAACAGTTCCTTGATCTCCGCAGGATCGGTACTTGCCGTCGTGAATTCCTGCCATTCGGTTTCGATGCCGGGACTTGGAGGCCTTTCGCCGACCGCCGTTCCCAGGTCGCGACGGTCGCACATCAGCAGTAGAGTCGCCATGGATTCAAGCGCGTGGAGCAGGCCGAATATGCCGCTCTGCCGGTCGGAGAGTGCGAAGGGCAATCCCGCGAGCATTTCGTGTTCGAGCGTGATCCAGAACGCCGTGGTGTGCATCTCGTTTTCTGGCAATTCGAGTTTTCCCGCGCCCACATTCTCGTTCGTGAAAAACTTGATCTTCTTGAATCCCACCACTTGCGAGCGCACCAGCACATCGCCATGCGCGCGCGCCGCCGGCCCCGCGATGCGTTCCTCCTCCGCAATTTCCAGAACGCGCACTTGCGTGTAGCGAATTGCATCCGTGAAGTAGTCCACGTTTACGCGCTTCACGTAGGCCTTGCGTTGCTCGAAGTCGAGCCGTTCGACGTGATATTGCTGCCCCTGGTGAATGTAGATCGCCTTCGGATGCACCGTGGTCAGCGCCGAGGAAAAATCCACTTCGCCGATCACTTCCGGCTCGCCATCTTCCTCGCCGGTCGTGTCGATGATGACGAAATTGTCCGAGGTCACCGAACGCAAGCTGACCGTGTCCGCCGGATACGCTTCCTGCACCCAGTGCCAGTTGCCGCCGCTGCGATGTAGGTAGCCCGCCTCGGCCAGTCGTTCGCAAAGTGCGGGCAGGTCGACGCCGCCCATTTTCTCGTCGGGCGAGAGCGGCAATTCGAACGCAGCACACTTCAGGTGGTTCACCAGGATTTCGAGGTTGTCGGGCTGCACGTAAGCATGTTCGGGCGAGCGTCCGAAGAAATAGTCGGGATGCTGCACGATGAATTGATCGAGCGGCGCCGAGGAGGCAACCATCACCGCGCACGAAGTTCCGCTGCGGCGGCCCGCGCGTCCGGCGCGCTGCCACGTGGATGCAATCGAGCCGGGATAGCCCGCCATCACGCACGCATCCAGCGAGCCGATGTCGATTCCCAGTTCCAGCGCGTTCGTTGCCACGACTCCCCGGATGAGACCCTCGCGCAAACCGCGCTCGATCTCGCGCCGCTCGCCCGGAAGATAGCCGCCGCGATAACCGCGAATCGGTTCCGCGCCGCCCGGCTGCGGAGGATTTGCCTGCTGCAAATAGGTGAGCAGGACTTCGGTGTGCAACCGGCTATTCGCGAAGACAATCGTCTGCAATTTTCGAGAGAGCAATTCCTTCGCCACGCGCGTCGTTTCGTTCAAATAGCTTCGGCGAATGCCGAGGTTGCGGTTCACCATGGGCGGGTTGTAGAAGACGAACAACTTTTCCGCGGTGGGCGCGCCGTTTTCCTCGATGGTTTGCGTCTCGCTCTCGGTCAGTTGCGCGGCCAGCTCGCCGGGATTCGCAATCGTCGCCGAGCAGCAGATGAACTGCGGTTTCGATCCATAGAATTGCGCGATGCGCGCGAGACGCCGCAACACGTTCGCGAGATGGCTGCCAAACACGCCGCGATATGTGTGCAATTCGTCGAGGACGATGTACCGCAGATTCTCGAATAGCCGCGTCCACTTCGTGTGGTGCGGCAGGATTCCCGTATGCAGCATGTCCGGATTGGTCAGAATGATGTGGCCGCGCTCGCGGATCGCACGGCGCGCGTCGCCCGGAGTGTCGCCGTCGTATGTGAAGACGCCGAAGCAATCGTCGAGCCGCTTCGCGAGGTCGTGCAACTCAGCGAGTTGGTCTTGCGCGAGCGCCTTGGTGGGGAAGAGGTAAAGCGCGCGCGTGTCGGGGTTCTCGATGACGGCGTTCAGCACCGGCAGGTTGTAGCAAAGCGTCTTGCCCGAAGCAGTCGGCGTCACCACAACGAAGTTTTTCCCGGCGCGCGCGAGTTCCGCGGCAATCGCTTGATGCGTGTAAAGCTTCCCGATTCCTTTGTCGCGGTAGGCCGCTGCCAACTCGGGCCGCACCCATCCCGGCACCGGTTGAAACTGAGCCTCGCGCGCAGGGATGTGCTTGATGTATGTGAGGACGTCGTCCGTCCGTTGACGTGCTGCCAGCGCCCCAAGCGCGTCCTGCACGGTATCGAGCGTTGTACGATTGCGGAGTGCCAATCCCTGCGTGGATGCCGCCATACAGTTCCTCCAAGCCTCCAGGCTGCTGCCTGGGCAGAAGTCGAGCCCGGAAGCTAGTATGGGGGCTCTTCTTCGCTTTTTGTTCGCTTAACCTACCATGTTGCGCGCATCGGCGCAAGGCAAGAAATGAAGCACGTTCTCAGCGCTGTGGCGTAGTTCGATCCAGGCCAACAGCAAAATGGCAGTTAAAGGGTTTTTCACGGGAGCCCGCGTGGCTGATCGGTCAGAGGTTTTCTGGTGCGAAGTGAGCAATGAGTCTCCGGGCTTTTGGGTTGCGGTCACGGATCATCGAATAAATGTATGGCCAGTACTCGGACACAAGGAGCCCACCTCGGCCTTGCATATTCGACCGCACGAAAGGTGAGGTTCCAAGCACCTTATGTTGCTTGAGGTCAGTCAGAAATATCGGTGAATCCAGCTTGCAAACGCGGTCAATGACTCCTCCATAGCACTCCCCGTCCCTCCAACCTGCGCTCCTTCGTCGAAGCCGATCTCCACTAAAGCGAAACACATCGGTGATTCCGCATTTTGGATACGCGCGATACATCAGAAGTAGATCGCCTTGGGTGACTCGCCTCGATAGAGCCCAATCTAGCTGATTCTCTTCGTCCAGCCAATGCCATTGGGTCCTAATTGCGCCCTGTATCCACACCTTGAACGGCACGCCGAAGAACCGCTTCAGCTCTATGATTTCAATGTGCCCGGGAACATCCGGCCAGTCATGGTGCCAGCACACTATGCAATCGCATCGAGTCGCGTCGTGCTTGTGTGTCCTAAAACTGCTGGATCTGTACTCAAATTCTATCCTGACCTTTTTTTCGGAATCGCCGACATGGCGGTACGCAATGCAGTCCGGGAATGCCGCTTGAATCTCCTCAATTCGAAATTGCAATTTCTTAGCGACGAGTGAGAAG
>Ga0326727_10017796_pt1 | contig 14650 bp, 13 predicted proteins | sample MB2enrmetagenome_FD_207643 | JGI IMG/M metagenome (GOLD analysis project Ga0326727, IMG submission 207643) | Lab enriched peat soil microbial communities from McLean, Ithaca, NY, United States - MB29MY | ecosystem: Environmental > Terrestrial > Soil > Wetlands > Peat | place: USA: New York... | reverse complement strand
GGAACCTCTGCCGGATACCCAGCCGATGCAGGCGCAGACCATTTTCGTAGTCTTCGGTGAGGCACTCCGGCTCGAAGATGCGGTTCGCGCTGCTCTCGGCCAGGCGCCGGAGGGCTCCGCGCGAAAACCCGGTACCCACCCCGTTGGAAGGCAGAAAGCTGCCCAGGTTCTGGCGGGAGGGAATGTCGCGCGTCTGATATTCCGCGAACTCATCGCAATAAATGCCGTGCACGATGTCGCGCGCCGGCGTGGTCAGCGGAAGCACCGGCACCTGCACCATGCCGTATTCGCCGCAGTAACGGTTCAGCCCCGCCAGCGCATCGGGATGGATCAGATCCTCGGCGTCGTGGGTGACGAAGATGTCGAACCGTTCGCTGCGTTCTTCTTCGTGCAGGAGCACGCGCTGGTAGATCCAGTTGAGGCAGTCGGCCTTGGAGGTTGGGCCGTCGTGCGGACATATGGCGAGATGGACGTTGGAGAAGCGATCCTCCAGCTCCCGGATGGCCGCCAGGGTAGCGAGGTCGTTCGGGTAGGCTCCGATGAAGAAATCATAGGAGCTGTATCGTATCGCCGAGATATTGTGGCGAATCATGCCGCCAATGACGCCGGCTTCCTTCCAGAGTGGCACCAGGATGGCGATTCGTTTTTCCGCCAGCGGCGTAACCGGCAGTTGCTCCGGCCGTTTCCGGTACCAGTTCCAGGCCAGCGCCGCGTCGATCACCAGGTCGTCCAGCCCATTGAAAACAATGAACAGGGCCAGTGGGACGAGGCAGTACGCGACCAATTGGTCCACGGCAGGGAACATGAAATGACGTAGTGCCAGCGCGACGGGCGGAGTCTCACCGTGAACCCGCGTCTGAGTGAGAAAGTCGCCGCACAACGGACCCGCGGGAGCACGACGCCCGGCGGTATGATCGTCGTCAGGCGGAGCTGGGCCGAACTGATCCGAAACTCGCCGGACCTTCGAGCCGGCGCGCCAGGCTAAGGAGTCGGAAACCAGCGCGCCTCCCACGGCTCAGCTTCCGCGCGCAACCCATGGCACAGCGGACCTGCCAGGCCGCAATCCTTCTGAAGCCTTTGCTCCAGCCTGACGATGCAAATGGCGAAGCCGCCACATCAAGCCCGCGATGGCTCCCGCCACAAGAAGGAGTCCTGATGTACGGGGTTCCGGTGTCGCTGCGTTAACGACGATAGTCCCGTCAGAATGCCCGTCGCCAACCCCGCCAGGCATGATGTAGAGCGAGCCGTCACTCCCTGCATTCATGGCTTCAGCCGACATTGAAATGTGCAGAGTATACGTCACCCCGGAGACTATAGGTATCGAGTAATAAGTGTTGGGCCCGTCTAAGATTGGGCAATTGGGTGCCAGGTTACCACCCACATATCCAAACAGATTGGCTACTCCCTCTGAATCCAGATCCGCAGTTATTGACACCCATCCCTCCTGATCCAGGTCAAACGCAGGGCACACGTCTTCAACCACGAGATCAAGCTCCTGCGGGGCACCCGCGTTCAGGATCGGAGTGATACTCAGCGTCTGGTCGAGCGTGTCAGTAACATCAGTGAACGGCGGCAGGAGTCCTGGATTTGCGTCGACCGAAGCAAAGAGTGCGTCGTACGTGCCCGGTTCGATAAGCGTAGCGCCCGAAGCAGAGAGGGCAAAAACGAGGAAGAGAAAGCCTGTGACGCGCCTTGCCACATTTCTCACGCAAGCAACTCCCTTTCCCCGGGCCAGGATAAACTGGGTTGCACCCTGCTTCGAAATGTTATCAGCAATTCTCCGGTCGGCCACGCAGCAAAGGTACTATAAGTACTGTCCGGTCAAGGTTTTATGAACCGCCCTGCGGGCGGTAGGTTGGCAGACGCACAGCGGAGGGCATGCAGCCTTCTCCTTTCTCCGGAACCTGCGTACAATAGACGCAAGCGGGTGGCTTTGTTGCTCAAGGGCAACCTTGGTGCCTGTGCCCCTGTCCAGCCTCTATACTTAAGACAATGCACGACATGGGCGTGTTCTGGCTGCGGGTGGCCGCGGTTTGCTACTCCGTCGGCCTGATCCACGCCATTCTCGTCATCAGCCTGCGGAAGACGCGCTTGTTCCGGGTTGCCGTGGGCGCGTTTTACACCGGCGTCGTGCTGCACGTGGTTTCGGTGGTGGAGACTACGCGCGCGCTGGGCCACCTGCCGGTCAGCAACTTTCTGGAAACCTCTTCGGTGTGCGCGCTGCTGATGGCCCTCGCTTTTCTTTTCGTGGACTGGCGATACAAGTTCAACAGCCTGAGCGTGTTCATTTTCCCCGTAGTGTTTCTCCTCACCATGATCGGCTCCATGGAGGCGCCGGTGGCCACGTGGAGCGATCAACGGGTGCGCGACGCGTGGCTGTTTGTGCACGTGCTCATGATCCTGCTCGGCTACGCGGGCCTGCTGATCACCGCCGTGGCGTCCATCTTCTATCTGATTCAGGAGCGGCAACTCAAACGCAAGCGGCCAGGCTCGTTCTTCGACCGGCTTCCGCCATTGGCCACGCTGGACAGCCTGATCACGCATTCCATGAACTTCGGATTCCTGTTCATCACGCTGGGGGTGATCGCGGCCACCACATGGGCGTTCATCGAGACCGGCTCGCAGTGGTTCGCATATCCGCGCATCGGCATCGCGCTGCTGACGTGGCTGTTCTACCTGACCATGGTTTTCCTGCGCGCCACGGCGGGTTGGCGGGGCCGCAAAGCCGCGGTGATGGCGATAGCGGTACTGTGCTGTTCCGCGCTCACGTGGGCGGCGCACGTAGGGCTGCGATCCTCGTTCTCCAGATGAAATTCTCAATCACAGGGCTGAACCACACGACCGCGCCGGTGGAGGTGCGCGAGCGGCTGGCCTTCGACGCCGCGGCGCTGCCGGAAGCCCTGCACGCCCTCAAACAGCGCCCGGGAACGCTGGAAGGGATGATTCTCTCCACCTGCAACCGCGTGGAGATTGCGGTGGCCTGCGCGGACGACGCCAGCGACGATGTGGATGAATTCCTGGCCGATGTCCGCAGCGTTTCGCGCGACTGGATCCGGCCCTATCTGTACCGTTTCGACGACCGCGCGGCGATTCATCATCTGTTTCGCGTGGCCTCCAGCCTGGACTCCATGGTGGTGGGCGAGCCGCAGATCCTCGGGCAGCTCAAGGCGGCCTGGGAGGTGGCGCGGGCGGAAGGCGCGGTGAGCGGATTTCTGGACGGGCTGCTGATGCGCGCCTTCAACGTGGCCAAGCGGGTGCGCACCGAGACGGATATCGGATCGAGTGCGGTATCGGTGAGCTTCGCCGCCGTGGAGCTGGCTCGCGAAATATTCGGCCAGCTTCGCGACACGACGGTGATGGTGGTGGGTGCCGGAAAGATGTCGGAAGCGGCCGCCCGCCATCTGCACCGCTGCGGCGTGTCGAAGATCCTGGTGACCAATCGCACCGAGGAGCGGGCGCGGGAGATGGCGGAGTTGTTCAGCGGCGAAGTGGTACCGCACACCAACTTTGTCGCCGCTCTGCCGCGGGTAGACATCGTCATCGCTTCCAGCGGCGCGCCACATTACATTCTGCTGAAGGAGCAGATGAAGAAGGTGATTGAGGCGCGGAAGAACCGCCCGGTGTTCCTCATCGACATTGCCGTGCCGCGGAACATCGAGCCGGCGGTGAACGAGCTGGACAACGTCTTCCTTTACGATATCGACGACCTGCAGCGCGTGGTGGCGGGCAATCTGCAGCATCGCAGGGAGATCGCCAGCCAGGCGGAGCTGATCATCGAAGAAGAGGTGGAGCAGATGATCGCGCGCCTGAAGACGCGCGACGTGGTGCCCACCATTGTCGGGTTGCAGGAACAACTCGAGCGCGTTCGTCTGGCCGAGCTGAACCGCATGCGCGGGCGGCTGGGCTCGCTGACGCCGGAGCAGGAAGAGGCGGTGGAAGCGCTGACCAGGGCCATCATCAACAAGATTGCCCACGGGCCAATCTCCGAGCTTCGCCGCACCGCCGCGCAGCCGGAGGGCGCGCACATGGCGGGCCTCATACGGAAGGTGTTTCGCTTTGGGGATTGACGCTGTGGCCGCGTGGGGCAGGATTGCATCCTGCGGCCGACTTGCAATCGGCCTCGGGCGAGGCCGGGGGCCCACATGCTAGTTATCGGTTCCCGAGGATCTCAGCTTGCGCTCTGGCAGGCGCGCTGGATTCAGGCCCGGCTGGCCGAACTCGGCCACGAATCGCGTATCGAGATCATCCACACCACGGGAGATCGCATCACCGACGTACCGCTGGCGAAGGTGGGAACGAAAGGTCTGTTCACGAAGGAGATCGAAGAGGCGCTGCTGCGTGGCGACATCGACGTCGCGGTGCACAGCATGAAGGACATGCCGACGGATGTTCCCGGCGGTCTCGCCATTGCCGCAGTGCCGGAAAGGGAAGATCCTCGCGACGCGATGGTCGGAATGAGGTTGAACGAACTTCCTCAGGGTGCGACGGTGGGCACCAGTTCTCTGCGGCGTTCCGCGCAATTGCGTGCGCTGCGGCCCGATCTCGAAATTGAGAGCATTCGCGGGAACGTGGACACGCGATTGCGCAAAGTGGAAGAGCGGCGATTCGACGCCATTGTTCTGGCCGCGGCGGGGCTGCGGCGGCTGGGCCTCGAACAGCGCATTGCCGAGGTGCTGGTGCCCGAGGTGATGTGCCCGGCGGTGGGTCAGGGCGCTTTAGCGGTGGAAACGCGCACCAGCGGCGACGCACATGAGATTTGCCGCCGGCTCGATCACCCCGAAACGCGCGCGGCCGTCACCGCGGAGAGAGCGGTGCTGGCCCGGCTGGGCGGCGGCTGCCAGGTGCCCATCGGCGCTCATGCACGCATCGACGGAAGCGTGCTGGAGATCGACGCGGTTGTCGTTGCGCCGGAGGGCGATGCCATCGTGCGCCTTCGCGCAAGTGGGCCGGTGACCGAAGCTGAGATGATCGGCCAGGCCCTCGGCGACGATCTGCTGAACACGGGCGGCCGCGAAATTCTCGAAGCCGTGTATGGCGAAACCGCGCATGAGTGACCGCGGCCGAGTCTACATTGTCGGCGCCGGCCCGGGCGATCCGGAGTTGCTCACCCTCAAAGGCCGCCGCGCGCTGAGCCTCGCCGATGTCGTTCTCTACGACCATCTCGCCAACGAGGCGCTTCTGGACTTCGCTCCCGCGAACGCCGAGCGGCTGTACGTCGGCAAGAAGCGAGCGGAGCACGCGCTCTCGCAGGAAGAGATCTGCTCGGTCATGGTGGAACGCGTCCGCCGCGGGCTGACCGTGGTCCGGCTGAAAGGCGGCGATCCTTACATCTTTGGGCGCGGCGGAGAGGAAGCGGAAGCGCTGGCCGACGCGGGCATTCCGTTCGAAGTGGTGCCCGGAGTCACCGCCGCGCTGGGCATCGCCGCGTACGCGGGCGTGCCGCTCACGCATCGCGAGCACACTTCCGTGGTGACGTTTGTCACCGGCCATGAGGTCGCCCATATCGACTGGGACAAAGTGGGCGCGGCGGAAACGCTGGTGGTTTTCATGGGGCTCACGCATATTCGCGAGATCGCGCGCGAGATCGTCTCCCGCGGCCGTTCGGCGGAAACGCCGGCCATGGCGGTGCGCTGGGCCACTCGTCCCCATCAGCGGTGCATCGTCGGGACGCTGGGCGATCTTGCCGGCCGGATCGAACGCGCGGGGATGAAACCGCCCGCCACCATCGTCATCGGCGAAGTGGTGCGGCTGCGCGAAAAGCTGAACTGGTTTGAGCGGCTGCCCCTGTTTGGCACGCGCATCGTGGTCACGCGAGCGCAAAGCCAGGCAGGCGCGATGCGGGAGCGTCTGGAATCTCTTGGCGCCGAGGTGGTGGAACTGCCGGTGATTTCAATTGAACCGCCGGCCGACCCCGCGCCGCTGGATGCCGCCATCGCCCGGCTCGCCGAATACGACTGGCTCATCTTCACCAGCGCGAACGGCGTGCGATTTTTTCTCGATCGGCTGGACCGGTCGCCCCGCGACCTTCGCTCGCTTCGCGCGCGCATCTGCGCCATCGGGCCGGCCACCCGGCGGGCCATCGAGGAACTGCATCTGAAGGTGGACCTGATGCCGGAGGAATACGTGGCGGAGTCGCTGGTGGCGGCCTTCGCCGGCTCCGGATACACGCCGGGCGATGATCTCAACGGCCGGCGGATTCTGCTGCCGCGCGCCGCGGTGGCTCGCGATCTGATCCCGGTTGAATTGGCGCGTCTGGGAGCGACAGTTGACGTCGTGGAAGCCTATCGCAACGTGCCGCCCGCCGGCGCAGCCGAGCGCCTTGAGGCGCTGTTCTCATCCGCGCGCAAGCCGCACTGGATCACCTTCACCAGCTCGTCTGCGGTGAACAACTTCGTCGCCATCGCCGGATCGAGCGCACTTGCCGGCATTCGAATCGCCTCCATCGGGCCGGTGACCTCCGCAACCCTGCGATCTCACCAGCTCGAACCTGCGGTGGAAGCAGCCGAGTTCACCATCGACGGTCTGATAGCCGCTATTCTCGAACATGTTTCTGTTTCTTAGCAAACTTCTCCCGCCTTTGGTGTTTCCGCCCGGCGGCAATCTGCTGCTGCTGGTGCTGGCGTGGTTCACGCGCAAGCGCTGGCCACGTCTTGCCGGGGCGATGTTTGCGGTGAGTGTGCTTACGCTCTATCTGCTCAGCACGCCGTGGGGTTCCGACCTTCTACTGCTGCCTTTGGAGAGCCGGTATACGGAGGTTGGCGCATCGGCCGCGCCTCAGGCCGAGGCGATCGTTTTGCTCGGAGGAGGCGTCTTTCCCGCAGCCGGTTGGCATAAGCACGCCGAATTGAACGGCGCTGGAGATCGGGTTCGCGAGGCGGTGGCGCTTTATCGCGCGGGGAAAGCTCCCATTATTTTCATCAGCGGCGGGAACATCGAGTTTCTGGACGGGGGAGCCGAACCGGAGGCGATCAGCACCGCACGGATGTTGGAGAGCCTGGGTGTCCCCGCGGCGGCGGTCATCGCCGAAGACGCCTCGCGCAACACGCACGAAAACGCGGAGCTCACCTGGCGGATGCTTAATGCGCGCGCCGCGCATCGCATCCTGCTGGTCACTTCCGCTTCACATATGCCGCGCGCCGCGGCTCTGTTCCGGCACGCGGGTTTCGACGTCGTCCCCGCACCGTGCAATTACGTCACCGGCTGGGGCAAGCCCTCGCTTCTGTTTCGCCTGGTGCCCGAACCGCAACATCTGGTGGATTCGAAGAGCGCACTGCGCGAGTATGCGGGCCTGCTGGTGTACTGGATGCGAGGCTGGCTTTGAGCGAAGTGGAGCTCAGCATCGAGAAGCTCGTGTACGGAGGCGACGGACTGGCTCGGGAAAACGGCCAGGTTGTGCTCACGCCCTTTGTGCTGCCGGGCGAGACGGTTCGCGCCGAAGTGTCCCGCGCCAGGAACGATCTGCTGCGCGGACGCATACTCGACGTGATTTCGCCCGCGCCCCAGCGTATCGCCCCGCGCTGCCCTTACTTTCTGCGCTGCGGCGGGTGCCATTATCAGCACGCCGAGTACGAATATCAGCTCGGGCAAAAACGCGCGATTCTGCTGGAGGTGTTGCGGCGCACCGGCGGGATCCACTACTCCGGCGATGTCGCGCTCATTGCGGGCGACCCGTGGGAATACCGCAATCGCGTGCAACTGCACATTTCCGCGGGCGCGATTGGGTACTTTGCGGCGGGCTCGCATGCGCTGGTGCCTATCGACCGTTGCCCCATTTCTTCCCCGAAGCTGAACGACGCAATCGCCGTCCTGGCGCGCGAGCTGCCTGGGATGCGTCCGTTCGAGGCGACGCTGGAGTTGTTCACCAACGAGCGTGAGGTGCAGTGGCGTCTGCAGGATCGCGCGCCCCAGCCGTTCGTCACTCTGCTGCGCAAGCTCGGCACGAGCGCACCCATCGAGTATGGCGGCTGTCGCGTGAGCCGCGACACGTTTTTTCAGGTCAACCGCTTCCTGGTGGATCGGCTTGTCGATCTGGCGGTCGCCGGAAGCGGCGGCTGCGAAGCCATCGATCTCTATGCCGGCGCAGGACTCTTCACGCTGCCGCTGGCCCGCCGCTTCGAGCGAGTGATTGCCGTGGAAGCTTCCCCCAGCGCTTTTCGGGATCTGGAACACAACGCGAGCGCGTCCGGGATCCTGAATCTCGCCACGCACAACGAAACTGCCGAGGCGCATTTGATGACGGTGAGAGAGGCGCCGGATCTCGTGGTTGCCGATCCGCCGCGCGCGGGTCTGGGTAAGCTGGCCGTCAAAGAACTGTGTCGCCTTCGGCCACCGCGTCTGACCCTGGTTTCGTGCGATCCGCCGACGCTGGCGCGGGACCTCAGGCCGCTCCTCGCGGCGGGCTATGGAATTGGCGAAATGATTCTGGTGGATCTGTTTCCGCAGACGGCGCACTTCGAAACGATCGTTCGACTGGAGCTGCGATAGTTCTTTACGCCATCGCGGCGGCGTGTTCGCCCATCTGATTGGCGAAATGCTGAACGATGCCGGCCATCTCGCGCAGAGCCTCGCGGCTGCGGCGCATGGAGAAGGTCCGCTTCATCAGAGCAAAGTCGAGCATCAGCATGCGGTCTTCGATGGACTGGCCGAGTTCGCGGAACTCCGCGCCGTGGCGCATCAGACAGGTGAGCAGCGTGTAGTCGCGATCCAGCTGGCGGCACAGCGCCTCGAGCTCGACGCTGGCCACTTCCCCATCCAGACTCTGTAGAATCTTCGGGAAGCTGAGCCGATTCGTTGCCGCCACCTGGGAAGCGTAATCCCGCGCCGGTTTAGCGCTGAGGATCAGCACGCAGGTGTAGCGGAACCAGTATCCGAGTAAGATCAGCGATACCAGGATAAAGAATGCACTGATCAACATGGTCGTCTCCTTGCGCTCATGTTAGTACTGTTAGTCCTGTCCAAGGACAGAGTAACATTGGGGTAATTAAGTGACAAGAGAGAAAGGGCCTTCTAAGGTAATTTCGTAACGCCTTCAAACATCCATCTTAGGTTCGAATAGCATATCGCGATTGGACGTACCAGTACGCTTGCGATATTCGATATAGAGCGCGGCATAGCTGAGTTTTATGTAGTCGCCTTCGTTGTAGCCCAGACGCGCGGCAACCTGGTCGATCCAGGGACCCGGGCCTTCCAGTTCGATGAAGTTGCCGATAGGTGTTTCATCGACGGTGACGATCCCAGGCTCGCCGGGCCGGTGATACTCAGTGCGGAATTTCTCGTAGCGAAAGGCGGGGTGGAGGCCCAGGCGCTCAAGGATTGCGCCGGCGGCTGCGGCGTCGGCAACCCTCGTCTCGATCTCTTCGCGCTGCTTGTGCCGGCCCTTCAAAGACGTCCCCTTGAAGGTCAGGAGAGCTTCCTGTCCAAAGCGGCGGAGGCGCAGCAACTGGCCGCGGCGGCGGAGATTCGAGCCGCGAAAATCGAACACCGCGTTCGCTTCATGATCGCGCGGATGGCGTAGTTCGTAGCCGAGGTTGCGGATGGCGGCAAGCGCGCGGTCGAGGTCGGCAACCGGGAGCTTGATTTCGATTTCAATGGGCATTGCCTGAACCTTGATTATGACCAGGCTGCGAGCATAGCGCACTATAATGGGAGCACGCGCCCGTAGCTCAGCCGGATAGAGCGGTTGGCTTCGAACCAACAGGCCGGGGGTTCGAGTCCCTCCGGGCGCGCCATGCATCAAGTTAGTTCGAGTCTCCGTACGAACGCAAATAATACCCGCTCGTGGTTTGTGAAAGACCTCCCCGACCAGCCATGCCTCCGCCCGCGGCAATCGGCGGCGGAGAACGACACGCCGGCATATGCTCCGTGCGGACCTGTTATAATGCGCGAGCCGAATCACGGTTCCGGATACCATTCCCGTACCGTCTGTTAGCGGGCCCACAAGGACGGCCGCAGCGGGCTTCCGTCACGTGCGACGTAACGGGAAGATCGCACGGCGCGCGTCGCATAACCACGCCAACCTCGAAAGGAAGGGCAAATGAACATGAAAACCATTCTGAGTCGTGCCATGCCGGCGGCTTTCGCGGCAATGCTGAGCCTGTGCGCTCAGGTCCAGGACATTTCACAAGTCGCCGACGGCGGCACCTGGAAATCGACCGTGGTGGTGACCAACACCACCGCGAGCGCCGCCACCTTCACACTCACATTCAATATGGACACAGCCGGCGGAGCGACGTCGCCTTGGACACCGACGTTTCTCGAAGGCGATAACACCACCGGACTCTCCTTGCCGGCCGGCAGCACCATGTACCTGCACACGCCGGGCACCGCTGCCGCGCTGACCCAGGGCTGGGCGCAACTGGCCGCGCCCAGTGGCGTCGAGGCCTATGTCATTTACACATGGACGAACGGCAACCGGGCCTCGGATTCCACGGCGCTCGCGGTCACGCCATCCAACCGCGTTCTGGTGCCTTTCGATGACACGAACGGGCTGGTGACGGCGATGGCGGTGGTAAATCCGAATGCTTCGGCCGAAACCGTTTCCGTGAACTTCAGGACCTCAGCCGGCGTAACTACGGGGTCGCTCGGCAGCCTGCCGGCTAAGGGGCAGATGGCATTCACGTTCCCGACGCAGTTCCCGGACCTGCAGAATCAGGCCGGTTTAGCGGAATTCTACACCACGGGAACAATCACCGCGATCACGCTCAGAGCGAACCCAACGGGGGGCTTAACCTCCACGGTTGTGTATCCGGAGAGCGGTTCGCCAATTATTCAGGGCAGTGGGAACAGCGGCAACGTCATTTTTGGCGGATTCGGCCTGTCCGATTTCACGCAGATTTCATCCACGGGCACCACCGAGACGGAGCAGGTAGCCGGAGGTTTCTCCAGTTATACCGACTCGGCCTGGGGAACAACAGTAACCACCGTCGGCCCGTGCAACATAACCAAACTGGACTGGTCGCTGACCGGGACCGATCCACTCCTCGCAACCGCCCTGCTCGACGCCGGGCAGATTGAGATCAGCGGCCCCAACGTGCCCACTACGCCCCTGACGAAAACCACAACCCCGATCGGCCCGGCCTACGGCCTGCAATTTCCCAACGGAACGCTTCAGGGCGGCACTTACACCCTCACCGGAGCGGGAGGAACTCAGGTTGACTCGTTCAGCGTCTCCGGAACCATGCCGACAAACTTCACGGTGACCAATCTGTCCTCCATCACCAGCATCAATCGCAGCCAACCGCTCACCGTCAACTGGACGGGCAGCGGGTTTCCGGACGTCAACATCATTGCCGGGAGTCTGGTTACCAGTGCGTCGGGCATCGAGTCGGTGTCTGTCTCCTGCATCGTCCCCGCGAGCCCCGCTACCTTTTCAGTGCCCACCGCGGCGCTCGCTTACCTCGATGCCACCGGGGGGAGCTCGCTCCTGTCAAGCGGCTCGTTCCAGGTGTCCACCGTTGCGGTCGCGGTCGGAAGTTCGAGCGCCGTCGGCCCTGCTCTCAAACAGCTCACTCCGGGTCTCGTCGGCGGCGGAAGCGTCAACTACGGAGCCTTCCTGCCGTCGGTCAGCTACAGCAAGGCGGTGTCGATCATGTGATCTCCGGGGTGGGGCGACGGCCATGCGCCTCGCCGCCCACAATGTCTAACTCCGGAGGCACGAAACTCTGCGACCTCGCCGACCATCTGGGCTGCCATCTGGCGGGCGACGCTGCACCACCCGATCGCCTGCGTGCAGTTCAAACTCGCCTTCGACGGCCCTGCCTTGTTCGGAGTCCGCGCCGTCTTTCGGCCGGCAACCTGTAAAGGACCATCGGTTTAACTTAACTAAAGCGGCGCCGCGGTCCATCTCAACAGCGTTTGTGAACTGGCCCACGTATTGCGAGAAGCACGGGCGAAGGAGTCACTCATGAACGCAGACAGATTCGAAGGAAACTGGAAGCAACTTAAGGGAACCGTGCGCGAGAAGTGGGGGAAGCTCACTGATACGATCTGGAACAGATCGCCGGCAGGAAAGACCAACTGGTTGGCCGGATTCAGGAGCGCTACGGGCTGGCCCAGGAGGCGGCGCAGAAACAGGTGGACGAGTGGATGCGCACGTCAGACATGGAAAAGCAGCGTGAGCGCGAGCATGCCCACACGGGGCAGCAGCGGTAGCTTCATCCCGGGGGCCTGGCGGGTGCCGGGCCACTCAAAGGTAGCGAGAGCAGTGCGAACAGGACAAGCGCCGCAGCCGCGCCGGCAAGCAGGTAGATCGGCCACGGGCCGAGAAGATCGAGAATCGATCCGCTGGCGGGCTTGCGGCAAAGATACATGTAGTTTGTTCCCAACAGTGCATTGAATGCGCCTGCGGCGGCGGCGTAGCCCAGGAGAATTCCGAATGCGCGCCACATCGCGCGAGGCCGTAGCGGGCAGACACGCCCGAACACCAGCACGGCAACGCCGATCACGATTGCTCCGTGCGCGATGAAGAAATAGATGGCGGGATAAGAGGGCCACGGCGACCACAAATCCGGCGTGAGCAGAGCCATGCCGGCCCCGGCGAGGCCGGCAAAATAAGCGAACTCCACCACGATCGTGATTGGAAGAAGGCAGGCGACGACCGTCGCCCAGAGCGTCACGTCGCAAAGCTGAAGCGGGAGATTGCCGAGACGCACGCCTTCGTGAGCGTAGCGGAACGTCCACCAGATAATCTCGTTGACGGCGAGTCCATAGCCGAGCACGAGGCGGATCGCGCGAGCATGCTCAGGACGGCGGCGGCATTCACGACATAGCAGGATACCGACCGCTGCGATGACCGCCAGCAACAACAGATGTGCCGGTCCGAAGAGTTTCATCGGACCTTCATCGCTCGGAGAGCGCGTAGAGCAGCGTGCCGACGGCTCCCTGCCAAACGGCAAAGTCCAATGACATAAGCGAATCGGGACCGCCAAGTTGAAATGGGATCGCGGCAACCGCGCCGGTGGCTGCGAGCAGAACGAGCGGACGGACGCGAAACAGCTTCCGGCAACCGATGGCCGTCGCCAGTGCGACTCCGAGTCCGCCGGCGAGACCGGCGACGCACATGTTCAGCTTCGGCGCAGGCCCATCGAGGGACACCGCGATCTGGACGGCGCCGCTCCAAACCGCGCAATGGAGAACGGCCACCAGCGGCATGAGCCACGGCGGCCGCACGCAAAGCAACGCCGCGAGAATCGCGAAGGGAAGAACAGCCGGCGCGTTTCCCAGAAACGTGCGCGTGATGGCCGTGTCGGCGAGTTGTTCGGTCAGAACGCCGGCGCCCGCGAAAAGCAGGGCGATAAGTACGAGTTTGACTGGTCTTTTCATAAGTTGTCTCCCGAATGCGGATCGCGCGAAAACGCGAAGAGAAGAGTGCCCACTGCGGCCTGCCAGACGGCGAAGGCCGCGCACAATTCAGGTAGTGATGTATCGAGATTGCCGACCAACGCAAACGGCAACGCCGCGAGCAACCCAGCGACGCCGATCGAAGTCAGGGCGTACCAGCGGAACAAGCGACGGCATCCGAATCCCGTTGCCCCTGCGACACCGAGTCCACCAACGAGCCCTGCAAGGATAAGCGCATGGTATCGATGTTTGTCGGTCAACAGGGCCCGGATTGATAGCGCAACAAACCAGGCAAGACAATCTGCGATAGCAACCAAAGCCGCCATCGGGAACTTGCGTGCGCAGAGAGCAGAAGCGAGAACGCAAAAGGGAACTCCTGCCACCAGCACCTCCATCGTCGGCGCCCATTGGGAATACCAGATGTTCAAATTCCTGGAGATTTCTCCCGCGGCCACGCCCGTACCGGCGAACCCGATCGCAACGAGAACAAGCTCCAAAAGTCGTTTCACATGCACCTCCTATAACAGCCGCCGGAGGTGCTCGCGGAACCGGGTGTACACCCACGAAACCGCCAGCAGAATCAGCCCCAGCGCCACAAACGAGAGAATGCGGTATATCGTCTCGAGATTGCGCAGATCGTAGAGAAACAGTTTCAGAATGCAGGCGAGCAGCAGCACCAGGCCCTGCAGGCGCAGCACGCGCTCGCGCAGCGGGAATCCGGCGGCGAGCAGCGCGACGCCTTCCACACCGCACGCCACCGTCAGCAATCCGCCGGAGACCTCGTGATAAAGGAGCGCGGTCAGCAGCAGCGTGCCCAGCAGCGAGAAAACAGCGCGGACCCGGAGTCCCCCGGCCCGCCGCCAGAAGTAGTAGCACGTGCCGATGCCGGCGCTCGCGACGATGAGGCGATAGTGCGGATCATAGAGGTTCACTGCCAGCTCCCAGCAGATCATCGGCAGGAGAATTCCACTGCCCAGCCAGCGAAACGAATCGACGCGCAGCAGCGAGCCCAGTTCCAGCCAGACGATGGCGAGAGCGGCCCAGCAGACGGCGACCCCCACATCCGGCGTTACCATCCACAACGCGGGGAGGGCGAACAGCACGCCCACCAGCGCAGCTACATTGCGCAGGAACGTCTCTTCACGCGACAGCAGCCGGGCGGTGAAAGCCCACGCGCAGAGGGCCGCGCCGAACCAGGAGATGCTCACGGCGTGGGCCGGATACTTCGCGAAGCCGTCGGCGTGAGTGATCACTACGGCGGTACCGCCCAGCGCCGCCACGCACCAGGAGACCACGCGTAGTTCGGCGGGCA
>Ga0326727_10017795_pt1 | contig 14652 bp, 8 predicted proteins | sample MB2enrmetagenome_FD_207643 | JGI IMG/M metagenome (GOLD analysis project Ga0326727, IMG submission 207643) | Lab enriched peat soil microbial communities from McLean, Ithaca, NY, United States - MB29MY | ecosystem: Environmental > Terrestrial > Soil > Wetlands > Peat | place: USA: New York... | reverse complement strand
TTCATTACGAACTTAGCGACGGTGATGCGACTTGGGAATCCGTGGGTCCCAGCCATTCCGCCTTATTCGCGAACCTCAAGCCAGGCAAGTACAAGTTTTTGGTTCAAGCCTGCAGCGCCAGCGGCACGATCACAGGGGCGCCCGACAGTATCGAAATCGAACTGCTGCCTCTGTTTTACCAGACCCGATGGTTTTATTTTGTGTGTGCCGCCTTTGTCTTGGCAGTGCTGATCGTCGCTTATTACTGGCGCATTCGCGCTTTGAAACATAGACGGGATTGGCTTGAAGTTGAAGTCCGCAAACATACCACCGAGCTGAGAGACAAAACAGTCCTTTTGGAACGAGAAATTGCAGACCGCAACCAAATGCAACTCGAAGTCGATCGAGTGCATCGCAAATTGCTAGAGACGTCGCGGCTTGCCGGGATGGCCGAAGTGGCAACGGGCATTTTGCATAACATCGGAAATGTACTCAACAGCGTGAATGTTTCGACCTCATTGCTGGCCGAGCATGTTAGGGCGTCAAAAATTGCTGGCGTGCGGTGCGTCGCTGAACTGTTGAGGCCGCACCAAACGCATTTACGATCCGTTTTCAATTCAGACGGCAAAGCACAACAACTGGTGCAATACCTGGATGCCTTAGCCAATGAGCTCGAAACCGAACAGAAGACTGCCCTCAAGGAGTTGAAAGATCTAGCCGAGCACGTTGACCACATAAAGGGAATTGTCGCCATGCAACAAAGCTACGCAACAGTGTCCGGAGTCACGACGATTGAGAACCTCGTTGACCTGGTTGAAGATTCGCTTCGCATGAATCAATCGGCTTTGGAACGGCACGGCGTTGCTCTCGTCCGCGACTACGCAGAATCGATACCGAAAATCACAGTAGACCGGCACAAGGTGGTGCAGATCCTGGTCAATCTGCTTCGCAACGCGAAGCAGGCGTGTGACGAGTCAGGCCGCCATGACAAACAGATCGCAGTCCGGGTTACCCATGCGAACCACCAGGTCCGTATCGCTTTAAGTGATAACGGTATCGGAATCTCGCCGGAAAACCTCACCCGGATTTTCAATCATGGTTTCACCACGCGCAAAGATGGGCACGGATTTGGTCTCCATAGTGGTGCCCTGGCTGCAAAAGAAATGGGTGGGGCGTTGGTTGTCCAAAGCAACGGTATTGGCCAAGGCGCAACCTTTGTGCTCGAGCTGCCGGTCTAAAATCCGGTCCAGTTCACTTGAGTCCAAGATGTTTCGTCATCATTATAGGGCTGACCACATGGCAGCTTTGGATTCAACTCCTTCAGAGTTGAGGCTGTTTTGGTTTTCCCACCCAGGGTAGCTCGTTTCTCGCAACACCGTTGCTGGGCTGAGTGAGGGGAATTCTTTCAGGATTGCTCTTGGAAGTTGGCAAGGGGAAGGTCAGTTCAGGCGGGCGAGGGCCGCAAGGATGTCGCCCCGAGCGGGGGAATGGCGCTTACATAAGGAACTGAATTTATAACATGCTTTTATTCAACATGATAAAGAGAATATACCGCTCCTGACGGAGCTGAATGATTTTTTTCGGTGTGGTTCTACAACGAGGTCGCGCCTACGGCGCTGCAAGCGGCAAAGTCGGTTCCGGGTTCAGGACGGCGTTCCAGCGCCGTAGGCGCGAAATCTCTGTAGAACCCAGGGATCCAGAGGATTAAAGCCCCAGCGGGGCGGCATAGACGCACACAACCTTTTATCAATCAATGTTTTACGTCTTATGTAAGCGCCATTCCCCCGAGCAGGGTTGTGAGTAGCATGCGCGCAACGCATTGTTAATCAATGTTTTATGCCTTAAGTAAGCGCGATTCAGGGGTGACACCCGCACGCGACAGCACTACCGAAAAGGGTTGACTTTATCACTCGTTCCGGCGATGAATAAAGAATACTAAAGTATCGTTGCATTGTGTGGCTGGCCGTGTTGATGACGGCCGCGTCGTGCGCTTGGGCCGGCGACAGCGGCCTAAACGTCATCGTCGTTGTCAACCAGAATAGCAGCAATTCCGTCCAACTTGGCAACGATTATTGCGAATGGCGCGGGGTGCCGCCGCAGAATGTCTTTCGCATGACCGGCTGGACGGGAGGGGCGATCAGTTGGTTGGAGGGCGATTTTGAAAGCGATCTGCTGAATCCGCTTTTGGCGATGATTTCCAGCCGCGGGCTGACCAACCAGGCCGAAATTGTGCTGCTCTCGATGGACATTCCCTACCGGGTGGTTTCCGGCGACAGCCTGAACGGCACGACTTCGGCGCTCTTTTACGGTTTCAAAACCAATACGGCACCCCCGCCTATCCCGCCGGGCCTGCCTGACACCTGTTCGCTGCCCGATGAATCGACAAACAGCTACGCCTACAGCGAATTGCCCTTCGCGCTGGCGCAACCGGAAACGGCCAGCACGAACGCGTTCCTAGCGGTGATGCTGACGGACACAAACCTGGCGCAGGCTCAATCGACGCTGGCGCGGGGCGCGGCCAGTGACGGTTCCATACCGGCGCAGACGGTTTATTTGGAGAAAACCTCGGACAGCACGCGCAACGTGCGGTTCATGTTGTTTGACAACGCGATTCAAGAGTGCCGCGCGCGGGGAGACAACATGGTGACGCGAACCAACTCGGATTCAACCGCGTTTACCGGCGCGCTAGGGCTGGATACGGGCCTGGCCAATTTGTCGCTGCCGACCAACGCGTTCGTCCCCGGCGCGGTGGCGGACAGTCTGACGTCCTATGGCGGGGCGATTTTTGAGAGCTCGTCGGGGCAGACGCCGCTGCTGGCTTTTCTGGAGGCGGGCGCCAGCGGCAGTTACGGGACGGTTTACGAGCCGTGCGCCTACACGTATAAGTTTCCGAACCCAATGGTGTATTTCTACCAGAACCGCGGCTTTTGCCTGGCGGAGGCCTACTACCAAAGTCTGCGCAACCCGTTCGAGGGCTTGATAGTTGGGGAACCGTTATCGGCGCCCTTTGCCCGGCCCGGTGTGGGCGAATGGAATTCCCCGGGCGAAGGCAGTGTGCTCAGCGGCACGGCGACTTTTGATCTCTCGTTCTTCGCCGCTGACACCAACCTTCCGCTGTCGCAGGTGGACTTATTTGTGGACGGGGGCTTCCTGGAGACAGTGACAAACCTGCCGCCCAGCGGCGGCAACATTCTTTCCGTGACGATCGGCGGCGTCACGGCCACTTACACGGTGGCCGGCGGCGATTCGCCCGGTTCGGCCGCCATCGGGCTGGCGTCCGCCTTGACGGCGCAAGAGAGCGCGACCGGGGTGCAGGCGGACGCGGTGGGCGACCGTTTGGTGCTGCGGTCACAGAAGGTGGCCACGCCGGGCAGCCAGATTTCGGTGCAGGCCGGTGCGACAATTGGCACGGCGTCGGCTCTGACGTCCTTTGCCACGGCGGCGCAGCCGACCTTTCTGGATAGCACCGCCTGCGGTTACCATCTAGTGCAAGTGAGCAACAACTATCCGGGCGTGGGCGACTGGCTGCAAATGACAATCATTGAAACCAACGGCGCGCAAATCACGGTCGCCGCCACCAACACCGAATCTGGCGCGGACGTGACTGCGCTCCTCCAGACCCTAATGTATCAAATCAACTATGCCAATCCCGCCCTGCAATCCGCCGAGGGCGCGAACGCTTCCGACTTGGTGCTTGACCCCACCAATGGGGTCTATGAATTCCTGGTCAACGCGGCATCTCCGGGCTGGCCGGCGGCGCAAATCCAGACCGTTCTCACTGGCTCAACCAACCTGGAGGCAACGCTCGGCACCAATGCGCTCGACGACAACGTTAACGACCTGCAGCCGCGCGCCCACGTCTATCTGAGTTCCGGGGCGGCGTCGCTGCCGGTGCAATTCACGATGGACACCACGCGGTTCGCCGACGGATTCCACGACCTGACAGTGGTGGCCTACGAGGGCACGAGCGTTCGCACACAGACCCGGCTGGAGCAGAGGGTGCAATTCCGCAACACGGCGCTGTCCGCGACCTTTGCCGCGCTTGCGGCCGACACCAACGGAGATGTCTCCTTTAGCATCGCGGCCAACGCGACCAATATCGCGCGGATCGAGTTATTCAGCACGGGCGGGTCGGTTGCGGTGGCGACCAACCAGGCGGCGGCGGAAATTGCAGCGCCGGCGGCGATCTTGGGCGTGGGCCTGCATCCCTTCCATGCTGTCGTGACTGACGCCAACGGCCATCAGTATCAGACGCCAACGGTGTGGGAACAAGTGCCGGCGTTGCAACTCAGCGTCATCGGGCCGCCGCAGGCGCTGAGTTGGCCGGCGATTGCGGGACGGCAGTACAGCGTTTTGGCCGCAACCAACCTTGGCGGGGTGTTTCAGAGCGTCGGCGCGGTTCTCGCCACGAACGCGCAGGCGCGATGGACGATTACCGCTCCGTCGGCTGGCGCGGTCTTTTACCAGGTGTCCGTGGCGCGCTAGAGCGACGACGTCGTTTCGGATTCAATTGTTTTTAGCGGTTCGCGCGATTAAACGATTAAAGTCGGCGATGACTTGGGCGATGGCGCGGGTGTGGTCCGGGGTGCTGCCACAACAGGAACCGATGATGTTCGCGCCGGCCGCCAATGCCGCCGGCACGCCCTCGGCCATGTTGGCGGGCGTCTGCTTATAGACGGCCCGGCCATCTTCCATGACCGGCTGGCCGGCATTGGGCTGCACCATGACCGGCAATTGGCAATGCTTGCGATAAATGGCCGCGACCCTCGCCGCCCCGGCCATGTCCATGCCGGTGCCGCAATTCAACGCGACGATGTGCCCGCCTGCTATCTCGACGAATTGGGCCGCCTTCTCGGGGGACACGCCCATCATTGTCGTGAAAGACGATTTGTCGGCCGAAAGATCGTAAGCGAGCGAGGCGATGACGCAGGGCGCGCCGGCTTTGAGGGCGGCCTCGATGCCCAGGCCCAGTTCGTCGAGGGAGGTTTGGGTTTCGAGGATGATGGCGTCCACGCCGGCGGCGACGAGGGCGGAGGCCTGTTCCTCAAGGGCGGTCCGGGCGTCGGCTTGGGGAAGGTCGCCGTACGGCTCCAGGATAGCGCCCAGCGGGCCGACGTCGCCAAGGACAAATCCCTGACGGCCGTCAAAGGCCTGGCGGGCGATGCGCACGGCGGCCTGATTGATTTCCGGCGCGTCTTTGGCCGCGCCGTGGCGGGCCAGGGCGATGTGGCTGCCGCCAAAAGAGTTGGTGATGAGGCAGTCCGCGCCGGCTTCGGTGTAACGGCGTTGAATGGCCAGGACGCGGTCGGGGTGGGTCAGGTTCCAGAGTTCGCCGCAGGAGCCGGATGGCAGGCCGGCGAGCATGAGTTGGGTGCCCATGGCGCCGTCGCAGACCAGGCGGCGCTGGCGGAGGGTGTCTTGAAGCGCATTCATAATGAGTGCGTAATATGGATTGGACTTGGTTCCCGGTGAGCCAGCGGGGCCCGCGCGCTTTCCCAGGCGATCATGAGGCGCTTGCGCTCCTTGCCCCAGCGGTAATCTCCCACCACGCCGGTCTGGCGAATCACGCGATGGCAGGGGATGAGCCAGGACAATTCGTTGCGTCCCACGGCCGAGCCGACGGCGCGGGCGGCCGAGGGCATGCCCATCGCGGAGGCGAGGCGGCCATAAGTCGTCAATTGGCCGGAAGGAACGCGCAAGAGAGCGCGCCAGACGCGCACTTGAAAGGGAGTGCCTTTGACAAACGCGGTCAAGGTCCGGCGGCGGGCGCCGTTCAGGCTGCTGTCAAATAAATGACCGAGAAACCGGCCGGCAGTTGAGTCGTCGCGACGCCAGCGGGCGTTGGGCCAGAGTTGGGTCATCTCTTTCCACGCGGCCTTGCGCCCGCCGTCAACAAAGGACAAATGGCAAATACCGCGCGGGCTTTGGGCGATCAGGACGTCGCCGAACGGGCTGGCGCCAAAGCCCGCAGAGATCGTCCAGCCCGCGCCGCCGGATTTGATTTCACCGGGCGAGGCGGCTTCCAGGCGGACGCAGAGGTCGTGCAAGCGTCCCGGGCCGGACAGGCCCGTCTCGAAGGCGGTGTCCAGAACGCTTTCTCCGCGTTGCAACAGTTGGCGGGCGTGCGCGAAGGTCAGGCATTGCAAAAAATTCTTCGGGGTGACTCCGGCCCAGGCGGAGAAGAGGCGGTGAAAATGAAAGGGGCTCAGGCGCGCCTCGCGCGCCAGTGTCGAAAGCGGGGGCTGGGTGGAGTGACGTTCATCAAGATAGCGGATGATGCGAGCGACGCGTTCAAAATCGTTCATGCGCACAGTTTGCCAGCCGGCGGGGCATTTTCCACCCGATTCTTGCGGTTACTTGGCGGGGAACTCGAAACTGACCTTTTGGTTGTCATCCAGAACCAGGAAGGCGGCGAAGGGTTTGCCGGATTTGGAGGAGACAAATTGGCGCAGCAAATCGGTGCGGCCGGAGGCGGCCAGTTTTTTCAACTGCTCACGGGTGACGGGCTGCTGGAGAATGGTTTTGCCGACCTTGAATTTGCACGGCCTTTTGTCGGCCTGGGACTTTTCGCAGAGGTAGTGGTCGGGGGTCTCAAAGACGCGGCCGCCGCAAATCGGGCAGGCTGCCAGCGGCTCAGATTTGCTGAAATCGAGCTTGGGGGCCGGTTCCCTGGGTTTGGCAGGGCCGGGGGTTTTGACGGGGCGAGGTTCGAATTCAAAGCCGACCTTGCCGCCGGGCTTGAGGACGAGGAAGGCCTTGAAGGGGCGGCCCTTTTTGGAGATGAACTTGTCAAGCAAATCAGTGCGGCCGGTTGTCAATAATTTTTCGGCCTGTTCCTTTTCGATGGCGCGCTGGAGGATGATTTTGCCCAGGCGGAAGAGGCAGCCCTGGCGGCGGGCGGCCTTTTCGCAGGAGTAGGCCATGCCGTTTTCATAGACGGGCGAACCGCACTGGGGACATTTGCCCAGGGGCGTTTGGCCGGAGAAATCGACGGCGGCGGCCGCGGCGGCGGTGTCATTTTGCTGGCCGAAGTCAAATTCCGGTTTGAAGCCCGGGCCGAGCTTGATGAGGGCGGCAAAGGGTTTGCCGATTTTGCTGCGGAAGCCCTGGAGCGGACCGATGGAGCCTTTGGTGATCAACTGCTCGGCTTCGGGGATTTCCAACTGGCGGCCGGCGACAATTTTCCAGAGGGCGAAGTCGCACTTCTGGCATTGAAATTTTTTGTAGTTTTCCTTAATGACGCCGCCGCACTTGGGGCAGGGAACGTTCAACGCGGAGAAGTCACCCGGGACGGTGTCGCTTTCGTGGGCCTTGGTCTTGGCGACGATCTGGCGGGTCATGGTCTGGATCTGGCGCATGAATTCGGCGCGTGGCAACTGGCCGTGTTCCATTTGCTTGAGCTTGAACTCCCAATCGCCGGTCAGTTCGGGGGAGGACAATTCGGGAATGTCCAGGCCGCGGAGCAAGGTGATGAGGGAAAAGGCCTTGGCGGTGGGTTGGAGTTCGCGGCCCAGGCGGAGGAGGTATTTTTCGAAGATCAGGCCTTCGATGATGGCGGCGCGGGTGGCGGGAGTGCCCAGTCCCTTCTGGCTCATGGCCTCGCGCAGTTCCTCGTCTTCGACGAGTTTGCCAGCGCCTTCCATTGCGGAGAGGAGGGTGGCTTCGGTATAGCGCGGGAGGGGCTTGGTCTGGGTGGCGAGGAGGTCTATTTTAATGGTATTGACTATTTCGCCGGGTTGGACGGGCGCCAGGCGCGGGGCTTGATCGTCGGTTTGGGCCTCGCGGCCATAGACGGACATCCAGCCGGGCTGGAGCATGACTTTGCCCTCGGTTTTAAAGGCTTCCTGCTCGACGCGGGTGATGCGGGTGGTGAGCATGAATTCGGCCGCCGGATAGAAGACGGCCAGGAAGCGCCTGGTGACCATGTCGTAGAGCTTCTGTTCCGGCTCGCTGAGATTTTTGGGGGCGAGTGAGGTGGGGATGATGGCGAAGTGATCGGAGATTTTGGCGTTGTTGAAAATGCGTTTGTTGGGGCGGAGCCATTGCTGCTTGAGAATCTCATCGGCCAGCGGGCCGTAAGGGGTGGCGGAGAGCATCTCGAGCGTTTTGCGAACCGTGCCGATGTAATCCTCGGGCAGGGCGCGGGCATCGGTGCGGGGATAAGTCAGGACTTTGTGGCGCTCGTAGAGGGTCTGAGCCAGGGCCAGAGTGTTCTTGGCGGAAAAACCAAACCGTCCGTTGGCGTCGCGCTGGAGGCTGGTCAAATCGTAGAGCAGGGGAGAGAGTTGGGTGGCGGCCTTGCTTTCCTCGGTGACTTTGCCCGGCCGGCCCAGGCATTTGGCGCGGATGGCTTCGGCGCGGGCGCGGTCCCAGAGGCGTTCGGGCTTGAGGTCGGGATCGTTTTCCTTTTTGTCGCGGGCGAAATTCTCATCGAACCAGCGGCCGGGATAATCGCCGGCGGCGGCGGCGAAGGTGGCGTGAAGTTCGCAGTAGTCGCGCGGAACAAAGCGGCGGATTCTTTCCTCGCGTTCGACGACGATGGCGAGGGTGGGAGTTTGGACGCGGCCGACGGTGGTCAATTGAAAGCCGCCGGTCTTGGAGTTGAAGGCGGTGAGGGCGCGGGTGCCGTTGATGCCGACCAGCCAGTCGGATTCGGAGCGGCAGACCGCGGCGTCGGCCAGCGGCAGCATGGAGGCGTCATCGCGCAGGGCGGCAAAGCCGTCGCGGATGGAGGCTGGGGTCATGGATTGGAGCCAGAGGCGCCGGATGGGCTGGCGGGCCCTGGCGTGCTGGACGATGTAGCGAAAGATCAATTCCCCTTCGCGGCCGGCGTCGCAGGCATTGACGAGGCGGTCCACGTCGGGACGTTTGAGGAGGCGGAGGAGGAGGCTGAGGCGTTGCCTGGATTTTTCGATGGGCCGCAGGTCGAAGTGGTCTGGAATGACGGGCAAATGGGCGAAAGACCACTTGCCGCGCTTGACCTCGACGCCTTCGGGCAGGCACAACTCCAGGAGATGGCCGACGGCGGAGGAGAGGACGAACTGGTCGCTTTCGAAGTAATCGTCGCGGCGGTGGAAGCCGCCCAGAGCTTTGGCGATATCCGCGGCGACGGAGGGCTTTTCGGCGATGATTAAAGCTTTACCCATTGTGCTGGAAACAACTCATTGATAACAAACCGCACCAAGTGCGAGTGCGGGAACTTGGCGTAAAGGCAGCCGGAAGTCAATGGTTCTTGAGGCGCAGGGCGAAGTTTGGGGTTTGTCGCCGGGGCCGGGGATTGGTATGGTAGCGGGAATGGACGACACACCGCCGCGCATTACCGACGCCGCCGGGCCTCAGATTGAGGTTGCGGGATTGACCAAGCTGTACGGCACGTTCGTGGCGGTGAGCGACTTGTCCTTCAGCGTGCGGCGGGGCGAAGTGATCGGATTGGTGGGGCCCAACGGGGCGGGGAAAACGACGACATTACGCTGCCTGGCGGGGGTGATTCCGCCCACGCGGGGCGCGGTGCGGATTGGTGGATTCGACATGGGGCAGGAACCGATCGAGGCCAAGCGGCGGCTGGCGTTTTTTTCGGATGAACCGCGATTGTTCGATTACTTGACAGTGGCGCAGCACCTGGCGTTCACGGCGCGGATTTACGGTGTGGGCAATTACGAGGAGATCGCGCGGCCGCTGCTGGAGGAATTGGAAATCGCCGACAAAGGGGACAAGCTGCCGGGGGAGTTGTCGCGCGGGATGAAGCAAAAGCTGGTGATTGCGTGCGGGCTGCTGCATTCGCCCGAGGTGATATTCTTTGACGAACCGCTGACGGGGCTGGACCCGATCGGCATCCGGCGGATGAAAGACTCGATATTGAAACGGGCGCGAGCCGGGGCGGCGATATTGATCAGTTCGCACTTGCTGCATTTGCTTGAGGAGGTTTGCTCGCACGTGTTGATTCTCAAGAACGGGCAAAAGGTCATAGACGGGACACTGGAGGAGGTGCGCGCGCGGTATTCCGAGCAATCGGGCGACACCAATCTGGAGGATGTGTTCTTTCGGGCGACCGGGGAGAACAAAGGAAGTTGATGATCGCGGGCGCGCTGTTTTATTACCAGTTTCACTCGCTCAAGAACCGGTTGTTGACGCGGGTCAAACGGCTGCGCCAGCCGAAGTACCTGGTCGGAGCGGTCGTGGGAGCGCTCTACTTTTACTACTATTTTTTTCGGGGACTGGCGCGCGGGCGGAGCGGGGGAGGGCCGCCGGGGCCTTTTTTTGCGCAACACCAGGACCTGATAGAATCAGTCACGGCGCTGGGGTTGATGGTGATGATGTTGCTGGCATGGGTGCTGCCGCATTCGCGGGCGGCGCTGGCGTTTACCGAGGCGGAGGTGTCATTTTTGTTTTCGGCGCCCATTGGACGCCGGGCGCTGATCAACTTCAAATTGCTCAAATCGCAGGCGGCGATATTGTTCAGCGCCGTAATCATGGCACTGATCGGGCGCGGATGGGGCGGCGGCAATTTTGTCATCCGCGGCCTAGGTTGGTGGGTATTGCTGGCGGTTTTCAACCTGCACCTGTTGGGAAGTTCCTTTGCACTGACGATGCTGATGGACCGCGGCATTTCCAACTGGCGGCGGCGGACGATGTTTGTTGGGGCGGTTGCCGGGGTGGCTTTGGCGGTTTGGCTGTGGGCGCGCAACGCGCTGCCGGCGCCGCCGGCGGTGGGAGGAACCGATTACGCGACGCAACTGGCGGACTACGGCGCGCAGGTTTTGCGTTCGGGGCCGCTGCCGTATTTGTTGTTTCCGTTTCGGCTGGTGGTGGCGCCGTGGTTCGCCTCCAACTTCAGCCGGTTTGTGGCGGCGATGGGGCCGGCGCTGGCGATCATCGGGTTGCTTTACTGGTGGGTGGCGCGCTCCAACGTCGCGTTCGAGGAGGCCTCGCTTGAGATGTCGCGCAAGGTCTCCGAGCGCATCGCCGCGGCGCGATCGGGCAACTGGCAGTCGATGGGCAAGCCAAAGAAGGCGGCGCGCGCGCCCTTTGTGTTGCGTCCGGCGGGCAATCCGGCCGTGGCGGTTTTTTGGAAGAACCTCATTAGCGCGGGACAGTTTGTGACGGCGCGGTTTTGGCTCATGCTGGTCTGGATTACAGTTTTCGGGGCCATGATATTGCAATCGCAGAGCAGGCACGCCGGAAGGATGGGGTCGGGCCTGGCAATGCTGGCGGTCATGCTGCTGGGGATGTCGCTCATTTCCGGGCCGCAAATGTTGCGCAATGATTTGCGGCAGGACCTGCGGGCGGCCGACATGCTGAAAATGTTTCCAATGGCGGGCTGGCAGGTGGTGCTGGGGGAGGTGCTGGCGCCGGCGGTCATGCTCGCCTGCGTGCAATGGCTGTTAATCGTCCTCGCCGCGATATTTTGTCCCGACCGGTTGGGGAGTCATGCGATTCCTCCTTTGAACCGGCTGAGTTTCGCGCTGGCGGCGGCGGCGGTGCTGCCGTGCGTCGATTTGATCGCGATGCTGATTCCGAACGCGTCGGTGTTGTTTTTTCCGGCGTGGTTTCAGCTCGGCAAGGAAGGGCCGCGGGGATTTGAGACGACCGGGCAACAACTGATTTTGATGTTTGGCCAAATGCTGGCGCTGGTGTTGTCGCTCCTGCCGGCGGGCGTGGCGTTTGTCGTCGTCTTTATCTGCAGTTCGTTTGTTTTCGGTCCGGCGGGCGGGGTGGTGGCGGGGGGACTGGCGGCAGCGGCGATTCTGGCGGCCGAAGCGGGCGTGGCGATCAAGTTGCTGGGCGGCGTGTTCGACCGGTTTGACCTCTCGGGAGAGATTCTTTAGTTGGGACCGACCTTGGCGAGTTTGCCTCCGGCCAGAATGCGGTAGCGGTCGCCACGCCAGAGGATTTGATTGCCGGCAAAGGCGGCCACCCACACCGCGGCGTCCAGAAGGTCCTTCACCGGCGGCCACCAGCAGCCGGAGAGGGTGGGGCGGGATTGTGTTAGTCTTGACTGCTGATGCACCGCGGCAACGATGCGAAAAAGGAGGCAGGCGGCGCCGAGGGCGAGGGCCGGCGCGCAGGGCGAGGCAAGCAGGAGAAGCAGGGGCCAGAGGGTGGAGTTGTTGAGGATGCTCAGGAAAAAGGGCAGCGGCTGGCAGGCGCGAATGGTCCTGGCCCACCGGCATTGGCGCGCCCAAACCTCTCTCCAGACCAGGGGCGGGTCCCAGCACTCGGCCACGACGTTGGCAAGAACGATTGATTTGTGCCGGCCAGCCACCTGCCGCCCCAATTGATAGTCGTCGGCCAGAAAATCGGCCAAAACGGCGAAGCCGCCGATGGCGCGGAGTTGGGCGGCGGGCAACGCCATGACAGCGCCGAGGGCGAAATCGAGCGGCTTGAGGCAGCGGGCCTGCAGGACATGAGTCCAAAAATCGGCGTTGACGGCGACGGCTTCCCATTGCATGGCAGGAGTTGAAGGATTGGCCAGGCGGTAGAAACAAGTGACCAAACCCACCGCCGGATCGTTCAGGGGCGGAACGAGGCTGGCCGCAAAATCGGGTTGAACTTTAACGTCGGCGTCGCTGATCATGACCCAAGGGTGGCGGATGTGAGGTTCGAGTTGGCGGAGGGTCGAGACTTTGGCGTTGGCGCCGAGGTTTTGGCCGCAGACCAGCAGGCGGGCGTCCGCGCCGGGAAACTCGGCGAGCAATTCGGCCGCGATGGCACAGACCGGATCGGAGTCGGAAGCGACTCCGAGGAGGATTTGCATTGGCCCCGGGTACTTCTGGGCGAACCAGCTTCGGAGACAGTTTTTGGTTTCGGCGTCACAGCCCTTGAGAGGCTTGAGCAGGGTCAGGCCCGGGAGGGAAGCTGGCAAGGGCTGGGAGCGGTGGAGCGGAAAGCGCGCGCTGAGCGCCCAACGCCAGAGTGCCAGGACAAAACTTACCGCGGTCAAAATGGCCAGGCTGGTGGTCAAGAGGCGGCTAAAGCTCGTCCACGGAAATGGCCCGGAGGATTTCCTCCAGAGTGGTTTGGCCGGTCAGCGCGCGCCGCAGGCCGCGGTTCCACATCGTCACCATGCCGTGATCGACGGCGACCTGTTGCAGGGTGCGGGTCGGCAGTTTCTCCAGCACCGCATCGCGAAAGGGCTGGGTGACGGTGAGCATCTCGCTGACGGAATTGCGCCCGGAAAAGCCGGTGTCCAAGCATTGCTCGCAGCCGCCACCGCGGCGGAACTCGGCGTTTTCGCGCTCTTCGATGGGGACCAGTTTCATGTAGGCCGGCTCCGGCTCGTAAGGCTGGGCGCAAAACGGGCAGTTTTTGCGGATGAGCCGCAACCCCAGCACGCCGGTCACGCTGGAGGACAGCAGAAACGGCTCGATGTCCATGTTCATGAGGCGGGCGAACACGCCGGCGGTGCTGCCGCTGTGAATGGTGCTGATGACCAAATGGCCGGTCAAGCCGGCTTGAACGGCGATGTTGGCCGTTTCCGGATCGCGGATTTCGCCCACCATGATGACCTGGGGGTCCTGGCGCATCAGCGAGCGCAAGGCCCTGGGATAGGTGAACTCCTGCGCCAGATTGACCTGCGCCTGGGCCACCATGGGCAAATTGAATTCGACGGGGTCTTCGACCGTGGCAATGCTGATGGTGGGGCCGGAGCGCTGGACCAGCGTGTACAGGGCGGAGTAAATGGCCGTGGTTTTCCCGGAGCCGGTCGGGCCTGTCAACAATATCAAGCCGGTGGGTTTGGTGATGAGCTTGAGGAACTGCTGCAAAACATCGTCGTCGAAGCCCAGCGAACCGAGGTCAAAACTGCGATGGCTGGGATCGAAGATGCGGACGACGATTTTCTCCCCGCGCACGGTGGGGAAGATGGAAATGCGCTGTTCGCAGCCGCCCAATTCGGGATCGGCGGGAGCGTGGCCTTCCTGGGGCAGGCCGGTTTGGTAGGTGACCAGATTGCCAAGGACCTTGAAGCGGCCGGAGATTTTTTCCAGCAAATCCAGGGGCAGGTGGACCAATTCGGTGAGCACGCCGTTGAGGCGGATGCGCACAACGAGAGTGCTTTCCCAGGGTTCGATGTGAATATCGCTGGCCTTGGCCTTGATGGCGTCGAGCAGCAGATACTTGACCAGGGCGCCGATCTCGATTCCGGCGCCGGCGGATTCGGATTGAAGGTATCTAAGTGTTTCGCTCACGGTGGGAATGGCTTACGACTTTTCGGCCCGCTTGTCAGCAACAAAGCGGACGGCAGGGCACGCGCGGGACATTCGCTCTTTTGGATAAGTCCCGCTGGCGGAGAGATACTTTAAGATTTCGTTGAAACCTTTTCCCAGGCAGAGATTCGCCAAATAAAGCGAGACGCACCTCGTAGTGTGAAGAATTATTTTCCGTCGGAAAATTATTTTCTTGACTTATGGGTTTGATATCGTAGTTCATCAAAATTCTGCCTTGCCCCAATTGTTGGGCCTCAATTGGGGCAAGGCAGAATTGGTTGGGTCGCCGCGCTCTGAGAGCGCTTTTCAATAACCACCGGTTGAGTTCAGCAATCACCTGTTGAATCGATGCTCCAAGGGTTTTATGTCATGGGTCGCCGCGCTCTGAGAGCGCTTTTCAATAACCACCGGTTGAGTTCAGCAATCACCTGTTGAATCGATGCTCCAAGGGTTTTATGTCATGGGTCGC
>Ga0326727_10017794_pt1 | contig 14652 bp, 14 predicted proteins | sample MB2enrmetagenome_FD_207643 | JGI IMG/M metagenome (GOLD analysis project Ga0326727, IMG submission 207643) | Lab enriched peat soil microbial communities from McLean, Ithaca, NY, United States - MB29MY | ecosystem: Environmental > Terrestrial > Soil > Wetlands > Peat | place: USA: New York... | reverse complement strand
TCACGGGAAATGTCTGACCTTCGGGATGATGAGTGTCTGGCATCGGCGTTGTCCTCGTCGCTTTATTGATTGGTCTGCTTGCGTCACAGACCCGCGTCTTCCGGCACCAGCAGCGTGCCGTCCTTGATCTGGATCATGACCGGTTCCAGTCGGTCGCCGTAGCACGGGCCCGCCAGGCAAATGCCGTCGGCGATGGCGAATTCCGCGCCATGCGTGGCACAGACGATACGGCTGCCGTCGTGCGAAAGGAAGCGGTCCGGCATCCAGTCCAGCGGCACGCCCAGATGTGGGCAGGAATTGACGTAGACGTGGACCGCGTCGGCCTGGCGCACCGCGAACAGCCCGGCGAAGCCACCGGCCGCGGGTGGGAAGCCTTTGCTGGTGCCGTCCGGTAGATCCTCCAATTTGCAAAGTGCCCGCATGCGCGGCGGGATCAGCGTTTCCATCCGCCCATCTTGCAAATCAGTTTCCAATGCTCCGGCGAGACCGGCAGCACCGACAGCCGCGACATGCGCACCAGGGCCAGGTCGGCCAGGGCGGGCGTCGCCTTGATTTCCACCAGCGTGACGGGGCGCGGCATTGGCCCGACCGCTGCCATGTCAACACAGACCCAATCGCCGCTGTCGGCGGTCGGGTCGGGGTAGGCCTCGCGCACCACCCGTACCACGCCGACGATCTCCTTTCCCTCGTTGGAGTGGTAGAAGAACGCCAGGTCGCCCTTCTTCATCGCGCGCAGATTGTTTCGCGCCATGTGGTTGCGCACGCCGGTCCACGGCTCGACCTTGTTGGCGACCTGCTGGTCCCAGGAGAAGGCGTCGGGCTCGGACTTCACCAGCCAGTAAGCGTGCGCGGCGGGCATGGTGCCTCTCGAATTCGTGTTGTAGATACTCGATGGCAGCATAATGCGCGAGCTCGCCGCCGCGCCACCCCGTGGCCCCGTACACCTCTCCCCCTGGGAGAGGCATGCCCCCGGGCGTTGGACGTCGGGGGTCGGAGCGCATGGCGCGCCGGGTGAGGGACGTGTCGCGAAGCCCGTCGCTGAACATGTCCCAAGACCCTCGCTCTGCACTCGGCCCGGCCGGCGGGGGGAAGCCGAACGGCCTCTCCCCCCCTTTCCGGGCCTGGCTTCGGCAGCGCCGTCGCTGGCTTTATGCCGCCGCCTGGGAAGGCTTGCTTGAGGCACGGCGACGGGCCGACCGGCGGGTGACATGCAGGAGGGCCAGCGCCCCGGCCAACAGGCTGATGCTGGCAGGCTCAGGCGTGCTGACGTCCGGACCAAGATCGGTGGCAGTCGTCGCAACGGCCAGTGCATCATCGAGCGGGATGAAGCCGGTGCCGTAAGCGGCGTCATAGATTTGAATGGTCAGTCCCGTCCCGCCGAACGGCGCGTCCGCGACAACCGTCAGGGAATCATCCGCAAAGGCTTGATCTTCGCCAACCGCCACCGCGCCCGATACGGTGAACCCGTCGGCACTGACATTGGTGGGCGGATTTCCCGCCGATGTTTGTGCGGTCAACGTCCCAACCCCCGAATCAAAATCGAGCATGATCACGGCATTTGATATTACGCCATTGTCATAATCGAAGCTTCCTGTCGCACTGTAATAATCGGCATTCACGGTGTACCCGGCCAAACTTGTATCGAACGTATATTGCCAGGCGTCCGCCTGCGCTTTCTGGGTCTGGCCGGCCAGGAACGTGCAGACGGCCGCCGCCAGCGTTGCCAAGATAGTGCTTGTGCGCCCGCGCGGTGTCGCCGCGGCAGGACAGGCTGAAGGTAGTGGGAACATTCCAGAGTTATCCTTCGATGACCCCTCGGCGAAATGCTGATGGGCCAATGATACGAAGCAGTTTCCATGCTGGCCGGCAATCCGATTCGAATGCAACGAAACCAAAGCGCGATCATAATGCAATCAATATGTCACGCCGGAATGCGATCTCCGAAACATGCAAGGCAAAACGCCCTGTCGGTTCGTCGCCATCCCGGGTGGCCGGGCGGCACGGCCTGCCCGCGCCGACTATCGACCGATGCCTATTTCCGTGGAATCCTCGCGAGCCAGGTCAGAACCGACTCGCATCACCGAGCAGGGCCGGGCAAGGGCGGGCGTCATATTCATTCTAGACACGTTCCGGTCCGGGACAGAAAGGAAGTCGTCCGCCATGAGTCAAGCCGCACTCAGCCTGCCGACGTCCACCGCGCAGCAGATCCGCCGCCGGGCGATCCTGTCCTGTGCCGTCGGCAACTTCTTCGAACTCTACGACTTCGTGCTCTACGGCTTCTTCGCGGTACCCATCAGCCACGCATTCTTCCCTCAGGGCAACGACGCGCTGGCGCTGATCAACACCTTCATCACCTTCGGCGTGGGCTTCCTCTTTCGCCCGCTCGGCGCGGTGATCCTCGGACGCTACGGCGATCGGCACGGCCGTCGCGCGGCACTTGTCGTCACCATCGGCCTGATGGCCGCCGCAACCGGCTTCACCGGGCTGGTCCCCACCTACGCGCAGATCGGCGTGCTGGCGCCCATCCTGTTGTTGATCTGCCGCTCCGGCCAGGGCTTTTCCACCGGCGGCGAATGGGGCGGCGCGGCGGCGTTCCTGGTGGAATACGCCGAGCCCGGCAAGCGCGGCCTCACCGGAAGCTGGCAGCAGTTCAGCACCCAGATTGGTGCCACCGGCGCCTCGCTCTCGGCGTATCTGTTGGCGAATTACCTGGCACCCGACGCATTCCTGTCCTGGGGCTGGCGCCTGCCGTTCGTATTTGGTTTCGTGCTCGGTCCGATTGGCTACTACCTGCGCACGCGCGTCGCCGAAACGCCGGCGTTCGAGCGCCACGCGCAGACGCACACCGTGTCCCCCGCGCCACTGACCGAGGCGCTGTCCTCGCACGGCGCCAAGATCGCCCAGGCGTTCGGCCTGTCGATCATCGGCATCGTCGCGAACTATATCATGATCGTCTACATGCCGACCTACGCGATCAAGACCCTGCACATCGACGCGGCCGCCGCTTTGCTGAGTGCCACACTGGCGAATTTCGTGGTGATGGTGCTGACGCCGTTCACCGGCGCAATGTCCGACCGCGTGGGGCGGCGGCCGATGATCGGCGCCAGCGCGGTGCTGCATCTGCTGGCGGCGTATCCGCTGTACCGCCTGTTGAGCGGTGGCACGTTCCAGTTGCTGCTGATCGCGCAACTGATCGTCGCGGTGATCCAGTCGCTCTACACCGGCACGATCCCAGTGATCCTGTCGGAGATGTTCCCGACCCGTGTGCGCTACACGGCCTTGTCCATCAGCTACGGCTTCGCGGTGGCGATCTTCGGCGGTTTCGCGCCGTTCGCCGCCGCCTGGCTGATCACGGCGACCGGCAACCCGCTGTCGCCGGCTTATCTGGTGATGGCCGCCGGAGCGGTGAGTGCGTTCTCGGTCTGGTGCATGACGGAGTGCCGGAACGTTCCGTTGCAGTAGCGGATTTACCGACGCCGGCGGCGAGCGTGGCGCTGGCTTAGGGCGTGCCGCAGACAGGTTCACCACCGGGCGCGCGGTGCCACCCTCACCCGCAGCACCGACGCGCTCCCACCTCTCCCGCGCGAGCGGGAGAGATAAAGATATGGCGGCCCCCTCGGATATATCGGACGGTGCGCGGAACGATTAACCAATCATCTGATTGGCGAGAACGCCGCCGGCAGCACGAACGCATTCTCCTGCTTCACCACCACACCCGGCGGATTGCGCGCCGGCCACTGTCCGGTCGCCGCCGCTTCTTCACGCACCCGCGTCCGCTCGTTGGCGTCCTTGTAGGCCCAGATGTGCACCCATTTGTTCAGCGCGCCGAACTCCGAATACATGCCGGCGACCAGCGGCGAGAATTTCTGCCGCCCCGCGATCTTCTCCGACCAGCGCTCGATCAGCCCGGGGATGGCGCCCGGGATCAGCGTGTACTGCCTGATCTCGAACAGCGGTCCGACTTGGCGAGGTTCCAGGGGCGGACAAAACGGTGCCGGCACGAACACCTCGCTCTGCTGGCTGGTGACGAACTCGCGGATCGGCGGCGGCCAGCCTTCGTCCTTCATCGCGGCGGCCCGCACCGCGGCGCGCTGCTCGAAACTGTCATAGGTCCAGACATGGATGATCTGGTTCAGCGGCCCGACCTCGGTGTGCCAGAACGCGGCGAGCCTGGAGTGCTTCTCGCGCGTCGGCAGTGACGCGCCGAAGCGCTTCTCCACCTCCGCCAGTGTGCCGGGCTGCAGCGTGTAGGTGCGCATTTCGATGATCATGGTTATCCCTCCCCGTCGTTCGATGAGGCGATCACGCTAGGACAGAAAGTCGGGGGGTGGAATGGAGCGCCGTGGGCAGATGCCTGGCTCCACCAGTATTGTTTCGACCAGTGGATTTCAAGCCGTTCACGCAACGTCCCTCCGGACGAGGGTCCACCACCCGAAGCTAGGTCTGGTGCATCAAATGCAAGACTGCCATACGCCATCGAGGCAAATTCCAGCAATCGCCCTCCCCGCCGCACCGGTGTAGGCTCACCTTCGCCCGGCCTCCGCACCGCCGGGCAACGCACGCGTGGGGAACACACACATCATGCAGCTCGGCTATTTCGCCATGCCCTCGCACCCGCCGGAGCGCGGCCTCAAGGCCGGTCACGACTGGGACCTCCAGGTGCTGCGCTGGCTCGACGAACTCGGCTACGTCGAGGCCTGGATCGGCGAGCACCACACCGCGCCGTGGGAGCCGCATCCCGCGCCCGACCTGCTCGTCGCCCAGGCGCTGTTGCAGACCAAGCGCATCCGCATCGGCCCCGGCGGCTTCCTGCTGCCGTACCACCACCCCGCGGAGCTCGCCAACCGCGTCGCTATGCTCGACCACCTGTCGGAGGGCCGGCTGAACTTCGGCGTCGCGGCGTCCGGCCTGCCGAGCGACTGGGCGATGTTCCATGTCGACGGCATGGGCGGTGTCAACCGCGAGATGACGCGCGAGGCGCTCGACATCATCCTGCGCTTGTGGAGCGACGAGCCGCATTTCGACTACGAGGGCCAGTTCTGGCAGGTGGCCAAGCCGGCGACGATGTATGGCTTCCTCAAGCCGCACATCAAACCGTTGCAGAAGCCGCATCCACCGATCGGCGTCGCCGGGCTGTCGAAGAACTCCGACACGCTGAAGCTTGCCGGCGAGCACGGCTTCCTGCCGCTCAGCCTGAACCTGAACCCAGGCTACGTGCGCAGCCACTGGGACGCTGTGGAGGTCGGCGCCGCACGCTCCGGCCGCACGCCCTGGCGCGGCGACTGGCGCCTGGTGCGGGAGGTGTTCGTGGCCGAGACGGATGAGGAAGCGTGGCGCCTGTCGGTCGGCGGCATGATGGGCCGCATGATGGGCGAATACTTCCTGCCGCTGCTGGCGAATTTCGGCTTCCTGGAATACTTGAAGCACCGACCGGACGTGCCGGACTCGGACGTTACGGTTGCGTATTGCGCGAGGCACAACTGGCTGGTCGGCTCGCCCGCGACGGTCGCCGAGAAGCTGGCGCGGGTCTACGACGACGTGGGCGGCTTCGGCCAGTTGCTGGTGTTCGGCTTCGACTACCTCGACAACCCGGAGCCCTGGCATAATTCGTTGCGTCTGCTGGCGGAGGATGTCCTGCCGCGCGTCGCCCACCTCACCCCAAAACTTACCTAACCCGAAAAGGTCGTTCCCGCATGAGCCGTGTGCTGCATCGTTCCGGTGCCATTCCCCCCGTCGCGGTCGGCGGCGAGGGCATCTATCTGCACCTCGCCGACGGCACCAAGGTGATCGACGCCTCGGGCGGCGCGGCTGTCGCCTGCCTGGGCCACGGCAACAAGCGCATTGCCGAGGCAATCGGCAAACAGGCCGCATCGATGGCCTATGCGCACACCGGCACCTTCATCAGCCAGCCGGCCGAGGAGCTTGCCGACATCATCCTGGGCGACCAGCCGGGTGGCCTGACCCACGCCTGGTTCTGTTCTTCCGGCTCGGAGGGCAACGAGGCGGCGCTGAAGCTGGCGCGGCAATACTTCGTGGAGATCGGCCAGCCGCAGCGCACGCGTTTCATCGCACGTCGGCAGAGCTACCACGGCACCACGCTGGGTGCGCTCGCCGCCGGCGGCAACATGATGCGCCGCGCGTTGTACGAGCCGATCCTGGGCAACGCGTTCAGCCTGGTCTCGCCCTGCTTCGCCTATCGTTTCAAACGCGACGATGAGACCGACGCGCAGTATGTCGATCGTCTCGCAGCCGAACTGGAAGCCGAGTTTCAGCGCCTCGGCCCTGATAATGTCATTGCGTTCCTGGCCGAGCCCGTCGTCGGCGCGACCACTGGCTGCGTTGCCGCGCTGCCCGGATATTTCAAGCAGGTTCGAGAAATTTGCGACCGGCACGGCGCGCTGCTGATCCTCGATGAGGTAATGTGCGGCATGGGCCGCACCGGCACGATGCATGCGTGGGAGCAGGAGGGCATCACGCCCGACATCCAGGTGATCGCCAAGGGCCTCGGCTCCGGCTACCAGCCGATCGGCGGGCTGCTGATCGCCGGGCGCATCGTCCAGGCGCTGCACGGCGGCTCCGGCGGCTTCATGCACGGCCAGACCTACCAGGCGCATCCGGTCGCCTGCGCCGCCGCGCTGGAGGTGCAACGAATCATCCGCGAGGACAACCTGCTGGAGAACGTGCGCGCCATGGGCGCACGGCTGGAAACGGCGCTGACCGAACGCTTCGGCAACCACCGCCATGTCGGCGAGGTGCGTGGCCGCGGGCTGTTCTGGGCGCTCGAGTTCGTCCAGGACCGCGCGTCGAAGCAGGTGTTCGATCCGGCTTTGAAACTGAATGAGCGGGTCAAGCGGGAGGCGCTGGCGCGCGGCGTCGCGATCTATCCGATGGGCGGCACGATCGACGGCAAACTTGGCGACCATGTGATCGTCGCCCCGCCATATATCGCGACGGCGGCGGACGTCGACACGATTGTCGATCGGCTGGGGGCGGCGGTCGACGCGGCACTCGCCGGGGTCTGACCCGCCGCGCCCGTAGGGCTTGCGGGCAATCCCTGAACACGCGGACGTGAAGCGGCCGGCGCGCGCCAAGCCGGGTTATTGCCATGATTGGAACGTTTTTCACGCATCTGTCCATCGGTTCCGAGGAGATCACTCATGTTGCGCCGAAGCATCCAATGCACCGCCGCGCTCGGCATGGCGCTGGCGCTGGCCGCATGCACCGACCCCTACGACCCAGGCCAACGCGCCGCGGGCGGTGCGCTGATTGGCGCCGGCGGTGGCGCGGCGATCGGTGGGCTCGCCGGCGGCGGCCGTGGTGCGCTTGCGGGCGCGCTGATCGGCGGCGCTGTTGGCGCGGCCACCGGCGTGGTGACCACGCCGCAACCGCCCCCGCAGCCCCAGCCGTACTACGCCCCGCCGCCCCCGCCGCCGTAATTTTGTTTGCCGCACGGTGAGCCTGAGCCTGGGCGCATCTGGCGCCCAGGCCGCACGCCGGCGCGTATGCGAGGCATTCGCATCATTGCGCTGCAGACTTGACCTTTCGCGCCCGGGAGCCAAATTCCCGCGATGCGCAATTTCTCTGACCTGACCGAACGCGAAGTCCTTGCCCTGGCGATTGCCAATGAGGAGGAGGACGGCCGTATCTACGCCGACATCGCCGAGGGACTGCGCGAGGACTACGCGGGCTCGGCCAACCTGTTCAGCGAAATGGCCGCCGAGGAAGGCGAGCATCGCCGCCGGCTGATCGAGTTGTTCCAGGAGAAATTCGGCGAGCACATCCCGCTGATTCGCCGCCAGGACATTCGCGGCTTCATCCAGCACAAGCCGATCTGGCAGATCCGCCCGATGGGGCTCGATACGGTGCGGCAATTGGCCGAAAGCATGGAAGCCGAAACGTTACGCTTCTATCGCCAGGCCGCGGCGCGCACCACCGACGCCTCGATCCGCAAGCTGCTCGGCGACCTTGCCGAAGCCGAGGTCGAACACGAGCACATCGCCCTGCGGCTGAAGGCAGAGAACCTGCCGACCACCGTCCGCCAGCAGGAAGACGCCGCCGAGAAACGGCTTTTCCTGCTGCGGGTGATCCAGCCCGGGCTGGCAGGGCTGATGGACGGCTCGGTCTCCACGCTCGCGCCGCTGTTCGCTGCCGCCTTCGCCACCGGCCGGTCGTGGGATGCCTTCGTGGTGGGCCTCGCGGCGGCGATCGGTGCCGGCATTTCCATGGGCTTCGCCGAGGCGCTGTCCGACAATGGCAGCCTGACCGGCCGTGGCGCGCCGTGGATCCGCGGCGGGATTTGCGGCCTGATGACCACGCTGGGCGGCATCGGCCACACGCTGCCGTTCCTGATCCCAAGCTTCTGGACCGCCACGTCGCTGGCCATGGTCGTGGTGGTGATTGAACTCGCCGTGATCAGCTGGGTGCGGTGGAAATATATGGATACGCCGCCGTTAGCAGCCACGTTCCAGGTGGCGTTTGGCGGCGCGCTGGTGTTCGCCACGGGGATCCTGATCGGCGCCAGCTAGGCGGACCAACATGGACGCAACACCTCACGGGGTCGGGACGCAGACCGGCATGGTACGCGGGCTGCATTACGATTCTGTCACGATCGCACTGCATTGGGCCAGCGCGCTGCTGGTGGCGTTGCTGTTTCTGATCGGCAAGACGATCGACTATGCCCCCAACGGCGCGTTGCGGATCGATTATCGATCGTTGCACATGGCGTTGGGCGTGACGTTGCTGGCGGTGTTCACCGCCCGGGTGATGTGGCGCTTCGCCCACGGCGGGGTGCTGCCGCCCGAGGGCAATGTCTGGTTGGCCCGCGCCGCGCGGCTGGTGCATAGGATATTATACCTGCTGATCCCGATCACGCTGCTGCTCGGTCTCGCCAATGTCTGGGTGCGCGGCGACGTGGTGTTCAACCTGTTCAAGGTGCCGGCCTATGACCCGGGCGACAAGGCACTGCGCGAGCTGATCGGCGGCTGGCATGCGCTGGCGGCCGATGCGATTGTGGTCGTCGCCGGGCTGCACGCGGCGGCCGGGCTGTTCCATCATTACGTGCTGCGCGACGGCGTGCTGCGCAGGATGCTGCCGCGCGGATGAGCGTCCGCCGTACGCCTTTCCCGCGAAGGCGGGAGAGGCGTACGTCACCGTATCAATGCCAGCGCGATCTCGATCACGATGAGCAGCACGATCAGTATCTCCAGCAGTTCCGCGCGGCTGCTGGACGCTTCATCATACAGCGCCGAATATGTATCGCGGATGATCGCCAGCTTGCGGTCGACCGCCGCACTAACGGTCGACACCCGGAACAGATCCAGCGCCGCAGTGTAGACCCGGGCGAGGTATACATCCTCGGTGACCTGCAGCGCGTTGTCGACTTTCTCAGTCAGCTCGGTGACCTCGGCAACCAGGGTCTGGAAGCGGCGCGCCAGGTTGGCGAAGCGGCGTGACGCGAGCGGCGCGAGCTTGCCGCGTTCGGCGGCCACCATGTCGTACATGCGCGGCAGCTCTTCATCCAGCAGTTCATCGTAATAGCGCATTTCCAACAACTGCGCGTTGGCGATTTCCAGCACGTCGATCACGTCGGAATCACCGCGCGGTTCGTAGATGAACGCGCGATCCCAGGTGAGAACAACGAGATCGTCGGTGTAGTAGGAGAACCTTTGCCGCAGCAGATCCTGCCGCGCACCATCCGACAGCGCGTGCTGTTCGCCTGACAGCAGCGGCACCAGATCGACCCGCTCCTGCAACAATGCGGCGCTCATGGCCTGGTCGAAGCCATGCACGACGCCGATCAGGTAGTCCTCCTGCAACGCCGACGAGGCTTCGGGGCGGACCAGCGCCGGCGCGATCGCGGCTCGCAACTGCTTCAGCAGGTCGTCCCAGGGTGCGGACTGGGCGCGCCCCACGCCGCGGTCCACCGCGTTGATCCGCGCCACGAGGGCCGACCAGGGCAGGTCGCGCACCGGTACGCGCAACGCGATTGATACGGCACCAAAATCGTAAACCCGCGCGGTCACGTCCGCCTGGACCGCGACATCGTTCAGCATCAGCGCGACGGGATCGAGCATCAGCGCGACCGGCGGCACGTCGAACGCCATCGCCTTGGGGGGCGTCGCGGTCAACCGGCTGCGACTGGCGGTGCGCGCGCGTCCCGCCCACACCGTTTCGACCTCGGCGAGATCGATCTCGTAGGCGATGTCGAACAGCCGGAACGCGATGACCGCGCCACTGCTGACGATCGGCTCGGCCTGGGTCATTCCGCTTCCGCCTCTTATGATCGTCCCGCTCTGTCATGTGTAGGGCGGAAGAGCGAAGCGTCATCCGCCATCGATGCGCACCGACGGCGGATGACGCCGCGCCTTTCCGCCCGACAGTCCAACCGGCCCGACACTCCAATTAGACCATCGTGGCTACCCCCGCCAACGAGAGCTCGCGTGCGCGCAGGCAGCGCACCGCATGGCCCGGTGACACTTCTTCCAGCTCCGGCACGATTTGGCGACAGCGGTCCACGGCGTAGCGGCAGCGTGGATGGAAGTGGCACCCGGTGGGTGGATGGGACGGATCCGCGACCTCGCCCTCCAGCACGATGCGGCGGGCTCGCTGACGTGGATCGGGCACCGGAACCGCGGACAGCAGCGCTTCGGTATAAGGATGTCGAGGCGTATCGAACAGCGCCTCGGTGGGGGCGATTTCGACGATACGTCCGGCATACATCACCGCCACGCGGTGACTGACGTGCTTCACCACCGACAGGTCGTGCGCGACGAACAGGTAGGACAGGCCGAGGCGGTCCTGCAGTTCCAGCAGCAAATTAACGATCTGTGCCTGAACCGAAACATCCAGCGCGGAGACCGGCTCGTCGGCCACGATCAGCGCCGGGTTGAGTGCCAGGGCGCGCGCGATGCCGATGCGCTGCCGCTGGCCGCCGGAAAATGCGTGCGGGAAGCGGTTCAAATAGGCACGCGGCAGGTGCACGAGTTCCAGCAGTTCGGCCACGCGGGCGTTGCGCGCAGCGCTGTCGGACATGCCATTCACCAGCAGCGGTTCGCCGATGATCTCGGCGATGGTCATGCGCGGATTGAGCGAGGAGAATGGGTCCTGAAAGATCATCTGCATCTGCCGGCGCAACGGTCGCAGTCCCTTGCGGTCAAGCTGTGCGACATCGATCTCCTGACCGGTTCCGGCACGGAAACGGATTTCCCCGCCCGAGGGCGTGATCGCCCGCAGGATGCAGCGGGATGTCGTTGTCTTGCCGCAACCAGATTCGCCGACCAGCGACAAGGTTTCGCCACGCGCGATGGAGAAACTGACATCGTCCACCGCGCGGACCGTGCCCGCGTTGCGGCCAAAGATGCCGCCACGGATCGGGAAGTACTTGCGCAGCCCACGCACTTCCAGGACGGTGGCGGGCGCAGTCATTGGCAATACTCGGCCTGGCCTGCCCTGGCCTCTCCGTCATGGCCGGACTCGTTCCGGCCATCTCTCGCGGCACCAGCGTGGCGCGGATGGCCGGGATCAGCCCGGCCATAACCATTGGGCGCGTGAGCTCCGCGACGATCAAACATCAAGCTGGTACCGGCACAAGTGCATCCGTATACAAATGGCACGCCACCGCGTGGTTGTCGGCGATCGCCACCTCCACCGGAAACGACTTCTCGCATGTCCCACGCATGAAGTCGGGGCACCTTGGGTGGAACGGACAGCCCGACGGACGCGCGAACGGATGCGGAATGGATCCCGCGATCGTCGCCAGGCGCGATCGTGGCGCGGCAAGCACCGACGGGATGGAGCGCAGCAACGATCGCGTATACGGATGCGCCGGCGCATGGAAGATCGAGTCGACCGGGCCTTTCTCCACCTCGTGGCCGAGATACATCACCACCACGTGGTCGGTCATCTCTGCGATCACACCCATATCGTGAGTGATCAGAATCACCGCCAGCCCGCGTTCCTGTTGGATACGTCGGATCAGCTCCAGGATCTGCGCCTGCGTGGTCACATCCAACGCGGTGGTCGGCTCATCGGCAATCAGGATGCGCGGTTCGGCGGCCAGCGCCAACGCGATCATCACCCGCTGGCGCAGCCCACCGGATAATTCAAACGAATACGCATCGATCCGCTGCGATGGACGCGGAATGCCGACCATCGCCAGCAGCTCGATCGCGCGTAGCCGTGCCGCGGGTTTGGACAGCCTGGCATGCAGGCGGATCGCCTCGATGAGCTGGTTGCCGATGGTATGAAAGGCCGAGAGACTGCTCATCGGCTCCTGAAACACCAGGCCGATTTCGCCGCCGCGGATGGAACGAATTTGTGCGCCGTCCGATGGCAGCTTGACCAGATCGACAACGGACCCATCCGCCCGGCGCAGCAGGATCTCGCCATCGATGATGCGGCCCGGTCGTTCCACAATGCGCAGGATGGATCGCGCGGTGACACTCTTGCCACAGCCGGATTCGCCGACGATGCCCAGGGTCTGACCGGGATAGAGATCGAACGAGGTGCCATCGACCGCGCGCACCGCGCCCTCATCGGAGAGAAAATAGGTCTTAAGGTCGCGCACGGAGAGGATCGGTTCAGCCATACGGATCCGCCGCGTCGCGCAGACCGTCGCCGAGGAAGTTGAAAGCCAGGATCACGATGATCACCGGTACCGCGGCGACCAGCAGCCATGGTGCCAGGCCGAGCGTCTCCAGGTTTTGCGCGTCCTGCAGCATCACCCCCCAGGATATTGCCGGCGGCCGCAATCCCAGGCCGAGGAACGACAATGTCGTTTCGCTGATGATCATCGCCGGCAACGCCAGGCTGATCGCGGCGATGATGTGCGACAGAAACGAAGGCACCATGTGCTTGAAGATGATGCGCAGCCGCGATGCACCGGCCAGCTCGGCCGCGACGATGAAATCCTCTTCGCGCAGCGCCAGGAAGCGGCCGCGCACAACGCGTGCCAACTCGGTCCAGCCGATCAGGGAGATGATGACCGTGATGGCGAAATAGACCTGCTCCGGCGACCATGCGGTCGGGATCGCGGCGGCGAGTCCCATCCATAGCGGGATGGTCGGGATCGATCGCAGGATCTCGATCACGCGCTGGATGACGGTGTCGACCCAGCCGCCATACAGGCCGGAAATGCCGCCCAGCAGCACGCCCAGCACGAGGCTCAGTGCCACGCCGACCAGCCCGATGGTCAACGAGGTCCGCGTCGCCAGCACCAGGCGGGAGAACACGTCGCGGCCCAGCTGGTCGGTGCCGAACAGGAACAATGCATCAGTCGCATTGCCGTTGCTCACACCGAACAGGTGGATGTCGGTGGGGAACAGGCCGAAGAGGCGATACGGATAGCCGTGCGCGAACAAGGCCAGGTCGCGCGGGTCGCTGGGATCCGGCGCGTAGCTCAGCTTGAACGTCCGCAGATCGCGCTTGCCCTTGAGCGCGTAGACCTGCGGGTGGAAATGCCCCTCGGCGTCGAACCAGTGGACCGGCTGCGGCGGGATGTAGCTGCGCGCCGACTGGCTGTCGAACGGTTCCGAATAGGCAATCACGTCGGCGAACGCGGCGACGCCATAGAACACCAGCACGATCACCGCGCTGATCAAGGCCAGCTTGTGCTTCTTGAACCGCCACCAGATCAGTTGGCGCTGGGTCGCCACCGCGACGCGGGATTCCGCCTCCGTCGTCAGTGGCGCGTCGGTGTCGAGCGCGCTGGCGCTCATCGCAACTGTCCGGCGCGGATGCGTGGGTCGATCCACATCAGCAACAGGTCAGACAGCAGCGTGCCAAGCACGGTCAGCACACCCAGCAACAGGATGATGGTCGATCCCAGCAGCATGTCCTGCGAGATCAGCGAGTGCAGCAGCAGCGGCCCGACCGTCGGCAGGCTGAGCACCACCGAAATGATGATGCTGCCGGAGACGGTGTAGGGCAGCAGATAGCCGATCGTGCTGGCGAACGGATTGAGTGCGGCGCGGACCGGGTATTTCAGGATCACCCGCCGCTCCGCGAGACCGCGGGCACGCGCGGTCACCACGTAGGGCCGCCGCAGCTCATCCAGCAAATTGGCGCGCATGATGCGGACCAGCTGCGCGATGCCGGGCAGCGCCAGGATCAGCATCGGCACCGGCAGATGCTTGAGCAGATCAAGCAACTTGCCGAACGACCACGGCGCCAGTTGATACGCCGAGGAGAATAATCCGCCGAGATTCAGGTCGAACAGCCGGAGGCCGAAATACATCACGATCAGCGCCAGCAGGAAGCTCGGTACCGCGAGTCCGATGAAGCCCACGAAGGTGAACACGTAATCACCAAGGGAGTATTGCCGCACCGCGGAGTAGATACCGATCGGCAGCGCGAGCACCCAGGTGACGATGATTGCGGCGAATGACAACACCATCGTCAGCCAGAGGCGATCGCCGATCACCTCGGTCACCGGGCGGCTGTATTCGAAGGAGGTGCCGAATTCACCGTGCACGATCAGGTTCAACCATTTCACATACTGAACGAGGTATGATTGGTCCAAACCGTAGGCGTGGCGCAGCGCGGCGGCCTCGGCGGCCGAGATGGCGGTACCCATCGCCGATGCCTGTGCGACATAGGCATCGACAAAATCCCCGGGCGGCAGGCGCAGGATAATGAACGTGACGACGGTAATCG
>Ga0326727_10017792_pt1 | contig 14652 bp, 20 predicted proteins | sample MB2enrmetagenome_FD_207643 | JGI IMG/M metagenome (GOLD analysis project Ga0326727, IMG submission 207643) | Lab enriched peat soil microbial communities from McLean, Ithaca, NY, United States - MB29MY | ecosystem: Environmental > Terrestrial > Soil > Wetlands > Peat | place: USA: New York... | reverse complement strand
CGCCTTCCTTGAATCACTGTGACGTTCGTTATCCGGAGTGCGAAACTGCAGCAAGACCATAGAAAGTGCGTCTCTCCCCGCTCCTCATGCGGTACTCTGGATAAATCACATGTCGGGATAATGCGCCCAACACGCCGCCTCCCGCACGCGTCCGGTTTCATACACGGGGTCGAACCCGGCATAGGCATCCGCTTGCAGGGTGCCCGTGAAGGAGCGCAAGTGACCTTGGGGATGCTCGCCTTTGCGATCCGGCGAGTAGGCGAACCACACCGCGGGTGGCGTCGGGTCTCCCCCCGGCCGGTCATCCCGGACGTAGGTCCAGAGCCGTCCGGTTTTGGTTTTCCCCAGCCCCGGCGCCAGCACCGGCACCGGCGTGTCGTCGGCGTGCAGCTTGGCGGCCCCCATCACATGACGACGGATGGCCTCCACCAACGGAGCCAATAACTGGCTCGCCCCGCCCACCCAGTCCGCCAGCGTGGCGCGCTCCAGTTCCACGCCTTCCCGCGCGTAAATGTCTTCCTGCCGGTACAAGGGAAGGTGGTCGCAGTACTTCGCCACCAGCACATGCGCCAGCAGTCCCGGCCCGGCCAGACCGCGGGCGATCGGGCGGCTGGGTGCGGGGGCCTGCACGATCTGGTCGCAGTGCGCGCAGGCCAGTTTGGGCCGCACCTGCTGGATCACGTGGAAGTGGGCAGGGACGTATTCCAGGATTTCCGTCACATCTTCGCCTAAAGCCTTCAACTCTCCCCCGCAGACCGGGCAGAGGGTTTCGGGGGGCGGAATCGTTTGCTTCCGGCGCGGCAGATGGGGCGGCAGCGGCCGGCGCGCGGGCTTGCGCCGAGCCCCGGCCGGCGCCGTTCCTTCCGGCGCGGGTGCTGCCTCGGGGGGCGCGGCTTGCGCCGTCGCCAGTTCGTCCAACTGCAACTCCAACTGCTCGATCTGCCGCTCCCGCTTCTCCGACCGGCGCCCGAACTGCATCCGCCGCAACTTGGCAATCAACAGTTGCAAGCGTTCGATCTCCGCTTGGCGCCCCGCCAGTTGTTCATCCTGGGAGTGCAGGCGCTCGCGCTGAGCCTGAATCTGTTCCGCCTGCACGGTAAGCGTTTGATGCTGGGTGCGGACGAGAGCCTTTAAGGCTTCCGGGGGGAGGGTGTCGAGATTCGGCAGGGCGGGGCGCGCAACCATCACAACCGCAGTATGCCAGATTTTCGGCGATATGCAAGAAGAAAACGCACGATAATGCAATATCTATTATAAGATTATCCGAGGACGAGGAACTTCCCCGCTTACACCGCCATCTGCGGCGCCGCGGTGCGGGCGGGACGGCGCCAGTCAATTCCTTCCAGCAGCATGGAAAGCTGCGCCGGCGTCAACGAGACTACGCCACCCGTGGCCAGCGGCCAGACGAAACGCCCGCGCTCCAGCCGCTTGGCCAACAGGCACAGCCCATCACCATCCCACCAAAGCACTTTGATCAGGTCGCCGCGTCGCCCACGAAACACAAACACCTGCCCCGAAAACGGATTCTCCGCCAGCGCCGTCTGCACCATCCCGCTCAGCCCCACAAACCCGCGCCGCATGTCCGTCACGCCCGCCACGATCCAGATCCTCGTGCCCGCCGCCAGCCCGATCATGCCAGCAACTCTTTCAGGACCAACCGCAGCGCTTCGGTATCCACCGCGCCCGTCAGGCGCAACTGTCCCTTGGGAAGTTCCACCTGAATCACCCCGGAGAGACTTCGCGGCAGCGGCGCACCGGTCGCGTCCGCCCCTCCCTCCACCAGGCGAACCGCCAACAAGCCGGGCGTCGCACCCTTCCGGGGTTTCAGCAGACCTCGCTGGTACTGGCGGCGCCAGGCGAATACTTGGTTGGCGTTAACACCATGCGCCCGCGCCACGCGCGCCACCGACGCACCTGGCGCCAGGGTCTCCTCCACAATCTGGCGTTTCAACTCCTGGCTGCGGTACTGTCGCTTGGCGGTGGGAAGTGCCTTACGGAAGGAAACAGCATCAATCATTGCGGAATTCGAACCATCCATCTGGCCTCCAAGTGGACACCACCAGAGTGTCCACTCGGAAGAATGACCTCTAACACCAAACCCGTCTAGACGGCCAAGACCGTACGCTTACGATAAAGGGGAGGAGAGCGCCATGGATGACCGCATCGAAGCATGCCGTGAGCCAGATGGAGGCTGGGTCGCAACGATGCCCCGATTTCCAGGCTGGGTCATCTACTCGCAGAGCAGGAAGGAGGCGGTTGTCACGGCGCGGGAACTCTACGACCTTCTACTCGACGAAGAAATGTGTCCCGATGGAAGAATCCTTGCTTCCGACCGTGAGCGGTTCCCGCACTCCTCTCGGCTGGAACTCTTGCTTTAGACCTCTATCTTGGGCATCGCACTCTTCTCCTGCCCTCGACACAACGAAATGGTCAGCAGGTTCGGTCGCAAGTTGAGTTCCCCAATGCATACCGGCAGAGTGTCGTAAAGTTCCTTACAGCGTATAGTGAGGGAAATTACTGAATGTTTGGGGACATGTCCTCCTCGTCTGGATCCCTCCCCATAAAACCACCCCTGCTAGGCAGAAATGTCTTTTGATGTGTTGTCCTGCCAGCAACCCTTCGAGTAAGGCCGCACTTCCCGCATGGACAATCTCATTAAAAGGCTGGGTATGACCTCGTCGATGTTCAGCACACTGGCCCTGGAAGGACATCCAAGAATTGGAATCCTGCCTGACCTGCCTTCGCCGAATCAGTCTTGTCGGCCCAGGCCACGCGGGCTTTAACAAAGTAGGTGGGGTCGGCGCTCAGATGGAGGCGCACGCGCTGGCCCAGGGCAAGGGTGGCATCGGATAGTAATCGCATGCCGTGCGGGGATACATCAACGGTCGTACCACGGTATTCCGCCTCGGTGCCCTCGATCACAAGAATCACAGGCATTTGTACCCGATTACGTTCCGACACGCGTTTAGCTGAGGAGGCGTCCTGAGCCATGTCCCAAGTTTACATGTACATCCAAGGATAATCAACTAACTTCTTTGGGGACCTCGTTGGGAATTGATGACGTGATGATAGCGCCCTTTAAGACAATAAGGTGTACGGCGCTCGAGTTTCTCCCCGGAACCGTGCACTGCCAACCCGGATGCCGTGTGGCCGACATCCAGTCAGGCCTTGGTCGCTTTCACCAACCCTTGCAGTACCCGTCCGGGTCAACTCAGTCAGATTATCCTGAACTGTGATCGCGCAAGACGGTACTCGACCAAAACACCACCTCAGCTAAGCACCATGTCTCCGACCCGTTGCCCGCCCTGACCGCTATCACCTGGGCTTCCGGCGAAACCCATCCCCTGGCCATTTCCAGCATTCACGGTCAAAGTGTTGCCTTGCAGAACCTGGCCGTTCAAGCCGGACATTGCCTGCTGGAGGTCTTCACCTTCCTCTATTTCGACAAAGCCGAACCCCCACGGTATCCCCGTTAACCTGTCGCGAACCACGCCCGACGTGGTCACCCGAATACCAGCGTTGGTGATGAATTCCTTAAATTGGGCATCCGTGACGTCCGGATGTAGATTACACACATAGAGTTTAGCGGTCAAATGATCCTCCAAATTGGAGCAAAATTGGGTAGTGGGAATCGATCTCTGTAAGCAATCGATCCGTGCTTGCTGTACACAACATTCGCATTTTGCAGTCTCGACGCGCAATGGCTAATTTCGGAATGCGGCCATTTACGCCAATCATTCTCTACGGCAGACTAACGTTGAGGGGCACGGAAAACTGTTCCTTATTGCTCACACTTCAGAAATATTCTCGACAGGCCTCTCCGATAGCCAAAGACCCATGGACGCGCCCAGTTCCTGGGTGATCTTCCACCTACTACACACAAGCACAGGGAATAGTGCCCCCGTCACATACATATACCACACCTTGCGGTATACATGTCAAGGGAAATGCACACATGATTATTACTCAGTGATTTCATGAAGGAGGGGAATCAATAAAGCAGGCAGGGGCGGCCTCGGGAGAGAGGGCCAAGGGAAAATCATGCGGTCCTATTCTCGCTGGTCTGAAGCCACTCCAAGAGTTGTGATCAAATCTGCCTCGGAAAGGCATGATCGACATTTACCCAGCAGCTATCCCAATTGTCGAAGAGCTCTCATAAGTCTCTCCCCTCGCAGGTGATTCCCAGCAAACTGTACGTTTCATCACTTTCACCGCCAGGGTCGGCGTGACTTCCCGCTACGTCACGTTAATTTCCGGAACGCAATTGAAAGCCGGAGGTTTCGAAGCGAGAGGCAACGGCCACCAGGGGCGACCCCATATGCAGGACACGATTCATGCAGGCAGTGCCCCCAGGACTGTAATTGAGGCGAAAGCGTGCTATTCGACAAAGTAAGTCAATTTGTCCCTGTGTGAACACTCTGGGTGATGAGTGGATTTACTCAAAAGGAATAGTATAAATCCCGATACCCTTACCGGTTTTAACATCTTCATAGTTGATGACTGGAAGGAGGATGCATCGCTCCCTGTAACGCATTGAGATTAGTGCCTGACAGCCGCACCTGTCCATAACCCTGGCTTTGGACTCCGAAGTGCTCGCAGGGCGTTGCAATTCAGGTAGTCCAAGCTTCGCACCGTGTAGTCTGACTTCGCTAACCACCCTGTGTCCCCTGTGCATCAACTGCCGACGCAGGCTCAATGAAGGCTTAGCTATGGTGGGAACACCCTTCGGACGCTACCTCATCGAAAACGAAATAGGCCGTGGTGGCATGGGTGTGGTCTATCGCGCCCGCGATATCAAGCTCGACCGGCTAGTTGCTATCAAAGTGTTAGATCAGTCCCTTCGGTCGAACCCTGATGCCTGGGGTCTCATTCTCAACGAAGCGCAAATCGCATCTGCGCTGAACCATCCCTGTATTTGCACCATCTACGACGCTGGCGAGGAAGACGAGCAACCCTATATCGCGATGGAGTACGTTGAGGGTTGCCCTCTCAACATTCTGCTCATGCCGTCGGGCCTGGATTCGACGCTTTTAGCTCACACCATAAGGCAAATTGCCAGCGCGCTGGCCCACGCTCACGAGCGCGGAACCATTCACCGCGACCTCAAGAGCTCCAACATCGTCGTCACCAATCAGGGAGGTCTTAAGATATTGGACTTTGGCCTCGCCAAACGCACCCGGCCAGAATTGACGGGAGCATCCTCCTCGTCCAACTCCTCATTTAGGGGATTGGGCGGTCTGGTCGGTACCATTCACTATCTGGCTCCCGAGGTCCTGCGGGGGAAGCGAGCAAACGTGCGGTCCGACATCTGGTCACTGGGCGTGCTCCTTTATGAAATGGCCACAGGGACGCTTCCCTTCCTCGGCAAAACCGTGTTTGAGCTTGCCACTGCAATTATGACTTCTGATTCCGAGCCTCCTCCCAAGAAAATCCCCGTTTGGACCACGCATGTCATCGCAAAATGCTTGGAGCGAGACCTTACCCGCAGGTACCCCTGTGTGCGAGATGTTGTGAAGGATCTGCCCATCGAGGTAGCATCCGATCCCGCGCTGGACTTGGCAATGGCTCGGATGCATACGAGGTCGGCTCAGGCTGCCGCTTGAGTAACAGGTACCGTGCCAGCGTATTCCCGCAAGTCCTTTGACCCAGTAGGCTTCGCCACCGCGATTTGCGCTGTGGGGAGATTCCATACCCATATTTGAACCTGACTTTTGACATAGCGAGGAAGGAAGGGCGGGGACTATACGATCATGGGGTAGCCGGACGCGCGGACAAATTCCACGGCCTGGGAACGACTTACTGCGTCCATCTGCTTCATGATACGGTGCACATGATTCTTGATGGTAAACTCCGAGAGATTCAGGCGCAATGCGATCTCTTTATTCGTCAAACCTCTGGCGACAAGAGAAATGAGCTGCTGTTGACGTAGGGTGAGGCCGGGCAGGGACCTTTGCTTGGTCGGGACCGGGGTCTCCCCGGTGAGCCGGGCCACAGTGCGAAAGAGCGCAAGGCACATCCGGGGAGGACACACGGCCTCTCCCCGGGCTGCGGCACGGACCGCTGTAACCACATCGCTTGCCGACGCGTCATTCAGCAAGTAACCCGAAACCCCGGAGCGAACCGCCAGAAGGAATTGGTCTTCGTCCTCTTCCATCCCGATGAGCACGACCCCCACCGTGATCTTTGCCTCCAGTCCAGCGAAAAGGCGGGCACCCAGCGGCGAGAGCACCTGGAGGTCATCCAGGACGAGAATATCGCACTGGGTATCCAGAATGTCACTAGCTTCGGTAGAGCTGCCTTGCCCAACGACGCACAAATCGGACCGCTTGCGAAGCAGACGAACCAGTGCCTCACGTACCAGGCGGTTCTCGATAAGCAGGAACACTCGGGTCGGAGCATCGGCTGGGATATTCTCCGTCATTGTCATCTCACACTGACGAATGCAGGCTGCACCAGGGCCTGATCGTTCCAACCACCCCTGAAAGGCCGAGTGGGAGGGAAGGAGGGCACTTCGGCCAAGACCAAAGTGCCCACTTGGCTTTCGTATCTGCACTTCAAGACTTGCAGACTTGGCGGTAAGATGCGGAGAGCCATTTCTGGCTTATTATCGGAATCGCAAGACTTGGTGCCTCCGCTCATGTGATTTAGACAATCTTACCAATCGCGCATTTGATGTCTGTTCCTAATTGCCCACTTTCAAAGATAATCATCATACCTCTGGATCTAATGGATACTGCTGGGTTGTACACTCGCTTGTTCCCCTCATGCACATTACTATATTCAATCCCTATGGTGATATGAGAATCTCGTAAGTCCATGTGCTTCTATTACATACACCGATGTCCAGGGCGTTGGTTTAGGCCAGTTATGGAGGTGGTGCCTGTCGGTACACTCCGCCCTCGTCAGTGGATCTTCACGAGCATGCTGCTGGGGCAAGCACTTTCGGACACTGACCGTTTCTCTTTGAAGGAGCAGTCGAACCGTTGTAGCCGCGATGGACCTTGCCGGGCGCCTCCCCAACTTGGCGATCACCATTTGCAACTACCCGTCCCAATCAATCTCAATCCTCTTCCCAATTGACAATACACGTGGCGCCTGTGCCACGAAAAGGAGGTTCCATGTTCATTGAACTCATGCCGCTTCTTGCCGGCCGCACCGTGCTCATCATGGTGGCCAAGGTGGACGACAAAACACTTCGTGTAAATGTTATCCCCCATGGAAAGGCCGACGACAACCCGGCTCTCAGTACACCGCTCACCTTTACCGCCCCGCCCGACGAACTCGATGCTGAGCTTGGCAAGCATTTGGCCGGCTACGCCCAAACCCACCAGCAAACCGTCAGCACCCTGGCCGAAGCCAAAGCTACCCTTGAGGCTGCCGCCAAGGTCGCGCAGGAGGAAGCCAAGCGCAAGAAGGCAACTCCGAAGCCGCCCGACAAGGCAATCCCTGCGCCGCCGACTGAGCCTGCCTCCCCAACTCCTGTTGACGCCGAGCCATCTCCAGCACCAGCAGGTACACTCGGACTGTTCCCACCTGCCGCAACCCAATCTCAAGGAGGTCTCGCACTCTAATGGAGAGCCATTTACTGTCCCGCTATTTCGACTTCCACGGCCAGAGGCTACCCGATCCTAATCCGAAGCTGTCGGTCGAGGAAGTCCGAGCCTTATACGCGCATCAGTACCCCGACATCGCCACGGCGGCAATCACGGGGCCGGAAGCGGTAGGAGACAAGCTGCGCTATCAGTTCACGCGTGCAATCGGTTCAAAGGGGTGACCCAATGAGCCGAAATCCAACAAGCAAGGAGGTGACGAAGCGTGCGGTCCTGGCGGAACTTGAAACACTTCGCCAGGGCCGCCACGCCCGTTACCGGACCCTTGTGGGGAGGTTTGCGAGATGCCCAGAGTTAATCCAAGGAGCCGTTCTATTCTCTGCCGCAGTCGAGGCGAGCGCACGCACTCATCTCCGCACGCCACTCGACGCCCCACCCGGCTGGCTTCCTCCGGTCAGTTGATGGGCCAGGGAAGTGGACTTGTATTGCCACGATTTGGCACCGCGCCGGTAGTCCATCGGTTGGTCGCTGACGATCGTCTGGCGGTGATGTTGGCCAAGGCCCTCCTGGAGTTGGATATTGCCGTCCCTGGAGATTGGGAAAAGGCCGAACGAGACCCCACGACTTTCATTAGGATCACGCTTGAGCGTTGGATCCACAAGCATGGCGGTTCAGCCATTCGTCGCCGCTTCCTGCTTTCCGCTGTGATCAGCAACAGTCCCAATGATTGGGCAGAGCGGGATGAGACCAGAGCCAACTCAAGACTCAAGCTGAAGGCTGGGTCATTCGCGCTTGTCTGACAACTGGTGAATCGCGGCTTTGATCTTTTCCTCATCCACCCAGCTCTTTCCGCCGATGTTAATGATTAATGAGAGGCAGCAATGGGAATAAGGGAGATGAAAGTATGAGAAACATGGAACCATCAACAGTGCATCCCGGGGTGAGATGGAAGCCTGCGCGAGTCGTGCATGCGCTTCCGGCCCGGGGGTCAGACGACACGAGAGAGACCTCGGTCAGATCCCAACCAGCGTTGCCCATGGCGGACGAGGTGCGGGAGCAGGAAGCCCTTGTGGCCAATGCCCTGCAAGCCAGCTCGGGTTACTTACTGGAGCCGGTTTCGGACAATCTGCAAAAGCTTGGCCGACCCCCTCACAGCGCCTTCTTGCAGACGCTCTTGAGGGGTCTTACTAACATCGAGGCCACTGAGAAGGAGAGCATCCTCCATTGGGATGGGATCTTAGCCCGCCGCAGGGAGTTGACAGAGAAGCTCGGCCGCCCAGTTTTGCTTAGGACAGCGGCGGTGGATTACCTCGGCGAATTACAGCTCATGCGGAAACCCATCTTATTGGAATGCGAAGAACTCGAGAGATTACGTCGTAACGCCGCCACGGACCCGTTGACTGGCCTCAAGAACCGCCGTATGTTCGAAGAATACCTGGCGCGGGAGATCAGTCGCTCCACTCGTTACGGGAGCCCATTCGCCTTGCTCTTGTTGGACCTTCGCAGGTTCAAGCTCGCAAATGATACATACGGACATGCCACGGGAGACGAGATTCTGCGCAGTGTAGCTCGTGCTAGCGTTGAGACGATCCGTGCCTCTGACATTGCTTGCAGGATTGGTGGTGATGAGTTTGCCATCATTCTTCCGCGAGCCGAGCGGTCCAGCGCCGAAACGTTTGCAGAGCGGATCGCAAAGAAGTTTAAACTCTATGGCAAGCCTCTTGCAGCCGGCACTCCGCTGGGAATCGATTATGGGGCTGCCATTTTTCCTGAAGACGGTAAGGGGGCAGCAGAGTTGTTCCAAACGGCGGACAAGAAGCTGTACGAAAGTAAACAAATGGCCTCTCGCCCGCCCGGGGATTCCGTCGTCGCAGCTCACGGTTCTGCGCTCGCAGTTTAAGAACTGGTGCGGGAAAACTTCAAGATGGTTCGCATAACGGTGCCTCATTCACCGGCGCTTTCAAGTCGGAACTTTCATCACCAAGCTTCTGGCGGCTCGCCTCCTCCAGGTCATCTTGGTTGATTGGGAAGAAACGGTGGGCCAGGCTCCAGCCGACCGGCCCGCTGCAATCAGGAACCTCAATCCGCTTCTGCCGCAGGGCGAGTCGAATCCATTTCAGGAAGAGTTTCTTTGTGCCGCTGACCAGCACCGGAGAGCATCCCACACCGATAATCGGCTTGATCGCTCCACGGCGGTTGATTTCCTCATTGAACCAGCCGCCCCACTCCGGCACGACTGGCAGCCCAAATCGCTGCGAGATGCGGTAAAGGACAAAGGTTGGGTCGTTGTCACAGAGTGTCTTGCCCGCCGGTGGGCGGGTCCATAGTGCGGGAAACTTTACGCGAGAAGGGGAGGTATTGCACACTTTGTGTGGCCCGTCTCGGCAGCTATGGTCGTCGTTTACTTGGTGCCTTGTGCCCGTCACAGAGTCTGACTTCGGTTGTTGCGGTCCATTGTTTGGTGGCGAGAAGGCCTTGCAAAAGGCCGGCTCGACCCCGCTGGAGAGGCTGAGTCGTCACCGCCAACCGAGCCGAGCCTGGCCAATCCACGACGGAGAGAGTATGCCATGGCAAAGCGCAAAGAATCTACCTTCGAACGGTTACAGAAGGGTCAGCAGTTAAATCGGCAGGAGAGGAGAGAACTGGCGAATCGTTTGTCCTCGGCCGATCCCGGCTTGGAAGTGGTGAATCGCCACGCGGCGGGGATCGACATTGGCAATGAGAGTCACTTCGTGGCGGTGCCGGCAGGGCGAGATGAGCAACCGGTACGCGAATTCGGCTCCTGGACGGCGGACTTGGAAAGGATGGCGCAGTGGTTGCAAGCCTGCGGCATCGAAACCGTGGTGATGCAATCCACGGGGGTGTACTGGATGGCGGTGTATGACGTGTAGCAGAGTCGCGGTTTGCAAGTGCATTTGGTGGACGCCCGGGGGACCAAGAATCTGCCGGGGCGGAAGAGTGACGTGCAGGAGTGTCAGTGGCTGCTGAAGCTGCACACCTATGGTTTGCTGCGGAGCTGTTTTTTGCCGCCGGAACCGATTCGCCAATTGCGGACGGTGTGGCGGCTGCGCGACCAACACGTCAAGGAGGCGGGGCGCGCGGTGCAGCACATGCAGCGGGCGTTGACGGAGATGAACGTGCAGTTGCACAACGTCATCAGCGATCTGGCGGGGGTGACCGGGCAGGCGATGGTGCGCGCCATCCTGAAGGGGGAGAGGGATCCGCGGACCCTGGCAGGGTTGCGCGACCGGCGTATTCAGGCAGGGGAAAAGGAGTTGGTGGAAAGTCTGCGGGGGAACTGGAAGGAAGATGTCTTGTTTGAGTTGCAGCAAGCGGTGGAAGCGTACGATTTTCATCAAGCGCAAATGGCCCAATGCGACCTGCGCTTGCAGGCGTACCTGACGGCCCTGCCCAGCCGGGAACCTGCGCCGGCCGAAGCGCCCCCCGAGGCGCCCGTGCCCAGCGGCCCGAGCCGCAAGCGCCGCGCTGCCCGCAAGCCCCGCAAGCCCAAGGGCAACCAACCGGCTTTTGAACTGCAACCCCACCTGCAGCGCATTCTGGGGGTGGATGCGACGACCATTGACGGCATCGATGTGATGACGGTGCAAACCGTGCTCGCCGAAGTGGGCCCGGATTTGAGTGCTTGGAAAAGCGAACGCCATTGGAGTTCGTGGCTCAACTTAGCCCCCAAGCGGGACATCAGCGGGGGCCGCGTCATCCGCCACACCCGCGAACACCGGACCAATCGCGTGGGGAACGCCTTCCGCATGGCAGCGCAATCGCTGCTGCGGAGCACCAGTTATCTGGGCGCCCGGTTTCGCTACTTGCGGGCCAAATTGGGAGGGATCAAAGCCGTCAAAGCCATGGCCCGCCACCTGGCTTGTCTGTTCTACCGCCTCGTGACCAGAGGACAAACTTGGGTGGACCGAGGCGCGGCGGAGTTCGAGCGCCGCCGACAAGAACGAGAACTCGCCATGCTTCAGCGCAAAGCCCGAGATTTCGGAATGACCCTCGTGGCAGCGGCCTAAACAGAGGCAAAACTCGAGGGGAAAAAGAAGTTTCTGGAGAGGATGGTCCGCCTGCCTCCTGGGTCAGCCCCTGGACGTGTCTTGGCCAGCTCTGCCGAGATTGCTACCAAATGACGGATGGGTTTGCGGCCGGCGATAGTGATGGTACCACGGAAGCATTGGGGGTCTTCACCCAGGCTGGCAGTCACTGGCTCAATCCCCGGGGCTTCCACGGTAAACAGGTTTTGCTCGATGACGGCTGCCCAGATGGCCCCAACGTCGGAGTCGCCACCCAAAACAGATATGAGGTGGGCCTCGCCGTTCTTGCCCTCTTCAACCTCCCCAATAAACCTGTCCAGCCGAAGGCGTATGCGCGTGGTGGTGTCCTTCATGCGCTTGGTGTATTCCAACACCCCAAAGCGTTCGTGGGCATTCTTCATGGTTGACCTCTTGTGGGCGTGAGATTTTGTAGGATGACAGGATTCGTGACAATTCCTGCCACCATTGGTGACAAAATTCGCCACGATTCATGGCAAAATCCTTCTCACAGTCGCGGGCGTGTGCTGAGAGGGGTTGGCTGCGTCTGAGGGACAGCTTCATCTCTTCTGTTTTGTCTGTCGCCGCGCCCTTCTGAACAGGGCGTAGAGCGTCAGTTCTTCGAGATCCTCCTCATCCAGATCCACCGTGGCGGTCAGGAGAGTATTCGTCTGCGATCTCGACTCAGGCTGGGGAAAGAAAGAAGTAATGGGCACTCCAAAGACTCGAGCCAGTTTCTGCAAGTCGGCAATGGATGGTTTGTAGGTGGCCGTTTCCCAACGAGACACCGTGTTGGCGGTTGTTTTGACAGCTTCGGCCAAGTCCGCCTGGCTAATCCCTTTGCCTCTGAGTGTAGTCCTCAGTTCCCGAATCTGGTTTCCAATGTGTTGGTAGATGTCCGGCATGGGGTGGATTCTCCTATGTCCTCATAAAGGATATTATAATCCTTTTTGTGTTGACAGGGCAATAGCCTCATGAGATACTTCCTGTAGTAGGACTATACCATCCTATATAAGGAATTGTGGGGGAGAGGCAACATGCCAGCGCTACTTGACGATTCTCATCGTAGTAATTTGACGTTTGTCGTGGGCGTGGGATCGACCGAGTCCCAATGCGGTGAACAATTGCGGAGGGTGCGCGAGCCTGTAAGCCGGTCGAAGTCAGGCGTGCAGGGTAAAGTCGCGGATGTTTTGAATGGTCGCTCACGCCACGCCGAGTCCCAAAACGAACTGCGCGCGTTCCAGGTTCTGATGGCGACGGCCCGCGCTGATGCGTGGCAGGAGCAGCCATTTGCCCTCGATTACTACCGTGAAGGCATCAGGCACCGATACACGCCGGACATCCTGGTCATATGGGGAACCCGCCGGGAAGTCGTGGAAGTCAAGGAGGATTCGGAAGCCGACTTGGCCGAGAATAAGGCACGCTTCACGTTCATCAGCGAATTGCTGGCCGAGCACGGCTATCATTTCCGGCTTTGGAAAAAATCTGAAATTTGTGCTGAGCCACGCCTCACGAACGTCCACCTGGTATTACGGTATCGCTGCGTGACGGTTGGGGCTGCCGAGCATGAGCGAATCCGCCGCGCATTCTGCACCGTGCCCGAAATCACCTTACGCACGCTGTGCCAAGCGTCCGAGACATCAATCCAAACCGTGCTGCACCTTGTGCTCGAGGGCACCTTACACATCGACTGGTGGGAGCCCTTGGGGCTCGGCTCCAAGGTAAGCGTCAGGCCAATCGGTCGGGCCGTATGGCCCTGCCCTCCATCGTTATTTTTGCAAAATCATTCCGAGGAGGCGAAATGTCAGGCAATGCGCTGAGAAAGGGTCTCAAGGATAACATCAGGGGGGTGAAGTTCTTAATCCTCCAAAGGCTCAGTGACCGTAGATGGCAGCTCGAAAACACAACGACCGGCGAATGGTGCATCTTTGCTGAGGACGACCTCCTCGACCAGTTCAGGCGCAATGAACTCTCGTTCGCGCCGGACGTCGATGAAAGGCGCGCGCCCACTGTTGACAAGGTCGCGGCCCAGGCGGCCCGCCATCTTTCCGACTATCCGCCTGAACTGGTTGCACTGGCGAAAAACCGCGAGCAGTATCTGAAGGAGATAGACCGCCGCCAGCCCATTGCCATCACCGCTAAAACCATGGGGCCGCTCATACCGTCGGTATCGGAGCGAATCAACGACCCGAAGCCGCCGGGCTGGCGCACGCTATCACGGGACTACGGCAAGTGGCTGGCTGCCGCCCGTGACATTCGTATCCTTGTGTCAAGGCATTCCGATCGGGGCCGTTGTGGCTCATGGATGCTCCCGGAAGTGAAGGCCATCACGGATCAAGTCATCAAGGAGTTGTATCTGACTCCCGAGCGCAAGCGGGTTCCCGAAGTGCATCTGGAAATCGTTCGACGCCTCGACGAAGCGAACAAGTTCCGACCGGAAAGTGACTCACTACCAATTCCAAGTCAAAGGACGATCTATCGCGCCATCGCGAGCCTGCCGCCGCACGAGGTCATGACGGCACGGTATGGGAAACGCCGTGCCGATTTGGAATTTCGGGTTTCCGCGACGGGACCTGTAACCACTCGCGCTCTCGAGCGCGTGTCGATGGATCACACGCCTAGCGATATCATCGTCGTGGACGACAACAGCATGCTGCCGCTGGGTCGTCCGACGATCACCTCAGCGCTCGACGAGCATACGCGCTGTCCGATGGGCTTCTACGCCGGCTTCGAACCGCCGAGTTGCTTAGCGGTAATGCGATGCCTCAAACACGCGATTCTCCCCAAGACCTATGTGTCGCGCGAGTGCCCGTCGGTGAAGAACCGCTGGGACTGTTATGGCGTGCCCGAACTCGTCGTGGTCGATAATCCTCCTGAGTTTCATTCCAGTCATTTCGAGCGTGCGTGCCTCGAAATCGGGACCGATATTCAATCACTCGTGTCCAAAACAAGTTTTTGAGGTGATGCGTGAGCGAGGCTATTGCCCTCCTGCGATGGCGGTTTCAGAATGATGTTGCTGAAGCATCTCTGAACGCCACTGAGGAGGGCGCCACCATGGT
>Ga0326727_10017791_pt1 | contig 14653 bp, 12 predicted proteins | sample MB2enrmetagenome_FD_207643 | JGI IMG/M metagenome (GOLD analysis project Ga0326727, IMG submission 207643) | Lab enriched peat soil microbial communities from McLean, Ithaca, NY, United States - MB29MY | ecosystem: Environmental > Terrestrial > Soil > Wetlands > Peat | place: USA: New York... | reverse complement strand
CAAGAGTCTGATCGAGAACCTCCAGCGTGAAGATCTCAACCCGATCGAAGAAGCGGAAGGGTTCACTCAGCTTAACCAGGTCGACCCCACCTATTGGACCCACGAGCGGATCAGCCAAGTCACGGGCAAAAGCCGGGCTTATATTACCCAATCGCTGTCCTTGTTGCGGCTACCGGAAGCCATCAAGGAAGATGTTCGCCGGCGAACATACAGCCGGGGGCATGCTTTGGAGGTGGCCCGCCTCCCAGGGGCGTCGCTCAAGCTTTCCGTGGCCAAGATGATCCCCGGACGCCTGACCAGAGAGCAGACCCGCAAACTGGTCGATTCCATCCTCCTGGGCAAAAAAAGCCTGAAAATGACCAAACCTGGCGTGGTATCGACCGCCATAAAGGGGAGTAGTGCTGCAAATGACCCGTTAGCAGACCTCTGGCCGGAGTTCATGGTCAACCCCTGGATTACGACCCCGGGATCCATCAGGGTGAAATACCTCGGGAACTGGAGTTGGTCATTCGAGGTCCCTGGACCTAAAGTAGAGGGTGAGAATCTTACCCCTTCCACGACCAAAGCCACACTACGCTCTTGGCTCGCCCAGCTCCTCACCCGAATGGGCAAGTCTCTGAGCTACGAAACTGGAAGCCCCCCCAACCCTCCTGCCTCCGCGGACTAACCGGACAAAAACTAAAGGAGATCATGCCGCCACCGTCGTCGCTCGAGGTCGTCGTAAGATGTATACGGCCGCGGCGCTGGCGTAGAATTTCGCTAACGGGTGATACCACGCTCTTACCTCGACGCCGCCAGCAAATAGAATTTGCTTAACCATATCGACACGACCTCTGGAAACAAAGAAGGCTTGGTTCCAGATGAGGGCCAAGCCGTCTTCCGCTAAAACCTGAGGCAGCCACTGCGCAAATCGCATAAGAATCGTGCCATTTACGTCCCCATCCCATTGCCGCCTGATGAAGGCACCGAGCGATAACACTCTTGAGTGCCTCGCATGGGCCATTTGATAAGCCGGCATGGCCCAAAAAACCCGGTCAAAACGCATGCCAGGAAATGCTGGCGTGCCGCGCGCATCCGCAATGTTGTCATGCACACGAGCTTCAACATCGACGTTAAGGATCTTGGCCGTGGTGCGCGTGTTGGCGATCGCGAACGGATTCACATCCAGTGCATAGACCTTTTGGCCAGTGATCAGTGACACCAGCCATGGTTCTATCCCGCAGCCAGACCCCACGACCAACGCGGAATGACCCAGCTTTAGTTTTACTTCATCATCCCTTGACCCCTGCATTTCATGACCAGGATAAAGAGCTTGGTAATAGGTATCGTCCGCCTCCTTGTTTTTGGGCAAGGCAGGCGAATAAACCGTCGGGAATAACGGGATTACGGCTTGATGGACGTTGGGATCCGATTTGTATTTAACAAAAGGATTAAATCGCTCGCCTGGGTGAAAGGCTTTCAAGGTACGTTCACCGGTGGCGCGGTCCACGCGAACGTACACATAAGAACCTTCGTTGGTCTGGAGCGAATGATAACGGATCGCCGGAAATGTCGCCTTAAGATAGTCTCGAATGAGCTGCTGGTCTCTTCTTTGTCTTGAGGCTAACGCCCCCCAAACGGCTTGTGATCCCCCCTCCCCGATGCGCGGCACCTTGGCTGAATAGGCGCTGAGATCGAGATACGTCACCTGGTCACTGGAAATAAGCGCGAGGGAGATGGGAACAATCGCCACCAACCGGTCTTCACGGTACAGGAGCTCAAAGGTATCTGTCTTTCCCACATATTGCCGGAGCGCTGAAACTCCTTCGGCGTGAATAGGGTCATCGACTGATGTCGTGAGTCGAATTTTTTTGACTATCAGGCCTGCCGAAGGCGCCCGAGTGTCTATCGTATCAGCTCCAACAATGTGGTCAGGATCGTGAAGACCAAAAACCGATAAGAGTTCCCAAAGGGGTGTTTCTTCCATCGCGACTTCCGGTAACAACGAGCTTTCCGGCTGCCCTGTCGATCTTGACGCGCTCGAATTCTCCGCACCTCCGCCTCTATCGCTGGGGCTATGAGGTTGTCCCGCGCTCCACTGATTCACGAGATCTTGCTGATAGCGAGTGACCAGGTCTAAAAACTCTTGAGAGAATGGGTCGCCATGACGATCGGGAAGCCCTTCGAAAGCCAATTCAAGAAGCCGGAGTTTCCAGGGACCAAGACTCGCCAGGAGCTGTTCATGTTCGCTTTGAAGAAACCGAAAGAATTGATTGGGGTTGGCGATCGCGAAACTCTGCCCGGTAAAGTCGACTCGTTTCCATTGGTCTGTTGGAAGGATCGACCAAGGCGCGCTGTCGCGGATGACGTTATGCATAAACAGGCGTCCTGGTCTACCGTCTTCTGAAAGAGAGAACCGCGACCAGCGGCTCTTCGGGCCCATGCTCACATCCATCTGGAGGTTTATTCCCGCTCGGCCAAAGGCCGCAGAGGCTTGACGGGATTCGCGTAGCAGGAAACTCGGAAAACTGAATGCCGGGATCTGATTGGTGCCCGGAACATGCACATAATAAAACGTGTCTGTCCCGAACCCAACGGGGACTGGAATGTGCGATTTTTGATAATCCTGAACTGGGCGCGCGCCGCTTGCGTCACGGAAATAGTCATCGAGCAGAGAAGCGATCAGGTGCTTATGAAATCCGTACAGATCTTTATCGCCGTCAATCTTAGGAACCTTTTTCGCTAGGACGATAGGTTTTGCCAAAGGATGGCCGTTGACCTCTCTGGCGGTGACGACGCTCAGGTTGCTTCTTTCTCTTTGCCACGGTAGCCTCTCCAGATCTTCCGCGGACAATCCGGTGAGATTGATGCCGGATGGAACGGTTTTAGGCGTCAACAACCGTCTATTCATCCGAGAACAGCAATCCGCGATAAACAGACCGATTGCCTTCAGAACGGGGGGACGGATAAGGGATACGCGCTCCGCCAGCGCCTGCGAAGCGAACAGAGATAATCCGTCGGCCCGTTGGCCCGTTGCGGCCGCCAACATCTTCGATCCTTGGACGGGCGAACGGGCAGACGGGTTGAACGGGCAGATGTCCGTTGTCGCCAAGCCAAACACCAGCACCAGCGCGATCGCTTTTTTAGGACTGTTCATGCGGCCCGTCTGGCTAGTTCTTCCATAGCCCAACTACGGATCATTTCGTTGACGATGCTACGACACTTCAGATTATGCTCCAAAGTCGTATTCGCGGGATGAAAGATTTCCATTTGGAGGTTGCCGAAGGCCGCGTACAATGGATTCGGGAGCAGGCTTGATACGCCCGATTCTGCCCAGACTCGGAGACGAGACACACGGGGATCATCTCGGTCAAGCAACGCGAAATAGCCGGTAAAAAACACGCGCAAATGCTCAAGAGGATACGGGAATAAGACATTAAGTTGCTTTTGTCTTTCCGCCTCCCGAACCATTTGCATCAAGGTGCCCACCTTTTGACGGAGGCCGATGATGGATAGGCCCAATGTCTGGACCAATTCTTCAATCTCATCGGCCATGCCGTGACCTTCCGCCACGCGCGCGAGGTATGTTTCCCGCTCATATGCGGCTCCAAGATCCGACTCCTGCAGAAAAGCGAAATCTTGCGAATGAACCGTCTCCTTGAACAGCTGACTGTTTGTTTTGGCCGCTTCAGAGCGACCCAGCAATTCCATCGACCGGAGAAGCAGCTCCCGACCCGTCCACGATCTTTTCTGGCCCAGTACGCCGGAGATGTCGGCGGCCAACCGCGCGAGACCGGGATCCGTCATGAGCAGTTGAGGAAATTTCACCATGCGGTGCGGTGTGAGCGCTCGATGGAAGGAAAGAACTGGATGGACCGGCTCGCCTAAACCATTCTGAACCCCATTGATCGAAACTAGCTGTCCACCCCCATCCGGCAGCGCTTTCAAACGGCGAAACCCAAGAAATTCCACAAACGAACCGCCAGCCCCTTGAAGCCTGGCCCGAGCTTCCTGCGCCCGATATGCTCCTTCAGCACTGGTTATTCCCTGGTGTTCGGACAGGCCGGGCCCCACATAGTGAGGCGGGAGATCGTCCTGGTTGTATTGCCCGCTTCCCTTGACCCCAAGCCAGGAGCCGTCTTTCAGCGGGAAATAACATTGGCGGCCATTAGCCACATAGACGCCCTGCGCCGCACGGAAAGAATCTTTGCTCCATCGGTCGGTAACCCCCACGATGATTTGCTCCCCACGCCCGCAGAGCATCTCAGCTGCCGCCGGGCTTCCCACGAGAAACCCGCTGTGACTTTCAAGCAGTTCGATGCTTGAGCGGCCGTCATCCAAGGCCTGAAGATTTTTCACGGCCTCGCCGTCCACCGCCTCAAGCGGCCCCAGGGCGCTATCAGGCAGAACCTGCAGGAATACGGGGCGGAGCGCCGGATCTCGCAGAAGCGCTTCCTGAACTGCTTTGCTGAAGCGGTCCCGGAGGTGCGGATATTGATCCATACCATTTTGTTTGAGATAGTCCTCGAAGCGATCCCGATTTGCGGGTGGCGCGGCGGCGGGTGGATATTCTAACAACGTTTCGATACTTTGAATAAATCGGCGGCCATAGATAGCGTCACCTTTGTAGCTTAGATCCTCTATAAATCCCATTTTCGACAATGCATTGGCTGCAATGCTATTGTTGCTCTTGAGGAATGCCTCTGCCGTTTTCGTTTCTGGCCACCGCCGCTTGGCTTCGACCAACACCACGTGGTTTAAAGTTCTAGCGATCCCCTTGCGCCTAATGGAAGGGTTCGGAAGGACCGCCGCTTCACCCACTTCGACGGTTTCATGCTCGCTTCGTCGGCAAGCCATCAGGCCAACAATATGCCCATCCTGTTCCGCGACAACAATAAAAGCATTGGAATCCGACTTCAAGGTCGAAAGATACCAGTCATCAAACCCTTCTTCAAAAGCCGGTATGCCAACAGAGGCAGGAAAAGCGGTTCGACGAAGGATAATCACACTTTGGGCTCGGGTCAATTAATTCTGTTGAAAACTTTGCCATTGCACGTGATTGTCGGCCTTAACCGAATGAGGGCTGTTGCCCATCGAAGCAAGGCTTTGGGATTGGAAGCACAGCGCGTTCGGCGCAGAAGATCGCGGATGACACAGGCCATGGATTCGACCGCATTGGTGGTAACCGGCAGATGAAGCTTGTGATGGGCTCTGTAAGATCGGTAATAAGGCACCGATTTGAGAAAGTCACGCAGGATAGCCTGGAGCCGCAGTGTGATGGAATCCATAGCAGCCAACTGGTTCAAGCGTACAACCAGATACCGCAGGTGCTTTTCGTCCGGGGTTTCGAGGGCATCGCGGATCAATTGGTAGAGCTCTTCGCGAACTACACCGCCTCGCAGGGCTCGCCGGGGCCGTTTCCATTGGACCTGAAGTTTTCGGATGAGATGGAAGTGGCAGAGTTGGAGAACCCAACCGTGTTGTTTGGCGATTCGTTTCATTCCATTCAGATTGTCGACGACAAGCGCGCGAATTCGAAGCCGGACTTTGGCCGGAAGACCCTTGAGCGCTTGCTCCCAACGGAAAGCGCCTTCTTTGCCGGGCAAAAGCAGGGGATCGAAAAAGACAGCCGTCTTCCCCGCGCAAGATTTCACCGCCATCAGGTAGAGTACCCACGGCCTTCTGCCGAAGTGAAAGCGCAAACCATCGACCAAGAGGGTCAGAGAACCGCGGGGAAGTTTCTGGCGACCGGAACCAGCCACAAAGCGCTGGAGAGCTTGTCGGAACCGGTAGCGGAAGTTGGGCAGAGGTACCTGAGGCCTCCGATGGGACAGGTGTTGAAGCGTAAACCGCTCGAGAAAGATCTGCTGGAAGATCTTGGACGACATCCGGAGACGAGGACGACCGCGTTTGCGGGAGCGAATCGTCCAGGTTCGTTTGCAGTGACGACACTGGCGGCGTCGACCACCAAACCGGAGAATTTTGGCCTGACAACAAGGGGATTTCGCATGTTGAGTGTTCATACACGCGAATTATCCCGCAGAAGTTCAAATGCTCAGACGGAATATTGGGATATATCGGTCAATTTATCAACAGACTTTCTTTACCCAACCCCACTTTGCAAGTCATTTGTCATTGCTGGGCGAAGGATGATGCCTTCCAATTTCAAACCCTGTGATGTGATGAGCAGCGCGGCGGCGGGCTGGAGTTCTGGAGGGCCCATGTGGTCTCGTTTGAACGTCGCTTCGGGGTCGAGGGATTGCCGTCCGGAAGGCACTCCAAGCGCCAGCGCCTGCGAAGCGAACAGGGATAATCGGTCGGCCTGTTGGGCCGTTGTGAGAGGCGCAAACGGGTTGGACGGGCAAACGTCTGTCGCCCCCAGGCAGAGAACCAGGAGGTGCGTAACCCATTGATGAATAATTTTCATGAGGTTTACCGAACCCGAGTGTGCGCGCGTTCGAGAATAAGTTCAATTTTAGAGGGTTTGCTTTAGTCTTGATATAGAGCGGAGGGCTAAAAAAATGGGTCTAATGGGCCCATAACGAACCTAGGGCCATTATTCAGGCCTATTTGTAAGGTCAAATGAATATATTTAACCCTCGCTGACTCTAAGGGTTGTGAAATGTTTGCGGAAATTAGGGCTTTGCAGCCTCGCTCTCGTCTTGCTGATGCAGTCGGTTTCGGCCATGACAAGAGTCTTTTTCACCTCGCAGGAAAGCGTCGAAACGGAACTGGTGGGCCTGATTGACGAAAGTCAATCAACGATCGATCTGGCGCTCTTTCGCTTTGCTTCGCAACCGCTCGCTCTGGCGATCAATCGGGCGCGGGTCCGCCATGTCCGCCTGCGCCTTGTGCTCGACGGGCATTCCGAGGCGGAAGGGAAGACCAATACCCTGGGAATCGCTTTTGTGGCCGGCGAAGTGCGCCGACTGGATGGTAAACGGGGCGGCACCCAGGGGATCATGCACCACAAATTTGTTCTCTTCGATAAAGAGCGCGTGGTCACGGGCTCTTTCAACTGGACGGCCGGTGCCGAACACAGGAATTATGAAAATGCCCTCCTGACGGACAGCACCGATGTGGTCGCCGCGTACGGAAATGAGTTCGAGCGGCTCTGGGACCGCGCGGTCGCCATCGACCCCGGATCAGTGGGTATCGAGAGTCCGGTCCGTGGAACGTTTGAGGCCATGGGAACCCAACTCCATACCCCCAAAATGTCGACAAAATTCCCCTCGAGGAAACCCCACTGGAAGAAGAAAAAACCCAAGAGGACACGATACTAGAGTGGTACAATCTCGGTCGACCGCTATAACGGTACCGAATCCGGACCTTATCGAATCCTCAAAGGGGAATTTATGAAAACACTCACTGTTCGCAACAACGGAGCCTCCGCCGCCAAGATGATTTCGTCCAATAAATCTCGCACCCTCTCGCTTCAGAGCCTGTTCGGCTGCAATGTCTTCAACGACCGGGTCATGCGCCAACGCCTGCCCAAAACCACTTATCAGGCCCTGCGCAAAACCCTCGAGGCGGGCGCCCCTTTGACGCTGGAAGTTGCCAACGTTGTCGCCGAAGCCATGAAGAAGTGGGCCATCGAGAAAGGAGCCACGCATTACACGCACTGGTTCCAGCCGCTTACCGGCAAGACCGCGGAGAAGCACGATTCCTTTTTGGTTCCTCAGCCGGATGGTTCGGCCATCACGGAATTCTCGGGCAAACAACTGATTAAAGGGGAGCCGGACGCCTCCTCGTTCCCTTCGGGCGGCATCCGCGCCACCTTCGAGGCTCGCGGGTATACCGCCTGGGACTGCACTTCCCCCGCCTTCCTCAAAGAAGACGACGCGGGAAACGTCACCTTCTGCATCCCAACTGCCTTCGCCTCCTACACCGGCGAGGCCTTGGACAAAAAGACCCCCCTCCTGCGTTCCATGGAAGCGGTTTCCAAGCATGCCCTGCGCGTCCTGCGGGCGCTGGGCAACAAGACCTCCAAGCGCGTCACTTCGACGCTCGGGCCGGAGCAGGAATACTTTCTCATCGAAAAAGAATATTTCGACAAGCGCCTGGACCTGATCCTCACGGGCCGCACGCTCTTCGGCGCGCTCTCGCCCAAAGGACAGGAGCTCGAAGACCAGTATTTCGGCGCCATCAAGGACCGCATCTCCAAGTTCATGCGGGACCTGGACATCGAGCTCTGGAAAATGGGGATCCCGTCCAAGACCAAGCATAATGAGGTGGCCCCGTCCCAGTACGAAATGGCGCCGGTTTTCGAGACCACCAACATTGCGGCCGATCACAACCAGCTGGTGATGGAAACGATGGAAAAGGTGGCGCTGCGCCACGGTCTGGTGTGCTTGCTCTATGAAAAACCCTTCGCGGGCGTGAACGGCTCCGGCAAGCACAACAACTGGTCCCTGGCGACCGACGACGGACTGAACCTTCTCGACCCCGGCCACACGCCGCACCAGAACGAGCAGTTCCTGGTGTTTCTGGCGGCGCTCCTCATGGCGGTGGACCGCCATGCCACTAAGCTCCGCGCCGCGGCCTCCAACCCCGGCAACGATATGCGCCTGGGAGCCAACGAAGCGCCTCCGGCGATCGTCTCCGTCTTCCTAGGTGAGGAGCTCACGGACATCATGGAAAGCATCGGGGCGGGACGCCCGGCGAAAGGAAAAGGCCAGCATGTGCTGAACATCGGTGTGGACACCCTGCCGGCGCTCCCGAAAGACAACACCGACCGCAACCGCTCGTCACCCTTCGCCTTCACCGGCAACAAGTTCGAGTTCCGGATCGTGGGCTCTTCCGCCTCCATCTCCGGCCCCAACGTCGTGCTGAACACGATCGCCGCCGAAGCGCTGGACGAGATAGCGACCCGGCTCGAAAAAGCCAAGGACCACAACAAGGAAGTGACCGCCATCGTCCGCGACACGATGAAAAAGCACGGGCGGGTGATCTATAACGGCGACAATTACACGCCGGAATGGGTGGCCGACGCCGCCAAGCGCGGCTTGCCGAACGTCCAATCCTGGATTGAATCGCTCAGGGACATGAACACCCCGGAAGCGCAGAAGCTCTTCTCCAAATACGAGGTATTCTCCAGGCGCGAGCTCAAAAGCCGGTTTGAGATCTACCTCGAACAGTACGTCAAGTGCATCAACATCGAGGCGCTCACGGCGATTAAGATGGTGAAGACCCTCTACCTCCCGGCCGCCATCACCTTCACCAAAGAACTGGCCGAAACCGTCAACCAACTGAAGGCGGCGGGTGCCAATGCAGTTGTCCAAAGTGACTTGCTCACCAAGGTGACGATGCATCTCAATATGGCCTCCGCGAAGCTCTCCACGCTCGAAGGGGCGACGGAAGCAGCCCACCACATCGCCAACACCGAAAAGCGCGCGATCGCTTTTCGCGACAAGGTATTTACGGCGCAGGCCGACTTGCGGTTGGACATCGACGCCTTGGAGACGCTCCTGCCCAAGCGTCTGTGGCCAGTGCCGCCCTACGCGGACATGCTCTTCACCCTCTAAGCCGTACGCCGGTTCAAACAAAAGCCGCCCCGGGAACTCCGGGGCGGCTTTTTTGTTGTAACCTTGAAGACGCCGTGAAAATTCCTTTTTATCTTTCTGTTTCCATTTTTCTCCTAGGAGCGCCAACCATGGCCGAAACCCCTATGCCGCACAAAACCGAGATCGCGACTTTCGCCGGAGGCTGTTTCTGGTGCATGCAGCCCACTTTTAATGAGTTCCATGGGGTCATCTCGACCAAGGTGGGATATACGGGGGGGCATACCGCGAACCCGACCTATGAAGAGGTCTGCACAGGGACCACGGGCCATGCCGAGGCTATTGAGATCATCTATGACCCGACCAAAGTGACTTATGCCGAGCTGGTAGAGGAATTCTGGCACAACATTGATCCGACATCGCTGAACCAGCAATTCGCCGACCACGGGACGCAGTACCGCTCGGCCATCTTCTATCACAACGAGGAGCAGAAGCGCATCGCGGAAGCGTCGAAAGAAAAGCTCGCGCGATCCGGGAAGTTCAAGAAACCGATTGTCACCGAAATCGTGCCGGCTTCCACGTTCTACCCGGCCGAGGAGTACCACCAGGACTACTACAAGAAGAACGCGTTGCGTTACAAAGCCTACAAGGTCGGCTCCGGCCGCGAAACCTACATCGAACAAACCTGGGGAAAGAAATAAGGGCTACTGTTCGAGCTGACGGTATTTGGCAACTTTCTGGTTGTACTGGTCGGCCATCTGCAGAAATTTGGCGCGTTCGGCCCGCTGGTCGGCCGCCAGCTTGTTGAATTCGACCACCGCGGCTTTTCCGTCTTTCACTTCCCCGTACTGGATCCTCATCCGCAGTTCCTCGACCTGCTTGGTGAGAGCGTCCAGCTTCTCGCGCTCCGCTTTCACGGCTTCCTCATCGACCGCGAGTTCCTTATCGAGGCTGATGAGCACCGTCTCGCGTTCCTTCTGACGCTTCTTGTCTTGTGTGATCCAGATCGCAAGGACCACCATGCCGATGAAGATGGCGACCGCCAACACCGCCCCCCAGGGGAACTTCTTATCAGGGAGCGCGTCCTCTGTGCCGAATGGATCGCCGGTCTCTGCCATATAACGTGTAATTATGTTACAAATTCTTCCGGACATGGGAATGGTCATCCTTTTTGAAGATCCGCATCTCCTCGCGGTTTCCAAGCCTTCAGGGCAGGTGGTGATCCCGGGACGTGGAAATCTTCCCGGCGAGCCGCTCATCACCGAAGTGGAACGGCAGACCGGCCAGAAAATGTTTGTCGTCCATCGCATCGACCGCGGGGCGAGCGGCCTGGTCCTCATCGCGAAGAGCCCTCAAGCGCACCGTTTTCTCTCCCTGCAGTTTGAACGCCGCGAGGTGAAGAAAGCCTATCTCGTTCTCGTCCAGGGGACGCAGGATTCAGGTGGACCCATCGAAGAGCCCTTGCGCGCTTTCGGGTCCGGACGGATAGGCGTCGACGCCGCAGGAAAACCGTCCGTCACGGAATTTCAAGTGCGCGAACGCCTGAAAGGAGCGACGCTCCTGGAGGTTTCGCCGCTCACAGGACGCCGGCACCAGATCCGCGTGCATCTTTTCTCCCTCGGACATCCCGTCATGGGAGATCCCCTGTACGGGAAAGACCGGCCGGTCGGCGGAATGCCGCGCCTTATGCTTCACGCCTGGACTCTTGAGTTCCGCCATCCCGACGGCCGGATACTCGCCTTAAGGGCGGACCCGCCGCCGGATTTCGAGAGCGTGTTGACGCGGCTTCGGGTTGATCAGTCCTGACGCGTCTGGAGGGTCAACAGCCAGCGGGTTTCGCGCTCAAGGTCAGCGAGGGAATCGTAGCCCATCGTCTGGAGGGGTTTTCCCGCCAAGAGCACCTTCGTCCCATGATTGCGCCAGGCGCCGGGAACGACTTTGACCAGATCATCGACAAGCAACTTGAAATTACCGAAGATCTGGTAGAGCTTGCGTTCTTTGAGGAAGGAATAATCAAAACGCTCAGCGTCGACGCGCCAGCGCCGGAGGGGAGCCTTGCAGAGAAGATCCAGATAGAAAACACGGTCGGACTGCGTTTGTGTTTTCTCCACCGTGCGTTCGGTTCCGCCAATCTTGATCGGCAACCCGGTACCGAGAAGGATTGCCGCACTGAGCACTTTTTGCCCGGCGCTGGGACCCTCTTTGATGGTTTTGGTATTGGTTGAGGTGACGGTAATTCCCGCGGTGGCGATAAGAATCAATTGATCCGCCAGTGTGGGGTCGAAGCGGCCGATGGGCCTGGCCTCCGGCAGCTGAACCAAGGATGATACCGGAAGAGAAGCGCTTTCGAGGCCGAACCGACTTAGTCCGTCAACTAGGCTCTGTGCCTCCTCGGCGCTGAGGTTCTCAGCGAGGAATCCCCAGCCGCTTTTGGCCGCCGCGACCTGGTCCTGCACCGGCGTTTTGCGCACGGCCGCCAAGGCCTTGGCCACCGCCATCGGCTCCCGCTGCTCTGGACGAGTCAAAATGACGGCGAAGCGCGCAGCATCAGTCACAGAATTAAGAAGCGATGCGGACGCCCACTTCGTCCAAGTAGCGCAGAAGCTCGGCGAGATCTTGATAGACGCGGTAGGCGCCGGCCTTAATGAGTTCGTCTTCCCCGTAGCCCCCGGAAAGAAGCCCGACCCCTAGCGCCTTCGCACGGCGGGCCGCCAGCAAATCCCAGACGCTGTCTCCAACCACCACACAATCTCCAATGTCGACATGGAGATTCTTCGCCGCTTTGAAAAAAAGATCAGGGTCTGGTTTTCCCCGGCTGACGTCATCGCGCGTTACGACCGGTATATTTTTCCCCACGCCCAGCAATTTGAGCGCATGCTGAGCGCGTTCAAGGGAACTCGAGGTCGCGATGGTCCAAGGAATTCTCTGCTTCGTGAGAAGCGCCAAAAGGTCCCTGGCACCGGGCAGCGGCCGTATCTCGTTAACGTGCTTGAGGTAGGCTTTGGAATGCAGTTCCTGTAGACGCTGGCCAGTTTCCACACTTACCGGCCGCCCGGTTTCACGCTGGAGCGCGGTGGCGATAAGGCCCCCGCTCATGCCCACCCGGCGATGAATGCGCCAGGCGGAGAGCGCCATCCCGACTTCTTCGAGGGCCTCGCGCCAGGCCAGAACATGCTGATAGACGCTGTCGATCAGCGTCCCGTCCAGATCAAACAGAAACGCTATCTTGGGATCATTCATTTCGCGAAGATTTCGGCGAAGAAGTCCTTCTTCGACTGCCACGCGCGGCGGGCGGCCAGCATTAAAAAACAAAAGGGAAGCCCGACAACCGAGATGTGATTGACGACCAAATGCAGAAAAGCACCGTTCATGGTTTCGATCCTCCTTATGTGATTATGCCATTCTCTACGTGGACTTAGGAGCGGGAGTTGCGTTTCAGGTTCTGATTGAGGAGCGCGAGAATTTCCGGAAGATCTTTTGAGCCTTTTTGAATGATCAATTCCGCACGGGCTTGAAGCTGGGCCCTCTCGCCAGGCGTCAAGTCCTTGGCCGTCATGATGAAAATCCGGACCTTGGCGAGTGCAGGATCCGCTGCCATGGAAGCCAGAACGTCAAAGCCGTTAAGGTCCGGCATCGCCAAATCTAGAAGGAGGACATCTGGCTTTTGCTTGCTCATCCGCGTCAGGGCTTCCCGGCCGCCACCGGCGGTGCTCACGGCATAACCTTCGCGCGTGAGCAGATTCTGGAAAAGCCGTGTAATGCCAGGATCATCATCCACAACCAGAAGCACCCGCGGGCCCTGTTGCGCATGGATCACCGGGGTGTCAGAGGATACCGTGGCATGGCGAGCCGCAGGCCTACGCCCCGGAAGAAGCACCGTAAACGTAGACCCCATGCCCGGCTGGCTTTCCACGGCAATCGTCCCGCCCAGCAACTCCAGAAAACGATTGGAGACCGCCAGCCCCAGTCCTGTGCCGCCGTAGAGCCGCGTATTCGACTGGTCAATCTGCCGGAATTCCTGAAAGATCATCGGAATGTGTGCGGATTCAATTCCGATGCCGGAGTCCTCCACGAGAATCCGCACATGCTGGTCATCTGCAGCTTCCACCCGGACAGCCACGTGGCCGGCCGGCGTGAACTTAATGCCGTTATCGACCAAATGAATAAGGATTTGCTTGACTTTGGTCCGATCCGTTTCCAGCATCAGGCCCTCGGGCGCCTGCAGAGACAACGATAACTTTTTAGCTTCGGCGACAGGCCTGAGCGCCTCCACCGCTTCCCGGGCGATATCCGATACGGAACAGAGCTCCAGGACCAGAGGCTCACGCTTAGCTGAGATGTTGGCCAGATCGATAATGTTATTGATGATCTGCAGCAGGCCTTTGGCCTTGGATTCAATGGTGTTCAGGCTTTTCTTCAATTCCTCCAGCGAGTATCCTGGCTCCCGCAAAAGAGCGGAATAACCCAGGATGACGGTGATCGGCGTTCTCAACTCGTGACTCACGGTGGCCATGAATTCATCTTTGAGCCGGTGGAGCTCCTCCAGGTGATCCACACGCGCCTGAAGACGTCTCCATTCCAAAGCCTTCTCCAAAATGGAACAGAGCTGGGGAAGCCCATAGGGCTTGGTGATATAGTCGAATGCGCCGCGCTTCATCGATTCGATGGCACTTTCCAGCGTCGCGTAACCGGTCGCCATGACCACCTGCGTCTCAGGTGACAACTCCTTAATGCGACCCAGGACCTCCACCCCATTCATGCCCGGCATCATGATGTCGCAAACGACCAGGTCAAATTGCTTCTGGCCCATCCGGATCAGACCCTCCTGCCCGTTGGAAGCACATTCGACCTGGTACCCGCGTTTTGGCAGCCCGAAGCGCAGCATATCGCAAAGCCCAGGCTCATCATCGATCACGAGCACGGAAGGCAACCGAGGTGATACCTGTGTGGAGGAGGACGTCATGCCGCCGCCTCCGTGGAAGTGGCTTCGGCGCGAACCGGGAACCTGACGCAGAATTCGGTATGGCCGGGCCGGCTTTTGACATCAATCCGCCCGGAATGCTTTTTTACAATTTCATGCACCAACCCCAGACCGAGACCCGTTCCCTGTCCTACCGGCTTGGTCGTGAAAAAAGGTTCGAAAATTCGCGGCAGCACCTCCGGCGGGATCCCTG
>Ga0326727_10017788_pt1 | contig 14654 bp, 17 predicted proteins | sample MB2enrmetagenome_FD_207643 | JGI IMG/M metagenome (GOLD analysis project Ga0326727, IMG submission 207643) | Lab enriched peat soil microbial communities from McLean, Ithaca, NY, United States - MB29MY | ecosystem: Environmental > Terrestrial > Soil > Wetlands > Peat | place: USA: New York... | reverse complement strand
GCTCGGTCTCAGCCTGCCGGAACGTCTGCATGTCCATCCCCAATGTAGTGCAGACTCAGCGATTGCCTGAACTCATTCTGAACGGGTTAGCCGAGTTTTCCATAGTTCCGTGACGAACTTGGGCTAATGGTTCGAATGACCGTGCTGGTCTGCGGCGACGTGCTTGCCGCCCGCCTCGCGATGGCGGCGACGGGCGAAAAGATTGCGGTTCTGAAGGACGCGACCATACTCGTCGTGTCGGCCGACGGCGAAAAACTGGGGGCGCTGTCAACCGACCCCAGACCAAAAAGCGATCTCCGCTGGCTGGCGGATGGCCAGCGACTTTCGTACACGGTCCGCGACGAGAACGGCGCCAAGGAAACGCGCGTCGCGTGGCTGCCTCATCCCTCTTCTAGGCAACGGCAGGCTGCGACGGCGTGCCCGAGACCCAGGCTTTCAATTGTTGGACAAGCTTCCCCGCCTGATCGCTGGTGGTCAAGCGTATGATGCGGTACTTCTCAAATGCAGCCAACTGGGGGTGGTCGTGAGCCAGCATGTTACCAATCATCTCTGGATCCAATCCTGTCACTTCCGCAACATTCTTGAACCAGATCCACACATCCAGGGTTCCCTCGGGCGAACTCCTCTTGTTGCCAGCAACGTTGGTGCGACAGAGCATCCGCCAGCCTACGGGAGCGGTTAAGGAGTACGAAAAGGATCCGCCCCACTGATTGCTTTGCCATTCGTCCCAGACCACGCTCATGCCGCGGCAAATATCGACCAAGGCGCGCACTTTCCGGCTATCTGCAATCGCGAGGAGGTCGGCGATAGGAGGCTGTGGCATCGGTGGAGGATGCCCTGTTTCAACCGCATCCGGAACCAACACGGATCTTGCCAGAATCTCCTCGCCACTGGCCAATTTCACGTACTTGAAGAACACCGCATTGATGCTCACCTCGTGTCGGCTCGCGAGATAGTCGATAATCCTCTCCGCCGAAGCGTCCAGTCGTGGGGCAGCCAGAACTATGCGATGATTCTGGCAATCGAGATCCGGCAGTTCTTCTTTGAAGCGGTCGAGGAATGCGTCCGCGAGAGGCTTCTTGAGGTAACCTTCGGCGGAGTCTGTAATCTCCTTGTCGCTTCTGCTGTTCAACCAGGAGGCGTAGTCCAAGGCCTGAGCAATCGCCTCACGGGGAGTCGAATCCCGTTTCAGCTCGACGATTACCAAGGTGCCCGTAGCGTCGATACAGAGGATATCTAACCTGCCTACCCCCTCGATGGATCGCTGACGATCTATGACTAAAAGATCGTCACCGAGGATCGCCGGATCTTTCGCAATCCAGTTCTCCAACTGCTGCTCGATGTGGTTTGATTCGAAGGCCGTATCCGCAACGGGGATCAAGCCGTCGTTGGCAATCTGCCAGATCTTCAATTCCGTCGCCATGGGCGCCTCTCAGGCCAAGTATACTCTCCCACTTGGGGCCGGAGGCCATATGCCGGGCGAAACGCCCGCGAGGAACCGGAGGCTTTAGTTCGCGCGGATGGGGCTGGTTCTTCATGGGAATGGCGATTCTCCCAGGTCAACGGGAATCGCCGACCGGCAGCTTGTGACACGTGGTCTTGCGCTCTTTGACAGTGATTAGACATCCGCGCATCAGATCGGCGGCGAATCGGACGAGCACATTCGGAAGCAGTCCCAGGACCTCCTGGGCGCGCAACCCCTGCATGCGCAGGCGAATCACGGAGGGCCCCCGCGCTCCGGAGACCGCCAGGATCGCATGAAAGTCGGCGTCCAGGGTCACCACGACGGCGTTCCTCTCCAACGCCCACGCGAGGACCTCATCGTCTGTGGCTTTCCACATCCCGATTTCCCCGACATGGGACATTCGTAACCGACGTCCCGCAACCGGGCTGCCGCCTCCCGCGGAACTCCCTGGTCCAGGATCATGCGCATGGCGGCGCTGCCGCTCACGCGGCGTTACTTTCCGCCGCGCTGTCTTCCAGGTTCGCTGCGGCGAACGCCAGCGCTTGCCGGACATCTTCCGGTTCTATCTCGGGATAGTTCCGAAAGAGGTCGTCGCGGTCGGGATACAGCGCCACAGCTTCCACCACTCGACGCACCGTCAGCCGCATGCCGCGGATGCACGGCTGTCCGTTCATCTGGTTCGGGTTCCAGGTTATGCGATCAAAGTGTTGCATCGTTCCTATTCTGATACATTCCGCATCGCTGGGGTTGGCGGCAAGGGAGTCCGACCGCCACCAGCCTGCGCACGTGCCCTCCTCATCGCGGCCGCTTCCCCGGCCCATGGGAATCTCGCCGCCCGGAATGGGCGCCAGGTTTTCGGGTTTGGCGCTGGTCTTCCAAAATCGAAAACTGCAGCTTGCGCTCGTTGGCGTCCACGCGGTCGAGCAGTACCCGCACCCGATCGCCTATCGAAAACTCGCGCCGGGTACGCTTCCCCACGATCTTGCGAACGTTCTCCTGATACGCGTACTCGTCGCCGGGCAGCGTGTCGATGGGGACCAGGCCCTCGATGAACAGCTCGGCCAGCTCGACAAAGAGCCCGTACTTGGCGGCGCTCACCACCAGCGCGTCGAAATCCTGGCCCACGCGCTCGGCCATGAAGCGCACCTTCTTCCACTCCACCAGCTCGCGTTCGGCATCGGCCGCGCGGCGCTCGGCTTGCGAGCATTCCTCGGCCATGGCCTTCAGCTCGGCCGCCCCCGGCGCCTTGGACGTCCCGGCCAGCGCATCGCGCAGCAGGCGGTGCACAAGCAGGTCCGGATACCGCCGAATGGGCGAGGTGAAGTGCGTATACGTCTCCGCCGCCAGCGCGAAGTGGCCCACGTTCTCCGTGCTGTAGCGCGCCTGCTTGAGCGAGCGCAGCATCAGGTAGCTCAAAATGCGCTCCTCGGGTTTGCCTTCGATTTTGGCCGCCAGCTTCTGATAGTTGCGCGAAGAAATATCCATGCTGGTAGCCAGCACGATCTCCCGCCGGCTCTTCGTACCATCGCGATGCCTGTCCGTGATGCCGAACTTCTTCACCGGAATGGCCCCCACGCCCAGCGAATAGCCGAAGTGCACGGCCGCTTCTTCGAACTCCATCACCCGCTTGGGGTCGGGCGGCTCGTGAATGCGGTAGATCGAAGCGGGAAGGCTGTGCTCCAGATGCGACGCCACCGCTTCGTTGGCCGCCAGCATGAACTCCTCGATGATGCGGTGCGCTATGTTGCGCGGGGCGCGCTTCACGCCGGTCATCTCGCCCCATTCGTCGAACTCGATGAGCGGCTCGGGCAGGTCGAAATCGATGGAGCCGCGCCGCACCCGCTTGCGGTTGAGGGTGAGCGCCAGCTCCCGCATCAGCTCGAAGCGCGGAACCAGCGGCCGGTAGCGCTCGCGCTGCGCGGCATCCCCTTCGAGCAGCAGGTGGACGTTGGTATAGGTCATGCGCTCCACGCTGCGAATCACGGCCGGGGTGAACTCCTGCGCCACAATCTCGCCCTGGTTGTCGATTTCGAGCAGCGCCGAGAGGGCCAGCCGGTCGACATTCGGTTTCAGAGAGCAGATTTCGGTGGAAAGCTCGTGCGGCAGCATGGGCACGGCGCGATCCGGAAAGTAGACGCTCGTCCCGCGCAGGCGGGCCTCCGCGTCAATCGCTCCGCCCGGCCGCACGTAATGGCTCACGTCGGCAATATGGACGTGCAGAGCGTAGTGGCCGTTAGGCAGCCGGTCCACCCACACGGCGTCGTCGAAATCGCGCGCCGTTTCGCCGTCGATGGTCACCACGTCCATGCCGCGAAAGTCGCGCCGCTCCTCCAGTTCCCACGCTGCGATAACGCTGGGAACAGCCTCCGCCTCCTCCATCGCCTCGGGCGGAAACTGATGCGGCAGGTGGTGTTTGCGGATCACGATCTCCACATCCACCCCGAAATCGTCGGGATGGCCCAGGATTTCGATCACCCGCCCCACCGGGCTCGCGCCCCTCTCCGGGTATTCGAGCAGCTCCACGTCGACCACCATGCCGTCCAGCTCTTCCACCGACGCCACGCGCGGCGCTTCCACCCCGATGCGGTCGGCGACAGGCCCCGGCGGCGGAATTTCCAGCCCCTCGGGGATCTCGATCCACTGCTGGATGCGCCCATCGTGGGGGACCACGAACTGCCCGCGCCGGCCAATCCGGAATTCGCCCACCACGGTGGGGTGCGCCCGCTTGAGCACTTTGACGATTTCGCCGTCGGCGCGCCCGCCCGGCTCGATGCGCCCGATGCGCACCACCACCCGGTCGCCGTGCATGGCCTTCTCGGCCGATTCGGGCGGGATGAAAATGTCCCCCGTCACCCCCGGCGCCGGATGGTCGGAAATCAGAAAACCATAACCATCGCGGTGCATATTCAGCCGTCCGACGGCGAATTCCCGGCTGCGCGCGGTCACCGCGAAGTGGCCCGAGCGCAGCTCGATCACCTCGCCGCGCGCCGCCAGGCGCTCGAGCGCGGTCTCCAGGTCCGCTCGTTGCTCGCCCTTGGCCCCCAGTTCCCGCGTCAGTTGCTTGAAATTGGCGCGCGCGTGCGGCAGCTTGCACATGTGTTCCAGCAGGGCGGCGTCCGTCATATCCCGATTCTACCGGCAACGGTGGACGCAAAACCCCGCCAATATCCGGCAGCAGGATAAGAGTTTTCCGAATGCCGGCCGCGCGATTTCCGTCGTTGCCCCCTGTGCGAATTCACCTCATTGACAACGGCGCGGGACGGGGTATCATTATATGAATTACTCCCCCGATCGAAAACCCGAGGACCCGTGCCCCCCACACGCACCCAGGTAGTTCTTGAAACCGATCTCGCCGGCATGGAGCGCCATGCGCGCGGCAAAGTCCGCGATATCTACGCTCTCGGAGACCGGCTGCTCATCGTAGCTACGGACCGCATCTCGGCCTTCGACTACATCCTCGCCACGGGCATCCCCGATAAGGGCAGGGTGCTGACGCAGCTTTCGATTTTCTGGTTCGATTTCCTGCGCGACGTCGTGCCCACTCACTTCCTGACCGCCGATGTGGACCGCTACCCCGAACCGCTGCCGCGTTTCCGCGAGTTGCTGGATGGCCGTTCCATGCTCGTCAAGCGGGCCAACATGGTGGAGATTGAGTGCGTCGCCCGCGGCTACCTGGCTGGCTCCGGCTGGAAGGAGTATCGCGAGAGCGGCTCGGTGTGCGGCATCCCGCTGCCAGCCGGCCTGCGCGAGAGCGACCGGCTGCCCGAGCCGATTTTCACTCCCGCCATCAAGGCCCAGGCCGGCCACGACGAGAACATCTCCTTCGGCCGCGCGCGCTCCATGGTTGGCGGCGAGCTGGCCGCCAGGCTGCGCGACCTGACGCTCGAGATCTATGCCCGCGCCGCGCGCTATGCCGAGGCGAGAGGGGTCATCATCGCCGACACCAAATTCGAATTTGGATTCGTGGGCCAGGACCTGGTGCTGGGCGACGAGGTGCTCACGCCGGATTCCTCGCGCTTCTGGCCCGCGGACACGTACGCCCCCGGCGGCCCGCAGCTTTCCTTCGACAAGCAGTACGTGCGCGATTACCTGGAATCCATCCATTGGAACAAACAGCCTCCGGCGCCGGCGCTGCCCGCCGAGGTCGCGGCCGGGACCAGTGATAAGTATCGGCTCGCCTACCGCTCCCTCACCGGACGCGAGCTATGAATTGGCTTGACATCGTCATCCTGGTGATTGTGGCGTGGTCCGTCGTGATCGCCTTCCGCAAAGGTCTCGTGCGCGAGATCCTGGGGCTGGCTTCCGTGGTCGCGGCGTTGCTCCTGGGTTTCTGGTTCTATGGGACCGCCGCTGCCTGGCTCGCGCCCTACCTGAGCTCCCGCCCGCTGGCCAACGCGGCTGGATTCATGGTGGTTTTCCTGGGCGTCCTGCTGCTCGGCGCCGTGGTCAGCTACGTTCTCGGAAGGTTTCTGAGAGTGACGGGGCTCTCGATGGTGGATCACGCGCTGGGCGCGGCCTTCGGCGTCCTGCGCGGCGCGCTCATTGCCATCGCCCTGGTAATGGCTATCATGGCCTTCTCCAAGGACGGCCAGCCCCCCGAATCCATCGTACAGTCCCGAACCGCGCCTTTCGTGGCTGGCGCGGCTAGAGCGTTCGCGGCCATGGCGCCGCATGAGATGAAAGAAGGCTTCCGGAAAACCTACGATCAGGCCAGGAATGCCTGGGAGAAGGCTCTGAAAATCAGGCTACAAAGCGTGCCCAAAGCGCAAAAGGAATAAATAATAATGAAAGAGAACTTCGACGCGCTCGTGCAGCATTTGTTGAATGGGAACATCTTTTTGGAGCAGGGTATAGAGATTCTGGAAAAGAGCATGATCGAGGCGGCCCTCAAACGCAGCAAGGGGAACCACTCGGCCGCCAGCAAACTGCTCGGCATCCACCGCAATACGATGCAGCGGAAAGTGCTGGCTTACGGCCTCTCGAACGGCCGTCCCCGCCCCCGCCGCAAGCCCGTGACCCGCATCGCACGGCCCCTTAAGTCTCAGGCCGCAAGGGTGGGGTGAGCCTGCCTTCGCGGAAGACGCGACTCATGGACCTTCTCATTTTCGATTTGGACGGCACCCTTATCGATTCCCGGCTCGATCTGGCGCACGCGGTGAATGCGGCGCGCGCCGATATGGGGATGCCGCCGCTCGAAAACGATCTAGTCTGCTCCTATGTGGGCAACGGCGCGCCGGTTCTGATGCGCCGCGCGCTTGGCGAGCGGGCCTCCGAGGCGGAGGTGCAAAGGGCCCTCGAGTTCTTTCTCCAGCACTATCGCGATCACGCCCTCGACTGCACCACCCTGTACCCCGGCGTGCGCGAATCGCTCGACCGCCTGCGCGCCGCGGGCCAGCGCATGGCCGTCCTCAGCAATAAGCCGGTGGAGGTGAGCCGCGCCATCCTCGCCGAGCTCGGCGTGGGCGCGGATTTCTTTCGGGTGTACGGCGGCGACAGTTTCGCATTCAAGAAGCCCCACCCCATCGGCGTGGAAGCCATCATTCGGGAAGCCGGCGTAACGCGCGAGCGAACCATGATGGTCGGCGACAGCTCGGTGGATATTCAAACCGCCCGCAATGCCGGCGTGAAATGCTGCGGTCTCACCTACGGCTTCCAGCCCGAAACTCTGTCCGACCCGCCGCCCGACCTCCTGTTCGACCGCATGGAAGAGTTAGCCGATTGGATTCTGAGTCACAACGGAGAGAAGCCATGACCCATCGTCCCGGAACCACCGTACCCTACACCGGCATTTATTGGTGCACCGTTTGCAAGAGCCCGGAGCTGTTCGACGCCGGCCAGCCATTCCCCGAATGCAAGAACATGTGCGGCCGCGGCTACTGGCAACTGGTGGAGAAAAGCGAGCAGGAGCCGCAATAAAGGGCATTGATATACCTGCCTGATCCAAGCGCCGGCGCGGCGGCTTGCCTGCCTGGGGCGCAAGTTCACCCGGCCTTTTCGGACGCCGAAGTAGAATAAGGGGAGTGCCGCGTTCTTCCATTTCCCGCCGTGCGCTGCTGGTTTCCTCGGCGGCGGCGCTGGGCTGCGGCCGGCGAAAGGCTACCGGGTTTCCGGGCTATTGTTTCGTCGCCAATCGCGGCAGCCGCTCGGTGGCGGCGGTGGATCTCAACCGCTTCCGGGTCCGCGCGCAGATACCGCTCGAATCCGCCCCCTCGGCCATCCTCGCCCGTCCCGACGCGGTGAGGCCGCGGGCCTTTGCGCTGGCCCCCGCCGCCGGCGCGGTCTATGAAATCGACGCGGCGTCTTTGTCGGTGCGGCGCAGGGCCCGCGTCGGCAACCAGGTGGCGGCCCTGCGATTCTCTCCGGCCGGCGACGCGCTTTGGGCGCTGTGCCGGGACCCCGCCGCGCTGGTGAAGATCGCGCTCGACGGATTGCGCCCGGTCCGCCGCATTCCGCTCCCCGCGCCGCCCGATAGCTTCGAGATCAGCGCCGACGGCCGCGCCGCCGTCGCCAGCCTGCAGGCCCGCTCCATCGTGATCGCTTCGCTCGCCCACGGCGCCGTCGAGCGCGTCATGGCAACCGGCGCGGAGCCTTCGATCCTTCGCTTCCAGCCCGATGGCCGGCAGTTGATCGCGGGCAGCGCGCCCGAGCGCAGCCTCACCATCTTCGATGTGCCCACCGGCAAGACCATCGTGCGCCTGCCCCTGCCCATCGCGCCCCGCCACTTTTGCTTTGACGTTGTGGACGGCGCCGAAGGCGGCCAGCTTTTCGTCACCGGCGAGGGTATGGACGCCGTGGTCATCGCCTTCCCCTATACCACCGAGATCGATCAGACCATTCTCGCCGGCCACGCGCCGGGGCCCATGGCGGTCACCGATACCTCGCCTTCCTACCTCCTGGTCTCCAATCCCGGCTCGAACAGCGTCACCGTCCTCGACGTGGATTCGCGCAAACTGGTGGCCGTGGTACGGGTGGGGCAAGGGCCCGGCCAGATCGTGATCACTCCCGACCGGCCACAGCAGTACGCCCTGGTGCTCGATGAGAAGTCCGGCGATATGGCCGTGATCCGGCTGGTTACCTTCGCCGAGCCCTGGGTGCATCACTACAAATCGGCGTCGCTGTTCATGCTGGTTCCGGTGGGCGAAGAACCGGTGGCGGCGGCGGTGGTGCGAGTAGGGTAGGGCGGGGAACGAAGTTCGCCGGCCTACCGATCGGCGCGGCAAGACGTCAGGGAGACGATGAACCCGAGCCGAGTCAACTCGGCGGCGACCAAGAACACACCCTGCATTCCGCTCTGGAACCTGTTCTTCATGCTTACCCATCCTACACCAGCAACTCGCGCAATCCACCGGGCGTGAGCGGTTGGCAGGCAAAAGCGCCTGCCCCACAAGGATGGAGGTCCTTCGACCGCAATGTGGGACAGACGCTTTCGTCTGTCAATTCGGCGCTTCAAACGCCAACCGCTCCCTTACGGTCGCGGCTCGCCAGGATCGTGTTGAGCCGCGACGGTCAGGGAGCGGGCTCGCCAGGATCGTATTGAGCCGCGACCGTCAGGGAGCGGGCTCTTGAACGAATCCCTACTTCTTCTTCCCCTGCGCGGCTACCGCTTCCATGGCGGCTTTCACCTTTTCGGGGTCGCCCAGATAGTAGCGGTTGAGGGGCTTCAGATCGTCGTCGAGCTCGTATACCAGCGGCATGCCCGTGGGGATGTTCAGCTCCACAATATCGGCTTCGGAAATGTCGTCGAGATACTTGACCAGGGCGCGCAGGCTGTTGCCGTGCGCCGCGATCAGCACCTTTTGGCCCTGCCGGATGGCCGGGGCGATGGTTTCGTGCCAAAGCGGCAGGAAACGCGCCACCGTGTCCTTAAGGCACTCGGTCAGCGGCAGATCCTGCTTGCTCAGCTCCTTGTAACGCGGGTCGTGGCCGGGGAATCGCTCATCGTCGGGGGTCAGCTCGGGCGGCGGAACGTCGTAGCTGCGGCGCCAGATCTTCACCTGCGCCTCGCCGAACTTGGCCGCCGTTTCGGCCTTGTTGAGGCCTTGCAGCGCGCCGTAGTGCCGTTCGTTAAGCCGCCAACAGCGGTACACCGGAATCCACATCAGGTCCATTTCGTCCAGCACCGACCACAGCGTGCGGATGGCCCGCTTCAACACCGAAGTGTACGCCACGTCGAACGTGTAGCCTTCGGCTTTCAGTACTTGGCCGCCCTCCTTGGCTTCCTGCCGGCCCTTTTCGGAGAGATCCACGTCCGTCCAGCCGGTAAAGCGGTTCTCTTTGTTCCACGTGCTTTCGCCGTGGCGCACGAGCACGACTTTGGTCATTGGGCGCCCCCGCTATTGCCGGAGAGCCTCGCGGCCCAGGAACCGCGCCGCCCCGCAATCACTTTCACGATCATCGTCAAATCAGCGCTCCTTATGAATGAAAACTCCGGGACCTGGGCCGTCCGCCCGGTCCTCATATCCTCAGGCTAACTTTACGCGGCGCGCGATGCCGCGCGCACTTCTCCACCCGCGTCTACGCCACCACCACGATTCCGCCCTCGGTGACGTGGTACCCCTTGGCGCTGTCCGCTTCCAGGTCGAAACCGATGACGCTCGAATCCGGTAGTTTCACGCCTGTGTTCACGATGGCGCGGCGGATCCGGCTGTAGCGCCCAATCTCCACGCCCGGCATCAGAATGGAGTACTCCACCTCGCAATAGCTGTTCACCCGCACGCCTGGCGAAAGCACGCTGTGCAGCACCCTACCGCCGGAAACGATACATCCCGCGCTCACCACCGAATCCACCGCCACTCCCATGCGCCGGCCCTCCTGCGCGAAAACGAACTTGGCCGGAGGCTGTTGCGTGGCTTTGGTGCGGATCGGCCAGCGCTGGTCGTACAGGTTGAATTCGGGTACCACGTCCACCAGGTCCATGTTGGCTTCGTAGTAGGCGTCCAGGGTTCCGACGTCCCGCCAGTAGCGCACGGATTTGTCGTTGATGTCGCGGAAATCGTAAGCCACCACCCGCGCCCGCGCAAGGTTCTTGGGAATCACGTCCCGGCCGAAGTCATGGGTGGAACCGGCATCCTGCGAGTCTTCGTGCAGCACCCGCAACAGCACGTCCGTGTTGAATATGTAAACTCCCATCGAGACGCTGATCATGGAGGGATCGAAGCGCGAACGCTTGGCATTCCCGCCCTGCGGCTTCTCCTCGAATCCGACTATGCGGAAATCGGGGTCGATCTCCAACACCCCGAAGCGCCCGGCATCCTCGGGCGGCGCCTTTATGGTGGCGATGGTGATCTCCGCGTTATGCCGCCAGTGCCAGTCCAGCATGTCGCGGTAGTTCATCTTATATATGTGGTCGCCCGCCACGATCAAGGTCTGCTCCGGCGCCTCCGCCTCGATGCTGTAGCAGTTCTGAAACACCGCGTCGGAAGTGCCTTGATACCAGTCCTTGTGAACCCGCTGCATGGGCGGAAGCACCTCGATGTACTCGCCCATTTCCGGAGAGAAGATGTTCCACCCATCGCGGATGTGCCGGATGAGGTCCAGCGATTTGTACTGTGTTAGGATTAAGATTCGACGGACGTTGGAGTTAACGCAGTTGGAGAGGGTGAAGTCGATAATCCGGTAAGCGCCCCCGAACGGTACCGCCGGCTTGGCGGTATCTTTCGTCAGGGGATACAAACGCTCGCCGGCGCCGCCCGCCAGAAGAATCGCCAGAACATTTTCCATCTCAGCGTAACTTCCTGAAAATAAACAGAATCCGAATCATGGGCCGATTCTTCCAGGCGGCGTCCTAAACTTTGGGCTTGACTTTATTCGTCAACCACCTATGATATCAGTACCTTCTATGCGGAGCGCAGTCAATTTTTGCGGGGTTTCGAGCATCCCTCACGGGGCTGTGCCCGGCGGTGCGCCGCGTGGAGATTTTGGTCTAGTCGGGAGGTGTATTTCGTTTGGCTGAAGTTAAGCTTCAGGAGGGCGAAACCTTGGAAAACGCTCTCCGCCGGTTCAAGAGGAAGGTGCAGCAGGAGGACATCATCAAGGAAGTCAAAAGGCATTCCTTTTACTTGAAGCCGGGTGAGAAGCTCCGGGCCAAGCAGGCGCTGGCCCGCAAGCGAAACCGGAAGAAATCACGCCGGGAGATCGAGTAAAACCGCGGCGGCGCGGGCGTTCCCCCCGCCGCCTTGTCCGCAACTGTTCGGGTTGATAACGGGGCCAGCACCATGCCGGATTTTCAGGACCGCGTCCTCAAGTGCATAGACTGCGGAGCAGATTTCGTATTCACAGCGGGAGAACAGCACTTCTTCCATGACAAGAACTTCAAGAATGAACCCAAGCGCTGCAAAAACTGCAAGAACAAGCGCCAGGGCGGTTCGGCCTCAGGATTCAGCAAGACGGAGACCATGACCACGTGCTCCCAGTGCGGTCGGGAGACCACGGTACCCTTCAAGCCCACTCAAGGCCGGCCGGTGTTCTGCCGCGAATGCTTCCTGAGCCGAAAGGCGTCGACGGTAGCCGCCGCGGGTAACCGGTAGCTGTCTCGGCAGGCGGACCTAGAGTCCCCCCGGAGCTTCGTCGGCCTGCCGAGATTCCTCAAGCTTCCTCCGGGGGGTATCTGTCCCCCACTCGCGGCAAACTCCCGCTGCGGCCTCAATGCGGCAAAGTCGGCAGGTATGACGCCGCGCCCGGCCCTCAGTGCGTCTTTCGCGGGGAGTACTTGTTGAGCGCCGCCACCAGCTTGGCGGCCATGGCGGGCATCGGCGCTCCACTGCCCAGAATCTGCTTGCTGGGCCACGGCTGCCCGTACATGACCTTGTTCTCGTCCAGGTCGTTGCGCAAGGTGGCGCCGTCCAGCGATACACCCGCAAACAGGCCTCGCGAGCGCGACCAGGAGAGAATCTCGGCATGCATCAAGGCGTCGGTCTGCGCGGTCGCGTCGCGCCCCACCGGACCGGCCGCGGCGGTGGCGTCCCCACCCAGCGTGAACTTGCTGGTGGTCAGATGTTTCATGCCGCCTTCGTTCAACACCAGCAGAATGACGTCCGAGGAAGAGACGCCGATCTGAATCCCGAACCCTCCGCCTTCGATGCGGACGGCGGCCGGCGGTCCCCAGCCCTGCCCGTTGGCGGCGCGGCAAATCGAAAACCCGCGCCCGTACTTGGCCCCTACGCCAAACGCGGCTTTCTTCAACCCCGGCACGAGCACCATGCACGGAGACTTATCCAGCAGATCCTGGGGAATGGCTTTATCCGGAGCCGACATCACCTCGCTGAACAGGTCGGCGGCGTCGTCCAGCCGTTCCGCCGTCTTGCTTTTGTCCTGGGCGGCGGCGAACGGCGCGCAACCCAGCGTGACAGCCAACGCGAAAGTTATCGAGCGCATGTCTTTATGGTAGCGCGGCGCGGCCCGGCCCGCCCGGGCAGCCACAGGGCGTTCCGAATGGCGCCGGCGCGCCGCCTACCCACGCAGCTTCTTGTAATTGTCCAGGCAGCGCTTGGCGCATTCCAACTCCGGAAAGCGGCTGCCTTCCTGCTCGATCAGGTACCACTCGATGCCGCCAACCCTTTCGGCCGCGGCGAAGATCTTCAGCCAGGGCGCGTCGCCCTCGCCGAACAGCACGCGGTAGCCGCGATCCGGCCCCGTTCCGGCGCCCCAGTCCTTGCAATGCATGCAATTGATGCGTCCCGGATTGGCTTCGATCCACTTCACCGGGTCGTAGCCCACGTCCACGCAGGTGCCTACGTCGAACTGGAGCATCACTTCCTTGGGCGTGTTGGCGGCGATCACCTCGATGGGCATCTTGCCCTCCACCAGCCGGAACTCCGCGTCGTGATTGTGAAAGCCGGCGCGCATGTTGAGCGGCTTCAGCTTCTCGGACGCCGCCGCCAGTGCGCCGGCCACGCCCTTCCAGCCGTCCAGCCCTCGTACATTGCCCGCGCTGGCCATGACGATGTAGCGGGAGCCGATGATCTGGTTCAGCTCGATGGCTTTCGGCAGTCCCTCGGCAGTGAGGTTTCGCGCATCGTTATGGGTGGAGTTGCACCGAACGCCCAGATCGTCCATGAGCTTGCGGACCTGCTTGGCCCGCTCGGCGGTCCACTGGTAATACGGGCTGTAAAACTCCACCACCTCATAGCCCATCTTGGCGACGGCCGTGAGGGTGGCGTCATTGTCCCTGGCGAGCTCGCCGCGGACCGAGTACAACTCGAGGCCTACGGGAAGCCGCTTGCCCTGTGCCACAACGGGCACGAGCGGCGCCGCCGCTGTCGCCGCAAGGAACGACCGGCGGGAAAGGTTCGACGTCATGTTCCAAACCATAGCACACGGAGGTCGATGGCATTCCGAAATCAACTGCCGTGTGTCTGGCAACGCCTCGAGCCTGCTCCGGGAACCAACCCGCGGATGGTATAATTGCCTTACATGTCCGATCCGTAGTTCCCGCGCCCATAACCTTTTCCGTACCAGCCTCTGGCTGCCCGCCGCCCCGGCGGAGGGTGTCCGCACGCTTACCATTTGGAGGAGATTCGAAATGCATAAACTGGTAGCCCCAGGGATGGTTCTGTTCACCGGCTTCGTGTCCTTGCCCGCGGTGAAATCGCCACCCTTGGCTTCGAGAACACCCGCCCCCCACGTTCGGCGGGACCCACGGCTGGAGACACTTCGCCGTTTCTTCGAACAATCCGCCTGCCCCGCGCTCGAATACGCGCATGTTTTTCTGGAGGTTGCGGACGACTACGATCTCGACTGGCGCCTCCTGCCCAGCATCTCCTACATCGAGTCCACGGGAGGTAAGAACGCCGCCAACAACAACCTGTTCGGCTGGGATGGCGGACGCGCGGAGTTCTCCACCCCCACAGCCGGCATTCATGCCGTGGCTTACCGCCTGACCCACTCCGAGCTGTACCGGGCGAAGAGCCTCGACCAGAAGCTCGCGATCTACAATCCCGAGGCCGGGTACGCGGGCAAGGTCAAGTCCGTAATGCGGCGCATCGCGCCGGCAAAGTGACCGCGGCGCAGCCGCCCGCCGGGGCCTGAAATCGCCGCGTCATCGCGACATTCGCGCAGCGGCCCCGAGCATATTCCAATCCTGAAATGAGCCTGGAATCGGGATTTGATTCCAATACAAGATGAGCCTGAAAAGGGAATTTGATTCCAATACAGGATGAGCCTGAGAATTGGAGGGGCGGCAGCCCGGGGT
>Ga0326727_10017787_pt1 | contig 14655 bp, 12 predicted proteins | sample MB2enrmetagenome_FD_207643 | JGI IMG/M metagenome (GOLD analysis project Ga0326727, IMG submission 207643) | Lab enriched peat soil microbial communities from McLean, Ithaca, NY, United States - MB29MY | ecosystem: Environmental > Terrestrial > Soil > Wetlands > Peat | place: USA: New York... | reverse complement strand
GCCGCGGACAAGGGCATAGAGACAGTCGTCGTTGATCATCACAATCCACCCGCAGAGCTCCCACAGGCGGTTGCAGTGGTTAATCCCAAGCTGCCGGGGTATCCCTTTCGTGACCTGTGTGGCTGCGCCGTGGCTTCCAAGCTTGAATGGGCGCTGCGGTTTTCCCGGTCTGCGTTCTTTGGGGAGGAAGTCTGCCTCCTCTCGGCCCGTCCTGCCAATGAGACGGTCGTTGTCGAAACGCTCAAGATGATCAACCTCGTGGAGACTGGACGGCTCCAGGAAATTTATGTTCCGGGGCTCGTGCCTTTCGAGCGGACGCGGCTCGCGTCGTTCACCGCCGGTGATGAGGTGCTCGTTCTTGACGCTCCCGGCCAGGCCAGGCTCCTCGAACAGGCGTTTCCGGGGGGAGTCTCGATAGCCCTTTCCGACATCGCCTCGCTCGTCTTGCAGTTCCAGCCCGGCCTGGCGGGAAAGAGCCTGCTCAGAATCTCGCAAACGTCACGGGCGGCTCGCTATAGCGCCCGGCCGGTGTCGGAGATCGACACTTTGGCGGAGGTGTTCCGTTCGATCGTGCTGGCTCGGGAAGAGGCACGACTTGTCCCGTGTCGGGGCCGGCTCGATCTCGTCACCTTGGGAACGCTCGCCGATCTCATGCCTCTCGTTGATGAAAATCGCATTCTCGTCCGGGAAGGGCTGGCGGCTCTGAGGGCGCCGGAGCGCAATGGCCTGCGGCAGATCTTTAAACGCAGGGAGTTGCTCGGCAAACGGATCAGCGCATCCGACATTGCCTGGCAAATAGCCCCGCTCCTCAACTCCGCGGGGCGAATGGGAGAGCCGGGCACGGCCACGCGGGTCTTCCTCTCAGAGACCGCAGAGGAAGCGGAGACGCTCGTCAACCAGCTGGTGTCGTTGGACTCCCGGCGCCGGAGTATGGGTGAGACGACCTGGAACCTCATGCTGGACCAGGCCAAGGATTCTCTCATGCGCACGGGAGGACGGTGCATCCTCGTTCACGACGAGCGAATCCAGCGAGGCATTACTGGCGTTATGGCGTCCAGGCTGCAGGGCTTTTTCAAGACTCCCGCGATCGTCATTGCTGAAGCGGGGGCCACGGCTATCGGATCAATCCGCTGCAACCGCAACAAAGTGATAGCAGATTTTTTTTCGCGCCACGGGGAGCATTTCCTCACCTACGGAGGCCATGATTTCGCGGGCGGGTTCAGCCTAGAGAGGCAGAAACTGGCTTCTTTTCTGGAATCATTCTTTTCTCGAGTGGAAGAGCTTCCGCCGGCTCAGGGAGAGGAGTCACTCGCAGTCGACGCGGAGATACCTCTTGCCTACCTATCGCCAGAGCTTATTCGCGTAGTGGATCTTTTCGAGCCGTTCGGAGAAGGGAATCCGCCGCTTTCGTTTCTCTCCCGTGGCCTCAAGGTGGTCCATTGCGAGCTCATTGGACGCCGCGAGCTGAACCACCTGAAGCTGCTCTTCGATGCGGGAAAAGCGAAATGGCCGGCAGTCTACTGGAATGCAGCTGCACGATTCCCGGGCGAGTTCACCATCGGTGACACCGTCGACATCGTCTATCGATTGTCGCGCAACTCCTATGGCGGGGGAGAGAATCTCCAGCTCATCGTCCTAGATCTGAAGAAATGATCTTCCGAAGACTTGTTTCCTGCCTATTTCTCTTGGCAATGCTCGAATCGTCCCAACGCGCCCTGCCCGCGACGCTTCTCGTCACCTCGCCTCAGCTTGGGATTTGCGTTACGAGCGAGGATGCTGAATACGAGTACCACTGGGGGGTCTTGCAGGCAGAAGCCGGGCTGTTTTCTTTTTCACCGATCGGGCAGACACCGCTATCACCGCATGTTACCGCGCCGCAGCACGCAGTTCCCGGCGATCTTCTCCGCATGCACGTGACCGAATCAGAAGATGTGGACTCAGTGACTGCACAGGTCCTGGGACCCAAGCAAGAGGTGCTTTCGCATGGAATAGGGTTTCGTCCGCAAGCGCAGCAGAAGGATTCGTGGGTTATTCTGGTGGGCCTCCCCAACGTTACGGCCGTGGGCAGCTACACTTTGTCGCTGGAGATCAAGTCAGCGGCCAGGAGCGCGGTGAATCTTTCCGTCCTTTCCGTTCGCGAACGGACTTTCAAATCCGAACGGATTGCCGTGACGCCCGGAATGGAGGAGATTCGGACCTCAGACGATCCGCGCAAGCTTGCCCAGGTGCGCGAGCTCATGCAAGTCATCCGCACGCCCCATGCGGATGCTGTTTTCGAAACGGGCACAATTCACGACCCACTTCCTAACGCGCGGCGCACCTCAGGGTATGGCGACAGAAGGAAATACGTTTACCCCGACAACACCTCTGAGTACTCGGTGCATGAGGGGCTCGACCTAGCGGTCTCTGCGGGAACGCCAGTTCCAGTTTGCGGGAGGGGGAGGGTGGTGCTTGCAACAGAGAGGATCGTCACCGGCAATACGGTGGTGGTCGAAATGCTGCCAGGACTTTTTTCCCTCTATTTCCATCTCTCCGAGATCGATGTCAAAGCCGGGGAGATTGTGGAACAAGGCGACGTAATCGGCAAAGTCGGAATGACTGGGTTTGCCACTGGGCCGCACCTGCATTGGGAGATCGACGCGCTGGGCGTCCCCGTGGACCCTGATGCGCTTGTGGCCGGACCGATTCTTGACAAAACGACAGAATCGGGAGAAAGTGAGACTGGAAAAGCTCCGAAGGGAGGTGAGTGACATAGCTTATATCGAAGTGAGCGATGATGAGCCCCTTGAGAAGGCAATCAAGCGCTTCAAGCGCCAAGTAGAGAAAGAGGGGATTATCCGAGAGTGGAAGAAGAGGGAGTTCTTCGAGAAGCCTTCCGCCATTCTCAACCGCAAGAAGAAGGCTCTCGAGCGAAAACGGATGAAGAGAGCCCGAAAAGTTTCGCAAATGAAGAGCTATTGACCGTACAAGGGCCCCTCATCGGGGCCTTTTTCGTCTAGAGTATGTGCCTCAGGAACCGCTGGGTTCGCTCTTCTTTGGGCGCGGAGAAGATGGATTCCGGCGCCCCGCGTTCGAGGATCTCTCCGTTGTCCATGAACACCACTGTGTGAGCGGCCGCCCGAGCAAACCCCATCTCGTGTGATACGACTAGCATCGTCATCCCTTCTCGTGCTAGCTCCACCATGACGTCAAGGACTTCCTTGATCATTTCCGGATCCAGAGCGGAGGTAGGTTCATCGAAAAGCATCACTTTGGGACTCATCGCCAGCGCCCTCGCAATTGCAACGCGCTGCTGCTGCCCCCCGGAGAGTTGTTCAGGATAGGAGCCTTCTTTCTCGGAAAGGCCTACTCGGGCTAGCAGGTTTTTCCCCAGCTCGCGGGCCTCTTTTCCTTGCATCTTCTTCACGATACGGGGAGCGAGCGATATATTTTCGAGCGCTGACAAGTGGGGAAAGAGGTTGAACGACTGGAATACCATTCCTACCTCTTCACGGATCTTTCGGATGTCGGATCCGTGGTCTGTCACCTGATCCTCATCGATCCAGATTTGACCCGACGTGAGATTTTCGAGCCTGTTGATGCAACGCAGCAAGGTGCTCTTCCCGCTGCCCGACGGCCCGATAATGAGAACCACCTCGCCGGGCTTCACGGAAAGGGTGGCGTTTTTAAGGGCCACGACCTTCCCGAAGTTCTTGCATGCGTCGATGATGCGGACCCTATCTGCCACGCCTGTTCATCCTTTCTTCCATGAGCGCCACCAGACGGGAGAAAAACAGCGTCATAACGAGGTAGACCAGCGCCACGACGGTAAGGGCCTCGAAGTAGTAGAACGTTTTCGAAGCGAACTCCCGCCCGCGGCGCAGCAGGTCGGACACCGCCAGGATGGATACTAGGGAGGAGTCCTTGAGCAGCGCGATGAACTCGTTGCCCAACGGGGGAAGGACCACGCGCACGGTCTGCGGCAGGATGACTCGGGCAAGGGCCTGGCTGCGCGTCAGGCCGAGGGCGATGGCGGCTTCCATCTGCCCCTTGTGGATCGATTGGATGCCAGCTCGGAATATCTCCCCGAGGTACGCCCCGTAGCACACGGTCATGGCGATGACGGCAGCCATGATGTCGGGGACCTGCACGACCTTTCCCAGCGCGTAGTAAATGTAGAAGATCTGCACGAGCAGGGGAATGCCGCGGATGATCTCCACGTAGATCGTGGCAATCCTGTTGATGATGCGGATCCGCGAGATGCGGCCGATACCGGTGATCAGCCCCACCACAAGCGCAAAGGCGATCGAGAGAAGCGTGACCTCGAAGGTCTTTGCAATTCCATCCGGAATGAACTCGAGTATCCTCTGGTACGGTTCCGGATGGACGATGGGGAGGATCACAAGGAGGGCAAGAGCCCCGAAAAAGGAGATCCGCCAAGCCGAAAAGGCCGACTTTTCCCCTTTTCCGGGGATCAATGCCCCGTCGGAAACCTCGATCCTCGACTCGCGACGAGGTTCCTTTACTTCAGCCACTTCTGTTCGAGCGCTTTGTAGTCGTCTGTGTCAATGACTTTCTTAAGACCGGCATTGATCATGTCGAGGAGCTTCGTGTTGCCTTTCTTCACTGCGACGCCGTAATACTCCTGGGTGAACGGCTCGCCGACGATCTTGAGTTTGCCCTTGTAGTTGGGGTTCTGCAGAGCGTAGTTGGCGGCGACAGGGCTGTCGATCACGACGCCCGCAATGCGGCCGTTTGCGAGGTCCTCGAACGCCAGGCCAATCTCGTCATAGGTCTTTTCCGTGATCTTGTCCGCGTCCTTTTCTTTATCAATGGCGAAAGCGCCTGTGGTGCCGATCTGGCATCCCACGGTCTTGCCCTTCAAGTCCGCGAGCTTCGTAACGTTGTTCACCTCGCTCTTCACGACGACAACCTGTCCAGCGTTGATGTAGGGGACCGAGAAATCCATGGTCTTCTTGCGGTCATCAGTAATCGTGACCGAGGACATTACCGCGTCATACTTACCGGCGTCGAGCCCGGCGAAGATCCCGTCCCAAGCGGTGTTCTTGAACTCGACGGCGAACCCGCCCGCCTTCGCCGCTGCGTTCATCAGGTCGACATCGAACCCGACGATGGCCTTATTTTCGTCCACCATCTCCATGGGGGGGAAGGTGGCGTCGGAAGCGATGACGATCTTCGAGGGCTGCTTCGGTCCGCACGCTACGACCCCGAACACGGCGAGCACAAGGACTGAGCCTGCCAAAACTCTTTTGAGCATAGATACCTCCTTCTAAGTATGTTTAGACGTTATTCACGGAACGGGATGGCCTGTCAAGAGATTCAAAGAAATTGGCCGGTTCGCACTGAAGACTTTCCGGTGCTCCCTTGACGCAAAGGCTTCATTCCCCTATATTCTTGGCATCGACGCAGGGTAGAGCAGTTGGAAGCTCGTCGGGCTCATAACCCGGAGGTCGCAGGTTCAAATCCTGCCCCTGCTATATAGAGTCTTACAAGATAAAGGGTTAGAGACCGCTACCGGAAAACTGGCGCGTGTCCGCAATCACTGTAGCACGGCTGTGTAGCACAGCCGCCAGGGAGCACGGAAGATGCGCCGTTTTCATTGTACCGCCGAGGGAAGATCTGGTATTGCAGGCTCTATAATCCTGCTGACGGTCAACGGGGGAAAGCCCGCGAAACCTCCTTCCTTCTGCATGTCTGAAAATGCGAAGGCGTACCAACGTCAACATCCACACGCGAGTTATTGATAAGGCGTACTAATCGGCACCCAGTAGGGGGTCGGTCAATGAGAACGTCCAGAGTAAGAGGTCCACTACTCTTTGCTCTTATCGTCAGTTGTCTGCCGATGAATGCCCAAAGCACGCAAGCCCAGGGCCGTTCCCCGCTTTCCCTTAAGGTGCGCCCAGCCTTCGACATGCCCAGCCTGAAGTCCTGCTCCACCTGTCCCAACTTGATCCACAGTTCGCGGAACGTTGCGCTCCTGATCGACTTCTGACCAGCAGGGTGTGCCGATCTGTGCTGAAACCCCGACGTTGTACGGCGAGGCGATGCGGGGGCACGAGTACGTGTACATAATCGCCCCATGGATGTCCAGGCTTATTGGCAGGACACGGCTTCCTTCCTTGTCGGTGTATCGGGAACGAATCCCCGCGGCGGTTGAGCCACCAATCCCTACCTGGCGGGAGGGATCGGGCTGAAATTCGCCCTAGTGCCAACCTTCAGTATCGAAGTCGGGGCCGAACATCGGAACCTGCTGTTAGCGGGTCGGTACCAAGACGGTAGCGTAGTTAAACTACCGGAGATAGCTGAAGTTGAACGTTGCTTTGATCATAACAACACAGGCTCTCGCGCCGGCGGGTTTCTCACGACCCGCACCCGACGTAGCATATACAGGGGAGATCAGCCGGCAGTCTCCCAGCAAAAGTGTAGGACGATGAGTTCAGAAATGTTTGAGTGGCGCTCTTCATCTTGGAGACATAGGGACAGACGCAGGTAGAGATATGCGAAAGAGCCACTGTCAAACCTTCACCTGTTCGCGCTGTTGGACCGCTAACCCTGTCGTCAACGATTTTCTGTCTGGACACCTGAAATCGATAGAACCCGACGCAATCTCCCTTCTCGCCGGACGGCATGGTCGGACAAACTAATCATACGCAACTTCCCGGCGTTCGCCCCCGGACCTTCACGCCTCCATACTAATTTTCTCAAACCGACCTTCCAGTTCGCCGAACGCCTCGACGACACTGGGATCGAAGTGTGTGCTGCTGTTCTCAAGAATGATGGCACAGCTCCTCTCATGGGACAATCGCAGCTTGTAGCAGCGCTTCGACCTCAACGCGTCGTACACATCAGCTACCGCCATGATCCGCGCGGACAACGGGATGTCCTCACCCGCAAGGCCATCTGGATACCCGCTGCCATCCCACTTCTCGTGATGGGACCTTGCGATGGCTATTCCCATGTTTATAATGGCATTTTTGGGATACTTGCTCCTCACCTCCTCCAGGGTCTGGGCGCCGAGGATCGCGTGGTTCTTCATCGTTTCGAACTCCTCCAGTGTCAGTTTGCCCGGCTTGAGAAGGATACTGTCCCGGATGCCGACCTTGCCGATGTCGTGCAGTGGGCTTGCGTGGTGGATGTTCTCAGTATAGGTAGAGCCGATGTGGTCACGGTATCGAGGTTGTTCACTAAGTTTGGCGGCCAAGAGCTTGCAAAAAGTTTGCACGCGTTCCAGATGTTTGCCTGTGTCCTCGTCTCGAGACTCTGCGAGCTTCGCTAGGGCGAAGATTGCCGCTAGCTGGGAATCGGAAATCTCCTTCACTTGCTCCCTGACGAGACTCTCCAGGTTACGGCTGTGCTTCTCAAGCTCGATCTGGAGCCTGCGCATCTTCAGGTGGGTTTCGACGCGTGAAAGGATCTCTTCAAACTGGAATGGTTTGGTCACGTAATCGACACCGCCCGCCTGGAAAGCCTTCACCTTGTCTGTCGTATTATCCAGACCGCTGAGGAAAAGAATCGGAACACTTCGTAGCTGCTCGTTTTCCTTGAATAGACGACATACCTCGAATCCACCCAGATCGGGCATGTTGATGTCGAGCAGCACTAGGTCAGGCGGGTCGCGCTCCGCTGTCTGCAGCGCCACGCTGCCGCTCTGCGCAAGCCGAATTCTGTAGCCCTTCTTCTTCAGAAATCTCTCGAGCACCTGGAGATTGTCGGGGTCGTCGTCAACGATAAGAATGTCTGTCATGTCTTTTGGGGCGGTCGGTTGAGGCATCACTCATTTTCTCCTACAGCGAACCTTCGGCGGATCTGCTAGTTAAATATATACCCTTCGTTGATGCTTAGTTCCTCGGGGAAATTTCAGAGCCAAGATTAAGGCGGGCTGGTCAGCGAAAAAGGTGGCGACACAGCTGGGGCACAGATCGACTGCGATCACGCTCGACATGTACGTGGAGGACGCACCCGGCTGGTAAGAGGTGGCCGAGCTGGTGGGGCGACCTTCCTTCGCATCAGGTGGCCGCAGCGCGGAAGATCTTCCCTATATCATGGAAGGCGCGAAGAATGGCGTCGGAAAGGCCCACGGCTACTCGGTTCAGAGGAGCAGTGCATCGAACAGCGGCACCCAATAAGAAAACGCGTGATTTGTTGAAGCGGCTGAAAGGTCAAACAAAGCCTTACGCGTTGCGAGGACGGGGCCGGCTTCGGAGGCGCAATCATGGCTCGTTGGCGGCCAGCTCTTTCCGCATTCCCTCTCGAGGATCCCCCTCGCGCTTGGCTATTTTCTCGACTTTCTCTATAAATCGCTTCATCGAAGAAGCGCATATCTTCTCGTAATAGTCCTTGTACAGCTTAGGCTCGCCTTCGTAGATGCGGTAGAGGTCGAGGTAGGCATTATTGAGTTTCTCCATAGGGAAGTCTTTGTAGCGGTCGGTGACAAAGTGCTGTGCGTACTCGGCCTTGAACTCTATCGCACGGGAAATTATGATTGCCGCCTTTTGCGCCCGCTTCTCGGCTGTGGTCAAGCCCGAGGAGTAGACGTCCTCAAGCTCCTCGTCCGTTCCCCTAAGCCAGGCCGAAAAGGCGGCATCGTCGGCTCGATTCTTGCGGAGCTCATCGACCTGGGGTGAGTTCGCTCCGTACTTTGATTCGAGCCATAGTAGAGACCCTTGGCTTCCCACGAACGCGGAAAGCTCCTCGTCGAAATCGCCCTGGCCCTTTACAAATATCGTCGCATGTGTCAGCTCCTGGAGAATGAGGTTAGCGATGTCCGCCTCGCCGTAATTCGCCATGAAGGAAAAGAGAGGATCTGTGAACCAGCCTAACGTGCTAAAGGCGTCGACCGGTCGAGCGATCGTGTCGAAACCTTTGGTCTTAAGTCGGGCGGCTTCCTCCTGAGCTTCGTGGGAGTCGAAATAGCCACGGAAAGGAAACTTCCCTACCAGCGGGTAACTCCACAGGTAGCGGTCAAAGGAGAGTTCGGCGCAAGCTGAGACCACCGTGACGAGGCGATCTGAGTCAAGAGTGACTATTGACGTGTAGTTTTTCGTTTCTCTAAGGCCGAGTTCGACGACTGCAAATGAGCGGACCTCACCGACACGTTCGAGGAGCACGCGAACTTTGGGACTCGTTTGGGGATCTGCCAGGACATCGGCCACAGGGACGGCTTTGGCCCTAAGACTGAGGTAGTGAGCGCCCTGCACCGTGGCGTAGCAGGACGAAAGAAGCAGGCTAATGGCAAAAATGGCCACGGCGCGCAGAAAGGCGGCAACAGGCGATCTTGCTAGCATGGGACCAAGCTAATTAGCCGCTCGCTTCGGGTAAAGTCCTTCTCTATTGCACAGCCAAGACCTTCAGAGCTCGTTTATCCAGCGCGCTTTAGAGCGAACAGCTCTATTTCTACGGTTCTTATTCATACGCTTAGATTTCGGTAATGCGAGTTCTGAAGATAGCTCTCCTCGCGGGATAGAGCGAGTAATTCGTCCGTGGCAGCATGCGCAATTTCCTGGCGAGCAGACACACTCGGCCACGGTCGAGGGATTTGCGGCCCACAGTGGAGAGCTGAGGCGCACGGCCACCGCCGGGAAGTGGCGGCACCGCCATCCCTCTAGGCGAGATGACCACGAGCGGACTCGATCTTGAGCTGGGCGACAACCTCTTTCAGATGTCCGGATCGGGAAAGTGCGTCAGAATCGCGTTGAAAGGCTTTTCCTGCATGGAAGCCAGGAGACGGCTGGGCTTGGTACGGGAGTGCGCGCGCCTGGTCCTTAAGATAGCGAAAGACCGCTGCAAACTAAAGCGTTGCTTGCCTACGCGCCACGGAAATCGCATAGTGTATTCATGAAAACGCTGTTCATTCGCGCGATATGGGGAATGGATCTGCCGAGCGTCGATGCGGGCCTGGACAAGATACAGCAGGGGGGCTTCGACGGAGTCGAGATGGGTGTGCCCGCGGACGCCGCCGAGCGTCGAGCGCTGCGACTGGCCTTGGAGCGCACCGGCCTCGCTTTTATCGCCCAGCAATGGACGGCCGGACGCACGCCCGAGGAGCACGTCAAGAGCTTCGAAGCGCAGTACCGCCGGGCCGCTGACATGGGTCCCCTGTTCGTGAACTCCCACACAGGACGGGACATCTTCACGTTGGAGCAGAACTTGCTGGTCTTCCGTGCGGCGGCGCGCCTGGAAGGCGAGGTCGGGACGCGGGTCTTGCACGAGACGCACCGCGGACGGGCGCTGTACTCGGCCCCCGCGACTTCGGTTTTGCTCGATGCGCTGCCGGGTCTACGGCTCACCGCGGATTTTTCCCACTGGTGCTGCGTGCACGAATCCCTGCTGGAGGACCAAGAAGACACGGTCCAGAAAGCGATAGATGCAAGCGGACACATCCACGCCCGGGTCGGCCACGCCGAGGGGCCCCAAGTCACGCATCCAGGCGCACCCGAATGGAAGGATGCCGTAGCGGCACACGTGGGCTGGTGGAAGCGGATCGCCTCCCGCCACCAGAGGGAAGGCGCCTCACAGCTCACTGTCTGCCCGGAGTTCGGACCGGTGCCCTACATGCCTACGCTTCCGTGGACCCGGCAGCCGGTGGCCGACCTGTGGGAGATCACGATGTACATGAAGGACTTCCTGAACGCACATCTTAATGTGAGCTGAAACGGCGGCAAGACGTCACGCTGCCGGGAGCGCCGGCTCTAAGATCTGACGATGCGCGCTTAGGGCATCGACCACCCAGTCACGTGCCAATCTGATTGAGCTCTGATTCTCCTCCCTATGTACGACAAGAACTTGCACACGGGTGCCGTCTCAGTCGACGGTACTCGAATGGAAGCATGATAGAGGACGCTGGCAAGCTGCAGATTGCCAACGTCCACGGGGCGGGTCGGGTTTCGAAAAATCCGTCTCTTGTGCGCGAGAAAACTGGCGCACAATCACCAGATCGGGCATCGTTACGGTTTATGGAATGGCCTTCGGAGCGCGCGAATACAGGAAACTTATTCGAAAAGTGGAGCGTTTTTTGATGAGCGATTCGAACTAAGGCGGCATCAAACATTTTACCGATGGCAGGAACCATCATGAAGAAACTCGAAACGTTTCTAGTCGTGGACGATCACCCAATCTTCCGCCAAGGGCTCGTGGCGTTTATTCGAAGCAACGCGCCTTATCAGGTATGCGCGGAACCCGACAACGCGACGGAGTCACTTGCGGCGTCGGAGCGCGGAGTGCCGGAGATCGCGCTTGCGGATATATGACTTGTGGCACAGAGCGAACTGGACCTGGTGAAGACGCTGAAGGCAATGCATCCAGAGATGCTGTGAGATGCTGGTGCTAATCATCTTAATTCACAACAGGATTGTCCATGCGAAGCGTGCTTTGAAGGCAGGTGCACAGGGCCACGCGATGAAGCAAGAGGCAGTTTCGGTGACGTTGGACGCAATTGAGACGGTGCTCTCAGGCAAAATCTACGTGTCCGCCGCGATCCGCGACAGACTCTCGAGACGATGACCCGTAAGCGCGAAGAGGCGGACGCATTGTCAGCTGAGCGGCTAAGAACGGGACGGGCTAGAACTGATTGGCCAGCGTTATGGCGCCGCGGAGATCGGCAAGGCGCTCACCCTTTCAGTGAAAACGGTAAATGCGTATCGTGAGCATATTAAGGAAAAGCTGCTCTTTGAGAGCGCGGGAGATCTAAGACGTTGTGCCGTGGAATTGGTCGAAAGCCGCCGGGACAGCGGAGAGCGCGGAAGCGCGCCAGCGTCCAAATCTGCTTCTGGCAATAAAATCGGATAGTTAACCTATGCCATCATAGTGTCCGATCCGAACCAAGTAACCGAGTTTTCGCTGGTTTTGTTCTTTGGCGCGAAAGGCTACGGTGGAATGTATGAGAGCAGTTTCGTTCGCCGTTTCCATTATCTTTATGTTTCTGATCGAAGCTCCCTGGTGCCTTCATTCGCAGTCCGACAATACAGCTTCTGGCCCTTCCCCGGAAGCTGTCGTGCCGTCACTGGCTGCTGCGTATGAGCACTATTTCCCTATCGGTGCCGCGGTCGAACCGCAGTCCCTCAACACGCAAGGAGACTTTCTAGTAGCCCAGGTGAGCAGCCTTGTCGCCGAAAATGCCATGAAGTGGGACTATATCCACCCCAGGCGAGGCAACGATGTATCCTCCTACAATTTCTCAGGAGCTGACGCAATCGTTGATTTCGCAAGGCAAAATGGGATGCTCATCCGGGGCCATACACTAGTCTGGCACAATCAAGTTCCTTTCTGGGTATTTCGAGGGGACTCGGGGACGGCTACAAGAGCGGAAGTCCTCGAGAGGATGCGGGAGCACATCAGCACTGTTTTGACTCATTTCCGAGGTAAGGTTTACTGTTGGGACGTTGTGAACGAGGCGCTCTCGGACGGCGGTGGAACATGGCGCGTTGAAAGCCCTTGGTTTAAAGCGGCAGGGGATGATGAAAACGGGGACGGAATTCCCGACTACATTGTAAAGGCATTCGAGTACGCGCGGTCTGCTGACCCGACCGCCAGGCTTTTTTACAATGATTATGGCATCGAGGCGGGAGAAAAGCTCGAGAAGGCGTATAGCCTCGTCAAAGCCTTGAAGGAAAAAGGGTTGATCGATGGCGTTGGCATCCAGGGACACTGGTCCATCTATAGTCCCGATGCCGAGACAGTCCGCAACGCGATCAAACGTTTTGCCTCCCTCGGAGTGGAAGTCCAGATCACGGAATTGGACCTTTCCGTCTACCGGTGGGGGGATTCCTCTTCTCTGACCGCTTTGCAGCCTAACCTGGCAAGCCAGCAGGCAGCGCGTTATGGAGCGCTCTTCAAGGTCTTTCGCGACGAGGCCGCAGTCGGAGGAGACGCTCCGTCCTCAGGGCACGGGAAGCTCAGCGGCGTGACTTTCTGGGGAATCGCTGATGACCACACTTGGCTGGACTCCTTTCCCGTCACAGGGCGAAAGGATTGGCCCCTTCTTTTCGACGTCGATCATCATCCGAAAAGCGCGTTTTGGGCCGTAGTCCACTGGTAGAGCATCAACATGGCATATCGTAAAGGGCGGTATCTGTTCAGGTAGTTTGACGTGTGGAAAACAAAGTCCGACCTTACACCCTGAACAAAGTGAATCTCAGCGTCCCGGACGAACAACCTCAAAGCCACCCTGGCGTCCGAAGCCACATAGCGACTCGCGTTTAGCTCTGGCAAGCCTCACTGCTGACTCCATAGCCGGCTGTCGAGGAGTTGGTTTCATGGACTGGCTAAGGTGCCATGCTTTAAAAATCCAGCGTCATCTCCTTTCCTTCGCGCATGATCACAAAGGAAGCGCTCCGCCCACCATTCGCATTCAGGGCCTTGTAGAAGCCCTTTAAGGTTCTCACCCTGATTCCGTTCACCGCTCCGATTTTGTCTCCTGGCCTCAAACCCGCGGCCACAGCCGGAGATTTCACGCCCGTGATCGTGGCCACCGCTACCCCACCAGAATTTCCGGAGGCCTCCGCATTCTCCGAAACTTTCGCCACGGTGAAACCCGGCCAGTAGTTCTGACTCGCTATGTCTCTGGCGTCCAGCTCTCCAATGGTCGCAGATAGCGTCAACGGTTCCCCTAGGCGAAGCCCGGTTATGCCCGTCTTCGTGCCGGGTTCGAGGGAGCGAATGACCCGGCTGAACTGAGCGGCGTTCTCGATGTGCGTGGACCCGACAGAAGTGACGAAGTCGCCGGGCATAAGACCCGCCTTGTCCGCCGGAGAGCCCTCATGCAGGCCCAGGATCAACACCCCTTTGGCGCCCGTCAAATTCATGTCTACGGCCACACGCCGATAGGTGCCTTTCCCCTGGATGTCTGCGTCGAAAACTCCGAGCCAGCTTGCGACAAACGGCTGAAAACCCCTTAAGACCTGAGCTGCCTTGTCCTCGTAATCAACGTAGCTGGTTCTATGGTCAAAGAGTTCTTTGAGCGACTTCTCCAACCTGGGAAGTTGAGCATAGTTCTCACGTCCCCAATCATCAGGGACATTCGGCCAATATGGCTTTAGCATCTGATCATCAAGAATAAAGCTAGGGGTGATTTCAGAAAATGCCCAGACCTGCCAATCGCTGAGTTCAGAACGTCGATATCGCTTTCGCAGAAGCTGAAAAACATCGGAAAGCAAGATCTCTTGTGCAAGCGCCCTTCGTTTATATTCCGGCGGACTAAGCTTGAACCCGACTCCAACCTTGTTCCCCCACCAGTCGCTAAGGCCAGGAAACATCGAGGAGACAAAGCAGATATAATTGGAATGAACCCAAGGCGATTCGGTTGTTTCGACAACCACGTTTGAAAAAACCGGAAGGAGATCCTTCCACTGGACCCATAGGTCCTCTTTGGATGCCTCAACGGCTTGCCCTTCTTTTCCGAAGCGGTCCTCGACGAGCTTGTTAGCCAACCTCACAACAACAAAAGGGTTGGCTTCATCGTGGATCTTTCGAGCTACGGCAGGATCAACCCCTGCGACTCGAGCTCGGTTCTCAAGTCCAGCGGGATCGTCGTTACGAAACATCCTAATGGTCGCGGCTTTGTCGTACCATCTATTGACAACGAAAAAGAGTTTGAAGTTAGGCGCTTGGGCGCTTCGCAGTTGGCATGCCGTGCAACCAAGTACGATCGCAAAAAGGCTG
>Ga0326727_10017786_pt1 | contig 14656 bp, 17 predicted proteins | sample MB2enrmetagenome_FD_207643 | JGI IMG/M metagenome (GOLD analysis project Ga0326727, IMG submission 207643) | Lab enriched peat soil microbial communities from McLean, Ithaca, NY, United States - MB29MY | ecosystem: Environmental > Terrestrial > Soil > Wetlands > Peat | place: USA: New York... | reverse complement strand
CCGGCGCGGCGGCTTGGAGAACCCGGAAGTCGGCGCGCGCTATCGCACGTACATCCTGGAGCCGGCGCGTGAGATCGAGCCGGACCAGGAAGTACGGGCGTTTCTCGGCCGTCCGATGAGTCCCAATGCGTTTTACTCCGCCTTGGGAATCAGCGCGTCGCCGACGAGGTAACAGGCGTCGCCGAGCGCGAGCGCGATGCGGGCGAAGCCGATGCGCACGCGCCCGGCGACCCGGGGCTTGTGCGGCGCGCAAGCCCGAACGGCGCGGCGTTGCGCCGCGACCGCATTGAGTTCCGCGCGTCGACATCGCGCGATGGAACTGATCGTTTCGATGTTCACGAGATTCCTCCGAAGGGAAAAAGAAAGGCCCCCGCTGTGCGGAGGCCACTGGATACGCCGGATCGCGCGATCGCGAACTAGGACGGTACCCTCGAGTGGCCCCGAGATCCGGACGAAACGAACGAACGGCGCGCGCGATTGCGCATCGGCCGATGTCCGGTCCACGAAAGCTGCGTTGCGATCACGTTCGTCTCTCCTTTCTCACACATCGTCGCGCAAGACGCGCGAACGAATAAGCGTCGAGCGAGAATAACACGAGCCGGCGGACGGCGTCAACCCGCGGTCGACCGTTCGAGTTCGGCCCGTTGCTTCGCGCTGAGGCCCGCGCAAACGAGATCGTACGAGAGCGAGACGAGGCGTTCGATCTCCTTGGCGGGCACGTCGGCGTCGAGCCGAACGCTGATCCAGAAGCGCCGATCGAGATGCGAACGATGGCCGACCCCGTCGTACTCTTCGCGCAGAGCCTCCGCCAGCAGGGGATCGCACTTGAGAATGACGTCCTCGACGCCGCGCAGGGACACGATGGCGAACATCTTGCCCATGACCTTGTAGATGACGACCAGCGGCGGCGCGCCTTTGCGAGGCGAGTAGGGCCGCCCCTGGGCTCCCGGCTTCGCTTCGATCCACGCCCGCACGTCGGCGGTGCGCTTGCCGGGATTTTGGCCTGCGACGGTCGCGCCTTTTTCCTTTGCGGACCCCATCGCGCGACCGCTCCGCGGCACTCGAGGTTACTGGCGGGGCGTCGGAGCGCCGTACGGCTGCTGGCCGCCGTACGGCGTCGGCGGACCGTACTGTTGCGGGAAGCCTGGGCGGCCCGCGGGCGTCGGCGTCACGAACGGGTTCTGGCCGGGCGGCGCGTAGTTGTGCGGCACCGGCGTCGGCTCCAGATCGTCGCCGTAGAGCACGAAGACGTAGCCCATCTTCTTCTTGAGCGTCAGCGGCTCGGTGGCGTCGGACACCGAGACGGTGTCGCCCTCGACGGTGGCTTCGGGTTCCCAAGCGACGAGGCCGTACTTGCGGTGCTTGTGCTGCTCGAACACCGCGATCGTGAATCCGCGACCTTCGGGACGTTCGTCCTTCGGTAATTTGAAGTGCACCGCCGCGAGCGAATACAGTTTGAGCGTCGTCGCGGAGAGCAAGTAGGTCCGCACCACCGGAACGCGTTGCGCGAAGCTGCGCACCGCACCGGTCGCCTCGGGCGTGGGCGCGGCGGGCGCATCCATCGGGAATACGGTGACCTTGGTGTCGATCTTCGGACCGCTGGGCGTCGGGTCGGGCGTCGGCTTCGAGCGCTTGCCCTTGGGCGCGGGCGTGTCGGTCGTGCGCGGCGCCGGGGAGGCGCTCGGCGACGGCGACGGTGCGGCCGTGGGCTTGGCGTGGAAGCCGCTCGGGACCGGCGTCGGCGCGGTAGCCCCGAGATCGATCGTGAAACCGAACCCGGTCGACGCGGGGAACTTTAGTTCGTCGACGTCCTTGGTCAGATAGATCGCGCCCGCCGTCGTGTGTTCTTGAATCGTCTGCGCGGCCGCGGCGTTGGGCGTGGGATTATAGCCCGGCGGTGCGGGCAAGCCGGTACCGGTCCCAGCGCCGCCCGAACAGGCTGCAATGCTCAACGAGGCCAGAACGGCCATCAGGAAAGCAACCCTGCACGAAACGTTTACGCCCACGAGCGCCACAACTTCGGCAGCGTCGCGGGCGCGCCTTCGCAAGCCGCCGCTCGAAAGCGGCTCGTCCGCGACTCTAATCCGCTCTTAGTGATGCGGGATGAGCGAACGCAACAGGTGCAGCGTGCCCTCGACCAGCGCCGCGGCGCGCGACTGCTTGTTGGTCGCAGGCGCGGCTCCCGGCGCGAGGCCGGCCGACGGCGGCTTGAATTCGGTGTAGGGCGCTTGACGGCCCGACGTATCGATCGAATCGATGCTGAACAGCTTCTGGCCCTTGGGGCCGCCGAACGCTCGAATCGAAAACGCCGGATGACGCTGCTGATCGAGTCCGAAGACGATCGAAAACGGCGAATCCGCGCGCGCGGGAGCCACCGCCGCTAAGGTCAGCAGCAGGGCGACGAGGCTGATCAGGCGCCGATGGAGCGACACGAAAATCCCCATTCGTCTAGGCCGGTTCGGTTCTGCTATGTTCTCCTCTTTCGAGGCTCAGGGCAAGAATACCGCCTTCAATGTGATTTCTAACGCCCTCTTTGCAGTTCGACCTCGGCGGCCGCGGCGTAGGCCCGCAGCCGGGCGCGCCGGGCGGCCTCCACCGGTACCCCGCCGGCGCTCAGGCGCGGGTCGGCCGAGGTCAGCAGCGGGATCTCGGAGCGCGCGTCGAGGCTCGGCACCACCGCGCGCGCCACGTCCGCGAAGGTCGCCGCGCCCCCGAGTGCGATCGATTCGAGCGGACCGGTGGCGGTCCAGCGCGGCCCGAGCCCCAGGCGCATGACGGCGTCGACCTCGGCCGCCGTCGCGCCGCCGGCCTCGACGATGTACGCGGCCTCGCGCAGCAGCGCGAACTGGAGACGGTTGACGATGAAGCCGGGCAAGGGGGTGGGCAGGCGCAGCGGCTCGAGACCGGCGGCGGCCAGCCACGCCTCGAAAGCGGCCAGCGCCGAGGGATCGGGATCGGGCGGGAGCACGATCTCGGCCAACGGCACGACGGTCACCGGGTGCACGAAATGGGCCACGAAGACGCGTTGAGGAAACTCGAGCGAGAACCCGAGGGCGTCCGGGTGGAAGGTCGAGGTCCCCGAGATCAGCGGTACCTCGTCGCCGACGAGCGCCTCGATCTCTTCGAACAGGCCTTGCTTGCGCGGCAGCGACTCCGGAATCGCCTCGTAGATCACCTGGGCATGGGCGACGGCGTCCAGGCCGCTCGCCACGTCGACGCGCCCGGCGGACGCGGCGTCCTCGATCTCCTCCGCCGCCACCGCCAGCGCGGCCCGGGCCCGGTCCGGGTCGCGGGCGACCAGCACCGTCTCGATGCCCTGACGCGCGCAGCGCAGCGCGACCCGGACGCCCATGGTTCCCGCGCCGACCACGGCGGTTCGCAACGCTTGGGGCATGCCGCGCCGAATTCGGCCCGGGCAAGGCCGTACCCGTCGTCCGTCTAACCAGCGCCGGGATGAAGAACGAAGCGCAGATCGAGGGCGTGATCGTCGCCGGACAGCCGACCGACGCCGAACTCCGGGACTTGCCGGCGCGGGGCGTCACGACGCTGGTCAACCTCCGGCCCGCCGGCGAGCTTCCCGAACCGGAACGGCCCAAGGTTCCGGCGGGCGTGACCTACGTCGACATTCCCTTCGACGGTTCGAGCATCGCTCGCGAACACGTCGAACGGACGCGCGCCGCGCTCGACGCCGCGACCGGACCGGTCGTCGTCCACTGCGCCGGGGGAACGCGGGCCGCGCTGGTCGTGGCCATCGCCGCCGCCGAACGCGCGGGCGACGGCGCCGCCGGCGCGCTGCGCCGCATCCGCGAGGCGGGCTTCGACGTCGAAGGCACGCCCTACGCGGCGTTTCTCGCCGGCTACTTCGCTACTGCGTAAACCAGACCGCGTTGCGGTCGACGGCGATGTGGATGTCGTCGGCCCGCATGCCGTTGTGGTCCGATTCGGTAAAGTGGAAGACGCCCGTGCTGCCCGCGTACGGCTTCATCGCGAGCAACGCGCCGGCGAGCGCGTCGCCGTCGGTCTTCCCCTTCGCTTCGGCGATCGCGCGCGCGGCGAGGTGCGCCGCGTCCCACGCGAACGAGGCGAAGTTGTTGGGCCGCGCGTGATACGCCGCGCGATAGGCGTTGAGGAAGACGCGCTGCGCCGCGTCGGGATGGGTCACGTTGAGATCCATGTCGGAATACACGCCGTCCCCGTCCTTGCCCGCGATGCGCAGGAAGTTGTCGGAGACGATGCCCGTCGAGCCGACGACCTTCACGTTCAAGCCGAGTTGACGAATCTGGCGCACGGCGATCGCAGCGGCCGGCGACGCGGTCCAAATCAACACCGTGTCGGCGCCCGAGGCCTTGATCTTGCCGAGTTGCGCGGTCAGGTCGGTGGTCGCGATGGGGAACGGCTCGTCGTCGACGATGCTCAAGCCCTGGTTGGCGGCTTCCGCCGTCGCGATCGCCGCGCCGGCGGTGCCGTAGGGCGCGTCGTCGTGCAAGAGGCCGATCTTCTTGGTGCCGAGCTTGCTCTTGGCAAAGCTCAGCAGCCTGACGGCTTCGAGCGCGTTGCGCGGCGTCGCCTCGAACACATACTTGGCGACGCCGGTCTTGGCGTCCCACAGTTGCGAGGTCGGGGTCATGTAGATCTGCAGCACCTTCGCGGACTGCGAGACGCGCGCGATCGCGGCCGAGGTCGGCGTCAACGACCCGCCGATCAACGCCGCGACGTTCTGCCCGATGAGGCTCGTCGCGAGCTGCGCGGCGGTATCGCCCTTGCCCTCGTCGTCGACGATTTGGATCTGCAGCGGACGGCCGCCGACGCCGCCGTGCGCGTTGATGTCGGCTTCGGCGAGCTTTAACGCGTTGCGCTCAGGTTCGCCCAGCGGCGCATAGAGGCCGCTGGTCGAGATGATGGCGCCGATCACGACCGGACGACCGCTCGGCGCGGCCGAGACCGCCGAAGCGCACAGCGCCAGGGAAGCGCCCAGGCCGAGGGCGCGGGAGGTGCGCGAAACGAGTCGTTGCATGCGGAGACCGCCCTTATCGGATAAAGGAGAACGCGCTTCGTTTCGACGTAGGGCCGGAGAATGCTCCAGCAGTTGCCCCAGCTCGTCCTCGCCGGCCTCACGGTCGGAGCGGGCTACGCGCTGGTCGCGCTCGGCATCCACATCATCCTGCGCGCGACGCGGGTGGTCAATTTTGCCCAAGGCGAGTTCGTGATCTTGGGCGGGTTGCTGGCCTACACGGGCGTATCGGCGCTGCACCTCAACGTCTGGCTCGCCCTGGCCGGGGCCACCGTCGCGGGCTTCGTCCTCGGCCTCGTCTACGATCGCGTCGTCTTGCGTCCGGCCGCGCGCGTCGGCGAACTGACCGTCACGATCGCGAGCATCGGCACGGTGTACGTCTTGCTCTACGGACACGCGCTGATCTGGGGCAGCCTGCCCCAGCCGCTGCCCTATTTCAGCGGCGCCGAGCAAGACCTGAAGTGGAAGGTCGCCGGCATCGACGTCGCCGCGCAGCAACTCTACGTCCTCGCGCTGCTGGCCGCCGCGCTCGGCGCGCTCTATCTCTTCTTCGAGCGCAGCACCTTCGGCAAAGCGATTCGCGCCGCCGCGAACGACCCGCTCGGCGCGCGCCTGGTGGGCATCGACGTCGACCGGACGCGCGCCGTCAGCGTCGGCATCGCGATCGCGCTGGCCGCCTTCGGCGGAACGATCATCGGACCGATCACGCTGGTCGGCGGCGCGGGCGGCATCGCGATCGCGATCAAGGGCTTCGTGGGCGCCATCGTCGGCGGGCTCGACTCGCCCGTCGGCTGCGCCTTGGGCGGCTTGCTGGTCGGCGTGATCGAGAAGCTGCTCGAAGGCCAATTCTCGTACGGCGTCGCCGACCCGGCGGTCTATTCGCTGCTGCTCGCGATGCTGCTGATCCGGCCCCAGGGTTTGTTCGGCTCGCGCGCCGCGGTGCGCGATTGAGCCGCCGGCTCCACGACGATGCGCGGCTGCTGCCGGCCGTCGCGGCGGCCGTGCTGCTCTTCGGCCTGCTGGCGCACGGCAACGCGACCTTGCTGCAAGCCGGCACGTACGCCGCGATCTACGCGGTCGCCGCGATCGGCCTCTCGATCCTGCTCGGCAACGTCGCGCAGATTTCGATCGGACAAGCCGGCTTCTTCGGCATCGGCGCCTATACGCTCGGCTACCTCGCGACCGCCGTCACGTGGCCGCAGGCAATTCCACCGTGGCTCCAGTTCGTCTTGTCGACCGCACTCGGAACCGCGCTCGCCGCGCTGCTGGGCCTGGTGCTCGGCTTCATCGCGTTGCGCTTTCGCGGCCACTACCTGGCCATGGCCACGCTCGCCTTCGGCTTGATCGTGACCGGAGTCTTCCACGAAAGCAAAGCGCTCGGCGGCGCGGGCGGCATCGGCGACGTGCCCTTCGCCCAACTCGGGCCGCTCGCCATCTCCGGAGTGGCGGCGTTCTGGTACGCCTGGGCCATGGTGGCGCTGGTCGCGCTGCTCAGCACCAACCTGCTCAACGGGCGCACGGGCCGCGCTTTCGAAGCGGTCCGCAACGACGAACTCGCCGCCGAAGTGCTCGGCGTCGCAACGCGCCGCACGAAGATCGCGGCCTTCGCCTACGCCGGCGCGCTGGCGGGTTTCGCCGGGACGTTCTACGTTTCGTATTTGGGCCTGGTCGACCCGAGCGCCGTCGGCATCTCGCTGTCGATCGATCTGCTCTTGATGGCCGTGCTCGGAGGCGCGGGCGGCGTGTCGGGCGCGATCGTCGGCGCGACGATCATCGGCATCAGCAACATCTACGGCCACAACTTGGAAAACTGGCGCCCGGTGATCTACGGCGTGCTGGTGATCGCCGTCGTCATCTTCTTTCCGCGCGGGCTCGTCGGCCTCGTTCGCGTTCCGGCGCGCAAAGCGACCGGGACGCCAACTCCGGGCGGCGAGCGGCAGGCACGCGACGTCGCGCGCATCTCCGCTCGCGCGGAACGGACGACGGCCGCGACGACCGTGCCCCGGCTCGTCGTCGAGAACGCGACCAAACGTTTCGGCGGTTTGGTCGCCGTCGACGACGTCTCGTTCGCACTCGACAACGGGACGCTGACCGCGCTGATCGGGCCCAACGGCGCGGGCAAGACGACGCTCTTCAACGCGATCTGCGGCGTCGGCCGCGTCGACGCAGGACGCATCGCGGTCGGCGGCGCCGACGTGACCTCCTGGCAGCCGCACCGCATCGCCGCGCTCGGCGTCGGCCGCTCGTTTCAGAACGCGCGGCTCTTCGCCGACATGACCGTCCTCGAAAACGTCGTGCTCGGCGCATACGTCACGGAGAACGCGACCTTCGTCGACGACCTGCTGCGCCTGCGCCGGTCGCGCACGAGCGGACGCGAAGCCGTCGAACGCGCGCGCGCGACGCTTGCCGACCTGCGGCTCGAGCACCTGAGCGACGTTGCGGCGCGCGACCTCGCCTTCGGCGACCGGCGCCGCGTCGAACTCGCGCGCGCGCTGGCATCGGCGCCCGGCCTGTTGCTGGTCGACGAACCCGCCGCGGGGCTCAACGCGAGCGAACGCGCGCGGCTGCGCGACGATCTGCGCCGTCTGCGCGAGCGCGGGGTCACGCTGTTGCTCATCGAGCACGACATGCGCCTGGTCATGGACATCAGCGATCGCGTGATGGTCTTGCGCTTCGGCAAGAAGATCGCCGACGGGCCGCCCGCGCTCGTCCGCAACGACCCCGAGGTCATCTCGGCCTATCTCGGCACCACCGAGGCGAGCGCGTGAGCGGGGAGCGCAGCGCCCTGCTCGAGGTGCGCGACCTCTACGCCGGGTACGGCAATCTGGAAGTCTTACGCGGGGTCTCGCTGCACGTCGGGGCGGGCGAACTCGTCGCGGTGCTCGGGCCCAACGGCGCGGGCAAGTCGACGCTGCTGCGCGCGATCTCGCGCTTCGACGCCACCGTCAACGCGGGCGCCGTCACGTTCGCCGGCCGCGATCTGGCGAGCGCGAAGCCCGAAGCGCTGATCGGCTTGGGCCTGGCGCACGTCCCGGAGGGACGCCGGCTCTTCACCGAGATGAGCGTCGACGACAATCTGCGCCTCGGCGCCTACACGAACCGCGATGCGACGCTCGAGGTTCGCGTCGCCGAAAGCTACGCGCGCTTCCCCGCGCTCGCCGAGCGCAAGACCGCCAGCGCGTATTCGCTGTCGGGCGGCGAGCAACAGATGCTCGCCCTCGCCCGCGCGCTGATGGGACGGCCCAAACTCTTGCTGCTCGACGAACCCTCGACCGGACTCGCACCGCAAGTCGTCGCCACCATCTTCGCCATCGTCGCCGAACTGCGCGCGACCGGGACGGCCATCTTACTCGTCGAGCAAAACGCCTATCTCACGCTCAAACACGCCGACCGCGCCTACGTCCTCGAAAGCGGCCGCATCGCACTCGAAGGCTCCGCCGCGGACCTCGCCCGCGACCCGCGCGTCCAAGCCATCTACCTCGGCGGCGCCACCGACGAGTAGCGCCGGCGCGGTGACGGGCGGTTTTGAACCAACCACGGACACATGGTAGGATAGCCACATGACTCGCGAGGCTTTGCACCGCATGATCGATCAACTCCCGGAATCCGAACTCGAACGCACGGGAGCACTCTTCGAAGCCGCCCGAACGCACAACCACGCGTTCATCCAGGCTCTATTGGCGCAGGAGGAACCGCTGGAACCCGGCGACTTGGAAGCACTCGCCGAAGTCGATCGCGAGGACACCCTCACGGCAGATGAGGTCGACCACCATTTCGGTCTTGCTTGACCCAGAACGTACGATACACTCGGAAGGCACTTCGCGACCTCGAAGCTATTTCAGAGCCCATGCGCGTTTCGCTTCTCCATCAGGTCAAGAAGTACGCTGCCGGAGGGCGCTCGGACGTAAGAAAACTTCAGGGATCGACCGGACTGTATCGCTTGCGCTGCGGACGATATCGCGTCATATTCGAGTCCTCGCCGCTCGAACTACTGGTACTCCGCGTTCTCGATCGCAAGAACGCCTATCGGTGAGTGCCCATCGACCTACTCGCCGGCGGTGCGGGAGGCGAGCCGCGGCGATTCCGCAACCCGAACCCTGCCGATAGAGCTCGGTCAAGCCGGTAGAATGCTGATTTCTGCGAGCACCTCGGGCGGTAGCGTAAAGGCTTCTCGTTCGATCGCGTACATCACCGAGGGCATGCCGCGCGCTTCGAGTTCTTCGCAGAACTGCATGCCGAGCCGGCGCATGAGCGCGATCGAGGCCAGATTGTCTTCGTGCGCGATGGCGACGATGCGCGCCACGCCGTCGACGGAAAAGGCGCGGGCGAACACGGCTTGCGCGGCCTCCGTCCCGTAGCCGCGACCCCACGACTGCCGTTCGAGCGCCCAATCGGCTTCGACCCAATCCAGACCCGGCACGTACCGCGCGCCGCAGTGCCCGAGGATGCGGTTCGTCGCGCGTTCGACGACGGCGTAGTTGCCGTAGCCGACCGTCGCGTACTCCTCGATCAACCGCGGGAACGACGCGATCAACTCTTCGCGCGTGAAGGCCCGTCCCGAAGCGAAGTAGCGCATGGCCTCGTCGTCGCCGTAAATGTGGTGCGTCGCGCCGGCGTCGCCGTACTCCCAGTGCCGCAGCACGAGCCGCGGGGTGAGCGCGACGACGCTCATCCGTCGTTCCGTTGCGCCCAGAAGGCCGGCGATGCGGTCACCGGCACGATCTCGAAGTCGACCAGATCGTCCCAGCGCGCGGTCCAGGCGCCGAGCGCCTCGCGGTCCGGCGCCTCCATCACTTGATAGCACACCGAGCCGTCGGGATGCAGCCAACTCGAAACGTAGGCGACGCCCTCGGGCAACAAGCGTCCGCGCTCGGCATAGCGTTGCCCTACGGCCTCCAAGGCGCCCTCACGATAGCGTTCGATCACCATGAACAACATCGCAAAGGCGCGCCGTCGCCGAGGCTACTCGCCCCCGGCGCGGCCGTTTCCGGCGGCGGTTATCTTCTTCGACACCATCTTCGCCTGGGTGAACAGCAGCAGATAGTCGTAACCGCCGGCCTTCGAGTCGGTGCCCGACATGTTGAAGCCGCCGAAGGGATGCCCGCCCACCATGGCGCCGGTGCTCTTGCGGTTGAAGTACAGGTTGCCGACGTGGAACTCGTCGCGCGCGCGCTCGAGCTTGGCCTCGTCGCTGGAATAGACCGAGCCCGTCAACCCGAACTCGGTGTTGTTGGCGATCTCGAGCGCCTCGTCGTAGTTCGCCGCTTTGATCAACGCCAGCACCGGGCCGAAGATCTCTTCCTGCGCGATCGTCGCATCGGGCGCGACGTCGCCGAAAATCGTCGGTTCCAAGAACCAGCCGTCGAGCCCGGCGACGCGCGAACCGCCGGTCAACAGCGTGCTTTCTTTCTTGCCGATCTCGACGTAACGCAGCATCGAGTCGAGGGCACCCTCGTTGATGACCGGTCCCATGTAGACCGAGGCGTCCGTCGCCGGATCGCCGACGCTCAGCGTCTTCACGTAGGCCAACAATTTTTCGACGAACGCATCGTACACCGACGCATCGACGATCGCGCGCGAGCACGCCGAGCACTTCTCGCCCGCAAACCCGAAGGCGGAGACTGCGACGCCCTGCGCCGCCGCGTCGAGGTCGGCGTCGGCCGCGACCACGATCGAATCCTTGCCGCCCATTTCGGCGATCACGCGCTTGATCCAAATCTGTCCCGGCTGCGTTTTGGCGGCCAGCTCGTTGATGTGCAGGCCCACTTCCTTCGAGCCCGTGAAGGCGATGAAGCGCGTCTTCGGATGCGCGACCAGCGCGTCGCCGATCGTGCGTCCCGAGCCGGGAACGAAGTTGACCACGCCCGGCGGAAGACCGGCCTCCTCGAGCAGGTCGCAGAACACGGCCGCGATCACCGGCGAGTCGCTCGACGGTTTCAAGACGACGGTATTGCCGGTCACGACCGCGGCCGTCGTCATCCCGGCCATGATCGCGAACGCGAAGTTCCACGGCGGGATCACGATCCCGACGCCGAGCGGAATGTAGGCCAGCCGGTTGTCCTCGCCCGGCACCGGGACCAGCGCCGGCGGCTGCGCGTAACGCAGCGCTTCGCGACCGTAGAAATCGAGGAAGTCGATCGCCTCGGCCGTGTCCGCGTCGGCCTCGACCCAACTCTTGCCGACCTCGAGGACCAGCAGCGCGTTGAAGTCGTCGCGCCGCCGGCGCACCAGGTCGGCCGCCCGGAACAGCACCGCGGCGCGCTCGCTCGCGGGCACGCGCTTCCACGTCTCGAAGGCGCGCAGCGCCGCGTCCATCGCCGCCTCGGCCTCGGCGAGTCCGGCCGAGGCCACTGCCCCGACGACCTCGGAGGGCCGGGCGGGATTGCGCGACTCGATCCACGTTCCGGTCTCGACCCGCTTCCCGTCGATGATCAGCGGGTGGCGGCGGCCGAGCCCGGCCCGGGCCCGCTCCAGGGCCGCGGCGAGCGAGCGCCGGTCGTCCGGATCGGCGAACGTCCGGATGTTCTCGTTGCGGAACGGGGTAATCGTAGCGGGATGCAGCACGGCGGACATGCGCATTTGCTCCCTCGCACCGTGAGGAAAGTCCTAGCGGGCCCACGGCCGTCACGGCAGAATGTTCCTATATGACGTATGACATTGCGGTCGTCGGCGGCGGCATCGTCGGCTTGGCCACAACCCGCGAGTTGAAGGTGCGCTACCCCCACCTCAAGGTGGCCGGCCTCGAAAAAGAGACCGTCTTCAACGCCCACCAGACCGGCCGCAACAGCGGCGTCATCCACTCGGGCATCTACTACAAGCCCGGTTCGCTCAAGGCCAAGCTCTGCGTCGAAGGCCGCAAGCTCGCCTGGCAATACTGCGACGAGAAGAACATCCCGTACAAGCAGGTCGGGAAACTGATCGTGGCCACCGAGGAAAGCGAACTCGGCCGCCTGCAAGATCTCTGGGACCGCGGCCAGGCCAACGGCATCGAGGGTCTCGAGATGCTCGACGGGCCGCAGATCCGCGAACGCGAGCCGTACTGCCGCGGCATCCGCGCGATCTTCTCGCCGGTGACCGGCATCGTCGACTGGGGCCGCGTCTCGCTGTCCTACGCCGACGACGCGAAGGAGCGCGGCGCGGAGTTCTTCCTCAACCACGAAGTCACCAAGATCGAACGCCGCGGCGGCGTGACCGTGCTGCACACGCCGAGCGGCGAGATCGCGGCCAAGTACGTGATCACCTGCGGTGGTCTCTACTCCGACAAATTGGCCAAGATGACCGGCGGCGGCCGCGACCCGAAGATCGTGCCCTTCCGCGGCGACTACTTGATCCTCAAGCCCGAGAAGAACGACATGGTGCGCGGGAACATCTATCCCGTGCCCGATCCCGAGTTCCCGTTCCTCGGCGTGCACTTCACGCCGCGCATGGACGGCTCGATTTGGCTCGGACCCAACGCGGTGCTCGCCTTCGCGCGCGAAGGCTACTCGTTCTTCACGATCAACCCGCCCGAACTGTGGGACGCCTTGACCTATCCGGGTTTCTTCAAGCTCGCGACCAAGTATTGGCAGATCGGCGCGGGCGAGATGTATCGCGACCTCGTGCGCAGCGCGTACGTGAAGGCGCTGCAACGCTACATTCCCGACCTCAAACCCGAAGACTGTCTGCCCGGACCGGCCGGCGTGCGCGCGCAAGCGATGGCGCCCGACGGTTCGCTGGTCGACGACTTCGTCTTCGAAGGCTCCGAGGGCGTGGTCCACGTGCGCAACGCGCCGTCGCCCGCCGCCACCTCGTCGCTCGCGATCGGCAAATACATCGTCGACGACGCGGAGAAGCGCTTCGACTTGCGTCCGGTCACGGTCCCTGTCTAGCCGGCAAGGTCCGTTCGTCGAAGTCGACTGGCTGCTCGCGCATCGCGACGACCCGCGACTGCGGCTCGTCGACGCGCGCAGCACGCCCCACGGCGCCCCCGGCGTCACGCTCGTCTCAGGACGCGAACGCTACGCGCAGGGCCACATTCCGGGCGCGATGCACCTCGATTACGCCGAGGATCTGCACGATCTCGCCACGCCCTACGCCGCGCGGGTCGCTCCGCCCGAACGGTTCGCGGCCGTCCTCGGCGCGCACGGCATCGGCGACGATGCGCTCGTGGTCGCCTACGACGACGGCGACGTGCCTTACGCCGCGCGCATCGTCTGGATGCTCGAATATTACGGCCACGACGAAGCGTTCGTCCTCGCGGGCGGTCTGAAGGCCTGGCTCGCGCACGGCGGCGCGCTCGAAACGACGACGCCGTCGCTCGCCGCCGCAACCTTCACCCCGCGCGAGCGCGCGGCGTTACGCGCGAGCCGCGAGGAAGTGCTGGCCGTCGCCGAGGGACGCAGCGACGCCCAACTCCTCGAAACGCAACGCGATGCAACGTACGGATTGCGCGACCGCGACATCGCCGGCGCGAAGCGTCTCTCCGGCTCGCAGTTGCTCGAAGACGCGAGCGGCGGCCGCATCGCGCCGCGCGAAAAGCTCGACGCCCTGGTCGCAGGCCTCGATCGCGGCAAACGCACGATCGTCTCGTGCGGCAGCGGCGTCTCGGCCTCGGGCTCGTTTTACGCGCTGCGCGCAGCGGGGTTCACCGACCTCGCCGTCTACGACGGCTCGTGGATGGAGTGGAGCCACGACGGCCTGCCGACCGTCGGCAAGCCGGCCTAGGCGTCTTCCGAACGCGGCGCTCGTCCGGCTCGCGTCGACCCGCGCGAACCGGTAACCGGCGACTCGCGGCAGTAGCTACGGCGTTCGGCTAATCCCACCGGCGTCCACTTCGGGGCGCCGGTTTTTCTTTGTAGCCGGAGCGAGTGCCCGACCGGAACCCCGCCTCATGTCGCGAAAGAAAGTTCCGTGAGGATCGGCATTCTAGGCACGGGCCCGATGGGCCGTCTCTTGGGCGCACATTGGGCGGCGCACCGGCGCAGCGTCTTCTTCGGTTCGAGCGACGAGAACGCGGGGCGCGCGGTGCAACTCGCCCGGCGCGTCAAGCGCAAGACGCGAGCGGGCAACTACGCCGAGGCCGTGGCCTTCGGCGAAGTGGTATTGCTCGCGGTCGCCTGGGAACGCGGCGTCGAGGTCGCCCGCGAACTCGCTCCGGCGCTCGCCGGCAAGATCGTGCTCGACTGCACCAATGCGCCGACGCTCGACGACCTGGCCGGAATCGCGCCGCACAACTCGTTGGCCGAGGCGATCGCCGAGGCCGCACCGGGCGCGCACGTGGTCAAGGCCTTCAACGCGACGCCCGCCGAGGACATCCGCGTCTCGAAGGTCGACCAGTTCACCATCGTGGCGCGCCCGCCCATGTTCTACTGCGGCGACGACCGGAGCGCCAACCAAGTCGCGCACGGGCTGGCCGACGAAATCGGCTTCGAACCGATCGATGCCGGCCCTCTGCGCAACGCGCGCTATCTCGAGGCGATCGGCGGTTTCGCCATCTATCTCGCCGAGGCCGGTTCGAAATTCCGTCCGTCGGCGAAGAAGGTTCGTAACTGGTAGGCTCGATCGTTGTGCTGACCGGCCCGGTCGGGGCCGGCAAGACCACCGTCGCGCGCGAACTGGTCGCGACGGCGCAGGGGTTCTGCGCGCACATCGAAGGCGATGCGTTCT